>ERZ773007.1-NODE-1-length-360643-cov-12.047417_pt1 | contig 360643 bp, 356 predicted proteins | sample MGYA00580665_ERZ773007 | MGnify/ENA primary metagenome ERZ773007 (study PRJEB29015, sample SAMEA2738122) | human oral metagenome | biome: human oral; feature: human-associated habitat; material: saliva | place: China | collected 2167 ... | reverse complement strand
ATATAAGCCGTTGCACTCCTATTGGCGAAGGAAGCAGACTGTAAATCTGTCACCATTATGGTTTTGGGGGTTCAAATCCCTCCGGCGGCACGCAACACACCCCAAGCGGTGTGTCGCCACCTCGCCTGTAGAGATGCTGGGCGAGGTGGGTGAAGTAAGCGGACATTGCCAAGCCCCGATTGGGCGGCGGTGGTGTCAAGACCAGGAAGGCTGACGTTTGCCAGCTGGAGGGTCACTGTCAGGAGAATCCCTGACCTACCTCACATACGGGGGAGGCGCAGTAGCAACTCTCCCATACATGCGGGATGCCTCACGGCTCCCCTAAGCCCATCTAGCTTATTGTAAAGCGGGCGGTCTCCAAAACCGCAGGATGCTGGTTCAAGTCCGGCGATGGGTGCTTAAAGTGCATGATGTGGACGAAGTAGTAAGTCCTGAGCCGTCCTGTAGAGGCGAAGCAAGACAGATAGCAGGTGCAACTCCTGCCATGCGCACGTAGCCGTTAGGGAGCTGTACACTCTCTAGCGTGCTCCCCTGTGGTGTAAAGTCATTAGCTGAACGACTGTTTGGCTTAAAAACATGGGCAGGGAGGTGCCGGTTCGAGTCCGGTCAAGACCTTAGTATGCCAGCGTGCCCTGTACAAGCACCTGGCTGTCTTGTAGCGTAATTGGTAGCGCACCCACACAGGTTGCTGGTGTGAAGTCCAGCCGGGGGATTCATCTTTTTAGGTTCGTTAGCTCAGTCTGGTCAGAGCAACGCCTTTACACGGCGGAGGTCGGGGGTTCAAATCCCTCACGAACCACTTTAAACGCCCTCTTGTAGGGGTGTTGGGTCTCTTTAGCTCAGATAGTAGAGCGCCTGCCTGAAGAGCAGGAGGTCGCCAGTGCAAGCCTGGCAGGGGACACGTAAACCCGCCTATTCTTTCAATAGGCGGGCACCTCCCGCCTGTGAGAGACGGGAGCGAGTATAAACGGTCGGGTAGCTTCGGTTACATGTCAAGACCGGGATAGTTAGGTAGCTGGCTTGAGGGTCACCGTCTGATAAAATGCCAGAACCAATCCGTGTGAGGGAAAGCGTTGCGAATGTTTTTCGTCCCCTATTAGGGTGTCTGCCCTAGATAGGCAAGGGTTTTCTCATGCACACGGGGAAGTCATTGTGGCACAGATAACGCCATATCGAGTTGCATACCACGAAAAACATGTGGTACACTTGATATATAAGACGCGGGGGTTCGAAAAAGCCGCCGACGTAAAGCTCATTGATAACCATATAGAACAAACTATTCAATATAAGCCGTTGCACTCCTATTGGCGAAGGAAGCAGACTGTAAATCTGTCACCATTATGGTTTTGGGGGTTCAAATCCCTCCGGCGGCACGTAACACATCTAAGTAATATGTTCGGCTATAGCTTCTACGTACCCTATGATATAGTTGTCGTAGTCATAACCTTGGCGCACTAGTTTAGTGGTAAAACCTCTGCCTTCCAAGCAGTTGTCACGGGTTCGATTCCCGTGTGCGCCTCTCGCGCAAAGAGATTTTTCTTTGTGTTAGCTATTTAGTAGTTAGATAGTTAAGCGCCCGTGGTGAAACTGGCAGACACGCAGGATTTAGGTTCCTGTGCCTCACGGCATGTGGGTTCGAGTCCCACCGGGCGTACTTGGTGTCCACAAGTGCATGTGGGTGCCCGCTTCCGTATCCAAGCTAGGTTAAGGGGAGCGTCTTTCATGAGCCTTCTGCACATAACGGCTATGGGAGCGCTTGCGGTGCATGAGAGTGCCCGCGCGCCGGTTCAAATCCGGTCGGAAGCACGTAACGTAAGCATGATGTACACGTGTTTATGTTCCTCGGTCGTATAAGTAGTACTAGGTGAGAGGTGTGGGTTCGAATCCCGCCCAGCGACGAATGAGTCGCTGGTAGCTCAATAGGCGGAGCCTCACCGATGTGCCGGTGTTGAGTCCGGTTCGAGGATTCAGCCTCATTAGGGTAACCTATTGGGGCACCCTTATTGCAATAGGGGAGCCTTCGGGCTTCTGGCTTTTATCACTCATTCTTTTGCGAGATTGAGTGTTGGCGTGGTATGATTGTCGTACTTACGTTTTAATCGCCTGTGGCGAAATTGGTAGCCCACAGGCGGGCTTAAGCTTCCCCTACTGGGGAGGTGTATTCCCTCGTAGCTCAATTGGCAGATGCGAGCGACTGTTAATCGCTAGGTTGAAGGTTCGAGTCCTTCCGGGGGAGCTTGTATTACCTATATGGGTGATACGGATTTCTTGGCTTTTGTCAAGGTTTAGGGCGGTTAGCTCAATTGGGAGAGCACCTGTTTTGCACACAGGAGGTTACGGGTTCAAGTCCCGTACCGTCCACGCACACACCTGTTTTAGGCGTTCAGGTGTGTGTTAAGCGCCTTTAGCTCAGATGGTTAGAGCAACGGACTCTTAATCCGTGGGTCGTGGGTTCGAGCCCCACAGGGCGCACGTAGCTTGAGAGGGTGTAGCTAATCCTTTCGTGTTACGCCGGATATATACTATCCAGAAGGTCGCAGGTTAAAATCCTGTCATGTGCCACATTGCACGTGTAGCTCAGTGTTTAGAGCGTCTGGTTGGTGCCGGTTTAAGCCGCACACAGGGGAAGTGCCCTACACACTTCCATAGGGGTAGCTCCCCGGCTGTCTTGTAGGATGTATAGTGTCTCTTAGCGGGGGCACTCTCATGGTCTGTTAGCTCAGTGTTGGTTAGAGTGCCGCCCTGTCACGGCGGAGGTCGCGGGTTCGAGCCCCGTACAGACCGCGCATAGCTTTTATTAGCTACGCCTTCTCTCATCTATGGAAAATGAGAGAGTGAAAACGGGTAGGTGGCTTCGGAGTTCGCTTTCCGACGCATGTAGGTTGGCTTCACTAGGTGTCTTCATTTTGTTAGGGTGGTTAGACATCTAGGGGCTCCATGCCATCTTCCTTACACATATGACATTATGTTACAATTCTATTATTCTAGCCCTTGTAGCGCAGTTGGTTAGCGCGTCGCTCTGATAAAGCGGAGGTCGGTGGTTCAAGTCCACCCAAGGGCACTGTGAGTGAAGCCAAACGGTGCGGCGCTTGCTTGTGGCGCAAGTATTAGCGGGTTCGATTCCCGTCACTCACCCCGCTCCCCTAGCTCAGCCTGGATAGAGTACGACGCTACGAACGTCGGGGTCGCAGGTTCAAATCCTGCGGGGAGCACGCTCTACTTTCCGTAGAACCACACAATACGTCCCCGTGGTCTAACGGCTAGGATACCGCCCTTTCAAGGCGGAGGCGCGGGTTCGATTCCCGTCGGGGATACATAGTGCGCTTTCGGGCGCGCGCTCACCTCACCTGCGAGAGGCGGGAGGGGTGGTTGAAATAAATGGACATTACCAATGCCTAGCTGGGTTGCGGTGGTGTCAAGACCAATAAGGCTGACGTTTGCCAGCCGGAGGGATACCATCAAAGGCGAATCCTTGGCTCATCTAACCGCCTTGGGGAACCAAAAGGCGCTTCATATGCTGACTGGGTGTTTACCCTAGTTATGAAGCGGCTTCCCCGTATGCGGGAGATGGTTCCTTCATAACTTTTTAGCCCTAGTAGTTCAGCGGATAGAGCAACCGCCTTCTAAGCGGAGAGTCGCAGGTTCAAATCCTGCCTAGGGCACGTAACGTAGGATAGGTTCATTTATTCTGTGTTACTCGGCGCTAGGTGGGAGATGCGGGTTCGAATCCCGTCCAGCACCTCACAAAGCTGTTGGTAGCTCAATTGGCAGAGCCCCACTAATGCGCCGATTTTAAAGCCGGTTCGAGGGCTTAACCTTATAGGGGGACTCTTTAGGGTACGCCTATAGATGAGGTGTCCCTCGGGCTTCTTAAATTCTCACCCCATTCCTACGGGGTACAACCAAACTATGCTGGCTATACTGGTATACTTTGCGCGCTTGTGGCGAAATTGGTAGCACGCGACGGATTTAAGCTCCGTTGTCCCTTGTGGGCGTGTGGGTTCGAGTCCCACCGGGCGCACGTAACGCACTCTTTGCGGTGTGTTGCTCACCTCGCCTATTGAGAGGATGGAGAGGTGGCTAAATTAAACGGGTATCACTTTCAGGTGGTGTCAAGACCAGGAAGGGTAGCTTCGGCTGTCTGGATGGTCGCTGTCAAGGATTGAAGCCTTGGCTCATCTGTGCTGTATCAGCCCCATTCCATAGGCTTTGCAGAGGTAGCGCCTCTGCCGGGGGGGTGGGTAGCTTCTATGCACACGGATGTCTCCCTGGAGGTTGTCATGAGCCTTCGGGTGCACCCTTGGGTTGGCTCCATAGGGTGCGGTAGCGCCTTTAGCTCAGTGGTAGAGCCCTGCTTTAGCCAAGTGGGTCAAGTGTCGCGGGTTCGAGTCCCGCAGGGCGCACGTAACACGCTCTTTGCAGTGTGTTTTACTCACCTCGCCTGTGATAGACTGGTAGAGGTGACCGAAATAAACGGAGATTGCCTTCAGTTGGTTCCAAGACCAGGAAGCCTCTTCCCCTTATATGGGGTAGTGGCTCTAGTCATCGGCAACCCGCCCATAGTGCAAAGCGGGTGCCCCGTTTGTGGGCACTCTCGTCCATTTATTTATGTTTCGCCCCTTTAGCTCAGTTGGTTTAGAGCAACGGACTTTTAATCCGTGGGTCGTGGGTTCGAGCCCCACAGGGGGCACGCTAAGTCTTCAGATGAGGCTTGGCTGTGTCAGCTCAGGCATTCCTGCATTTCTTAGGCTTTGAGTTTAGCAAGGTTGCGCAGGTTACATGTTTGCCTTTAGGTTAGGCGCGGGCAGACGGCATCTTCTGATGTGTTTCGCGACTAACTTTTAGCCCTAGTAGCTCAGTGGATAGAGCATCCGCCTCCTAAGCGGAGGGTCACAGGTTCGAATCCTGTCTAGGGCACGTAGCACACCCCTTTGGGGGTGCGTTACCAGCCTCGCCTGTGATAGACTGGGAGAGGTTTCTAAACTAAACGGACATTGCTAAAGCTCGGTTGAGTGGCGGCGGTGTAAAGACTATGAAGGCTGGCATCTGCTGGCTGGCTGGTTGCCAGCAGAGAGAGCCTTTGACTTGCCTAACTGCGTGGGAAACCGAAGGCGCTTCATGTGTATTCGGGGTGTTTACCCTAGCCGGGAAGCACCTTCCCTGGACACGTGGGGGGCTCTGCTAGGCGCTACCTTTTATGCCTTCCCTTGGCTTGGTTGTCTAGGCTCTTTTTTGCTTTACCTTTCCCCTGCTACTTGTTGCCTTTGTTGGTTGCTTGTGGTGGGGGTTTTCTTTATTTGGAGGTTTTGTTGTTGTCGTTTATGCGTGGTTCTGCTGGTCGTGGCTCTGCTTCTGCTTCTTCTGCGCCTGTTCCTGTGGGTGTTTCGCCGGTGGTGTCGCCTGTGGAGGATTTGGGTAATATTGATTTGGTGGATACTGGGCATTTTGTGAGGGAGCCGGGGGTGGTTGCAGTGGAGTGTTGATGGTGGGGTTGGTCTTGAGTTGGGGTTTGGTTTTGGGGAGCCGTTGGGTGAGGTTGGCTCTGCCCCGTTTGTGTCGCTTGTTCCTGCATTTAAGGACGTTTTTGTGAGGATGGTGGAGTCGCTTTCTTCTGATGTTAATTCGGTGGGTGCGGCGTTCATGTCTATCGTGCAGGACGGTACGTTCACAGGTAATGGTGATGAGTTCACCATTGGCGGCGCACTATTTGAAGGCGGGCGTTTCGCCTACGATGCAGAGTCAGGCGTATACTACATGCCTATCATCATTGAGGCTCCGCGCAATACCGGAAAAATCTTCATGGTGAACAAGGATTAAAGCTGGGCGGGATGAGCATCACAGGGCACTCACTCGTCTGAGCTTTTAAATTCGTAGACTGTGTGGTACGATTGTTTTATACGTTGAGGGGAGCGCACAGGGCTTCTCGTATGGGGCTTACACTCCTTCCCCTCAACCTAGCGCTTGTGGCGGAATTGGCAGACGCGCCTGACTCAAAATCAGGTTCTTCGGAGTGTGGGTTCGAGTCCCACCGGGCGCACGCAACGCACACTCTATAGGGTGTGTGCTCACCTCGCCTGTGAGAAACGGGAGAGGTGGTTGAAATAAAAGGACATTACCAATGCCTAGCTGGGTTGCGGCGGTGTATGTGCGGTGTTTTGCGGTACCCCTACTTATCTGTAGGGGTACCGCATTTGCATTTCCCGCATTATGTGATATACTGTAAGTAAATTATGCGGTATATGGACTCTCTGCTGGTTGCAGAGAGCGTCTTACCACCCATCTCTATCGAAGGATTTATTTACATGGACAACAACACTAAGGCTACTCGAACGACTTCCACTCCGCTGGATGCGGGTGTGCGTGCACGCATTGTTGCCGCTCGTGAAGCGCAGGATAACGGTACTAGCTTTGTTGGCTTGCCTGTCTATTATAAGGAGCTTTTGGGTCTACCTCATACCGTCGCTAATCCGACGCAGACCTATGCAACTGTTGATGTTAATCATTATGCGTCTACTAGTCAGCGTCCATTGAATCCTGCTTTGGTTGCGCATTTGACGCGCAATGCTTCGCAGGAGCGTCCGGTTATTATTGAGGGTGCGCCTATCACTGCTCAGGTTGTTACGGGTGCTACTGGAGCTATGAAGCATTTCATTGACCTTAATAGCGTTGATGAGAGCTACCTGTTTGGTACTGGGCGGAGTATTTTTTATGCGCCGGTGAAGCCGAAGGTATTCTACAGCATTGGTTATCTTGCTTCTCATTATGAGAAGCTTGGTGGTGAGTCTATGGTTGGTAGTTTCGTTTCGCTGTATCGTGAGGCTCATCCTGGCTTTAAGAATGTTATTGAGAAGGGTGAGCTTGAGGGTTTCTTCAAGTTTGTTGAGTCTCAGCCTATGGGTTTCCGTTCGATTATGCTGGAGGCTCCTAAGAGTGATGTTCCGCCTGCTGATTTCTCTGTAGTGCCTTCGCTTGAGGGGACTGTTGTGGATGAGCCTGTTGTGGTGTACAGTAATGAGCTTCTTTGTCGTTCTCTGTATTTGTCGCCTGAGCGTGCGCGACAGTTGGGGTATCCGAGTGGTAAGCCTGTTCCGTTTTTGGCGGCTGATGTTCGTCCGCGTATTGCGGCGCTGTTGAAGGCGGCGGGTCGTTCTTTGACTTATGACTTTACGTGGCGTAAGGGTGTGGAGAACTCTCCGCTGTATACTGCTGAGCAGTACACTATGATTCGCTCTTGGATTCGTGCTGAGGGTGATAAGGTGGAGCCGTCTACTGATTGGGTTAAGCGTGCTCGTGAGGTGTTCCCTGCCAAGAAGCCCACTACTATGTATGGTCTGAGTCGTCCGCTTATTACTATGGCTGGTAATGGTGATGAGGAGCGTGTTGTTGATGCGCTTCGTAAGCATAAGGCTGAGATGGTGAAGATTGTTCGCTTTAATCGTAAGCGTGTTGAGCCGCTGAAGCTTCCTAGCTTGATGTATACGAAGAAGACTGCCGATGCTATTTTTAAGGAGCTGACCGGCAAGGGTCTTTAGTTCCTAGTAGTTGGATAGGGGCTCCCTTGAAGGCTATTGAGCGGGGATGTTGGGTGTCGCTAACTCAGCATCCCCGTTTTCATAGCCTGAAATTATGTGGTATAATTAGTTTATTGTTTCAGGTAGAGATTCCAGCCTCTACCCCCTACATTACAGCTGGAAGTAATCAATAATCGTAAACACAAGGAGGAGAATAATGACCCCTACGCCCCGAATTATGGCAAATAGCACCCCTAAGCCTCGACCGCCCAAGACTCGCCCTCAGTATGGCAGTAAGTCTTCCAAGAAGCCCCGAGAGCTTGGGGTAGAGGCAACTCTGGCATACCCTGACTGGTATGCTGGGCATAACAAGCGTGAGTATTTCCTCGCCGTGCTAGAAACCCTTAAGCAGGTGAAGGAGAAAGGCAGTAAGCTTACCTATACTGCCGCATACAATGCATACAGTAACCGCTATACTATCAGCCTGCGTGTCAAGAACAAGCGAAATAGCCTACTTACTGCACGGGTGGCTGGAGTGAGCTACCCCATTAAGTTCACTACCAACCCTTACACTTCGGTTGCAGACCACGGTCGCGAAGCGCCCTATGAGCTTTCCGCTTTTAGTGGTGTGCTTGACAAGGTTGCGCTGGCTAATCGAACTGAAGTAATGCGCATTGAGACCCCCATTATGGCAGGCAAGTCTGGTGACAAGGCTCTAACTGAAAGTGCCTACCGTCTACATCTGGCGCTTTACCCGAAGTCTGGCGCACAGCGACGAGTTAGCAAGCTCAAGCGTGGCGCTAACAACTCGAAGTAAGCGCCCACCGTATTCCCATGCAGGGGGTGCCAGGTAGCTGAATATGTAACCACTTATGCCACGGGATGAGCATTTGCAACTCACCCCGTGGCATAAGTATGCAACCCGGTTTGTTATGTGCTATACTGAACTTGTAATTTAAGGTCTCTATACCCATAGAAAGGAGCTACAGCTCAACCCATGCAGACTATCCCAATTGCGACCCGCGAGGAGACGAAAATTCCCGCAGGGAGCTACATTGCATTCCGTGCAGAAAACATCTCATACAAGATGCCTGAAAACATTCAGGAGATGTTCGCCCGCCACCTCACCAGCTCAGGGAAGGAGCGCTACCCTACGCTACTATACACCCCTGATGGCACTACCGTGCAGACAACTGACGACGGTGAAGTGGTTGGAACTTTGGCGACGAAGAAGGAACGTAACGGCAATTACTTCCTGCTGTTCCGAACGTCCAACCCGGAGAGTGAAACCACTATCCTGACCACTTATGTCTTCGAAACCGAGACCGTGGAGGAGTGTATCGCTCTACTAGATAAGTGCATCTCAGAACTTGTCGTTCAGAACCGCCTCGCCACCTGGCGCTCCCGAGCTGTAGCTCTACAGGAGCGAGGTGTAACCCGCGAGGAGACGAAGAATATTGAGTCCCTTATCGCTGAGGCGGTGCATACCGGAAACACTACTGAGGGCTTGATTGCCGCAGAGAAGGTACTCCGTGAAGCTGTAGTCAATGCGTCTGCGGTATTGAAGGCTCAAACTGAAGCCGCAAGGGAGACCTGGAAGAAGGTTAAGGAGGAAACCCACAATGGCAACCAGTAAAATCAACTTCATCAACTACGTTGTAGCAGAATGCATCGTAGGCTCACACATGTATGTTAAGAGTGCCCGCTTCGAAGAATGCGCCCCTACCGCTGGTGTCACTTCAAAGCTACCCCGCGAAGTCTACGCAGAAGCATACAGCGCATTCAAAGGCACGTGGTCGGTAGGGACTGAGGCACCTAGCTACAATTTCGACTACACCGTACATGAGCTCACTGACGCTTTCAGTGTGAAAACTGGGGGGAAGTATAAGATGACCCCCGTATACCACCAGGAGAAAGCTGGGGCAGGTGGCGAGACTCACCACCGAGTACTCTTTGAAGTAGCCTCCACGCAGGAAGGTGCAGTGTCCTAATGACTGAGAATAACGTCAGCAACGTGGAGCACACTCTCCGCGCGGCAACTATACGCCACCATTACATCCTGGATTGCAAGAAGTCCGCACCGTTACTTGCTCAACAGCTAAAACGCATAAACGTCAATAAGCCAGTTGAGCACCAAATTTCAGTAGCCGCTAAAGCCGTTGAAGATAGCCTCAACCGAGTAGCCGAATATGTCTACGAGGACATGGCAGAGTTCTGCTTCGCCCCTCTGCCCAACAAGACCGTAACCCACCCCACTAAGAAATAAGCACGAAGGAGAACAAATGGGTTTCCTAGACGAGAACGTCACCACCCCGCCGAACCGCAAGCCACCCGTAGACCGCGACAAGATTGCGGCGCTACCCAAGATGTACAACCCTAAGGGTCTTGTAGACTACATTAAGGACAAACGTGAAGACTTGCGCGGCGACACCAACCTAACCGCAGACAGTCTCTCAGCAACCTACCGACCAGACGCAGTTACCCTACGCATGAGCAGAGGCAATAAACGAACCATGCCTCCGATGCTATGGTCTGAGGACACCGCTAAAGCTATCGCTCAGGCATACCCTAAGCCACTACCTTCGAGTGCTGGTAAGGAGCCTGAGCTACTTGTCGTTCCTACTGCCCTGAGCAACAACTATATTTCTTACCCGCCGAAGGACTCCACGAACAATTACCGTTCAAGGATGTGGGAATCGATGAACCTTCACCCTGTGTACTGCAAGATTGGCGCACAGGGTCTAGCAGGCTCACTGTACCGCGTCGATGATGTCCTTGAAGGCGTTTCTTACGCGGGGAAGGTCAGAGCAGACCTAGGTCTTGAGCCTGTGTACGGCTTCCATAAGGAATGGAGCGACGCACTGGTCATCACTAAGGAACTAGTAGCCGCCATGAACAAGTACTTTGACGAGCAGGAAGCAGGTAACTAGCCATGAGTTTCGAAATTGAGACTATTTCTCCCAAGGAAGCCGCCGTTCTCACCGTAATCACCCCGAAAGAGATTGGTGTAGGGTATGTTGTGAAGAAACACCTTCTAGCACTTCCTGATGCGGCAGATAGTAACGCTTCAGTCATTGCACCTATCCGTCCCACGGGCATGATGTTGCAGGCAGGCAGGATGGACAGCAACGACGACCTGGAAGAGCAGATTAAGCGAATCGTAAAGACGATTACCTTCTCCACGGGCGGCATCATCCATTCTGGCGCTTCCGTCGTCGCCCGCGTCGTAGGTTCCTATGACCCGCGACCTCTTGACACGACAGGTTCCGTAACCATCAATGAGAAGTTCTACCGCGAAGGCGACTTGGTGTTCATCACCCCTGTGAAGGTCACTGTAGCCCCTTACGTAAAGAAGGATGCACTCACTCTATCTGGCTGGGTTGTTTGTGACACCGAGCAGAAAGACACTCATAATACTTTTGTGGCTTTGGGTGCGCCGCCCGCCGCTGGTGGAGCAATCCACAGCCCAATTATTCGCATTACGAACAGCCTACCTCACCGAGCGCTCTTTGACGATGCAGGTAAGCTCCGCGAACTTGTCCACGCACAGGAAATTGAGGATGTGAAGGGTAGCAACCCCTTCGCCGCAGGGACTCATTTCAGTAGCGTAGCCGCCAACCACGAAGAAGGCTTTGAGGTTCAGAGTTACGACGACGGCACGGTTCTCGCTTACCCTGTGTGGGTGACTCTCTCGCGCCGCACTGACGCATAACACGCATAGACAGATGTGGCATGGGCACTAGAGATATAAGAACCTCTAGTGTCCATGCCACGTTTCCGTATATGCCATCAAATGCGGTAGAATCTTCTCATGCATGATGAACGAGCTATGACACCGAACAGTATGACCGACTACATGCGGATGCTTGATTCCCTTGAGATGATGCTGAATCATTGGGAATGGGTGAGTGCCGCTAATGAAGCCCACTCTAAAGACGGTTTTCTCCACGTTGCCACGCAGGAGAGCAAGGAGAAGAAACGTCACCTCCCCAATCAGTACTTATCCCGGAGGACTTTCGACAAGCTCGAAAAGCAGAGCGCGCAAGTATCTTTGCAGTTACAGGCGCATACCTGCGCATCACAGGAGTGCGATACGTGCATACTTCTTTGGAAGAGCTATACGCATTGTGTGATTGAGGTGTCGGGGTTAGATGCGTCGGCATATCTGCTTGGTAAGCCGCCGCGTGAGGATGCTTACGGTACTGACGGTGACCTACTTCTATTTAAGCATCTTGAGTATCCTGAGGTGGAGGCGCGGGCTGGGACGGGTGACGGGTTCGATGTCCCTATGGTTGTGGCGCGGGATAACTATGCTGAGATGGACGCATTGAGTCGCAGGTTGGAAAAGCTGGGCTACTGTGTTGCGATAGATGCCTTGACGGGGCGTACTCCGGCGATACTGTTCGGTGAGAAACCTGTGGTGACAATTACTATTCCGTATCTGTCGTATATGGCGGATGTGCGGGAGCGCATCTTAGAGCGGATGGATACTTCGGGTAGACGGTATAAGATGCTTCCACCTATGGGTTTGTCAGACCATATTCCAAGGGTGTTCCAGAGAGAAGATGTAACGCATGGGCGCTATCCCATGCTAGAAAAGTGGTTTTGGGATATGGAGGAGCGGGCAATGGAAACACACGGCGATGTGTCGCCTACGCAGTTCAGTGAGGAGGTGGAATTGATGACTGAAGAGACTGAAGATGCGATTGAGGTTGAGGAGCAGAAAGAGTCGTTTGGCTCTAAGTTCTTTAGGTTCATGTTTGGTTTGTAGCTCTATATGTGTCTAAAGAGAGGGGCGGAGGTGTATCGACTACACCTCCGCCCCTCTTCCATGTCTTACATGGGTAAGCTTTTACTACTGTGCGGGCTTCTATAGCCCCTCTGAGTGCTTATCGGCTCCTCAGTGGGTTCTCGTGTACTTCAACCCCAAGGAAGCGTACAAGGGCTCTCTTGGTGATAGTAAGCGCCTGTCGGGACTTGCCATAGGCGATGACGGCGGCTTCCTTTGCAGTGATTGCTACTACGGCGATGACTGCCGCAATACTCTCTCCAATGAACCATGCGGCTCCTAGGGCGATAAGATTGATGTCCTGACCTGTGGCGGTGGTGATTAGGTGTATGTCTCCGGGGACTGAGCGCAGAGAGTTGGCGAGGATGAGGTATGCGGCGAACATGATGCCCGGCAAATTGAAGCCAAGTGCGAGCGCGGCAGTGGTCAGGTGTTTCTTCATGTGTTTCTTTTGGGGGTTCATATTTCCTTTCAATAGGTTGTTTCGCTTGGGAGTTTAAGTTTACCATGCCCCTGATGGGGTGCAAAAGCCGCCTTAAATCTATGGTACACTTACCATCAAGCCCAGCTTTTTGGGTGCAGAATATTTCCAGAAAGAACCATAGAATGAGCAATACTTTCAATAAGAACCGCAAGTACGTACTCACCGATAAGACGGCGACTTTCCCCCACCCCCGCTGGCAAGGACGGGAAGTTACCGTACACCGCATCAAGGCGACCCGCGACATTCCCGAGCATAATGTCATTGCAGGTCAGCTAGGCGGATGGATTGAATCTGAACACAACCTTACGCAGGGAAATAATGCTTGGGTAGCAGGCGAAGGTAAGGTATTCGACAATGCTGTATGCATGGTAAACGCCCTTGTTACCGGCAACGCAATGCTATATGAATATGCAGTTCACCGAGGAAGCTCCACTCTGACTGGTGAGGCTCAGCAGTATGGGTACAGTCAGACCGGCGGCAACAGTTCGCTAGGCGGCTACACGCACATTACGGGCGGCGCTATGGTTAGCGGCACATACCGCGACATCCGCGACATCACCATTTCGGCAGGCACCTACACGGAAAACCCTCTGTATGCCTCTGATGAGCCCGTAACCCAGAGCGCCTACTACACCCACCAGTAAGTGCGTTTTGCGCCGCCAGTCGATATGTGGTAAAGTGGTACATGTGACGGACACTCCGCCGCATATGCGCCGTTAGCTCAGCAGGTTAGAGCAAGGGACTCATAATCCCTAGGTCGTGGGTTCAATCCCCACACGGCGTACACACAAGAACCAAATACTCTACATGAGCCGCCCCTCAACCCCTACATCATTAAAGACGGGGGCTGAGGGGCGGCTCGCACTAACCCAACACCAAGAAGGTAAATACATGCTTAACAATAGGTACACCCGAGAAGAGCCCCATTCAGAAAGCAAACACCACCGCCACCACCACTACGTAGCATTCATTATTATCGCCACATTAGCTATCCTAACCGTCCACGAACTAGGCACCTAACCTAGCGCCCTACAAGGAGTATCATCATGGCGTTCACCCCCAGTATCGAGCAGAAAACCACATATACGGTGGCAACCGCCCGACATATCCTCAACACCTACACTTTCCCCGGCGACAGGATTAAGGAAGAACTGTACGCTCTAGCAGACAAAAAGGTAAACCTCACCTATCTGACCCACGAACAGCTGGATAAGCGCACAGGTAAGCGCGCAAAGAAAATTCATTGCGCCCTATACAGTGACCCTGAATGGCAGGCACCTTGGCTAACAATGGATGAAGCAGACGCGACACACCCTAAGGAACCTGGAAAAATTCAGGAAGGGGAAGCGGAAGTAAGCGAAACTGTAGAAATAACCTCTACTGGCTGGCAGTCGCCCACGGTGCTAGTGCTTGACCGAAGCTGTATTGAGTCCCCAAGGTCATTCAAACCGCCACGCGCTATCACTCATACAGATAGCGGCAACGAGGGAACCCCTGAGTGCATCCTTCGTGATGACACGCACGTACATGATGGCGCACTAATTGAAGGCGGCGTGTTCACCAGTGGTAAGGTAGACATTGGCTACGCAACCGTCAGTAATACTACGCTACATGGCGGAGACATATACGTTGGAGATGATTCATATCTTGCAGGGTGCCACTTGGGAGGAAATATCTCTGTGCATTTCGCAATGCTAAGAAACGTCACCCTTGAAGGCGACGTTTTCATGAGCGGGAACTTCAATGCCCTGCATGAAGTCGCCTCAAGCGATGAGACGAAAGTCTGTGTTGATGATGCATACTACGTTTCCGACTTTATCAACCACCTGAACGGTGAAACCCTAATTCAACCCAGTTCCATTCAGCATCTTCTAGAGATAAGCTGTGAGGCATTGGGTTGGAGCACAGGAGAATGGGAGTTCTGCCTCGATTCCACCCGCCATCGCCGTCCCTGCCGCTGTGCACTCTATTTCCCGCTCTACATCATGGGGACTCCGGCGGCGGTGCAGTATATGGCGCTATCGGGAAGCAGGGTCTCTAAACTTCCCGCAGGGCACCCCTACAACTTCCTAACGATTCCTCAGCTTGAAGTCGCCCTCAAAGCTGAGCTTCGCAAAACATGGGAAGAACATTCATCCCTTCACGACATTCCCGCCAGCAAAGAGGAATGGGTGAACAAGATTCTTCGACTTACCAACATCAAACCAGACCATGCATAAAGGTACGACCCATGCCCCGTTTTGAAAACAACCCGAACTGGACACCCGTCCAGACATACCGCCTGGAGGACAGCTACTTACCGTTCTTCATTAGTGCCTCACAGTATGACCTGCATCGCACAGAGCCCATACTGGAGCCATTCCGTCATGCAACCACCATTGAGGAACTATCCTCAGCCATGCACAGTAAAGCCCCCTCTCTATTTACGGTTATGCCTATGGAACCTGGTTTGCCAGATACGATTGTTGCCATCCCCCACCCGTCGGTATTGGCAGAGTTGCAGGATAGCGGGCTATCCCTTGCGGTATCTGTAGGAGTAGGTGCGGCTAACTTCGCGCGAGAAGCACACCAGCGCGGCATGAAAGTTGCCATGTTCGCCTCTATTGCAGAGGCTCAAGATGGCGGTAAGGACTGCATGTTGCAGGCATATAACCTTATCGCTACTGGTAATAGGCGTTAGGGGCTGTTATGGGTACTATGAAAGCTGAGGATGTAGACCATATTGTTATGGGTGCGTCTGAATGGCAGGCGGTCGCCACGAACTACGAAACTAACACAGCGCTAATGACTACCGGCAACCCGAAAATCTATACAGTGGTTAATAGGTCAGTAGAGCCACCTAAGCCAGTGGCGCACATTATGCGTAAGAACTCTAGGAGTAAGAAGGAGAGCTGGGTTGCCTACCCTGCGCCTGGGAAGGTAAGATATAAGAGTGTTGGGCATCGGGTATCTCAATCGATTCCCTACACGGAGAGCCGTAGCCTTGGGGTGACCTACTCTAGGTATTGCGGGTTTCTGCTGTACGAAGATTTGAACACTACCTCACCGTAGGTATACCTAGTTAGGACCTTACATGTTTTCTTTTGGCAAGCTTCGCGCAAAGAAGAAGGAATCCCTGCGTCGTTCGAGCGCATCGGCGGGTGTAGGCACTTCGTCAAGCACTAGCAACTCTACTGTTTTTGACGACGCACGCGACGTAGACAGCGGTTACGACTACTCTACGAGTAGCAGTTCAGATAGCTATTCTTCGAGCAGTAGCTACAGCGATTCTTGCTCCTCTTCTTCTTACTCTTCGTCGGATTCTGGCTCTTCGGACTGTGGCTTCAGCGGCGAATAACGATTAGCGCTCAACACCTGAGGTGCATGTTGGTTAAGGCTATGACCAACATGCACCTCAGGTGTTTTCTCTTATTGTGGAGAAAATGTTGCAGGTTCTTGTTAGCCTGCAATATATGTGATACACTATTCTTTGAAAGAAAGGAGGGGTTGCTGTATGCTCCCTATTATTCAGATGGCACCGCCGCCCGGCGCGCCCGCTGTAAACAGCATTACTGGGCTACCGGCAAATAGCCCTAAGAAAGTGCCCATCATGCTACGTAAGCTCACCCCTAAAGAGCTTGACGTGTTCATTCACCTCACGGACGAGCTGACAAGCATCTCACCATACTTTGCACCCATCATTCGACAGGTGCGCCCTGCAATCATCAACTCCAAGCAGGCAAGCATCGACAAGGACTGGCGCATCAGCCTCCCTGAGGGCTCTCTAGACACCTATCGCAACGCGGAAACCCTCAAGGTGGCGCTCCGTGAAATTTTGCGAATCATCATCCTACAGGATAAGCGCGTTGCTACCCGAGGCTACAAAGATGACGAGATTACCCGCCTGGCATTCGACCTTGAAATTAACCAGCGCATCAGTGGCATCTCCGGTCGCTTCCGCCTCACTCCCGGCATTGACTTTGTTCCCGCAGACTACAACCTCCCCGCCAGCGGCATCGCAGAGGAGTTCCACAACGCGCTTAGGGATGACGCAGAAGCCCTAGGACAGCAAGGCTCTGGTGGAGGTAGCGGCTCTGCTGAAAGTAAGCCGCAGAGCAATGAGTCTGCTTCGCCTACCGGCGAACCGCAGGGGGATAATAGCTCTGATGTTAAATCGAATAATGGTGCCTCTCAGCGCTCAAGCCTCAGTAATGATGGCGGTAGCGACGATAAGAACAGTGAAGAAGGTGACGGCACCTCTAATACCAATAATGAGGATACCGGCTCCAGCGATACCTCCAGTGGTAACTCTGATAGCGACACCAGCGGCTCCAATAGCGGCGCAAATCCCAGCAATGGTGACCAGCAGGGCAATAGCACTAGTGACAGCGATAAGGGAGCTTCTGGCGGCAATGGTGGCACCCCCGGCGAAGCAGGTTCCCCCGAGAGCAATACCCAGCAGGGGAAGTTTACCGAGATGACCGACCAGTTTGTTACTGCTGAAATGCTTCAGAGCCTCATGGACGCGCTGGGTATCCAGGCGGCTGACGAGCTTATCAAACGTGAAAGCCGTAACGACATGCTCGCCCTAGTACGTGCAGAGCAGATGCGTAAGTCTATCGGCAACACCCACCTGGACAACATTCTTAACTGGGTGCTCAAGATTGACGCAGGCAACTATGTCGTATGGTCTACACAGCTCAAGAAGGTTCTCACTATTGCGTCTTCTCACCGAACCACCGGCAGTACTCACCGCACCTTCCGTAGGTTCAACCGACTAAACGCCGCCCTGCCAGATAAGCGAGTGCTACTTCCAACTCGTTATGCAGTCAAGCCGACCGTGTACATTGGAGTGGATACCTCTGGCTCCATGCATACCAGGGAAGATAGTGGGCGTGTGCTAGGTAATATTGAGCGCATTATTGATAGTTTCAAGAACCGAGCAGACCTACGCATTAGCGCTATTGACACTGTTCTAGGCGATTTCCAGCCGGTGAAGAAACTATCTGACGTGGTGTTTAAGGGTGGCGGCGGTACCGCCATGACTCCTTTCATCAACGCTCTCAACGAGTATGAGACGAGCCGAGAGAAGAAGAACCCTCCCGCCGCACTGGGCATCCTCATTACCGACGGATACATCGACTGGCAGAACGTAGCCAACGCCCTTAAGTGCAAGCATAACTACGGGCTGGCTATCGTTCTAACCTCCAAGCATAGCGACAAGGACATCCTGCATATGCATGAATATTTCAAGTCGCTACCAGCAAACTACAAACCAACCATCATCCGAGTTGCACACTAAGCAACATCTCTACACCACCTAAGAAGGAGACTAACCACCATGTCTAATGCAGTAATGACAGACGAAAAGCCCACCGGCGCAATTAACGTCACCCCCGTATCTCTGAGTACCGCAATGGAACTAGTGAAGTACGGCGCATTCCCCCATATGGGCGCAAACGGTGAGCTGAAGCCCGGCAAATCTATCGGACTCATCGGTAGCCCCGGCATCGGCAAGACCGCATCCATCCACGCCCTCAAGGACGAAATGGGTTACCACAGCGTAGAAGTGCTTGTTGGCGCTCAGCTTTCCCCTGAATCCATCGGGGGTATCCCTTCCGTAGGCTCTACCACCATCATTGACGAAGAAGGTAACTTCACCGAGGTTCCGTCTACGACCTACCTCAACGAACCGTTCCAGGTACGCATCCTCAAGCACCGCAAGGTCATTCTCCTGCTGGATGAATACAGCAACTCGAACGAGAGCGTTCAGGCGGCTATGCTGTACATCTTTAACGAGCGCCGCTTCCCTGATGGCACCCCCATCCCTACTGAGACGGTTATCGTCTTGGCAACTAACTCAATGGCTAGTTCCGTGAACCCCACTCCCATTGCGCCGCCCACGCAGAACCGCGTCACCTGGATTCCTGTCCACCAGCCGATTGGTGACTGGCTGGAAGGCTTCAAGGTCGCCTGGGGTAAGCCTATGACTGATAACGAGCGCCGCATCCGAGAGATGATTGCGACCTATCTCGACAAGCGCACTGACAGAACCCTGTATGAGATGAACCGTGATGCCCGCATTGAACGCTTCGCAGAGAGCATGGATGAGAACTGCCGTGACGCGGCAACTTACGCATGGCGCTCCCCGCGAAGCTGGGAAAACCTCGCAGACCTTCTTGCTTCGCTTCCCACCGAAGAACCGAAGAAGTTCTACGACCTGGCGATTCACTTTACCCAGATGACCATCGGCTTTGACGGATACAACGCCTTTGCTGACGCACTCAAGAACTATGCGGACTCCCTTACCGGCGGCGGTTCTGCCATTGCAACCATGTCGCTTACGGAAATTTTCGAGAACCCTGAGAAGGTCTCTCGAACTACCGCAGAGAACGACCAGGACAATGCCTCCCGCCTTGCAGAGCGCCTAAACACCTATATTGATGACTTCCTCCCAGAGAAGTCCGATACTGCCCCTGATGAGGAAGCTAAGGCGCGCCTGCTGGAAGGTATCGTCAATGTGACGAACCTTATTTCGGAGTTAGTGGATGAAGAGTCGCCGTATTGCAACCGCGTGTTCCGCGCGCCGCTACACGCAGTCCTGGAGTACCTTATCAACAGCATCACTAACCGTACCGACATTACGGGCGGTGGTGTGGATGACCCTATGGTTATGGTTCCTCACAAGATGCTCTCCAAGAGCCACAGCGAGGGTCTACTGAAGGCGTTCTCTACTGAAGAGCTGGGTCTGCCTAAGTCGATTAACCTGCATCCTACCACTAGTAGCCAGCAGGAAAAGTTGGATAGCCACCTTGAGTCTTTGGAGCACAACCCGCTAACCATTGCAGGTGCTCTAAGTGCCCGACTCTACCCCGCGCTCTTCGCGGTAGGCAACAACGAAATGTAGCCGCCACCATCACCCCTAAAACCGTACCAATTTAAGGCAAAACACTAAGTGAAAACCCTTAAATTGGTACGGTTTTACCCCTAAATCTTAATGAAAATCATGCACTACTCACACTCAGGAAGAAACCCGTGAAAAATGTCGATAACGTGACCGGAAACAGCGTCCTTCATGGCGACATGAACCGCATCAGCGACAACGCCCGTGTCCACGACGCGGAACTAACCGCCTGCGAGGTTCGCGATAACGCATACGTTGAAGGTGGAACGCACTACATACTGCGAGCATCTGACAATGCCCATGTCGCCTGCCGAGAAACCGACCTTACTGCAACCTTTACCGGCAACGCTACCGTGAAGGGTAATTTCCATATCATTGGCGGCGAATACGGCGGAAAATTTGAGCTCCACGACTTCAACGCCCTGCCGGAGACAGTAAGCATCAATAGCTACTGGAACACCCCCATCATGACTGACATCTCTCGACTCATCACCGAAGATACGGCTATCACCAATCAGACATTCCAGTCGGTAGCTACATTCGCCGCAAACCTCATGGATAAGCACCCCGAGTATGTCAATATTCGCTTCTGTCTCAACGGTGAAGTTCACTCGCAGAATATGCCGCGCTGTCGTTGCGCCCTCTGGCTCCCGCTTATCCTCCTAGGCGACCCTGCCGCCACATTTTACTTCCTACGCGCAGAGGGGAGACTCAAGCCGCACGGTGATACGCATCGAAGCATCTATGCCGAAGGCACCCTCCGTAATCCCTACTACGCATTTAGCGCCACCCGCCTTGAAAAACTGATGCGCGTATCACTGGACAAGATTCTCAAGGACTACTGGCTGGCACCCCGCAAAATCCTTCAAGCAAACTGTTCTAGCCACGGCATCGAAGAGCTTTTTAGTAAGGAAGAGACCAGCAAAGAGTATCAGCTGAGCGACTGGCATTGCTTCCTTGAGCGGGCTCTAGGAACCCCGTACATGGGGAGGTGATGCACTGGAACTACATAGTAGCTATTTTGTGTGGTACACTGATTTTACTTACTTATTTAGGAGAGAATCATGAACTATAGTACAGATAGCGTGACCATCAATAGCGCTAAGCTGGGGAAAGAAGCCCGCATCATCATTCCTGAACGAGAAACACCACTCATGCTTAATGTGGGCGGTGCTAGTCTTGTCTATAATATGCGCGAAACGAAGCCGAATCTGAAGACAAAGAAGTTCTTTAACGACGGGAAATCTTTTCGTCGGGACAGTTTGTTTGCAATGGCTAAACTAACCATGCAGGTGTTGGAAGATTCTGCCGCCATGACTGGCACGTGGTGCCTGGACTATGAGAAGCATCGTGGGACAATGCATACCTGCCGTTGCCTTCTCTGGTATCCGCTGTACCTCATGGGGAACCCTATTGCAATGCACTACTTCTTCCGCGCAGAGGGGCTTCTACAGCCTCTAGGTAAAGCGCCTACTATTCACCTGGAAAAGTCGCCGCGAAACCCATACTCAATACTATCCCTATCTGTTCTGGAGGAGAGTATGCGTCAGCGAATCGTTGAAGTATTCACTGACGGCTATGCTGATGCCAAGAGCTATCTTCCTGAGTATCGTGGCGGCTTTGCGAAGCTGAACTACCGCAAGTGGGAGAGCGAGATTAAGTCCTACATCCCGCGAGATGACAATATCCCTGTCCCGCTATCTCGCACTATCTGGTATAACCATTGGTGCCGGGTGACTGGTCAGACTGACTTGTGCCTAAATATCGCCACACCCAATTAGGAAGGAGTTTTAGCTATGCAGGGCGAAGCGTCAGGCGTTATTATTGGTGAGAAAGTTGAGCTGTCTGGGCTCAAGTCACTCAAGGGGAACGCGCAAATATTGGGTGGACAGCATCACTACCTAGACGCTGGTGATGATACTGTTATTGCTGGCAACTCGTGGAGTTACCGTCTAAAGATGCGTGGCAACGCCACCGTAAGAGGCTCTATACGCCTCCAGAAAGTCTCACTTGATGGAGGCGTGCTAATTGATGTACCTAATGACTTAGAGCCGCCTATGGCGCTTTCTGCCGTTATTGACACTGAGGCTGGGGATTGCGAATCCCTGCGCTACGCCTTCTATGACATCATGCCGCATCCTGAATACCCAGACACGGTGAGTGACAGTAGCTTCGTGTCTCCAAGCGCGGGAATACTGCGTACTGCCGTAGCTACCTATGGGCTCATTAAGCACCCTGCCTGGCGCGACTCCACCATGTGTCTCAAGGCTTCCACCCACCTGCAAGTAAACCCGCACTGCCATTGTCTCCTTTGGTACCCTCTAATGCTTACAGGTAATCCTGTAGCCCTACATTACCTCTTCAGAGTAGAGGGACTTATTCAGTCAGGTATTCGCAATTCAGACTATCCAGCACTAGATGGGACTGTCCGCAACCCGCTCAGCACGCTCAGCTGGACAATGCTAGAGAATGCGCTTGCAGGGAAGGTGAGGTCACTCATTGAGTCCCCGTACAACGAGTTGGCATCCCGGAATAGGGAGCTTCACCCCTGGGGTGTTTACCATGCTGAATATCGGAGGGAGGGGGAGCCTTTGAAGTGGGTCAATAACATCATTCTTGAGTTCACTCAGCATATACAGCCGGTATACATTAGCTCATCTGAGGTATTCCATATGGTTAAGGAAGACTTCAAGCCGGAAGACCATCTGACGTGGGAGAAGTATATTAGACAACTACCTGAGAGTTGGCTGGCTCACTACAGGAGACTGACCGGGCAAGACCCCACGCCATAACCACTGAAAGCAATGCCCCTGGCAAGCGTTTTCCCTTCGCGTGTCGGGGCATTGCAATACCCACAGATTATGTGGTACACTTTTTGTAGATATTTTAGCTATAGAAAGGCAACCATCATGACCGACAAGCCACAGAATGTCAGTGTGCTTCTCAAGCACCTCAACACCCCTGAATACATCACCCCTGCAACCACCGTCCCCATCTGGGTACATGACTCCAATAGCGTCTCTCTCCCCAAGAAGACCACTCGAAACCAGCGAACCCTCGATAGCGTGTGGCGCGTCCCCCTTAACGGAGCTCTTTGGGAGAAGTGGTACAGTGCTTTCAAATACCCGAAGTCGAACAATTGGGGTGAGAACGACCCCTTCGGCAGTAGGAAGGTTCCTTACAGCTCCGTACTTTACAGCACCTCAGGAGTCTTCAACCGCGAGACTGGCAAGATTGAGATGGATAAGAGTCAGCCGAAGAAGACTTTCATCCAGTTCCCCGAGCTCAACATCCCAACCATCTTCGGTGAGATGCAGAGCGTGCTCTACAAGTACGATAGCGTGTACGCACTCCCGGAATGTGCTGAGAACCTTCTGGGTGGTAATCACATTTTCGACTACGCAACTGTAGACCCTCGCCATGTGGACATGCGAGATGCAGAGTGTCGTATCTCTGGCTCCGCGAATGTCGAAAGTGGTCTTATCACCAAGGAGCATATGCCCACTGAGGGTCATAAGCTGACTCACTCTTCACACGAGGGCGAAAGTCGCATCATCATTGCAGGTGACACCACCGTTCGCAATAGCGGCATCTACCACACGGCGGAACTGACTGGCAACACCCTAGTAGAAGACAGCACCATCGAGGGTGTCTTCACCACTGGCGAACTGAACCTTACCCTGCGCGACACCACCGTTAGTCACAGTGAATTTACTGGCGTTCACCGCAAGGCAGATTCTCCGAATATTTCTGTTACTGGCGGCGAGCTGACCAACGTCCATGTTCGCATGGGAGCCAACCTAAACCTCAGTGGAAATGTTCTACTAGACAAGGTATTCTTCAGTGGCGGCGACATCTCCATTAGCGGTGATGCACACATTAAGGACAGCAACTTTGGTGGCTGGTTCGACCTCAAAGCACTAGAATCACATACCCCTATGTCTGACCTTACCGGCTTCTACCTGCTTCCTCTCCTGCTCAAGCCGAAGTTCGAGTACCGAGTACGGAAGAACCACGGTAAGGTGGAGAATGTGGACTTCACGGAAAGCGCAGACAGCACCCTTATCACCAGCAGTAAGATGATTGAGGGCGGCTTTAAGATGGAGCGATTCTGTGCCTTGCCGAAGGTTCACAAGCGAGACAATTGCCTCTGCGCACTCTACTATCCCGTGCTACTGTTCGGCAACCCGCTTGCGGTAACCTACTACCTCAAGGCAAACGGGCTGGAGAACCACATCCCAGAGGAGCACAAGGGCAAGAGCTGGGTTGAGCTGGAACAGGTTCTCAACCATGAGACCGCCGAGCTTGGTAGCCGCCTTGCACGTGGTGGAAGCGCCGCACACTACACCATCTGGCAGGAGCGAAACGACATCTACGACCACGAAGCATGGAACGAGCACATTGCCTCCAAGTACCATGTTGCCCCGGCTGACCTTCTGGGCATCCGCTAAGCACAACCTATAGTTGAGGGTGGGGCGCTCTGACCGATACCAATACGGCGGAGCGCCCCACCCCGCACCCTAAGAGAAAGTAAATCATGACCCACAAGAACATTTGGCAGGAGCCCAAGGAGCGCTTCTACCTACTCTACAAGACCGACGGCGTAAACCTCGATACGCGACTACCTACGCCCCGCCTATCCCCCGACGGCGAGCTTCTTTGGCGAACCCACCCAGCTAAGGTGCGTAACGCTTTCCCCTCTAATATGCATGAGTTTATCCGCGAACATGGTAACAAGTTCCAGTATGTGCTGTATCGCGGCTGGAATAACCACCTGAACGATGCTACCCAGCCTTTGCGCAAGTGGGAGAGGGATATTGTTGCAGGCGTTGAGCGAACCTTGCAAGAAGATGCCCCCACTCTCATTGAGGACGTTCAGGTAAACGTACCTACTCTGTTGGATTCCTTTTCACCCATTGATGGTGTGGAGGATGTGCTTATCGTCCCTGCGAAGAAGGCTCACAATCTTCTTGGTGGCAACGTCATTGCAGGTAACGCTGTGGTAGACCCGTCCACTGTAAAGATGGACTACGGCATTAACCTCTACAGCGGGCACTTCAAGAACTCTCGATTGAACGGGTCTGGATTCCAGAGCTCACCCGCAATGGGCAAGCAGGAGATTACTGTCCAGAACACTGACGTGCGGAATAGCTACACACTAGAGCATTTCAGTACGCTGGATGCGCGTAACAGTAAGCTTTGCTACCTGGGCGCGTCTTCTCATGAGCTACCCAATGCCCTCGTTTGCGAGAATACTAAAATCAACCACCTATACTTGCAGGGTGGCAAGCTGGAAGCGAAGGGCACTAAGCCTAGCATTGATACGGCATATGTCCGCAATGGCGCTTCGGTTAAGGTTGATGGGTCGGTAGCTATCTTCAAGTCCGTGTTTAATTCTGGCACTTTCGACATTCGAGGCAAGCTCTCCATTAGTGCAAGTAGCTTTGTAGGCGCAATGTCGCTAGATGTTCACCACAGCATGTGCCTAGACGATTTGGTTGCCGCATGGTGGGGTAAGGCAGAGGGTAAGGTAATGACCATCAACACCCAAGCCCGTATCCCCTACACCCTTTCGCGCATCCTCAAGCACCATCCAGGGGAATCTCTAACCTCCGCTGAGCAGGGTGAGATTATCCGCCAGACCGCCAACGACGCGTACCGTCTCAGCGCGCGTTTGTTGAGTGTTGGCGCAACGGTACACAAGTTCTGTGTTGCGCCCGATATTCACGCCAATAGTGGCTGTGTCTGCGGTCTTGCGTACCCCCTGCTACTTGCTGGTCATTCAGTGGGCATCCTGTACTTCTTGCGAGCCGCCGGTATGTCAAGCTCTGCGTCGGATGAACATAACGCCTACAGCGACGCTGAGCTTACCCATATGGTGAAGGAAGCCATTTTGAGCGCATCGAACATTTACGACCTATGGAGTCTCACTGAGCTTTACTGGACGGATGAGTGTAACTTCACCTCCGTGAGGGAGCGCATCTTCGAGTTCTGCGGCGTGAGTGATTTTGAGCGATTCGCTGGCTCTCTCACGGATTCCACTCCCGCCCAGTATCTCAGTGCACCCGACAAGGGGTTCCTGGGCTCTGAGGACTAATCGCTACTGAAAGGTGTTTATGGCTACGCATGAAAAACCGAGTGGGCTACATGACGGTAATCTGCTAACTGGAGATGTGGTGGTGAGTGGCTGTTCGTTTGGTGACGATGTTCAGCTTCACTGCTCAGGAGAAATCATCAACAGCTCTTTGGATAAGGTTTCTCAGCCTGGCAATTTTCAGGGGGCAGTTGATGTGCATATTGAAGATAGTAGCGTTGATGGTGTCCAGATTGTCTCTGATGCCACAGCAGAAGGTTCAGGAATCACCCTCGACCTGAAAAATAGTAACGCCTCAGGTGTGACCGTGCATGACGGTGTGAAGCTAACACTACATAACTCGAATGTTGAATCGCTGACACTGCATAGTGGCGCTACCTATAGCGGCTTTGGTGGGGATGCGCACAAGGTGACCTTGATGGACAATTCGAGCCTTAGTACCTTTGGGGATGTTCAGCTTGACTCCTGTAAGGTCAGCCCAAAGAGCGAGTTCACGCTCTCTGGCAATTTCTCACTCCTCAGGGCAACCTTTGTAGGGGAAGGCTCGTTTAAGATTGATGACCCGGCGGATTATTTCCGGGCTGGAGATAGCGTGTTTGGTGGCGGTGTTAAGCCTGCTACCGTAGGAACTTCGGGTGAAGTCTGGTATGTGCCCTCTGCGTTTCTGTCCATGTCAGATGAGGAGCTGAGGGTGGGTACTGCGGGTAAGCGCATTGATGATTTGCTATCTAGCAACATTGCGCGGACTTTGATTCGCTCCGCATCGCTACTGGCTACTGGGGCGCATATTCAAGAGTTCTGCATTGCGCCTAGTGTGCATCTTGAGGATGGTTGTCGGTGTGGACTGTATTACCCGTTCCTTATTGGTGGTGACCCGCTGGCTATTGTCTACTTCTTGTGGCAGGCTGGTCTTAGGTCGGCTATCCCAACTGCGTATAGGTTCCTTTCTGTGCGCCAAATTGAGGATGGTTTGCGTAGGCTTGTTGCTGAACGTACTGAGCGCACGTTCGGTGGCACATACATGCTTACTGGTGACTATGTGACAGCTATTTCGTGGGATAGGGCGCGATTGAGTCCTGAGTCTATTTGTAGCCGTATTACCGAGTTCTGTGGGTTGGAAGATTTCAGCTCCTTTGGAGATGTTGAACTTTCCAAGGAGAGGTTCTGGGCTTCCTTGGAAATGGATAGCTAATAGGGCTTGAGTATTACCCCCTGCTTGCAACTGTTAGTCGTTGCAAGCAGGGGGTTTCTTTGCGCCACAAACATATCGCTTGCATAGCTCTTAAAATATGTGGTACACTATTTATGTAGCAATGATTTAGACCTATGGAAGGGGCGGCATCGTGAACGCAACCTACGCAACCGAAGCAGAACTGAATAACGAAGTCTCCAAAGAAGAGAGCTTGCTCCAGGTAGCCGTAGGCTGGGTCACCCACTGGACTGCAAAGTTTCAGGAAGCCGAAAGCGCCTACCACGCCGCCCTAGAATCCGTACAGGAAATCGGTGTCCGCGCACTCGCGCTTGCCCGTACCGCATACGAAAAGGCAATGAATCGCCTCCAGGACGCTAAGGCACGCGCAGAACAGCACGCAACCACCCTCAAGGAGCTTTACCAGAACTACCGAGAGTTCATCACCCCCTACACCATCAAGCAAGCGGGCAACTAAGCACAGCCCACTAGTCACCCAGGACCCATCAATCATCACTCAAGCCAAAGAAGGAGCTCACACCATGAAGTTCAACGGCTACAGCATCAAGCTCATTCAGAAGAACATGTACCGAATCATTGACGAGAACGGCAACATGGTAGGCGTTATTAAACGCAATAAGGAATCCGCCCTACGACCCGGCACTGGGCGCTGGGCGCTGGAAGGCATCTGGAACCACTAAGCCGACCATGCATAAGGGGTGAACCGCTCAGGGAAACAGCCTCAATGAAGCCCTGATGGTCTTCGTAGAACGCCCCTGTATGACCTACGTCATCGTCAGCGCGTAAGAGACATCTACAGCCATCTGCCCTAGTGGGAGGATTATCACAGTCCTCCCACTAGGGCGCTATAGGTGCCTCTGGTATACTTGTGTTTACCTCAGAAAAGAAGAGGTGTGCAATCATTCATAGTTTCATGCCATGCGGCGCATCGAAATTCACTCTACCAATAAGGAGAACAGAAATATGGCTCAAGACACCCAGTTCGTTTACACCGTTACGCAAACCCATCCAGCAGACAGCTCAGACAAAGAAGCATCTGTTAGCGTGCTGGTAACTGACCGAGTTACAGTAACCCCAGAAGGCAATAACCTGATACCGAGCCTGATTAACGGCACCGAGTTCACCTTCAAGCCACGCTCATACCAAGTGACGAACACATTCTCTTACGGCACCATTGGCTACAAGAAGACTTTTATTCTCTTCAAGAGCGAACCGCAGGAGCGACGCGGCGGCGCTGACGGTCTACTTGACGGAGGTATGCATAGTGGTACGGCGGCAAGCCTCTGGATTACCGACAGCTCCGCCGTCCTTAAATTCGTTCAGGACTTCGTGAACACACATCAGGCAGAACTGAGCCACCTCATCTCTGCAAGTCGAGGATGGGCAAAGGATAATAGCGAGAAGCTTCAGCGCGCACATCAGGTAACCGGCATCTCCGTTCTCTCCGAGAATGTCCAGACCGCGTTTCTGACCAGCTTGCAGGTTCAGTCCAACCTTGCAGACAGCCTTGTCACGAAGTACGTCTCATCCGTCCGCCCAGAATTGAATGAGACCTCCAACTGACCGTAACTGAATTGCGTAGAGCGCAAAGAGAAAGCACCCCGCAAAACCAATGGTTCGGGGTGCTTTCTCTTTGCGTCGGCTCTGCTACTTGTCATCCAGCCAGGGGCACATGCCTAACATGCCTGGCACATGGTCATAAGCGGGGTCGTGACATACTCGTTCCAGTAGACCGGGGCACTCAACACTCTTGACGGCGGCGGGGCTGAGGAGGTCATGAAATTTCCTCACTAGCTCCGCCCATGTTGCCGGGGTAGGAGACTCTGTGTTGGCGGTTTCGTTAAGGAATGCGCATACGGCATCATGAGGGGTTACGCCGGTAGGTAGGGTGTATACTTCCTTGACTACGTGAACATTGGATGGGTTCGCTTGGTGGTAGAGAGCTAGTAGTCGCTGGTCGTCGTCTACTGTCCGATTGAATACGGCTCTCAGGTAGTGTTCAAGGTGTTCGTTGTGGACTACTTTGGTGATGACGCGCCCTGTAATGCCCATCTCCTCACCTGAACTGCTGTGTGTGCTAAGGTAAAAGGACTGAGAGGCGGTTGCAGGCAACTGTGAAGGCTTTAGGCTTGCTGGCGCTTCACTGAGTGTCATTGCCCTGTAGTATCGGGCAGGGCTAGTTGAGCCGCCTGCGGTCTTAGTATGTGGTATAATGGTAGCCTCAATGAAAGTTGAGATGGTCATGTTGCCAGATAGTTCCTGCATAATGAAATCCTTTCTAATGGTGTACTGGTTTATTCAGAGCCATTGTACAGGATGCAGGCGCAACTGGCGAAGAGCGCCGAACGCACTAGTACACTTCTTTGCAGAATATTGCATTATGTGTTACACTTATCGTATGACTCTCGAAAGAGCACCCATACACTTAGTTACGAGTGCCTTTGAGTTTCATTCACTACTTAACTAAACACTATCTTTGAAAGGAACTACTCTTTCACATGCATAAGAGCATTGACGTACCCCGCATCACCCTGCCGACCAATATCACCCCGGACAGCCCGCAGGACCTTATCGAAGCCCTGACTATTGTCCGCGAGTCCGACAATATCACCAAGGAAACCACCCTTGAAACCCTCAAGGACATGGGTATCACGGCAGAGGAAATCGCCGCGCACCTAGGTATGAGCACCGAAGACCTTCTCAGTGAAGACTTCGACTTCCCGCTGGACGTTCACCCCCTGCACATCGAATCTGCAATCCGCAAGGTTCACACCAAGCGCATTGGTGCCGGTTTCTATACCACCCGCATGGGCGGTCGAACCTATACCATCGGCGGTAAGGTCACCGTAAAGGTGTACCCGGCAGATGACCAGCACTGGCATGAGGACGACGACTGGGATACCACTGTTGAGGCTATTGTCTACAAGATTGAAGACAATGAGGTTCAGCTGATGCCCGTCATCTCCTACGAGCCGGGCAACCTGAACCTTATGGACGTTGAAGAGTGGCAGTCTCGACAGAACGGCTTCAGTGGTAACCCGCTCCGCATCCAGCCGTACAGCGACCTGCATAACTTCGGTACCCGAACCTTCCGAGTCCTCCGAGCAGAAGAGCCGCGCGAGCAGGACAAGCCGACTATCGATGAGTTCCGCGACAGTGGCTTCACCTGCCTGCACAACGTCTCGAACTTCATTACGCCGCTGGAATGGCGACGTATGCACGCTCTGAACGGCTGGGTTGCAACCCAGAGCATCTACACCGCTTAGAAGCCCCTAGCCGGACGCTATAAACTTAGGGAAGTTATCAATTTGAGCACCTACAAGCTCTCTTGGTAGCTTCCCTAAGTTTTTGCGTATAGACCAGAAGGGCGCTAACCAATGTCAGCAAACCACACCGACTATGAGTTCGAATATGAGTACGAAGATGATTTGAACGAAGAGCTTCCATTCTCCGAGGCGGAGCTTCGCCTCGCCCTCATTGATGCGCCCAAGTATCTGTATGCAACCATCGAGCTACCTAGCAACCTCCCGTTTGAGCTAGGGCTGGAACCCAATTCTCTCATTCGCCCACTGATAAACATTTCCAGTATTGAGGAAGAGCTCACCGAGGATGACTCTTACCGTATGAAGTGTGACGTGACGAACAACGCAACCGGCGACTCCATCGAGAACCTAGACGGCTACCTACACACCCTCAATGTGAAGCCTATTATTCCGCGTGCAGTAGCTCACAGCATCCATGCCCACACCTCAGAAATTTCTGGGCACGCATGGATTTACGAGAACTTCTACTGGGCAATGTACCAGCCTGAATATAACCGAATCCAGTTTGCCTACCCCTTGGCTGGCACGCAGGTGGACATTGACATCCCTGCCTTGTCTGACTTGAGCGCAGGACACGAAAGCCAACCATCACCATCACTTTAAGATTGACGAGCAGAAAGAAGCCCCCTAGAACCCACAGATAAGGTTCTAAGGGGCTTCTGCCGCGCTTGGCGAGGATTTTGCTAGAACAATGCCATGTCTACAAAATGTGCGGCTACAGGAGCTTCTGTAAGCTCACTACCGGGCAGGACTTTTCGGACAGTGATAGGCGCATCCAGGCTAGACCATTCCCCTGAGTCATGAGTGAGGAGCCACCCAGCACGGGCGACAGTCTCAGGCATACTCAGCATTTCAGCCAACACTGAGTCCATACGGTCGAAAGCTCCCGCAAGTACCCGACCTAGCGGCGAGTCTGCAACCTGAGACGGCTTCAGAGGAACTACAGACTCAATACCATCTGCCTCAATGAGGCGAGCCAAGTCTGCATAGTCGTAACCATCCATAAACTCTACAGCGGGCAAGAACCCGAGAAGAGCGCTAATGCCGACAGTCTCCACGAGTTTCTGCATGTGAGGTGAAACCATAAGGTTTAAGGTAGCCTGCTGTTCAGCAGTGAACTTGCGGACACCGTGAGTAAATACGGGCGCTAGGGGGTGACTGTGAGCGGCAAAAGAAAGCTCCTTTAGCGCTTCCACACCCGCATCAACATTAAACGCATCTGCTACACCCAAAGATTCGAGCGCCACACTGTATGAGCCCGCCACCAAAGCCGCCTTATGCCACATGCCCGGAGACATACCATACTTACCGAAGCGACTTACAGGAGCCGGGGGGATGCTCATATCTTCCGGGAATCCGAGTAGGCGATAGACGCGGCGCATATAAGAGTCCCAGGGGGTGCTTGCGCAGTCCTTCAAGATGTATTGGGTGAACTTCTCAAAGTCAGGGGATGTGAGGCGTACAGGTTCAACGCCATCAATGTTCTGTTGCATGTTTACTTCCCTTCTTGCTTATGTGTTAAGTGTGCTGTGGTGTAGCGAGTTATTTGCTGAACGTCGAGCGCACAGGCATAGACGGCTTGCTAGAGGTGATACCTAGTTCAGCTGTTCGCCCGGCAACAAGACTTGCGAGAGACGGTGACGCAGTAGCAGGTTGCGGCTGTTTCTTTGACTGCTGGGCATTGCGGCGCTTTTCCTTACGCCCAACCGGAACACTTCGAGTGTCCACCTTCACGTAGCCCTCACGGGTAGCAAGCTCACGCATTTCTTCGGGGGTGTAGTTCACCACCCGGCAACATGTCGCGAAGAGGATGACTATCATATCTGGAGGGATAATCAAGGTAGCATCCTCACCATCAACGCTAAACGTAAACTCTACAAGACCTGGCACATTAGCAACAGGCTTAGCCAGTAGAACATCTCCATACTGGTCTGTAAACTTGCAGAAATTATCCTTCGGGCGACCTGGCTTGGGTGCTTTCCTTCGCGGCGAGGTGCGGAGACGTTCCTTTACCGCGTCAGGGTCTTCAATAAGCCCACGCTCAAAGGCAAGCTCGCGAAGCTGAGGCTCAGAATAACCCGTCATACGTATAACTGATGCGAAAAAAGCGATAATCTGAACGGGACTAAGCACAATATGAGCAGACTTAAAGCTCACCTCATCCTCATCTTCAAGATGGGCGACCTGAACTGCCTCTAGGAACGCGCCATGCACATTACCACCCGCAGGGGAGACAAGCAGTGAATTACCATTATCGAAGTTAAACTCCATTGGCTCATCTGCCGTAAACGGTTTGCGTGAGTGAACAGCCATTACTTCCTTTCGAAATACTATTATTTCACACATTATACCACGCTCAGACACGTAAGGCGGCAACCTCCCCGAGCTGGGTAACATTGCCGCCTTACATTGAACTTCTAGAACAAGCATACGATGTAGTACCCCTTCCAGGCAAGCGAAACACCCATGCCAACAGCTGTGATGCATACCACCCGAAAAACCTTACGGTCGAGTTTGCTAAACGGGTAGGAACTGCTATACTGGTTATCAACGGGCGAAACTAACACCGTCGCCCGAAGCCCACTCAACCCGTGGGCATATGTAGAGCCTACCACCTCTACACACCTGGAGCACTAGCCACCCCTTCTCGCCCACCCCAAGCCAGCGAGACGCTAGTGCTCAAGCGGTACCCGCACCCCATCCCGAATACCCAGGTGTCGGTACCGCCCCGCTAATAAAATGGGAACCCTTAGCCTCACCAGCAAGGGTTCCCATTTTTGCTATGTACAGAGCAACTACACTCACAATGTAGCCATACATGAAGCACAGAAAGAATAACTGCCCAAATGTCTACCACGGCAAACGTAAGACCACCTACGGTCAAGTACCATGTCAATAAACAAGACGAATACGGTAAATGCTCCGCGAAAGACCCAGCAGACTGCCCCTTCTGCGATGAGCCGCACGGCTCCCTAGAGCATGTCTGCGATGTAGTCGAGGAACGCTCTGAAGCCAAGTACGCCCCAAAGTACGCGAAGCAGAAAGCGCGCCGCGAGAAAGCCGCACGCCGAAAAGCACAGAAGAACGGCAACGAGCCTCAAACTGGCACGCCGAAGCCTTCAACCCCTAAGAACATTAGCGACGAGAGCGAATCTCGCGCCAAGAATAGGTACACCACACCAAAGGAAGCTAGACAGAAAGCACGCCGCGAAGCGGCATCCCTCAAAGAGCAAGAACAGAAGAGGGAGCCTCAGCCGCCGAAGCCTACTTCCGGCAACACCCCAAATCCATCACCTACGCCAAGTTCTCCGAAGCCAGCCGCCCCGAAGCCAAGCGCGCCTCGCCCTAGCGCAGTGCCTCCACCGAAGCCGCGCACACTTCCGAGCGTCAAGTCTGTGGAAGATGCGCCGCTCCAGCCTGGCGACATTAGGGTTTCCGGGCTAAATGGTCGCACCTACATCCTCCCGTCACCAAAGGAACGTGTCCCTGAGACTGAGGAAGAGTACCTTATTGAGCTTGAGAAACAGCGCATCTACCTTGACCGCGCACGGTACATTACCGAGCGCGACGAAAAGATACGCAACTCGAAGACACCACCGCATGTGGCACGCAAGCTTAACCGCGAGATTGAGCGAGAGAAAGCTCAGGCAGAGAAGAACGGTGTACTGTGGGATGTCCCTCAGATTCGAGCTCTCTGGGCTTTCAAGCAGAAAACAGCACGCAAAAAGGGTACGCGAGCTCACTGGCCCCGCCTCACTAAGGGTCAGCGCCAAATCACCTACGCACAGATGGACGAAGCGTCCATTGAACGCTTCCATCAGCACGTGAAGGCTATCAACCCAGTGAGCCTAGAGTTCAGTGGGCACGTGTATGAGAAGCTGAATAGCGGAAAGCTTGCAGAGCTCACCGCTGAAGATGTCTACTTCACGCTACAGTCATACACCCCTGGAACGTACTCCGTGACTGAGTATGATGATAAGCGCAAGTCGGGGCGTTCCATTAGTATCCGCTCATCAGAATACAGCCGAGTCGTGGCACCCGAGAAAGGTGCCCCACCTGAGGAATGCAACCTTATTCTGGTGCTCAGTATCGACCCGCCACAGCAACAGGTAGTCACTGCCTACTGGAAGCCCGTCAATCAGTTCCCCAAGGAATCAGGTATCCGCTTCCAAGACCGATGGCTTAAAGTCACCTAACGTGAGCTATACAGATACCATAAGTATTCGAAAGAAGGAATAATTACGCGAAATGGCACGCCACACATACCCCGTCATCACCCTCACCTACGAGAATAGGCGAACTGGAACATATAGAGTTATTGTCGCGCCAGGAGTGACCGTACAGTCCGAAACAGGCGACATCCCCCTAGAGGCGGTTGCAGGAAGAGCCCGCATCATGTTCAAGATGCGAGAACGCGCAACACCAGATAGGGATTCACTCTATCGGACGCTGGAGGATGTATGCACTAACCCAAACGTTCGCAGTAAGCCCGAGCTGTGGCGTATCGTCGTCCTAGCCGACGACGACCTAGAGACAGTCTCAGAGCTGTGCACTAGTGAAAGCGTGGAAGTTGCTGAGATGACTTTGAAGGAGATTTGCCAGCGCGCCCGACTAGTGTATGATGGTTCCTTGGAACCAGTAAGAAGCACCTCCCGAAAGTAACACTCCTGGAGTTGCATCTTGGCAATATCCCTGCTATAGTAGATATTGCGATTCTTCCCAAGGTTTCCTTACGATTCCTTACTGTGGGGCTGGGTGCTCTCAAGCCGAGCAGAGTAGCCAGCCCCCTATGGGGTATGGTGTAACTGGCAACACCCCGTGCTTTGAACGCGGAAGTTACAGGTTCGAACCCTGTTACCCCAGCACCATAATTGAATATGGGTTTAATGAGGCGTGGTGTAATTGGCAACACGTCGGTCTCTGAAGCCGAAGTTCTAGGTTCGAGTCCTAGCGCCTCAGCGTCAGCTAAACCCAGTTTAGCTGTATTTGGATAGGTGGCTGAGTGGCTGAAGGCACTGGTCTTGAAAACCAGAGGGTGCTTAGCGGTGCCCCGCGGGTTCGAATCCCGCTCTATCCGCTTCACAACTGAATACCACCCCTGCTTGTTAGGGGTTCCGCATTTATTTTCACAGAAGCGTGGCGGTGAGCTCATTATGGTTACTTGAGCTCACCGCCACGCTTCTGTTACTTCATCCCGCTTTTGGTCGCCCATTTAGGCACCCATCGAAGCAGTTAGATACGCCTACCACACATTTAGTGAGTGGTGCCGGTAGTTCACTCCGTAGTACATCCGTAAACTGTGGTAGAATGTGTCAGTAGGTCGGTGCCGTATGCCGCATGTTGGTAGGAAGCCCGCCTGTACTACAAGTTTTAGGATGGTAACTATATATGTCCCCCACTTATGAACCTCAGCAGAGGTACGGTGAGCACATCAAGAACCTTTGGGGCTCACCCAGTTCCGAGTCTGTCTTCAGTGTTATGGCGCAGACTGCTGTGTCGCAGGCAGTCGCACAGAACGTCCCGGAGGGTAATCGCACGCTCCTTGAGAAGCGTTGGATTGACTTCTTCACTTACATTGGCTTGCCGGTTGAGGTTATCTCTGAATCGCTCAATGGTCTTTGTAGCCCTGAGGTGGTTCGCGCTATTCAGGAGTCCGCCGAGTCTCAGAATGCTGTGGTGGAGATGCGTATCGAGTACAAGAACAGTATTCAGGCTCCACCGCCTTATCCTTACACCGATGATAGGCGTAGCGCGGATGACCCGACGCGCAGAGAGAACCGTTCCCACGGTGCGCTCTACGACCTTGGTATCGATACGGATATGAGCTGGAGTACCTGGCGTGATGAAGACCTCGCGTACCTGGACTACATCTCCAGTGAATACTCTGGCAAGTCAATGCCTGCCGACTTGCTCGCGTATTACATCCTGTTTACGCCGATGGAAACGCGGTCATGTGTCCGTGCTTATGCTCGTGTCAAGAGCGGCGCGAAAAAGCACTATGACTCGCCTGTGCCCTGCCCTTATGTCCTCTCCTATGGTGACTATGTGCAGGCTGGGCTTAGCCGCAGGTTCACCGCGATTAACCCGACCTACCTCTATAACCCTCTCCCTATCTCAGCGGATGAGCACGCGCTGAGCGCGCTCTCCCGCATGGAAGGCATGGAGCACCCCTGTATCGACACTGAGAAGCTGTCTAACGACGCAGGGCATACGGTAACTCCGCAGAGCCTTACGCTGTCTATGGTTTGGTGTGGCGCTTCGAGAGAGTATACGCAGAAAGTGGTGGGCGCTTCATTTGGCATTGCCTTGACTAATGTCAATAAGATGCTGACCGATACGGTGAAGACGAGGCGTGATGGTGGAATGGGCGCGCCACAGCCAGTGTCTTACATCTCACCTGATTCGAAGGCACCACTCACGGCATACCACCCGAACGTATACTACAAGCCGACCATCTCTTTCACTGGTCGTAACGGCAAGTCGTACACCATCAAACCGTGGGAGAACGTTACCCAGCGCTACACCGGCGTATCCCTGAATGAGCGCAGGTACCTAGAGATGTTGAGCCTCAACTACCCTGCCCGTGAAGTTGCCCGCTACGTGGCGCTATACACCCCCAGCAAGGACTTTAATGGGTTTACCAGAGGTGTAACCGTCGAGGATTACCTGGATAAGGCTAAGCGAACTCCTGAGGAGATGGAGTGTGTTACTGAGCCGTGCCCTTACCCCGTGCCCTTTGAAGCAGTGTATGACCCCTCAACTGAGACCGTCTTGTACTATGAGCACCTAAACGCTCTGGGCGGCTCTGCTATCAATACCGATTGGGACTTCCACGCCGCATTCACGGCGGGTAAGCCCACGCCTGAGGAAGCCCCGCTAACGGTCGAGACTGAACAAGAAGAGCCGCCGGTGAAGAACGATGAGGAAGCGACTGTAGAGACTTCCTCACAGCAGGTAGATGAGGTGGCTAAACCTGCCGCCACAAAGGATGAGTTTATGGAGTCTATGGTTAGACTAGTCACGAAGAAGCCCGCGAAGGTGACGGTGCTCAAGGGAGTTTCAGCACCCCCGCAGGAAGCACCCCAGCAGGAGAACACCACCGCGAACCTCCCTACGCAGAAAGAAGTTTCTGAGGTGACTCAGGGAAAGAAGCAGGAGACTCCGCGTGTCGCAAAACCGAAGCCGAAAATGGCGAACAGTCTATCGGCTAAGAATTGCGTAGCTGATGGTCAGCAGTCGCTATTTAACGAGTCGATTACCGTGTACAAGCCGCTCCCTGGCGATAGCAAGCTGGCTATCAACTTCGCCCTGCCAGAGATTCAGGAGCATACCGACCACGGAGCACTCAGCCGCGCCCAGCAGGAGGAAGAACGTGTAGCCCGCGCTACGCCGTTCCCGCCGCTACCTGCCCCGCCGAAGCACACGGGTCCTACTCTTGGCGACGTTTCGGTGAAGACTTCACGAGCTGTACCCACGGTGATGCAACGCATCATTGAAGCGAACGAGGAGAAGGTGCTCAACGCCCCGCTGAGTGTAGTGGCGCAGATGTTGAACATCTCCGCAATGGATGTCGTTACGGTTCTTACCCGTGAGCATGGGTGGGACTCTGCAATTGAGGGTCTGGCGGCGCTGGTAAGTCTTCACCCGGACACGATGTTCAGCACTTTTGTGAAGAGGATTGACCCGAACATTCCTTTCTCCGCCGTACCCCAGCTTGCAGGTGTCACGATGCAGGAAGCCATGAAGACACTCATTAGCGCTAACGCTGGGCTGAACCTACAGAGTGTCCCGCTGTCGCTTATTGCTGAGGCTTTGGGTAAGACCCAGGAAGCTATTATTGTCGATAGCGTCGGTCTAGGCTCGCTACTGTAAGTGCCTCTAGCTATAGAAGCCCCACATTTCCCCGCCATTACTCTGGCACCGGAAAAGTGGGGCTTCACTCCATTTTGGGGCGAACCCCCTTCCTGTCTGCTATATAGTATACGTCAGTTCCATTGCACCACTAGAACCCCTAAGTTTGAAACGGAATGTGTTATATGGATAAGTTTCGACATGAACCCCGCAATGGAATGATGTGGCGCAAGCCACACTAGGGGTTCACGGCATATTATATGAAGATGGAGAAAAATAACTATGGCTGGTCTACACTTTAGCCCCTTCCTCCCCCCGTTCCCCGGCGTAGGTCGCTGTAAGGCGGCAGGCGCAGACACCTGCCCCTACGGTGGTATGGATATGCACATCGTCACCGAGTACCTGCCGCCTGAGATGCAGGAACAGCTCCTAGGCGACCCGCCCGTCTACCCGCCCAAGAGTGCCATCAATAAGGCTCTGGAAAACGCGAAGGCTACCGCTGGTACCCGTATGCTGATGAAGTTCCAGACTGACGCAGTTGCGCCGCGTATCTTGCGTAACTACATTTCCAAGTCCGTTTCTGGTAGCCGCCGCCGCGCAAAGACGATTGAGGGTCGTGAAACCATCAAGGTCATGCGTGCTCTCGCCGGTGGCAAGACCCTCGCATACTCCAAGAGCTATATGGAAGCTCACGGGCCTGAGGAAGGTGCGAAGCGCTACAAGGCATTCATCCAGGAGCGTAGGGGCAACCTGGAGGAAGAGAACGCACGTAAGCTCGCCGCAGACGAATACCTGCGCCGTCAGCTCGCTCCGAGTAACAGCAGGTCTGTTAATGAGAAGGATGAGCGTGACCGCGCTAAGATTCGTGAAGAGAAGGAAGCGAAGTACAAGGAGCTTGAGGCTGAGTACCAGAAGCGCAAGGAGGAAGGTGCAAGCCGTGAAGAGCTCAATGGTCTGTACCGAGAGATGCGCAACCTTGTCCCCAAGAAGAGGGGCAAGGAGTACATGCGCGACAAGGTTCGCGGCTCAGTATACCTCCCTGTAACCTCCGTTACCGCAAAGGGTAAGGGCGGCACGGAGAAGGTCGTAGACTTCCAGGAGCTTTCCGAGACGAAGGCTCTTCTAGAAGCTCAGAAGGCTAATGAGGAGGCAACCGTCAAGCGCCTTCAGTACATCATGAGCATTTCCGGCAACCCGTCCGTTAAGAACGGTACTGGTATCGGTGAGCACATTGCTGTTGTTCACGATGACAAGCTTGTCGAGGTGCAGTTTGATTACAACGCGATTGATACCGCTAAGGTTGATAAGCTTCCTAAGGAAGTCCGCGACAGGATTACCGCGCCTCACACGGTTTCCATCACTATTGATGGCTGGCGTGCGGCTAGGGATAACGGCGACATCACCGAGGAAGAGTTCCAGCAGGTCACCCGCAACGTGAGCGAGATTAACTACCTGTCTCCGAACCTATCAGCTCAGGCAGAGAATGAGATTGGCATCAAGTTCACGCCTCCGTCTGCAAACCGCTCTACCAACAGGGTTAAGGATGTCCGCTCCACCTTGAACGATGCGTGTCGAGACTTGGCTACTGCCACGAAGCACTTCGAGGAGAAGACCGGCGGTAGGACTGTGGCTGACTTGGAGAAGGAAGTTCGCGCTGGTTCAACTGCCATTAAGGGGCACTTGGCGAAAGAGTATGCCCCGAACATGAACGTCATTATGGGCACTGATAGCGGTGACATTGGCACGAACATTGTCCAGTCTTCAAGGCAACAGTCTGCACCTAAGGCTGTGCAGAAGGAAGTGCTGGGTCCCAGGTTTGATTCGCTGATACGCACCTACGGTACTCGAAGCGCCGCATACAGCTACGAGCTAATGGAGATGGAGTTCAGTCCTGAAGAGCTGGCTGACCTCACCTACACTAAGGCTTCTATCAGTGTCTCACCGCACAAGAAGAACAAGGATAAGGGTGAAGCTGAGAAGAAGTAGCGTCGCCCCTCTGGTTATGACGTAACCTGATTCGTGTTGTGTATTTGAAAATGGGTGTACCCCGGCTGGTCGCTTATGACTAGTGGAGGGTACACCCATTCTCTGTTTGTTCTGCTATATCTTCTATGTCGCAACAACACAACACGTTTTAGTTTCACCTTACGTTAGGAGCCTATCTTGGCTGAGTCCGTAACTTCCCCCCGCGATAACTCTGTGTCTGAGGAACTGCGTAACGCGCCTCAGAACCCCGTTGAGGGCATCGCTGTTGATGACCTGTTGCCTGAGGGTGTGCCCATTCGTGACGAAGACGGCACTACCTCTATCCGTGTTGGCAACACCGTTCTCTCGTATTCACCGGATGAGGACTTCGACTTCCACTCTGTCGCTGAGGTTTACGACTTCTTGGGTGCACTGAAGGCACCCTTGGATATTGAGATTCCTGACATTAGCGCTCTTACGCCTTACGATGGTTTCCCTGAGAATGTTACTGACATTAAGGAACCTGTCATTGGTCCCGGTCTTGCCATGAACCTTCAGGGGCGTGGCATGGATGTTGAGATGAACAACCTTGAGGCGCATTGGCTGGTCACCAGTCTTGCCGCTGAGGGCTTTGGCGAGTCCCCGGTTGTAGACCACGGTAACGGTAATACGGTGCTGTATTCCCATGTCATTACCCCTGATGGTACTGATGCGGAGATTCGCGCGCTCATCTTCAGGTCTGTGCCTGTTGATGAGTTGAGCGACCGTGGCGCAATGGCGTGCTGGGCTACTTCCACTCTGTTGAGCACCACTGAGCGTCGTGTCCGCATTTATGAGCGTGACTCTGATGAAATGGTTGAGGAGTATGAGCCTCAGGTGGACTATGTGGATGAGGATTCTGCCGTTAAGGTGTTCTCTGTGATTATCCCTGACAGTGAGAAGTCCACCCCTGAGGAACGTAACCAGTACTCCAGGTTGCTTGGCTATGTGGTTTCTCAGTGGCTGGAGCCTGACTTTGAGGAGTTGGATGCGGCGGCAGAGTTTGCCGCTAAACAGCGTGAGCTGTCCAACTAAGCTTGAGTAAACAGCTATAACATGAAGGAAGCCCCTCACAGACAATTTGATGTCTGTGAGGGGCTTCCTTCATGTCTTTGGGGTAGCTCTTATTCGTTGGGGAAATCGACTTCTACTTCTACGCCTAGGTTCGCGTAATGCTGAATGATGGCGTTGGTAGTCTTTTGCAGGATGTCAGCAACAATTTCAGGTGTTGCGTCTACAGCATACTCATGCGCAATGTTTATGCCTTCATCGATAACTGGGTGGTGGCTGATTAGCGTTTCTTTCTCGCCGGTCAGATGCAGGTATGTGACGGTGTGAGTAGTGTCGCCTGCCGTGATGACTGCATAGACGTTAGGTTGGATGTTTACGAACTCGGTTTCTTCGGTCATGAGCTTTCTCTCTTGTGGTTGCTATGGTTATGGTGGATGTGTGTGGTTGCGCAGGTGAGCTCATTTTGCTCGAACCTCTATTATACATGAGCTCCCTGTGGTCTATATATCCGTCTCTTTGTTTTGGGTGAGGGTTGGGCGCTTTGTGGCGGTCAGCTCTGCTTCGTGTGCCCGCCGTGCTGGATGCTGGTTTCCTTAAACTAGTTCCTATGACGGCGGGTATACTTTTATGGCTTTCATGCATTTTTCCCCTAGCGCAGAGACGGGTGAGCTACGTATGCTCCCCTGCACATCACCTGAAGGGTGCCCTTACAAGCACCTCAATAGTGAAAACGTTGGTGTCCCTAAGGTTCACGGTGACCTAGCGTTCATGACTTCCGTCATGGAATACGTCGGTTCGGTGAATGCTGAGATAGCCGCTAAAAGCACTGCTTTAGCCGCTAGCGGGCAGAAGTTGGACACTCCAGAGTTCCGAGAGTGGCTTACGCGGAAGCTGAGAGATAAGACGAATCCACCTATCCGTGAGATGGAAGGCGCAGGGTATGCCAATGATGACCCGTGGGCTCCGTGGCTACCAAATGGTGAGTTTATGCCGCGTTTCCAGAATGAGCAGGAACGTGCTGAGCTTAGGATGAAATACCCTCAGGCTTCCGAGAAGTGGATTAGGAAGAAGATTGAGATTGAGACGAGGCAACAGCCCACTATCACGCAGTATAACGGGCGTGAAGCGTACACGTTGGATTACGAGTACCAAGACGAATCTCAGGCGATTACCGGCACCCCGTCTACAGACATGGCAAGCCACGACGTGTTTATTTACACGCGAGACCCATTCATTCAAGCTAACCACGGCGGCATCCTCAACCTAGACCAGAACGAAGAGTACCTGTTCATCGCAGACTACGAATCGAACCCTGCACGTATCGACCGGGTGGAATGTGACTACAACAACCCCATACTTTCCGGCATGTCTGTAGAGCACATTCAGGGGTACAGGGGTGCCCGCCCATACTTCACCCCTACACTAGCCGACAACCCGAAGGTGGACGGGCTACCGAACCGCCCAGATTACGACTTCCCCGATGTCGTACTGAGTGCCCCTCTTATCCGTAAGGATGCTGACGATAAGGAGCGGGCGTGGGCGGCGCGCCGAAAGGCTGGAGAAAGCATCACCGGCAATGCGTATAGGTCTGGTGCTTTTGAGATGACGGGCGGGTTCTACAACTACAACTCTGCAACCATCACTACTGACCATCTTCGAGTGAATGACCAAAACGGCGACTACATTCAGACCCCCCACGTCTATGCCCCTGTGTTTAACCGCAACAGTACCGTGCTTAACATCAAAAGCCCAACTGAGGCAAGGTTCTTCGAGGATAGGTTCATTACTTACGATGAAGCGGCAGACACATACAGTATCGATTGGAAGAAACTGCATGATGCGGGGATTGACATGCTCGTATTTGACGAATGTAAGGAGCTTTGGGATAACGCCCCGAACCCTCGCGAACAAAGAGGCTTCGCATGGGAGGGGCTAGACCACTCCATGCAGGCGTACATTGTGAACGGTTCAGCTGTATGTGGATGGGTACGTTACGATACGGGTGTTAGGTATGCCCCTTACGGCGGCGCACGCGGCGGCGGTCATTAAGCTCCCTGGTGGTGCGGACTGTTTGATATATATGAGGTGGAGAGGCGTAGAATAGCTTCGCCTCTCCACCTGTAACTAAATGAAGATAAGGATAATAGAAAATGACGCAGAAAACCCACGTCGGCTTCAATAAGGATGGTCAGCTGACTAGCGGTAAATGTGACGCAAAGAAGGGTCGTTGCCCTTATGGTAACCACTTTGCTGACCCCAACGAAGCACACAACTATCTGGAGGAAGTCTCGGAGGCTTTCCAGTCGCTCCCGCCTGAGCTGGTGGAAGGTTACCAAATCCACGTGGAAGTGATGGGTGAGTCAAAGATTCCGTTCGATGAGGCGGTTGATATGGGCTTCCCTGAGGACATTGCACACCTTATTGCGGGTGAGCCGACTGACCCGAAGTACGCGCGCGAGAACGTCGGCAAGGACATTGAGCCTGTTGCAGAGAAGCCCGAGCCAGTCGCGCCTGAGCCTGCCGAGGAGCCTAAGGCTGAACCTGTGGAAGAGGTTGGAGAAGCCGAACCTGAGTCTGTCGCAGAGGTAAAGGCGGAGACTGCTCCTGAGGAGAAGCCGAAGAAGCCCCGACGTAAGCGCCAGGAGAAGCCTAAGCCTGAAGCTGTGGAGCCTCCTGCATCACTAGATACTCCTGAGGATATGGAGCGCTTTCAGGAGATTCTGAGCGCCTACAAGATGTCCTCACCGGCAGACTTTAGCGAGGGAAACCTCCCAGATGAGTTGAAGGCTCTACGTGGCGGCATCTTCACTCCTGCTGAGGAGCGCGACCCTGCGCCCCTTGAGGCTTACCAGAACTTTGGTAAAGCCCTAGCCGCTTACCGCGTCAATATGCTTGACCAGCTCCCCCCTGAGGAACAGGAGCAGTTCGGGTACCTTGTCGAGTCTATGGCGAAGCTTGATAGGGACGCAGACCTGAACGGTGACTACTCCGATGAAGAGATGGAGACTAAGGTTCGCTCAGACCTCAAACATTACGGCGAAGAGAGCAACGAACTCAACGACAAGATTGTTCACGACCTTCTCTCACGTAAGGTTCAGGGCGAGCTACCTGAAGACCGTGAGGAGGCGTACAACGCGATTGATGGCAGGGTTGTGCAGATTTATGGCGGTAAGGATAGGGGGAGCGAAACCCCTGACGTTAAGCGCCCCATTGGATATGCAAAGTTTGCACCTAGCGAAGCGCGTAAGCTTCAGCAACACAACTACATCAACGCATACAGCGACATGCTGAGGGCTACCCGTGAGGCTAAGGCGGCGGCTAATGCCAAGGTTCCAAATAGCGTTGAAGAGATTCGTGAAGCAGTTAAGAAGCGCAACGCAGGCATCGTCCACAGCACACCGTTCTACGACAACACCGCTCACGCAAGTACCCCGGCAGAGTTGGAGTACTATGAGCGTGCGGCAGAGCGCACTAAGTCCATCCTGAAGCCTGGCGCTTGCGTCATGATGGGCGGTATGGATGCTGAGGCTTATCAGATTGACCATGAGGGCGGTATTCGCACTAATGATGGCAAGCTGTGGGGTTACGTTGATTTTGAGTCGGGCAACATGTACACGGCTGATGGTCAGAACATCTCGTCTGCTGGCGGTGCACGTGTCTACGCGAACAGTGCTGAGCTGATGCGCTACGCCGCCCTTGATAACGGCTCCCACAATGAGCCTGGCGTTACGTCTGCTGACCCCGGCTACAAGAGCCGCTACGAGAGCGACCCGAAGTACACGGATGCGTTCGCCAATGTATACAACCATCTGAAGCAGGAGGAAGCTCTCCTCACTGAGCGTTCCAAGCGTGCCCATGAGGTCACTAAGGCTGTCAATTCGCAAGATGTCGAAGACTTGTACGAGCGTGCGGTAGCTGAGCTTGGTATGCCCAGGTCTCAGGCATACGACTCCAACCCAAACCCGCGAACCTTGGGTGCGCTCAAGAGCTACACTCGAAAGTACATCGATAAGAAGGTTCAGGCGGGTACGCTGGGATATGACGCAAGTAAGGGCGGGTTCTACAACCCGAACCGTAAGCCCATTGATGCGTTCAAGCCTGAGGGTGACGCTATGTATGTGGCAGGCACCGAGAACCTTACGCCCACTGAGCGTGTTTCAGTTGTGAATGCGGCAAGGCGTAAGCGTGAGCTTCAGACTGGAATGGCTGACCAGTTCGCGGGCGGTATGGACGCTCCACCGAATGACTATGCGGCTGTTACTCACCGCCGTTCAGATGGTGCGAGTAGTCGAATTAGCGGCGCGAGCAACGGGCAGATACTAGTCGAAAATGTTGGCGACATGGTGAGCGCTACCCCCGCATATGTTGTGGTAGACCGCGATAAGGGTCTGATGGTTCCTGTGAATGAGGGGCTTACCCCTCAGGCTAACCTAGACCCACGTATTGTGGGTACGGGCTCCGGCTTGTCGAACCCTGTTGCATCAGAGTACACGATTCAGAACATCATCAACCGTTACAAGTCTGCTGACCCGTACCTGCCGGTGATGCAGATTCCTACGGATGAAGAGAACGATAAGGCGCGGCAACCGTTGCGCCGCTGGTAGTATACATACAACCTTACTGGTAGGTGCTTCATAGCGCTGGTTATATGCGATATATAGTTAGTAGTGGGGGTGAAGGTTTTCGACTTTCACCCCCACTACTGCTAAATGCATGTTGAAAGATGGAAGACACTATGGAAAACAAAACTCACGTTGGGTTCAATAAGAAGGGTGAGCTCACTAGCGGTAAGTGCGACGCGAAGAAGGGTCGTTGCCCTTACGGCAACCACTTTTCCGACCCATCAGATGCTCATGACTATCTAGAGCGCACGTCAGAGCTTGTCAATTCTCTGTCCCCGGAGCTTAAAGGCTATATCGATGAGCAGGCGAAGCAGGAAGGTGGATTCAGTAAGATACCTCTAGAAGTTGCTGAAGCTAAGGGTTTCCCTGAGGAGGTTGCGAAGCTTCTTGCAGGTGAGCCTACCGACCCGAAGTACGCCCGAGAGTACGTCGAAGCAGAGGTTAAGGGTGAGTCTGCGCCACTCATTGTGGAGAGCGAGAGCGAGTTTCAGGAGGGTAGCGGCAAAGCCCCTAAGCTGGACTTGGATAACCCTGATGATGTCCGCAAGATGTACACAATCTTGCGGGGCTATAAGGTGTCAGCGCCGGAAGATTTCGACTCACCTCCGCCGTATATCCTCGAAGACATTAAAACCTTGGAGGGTGAGGGTGACGTGAAGAAGGACAATTTCGTTGAGGAATACCGTAGGTTCGGTAAGACCTTGGCGAAGATGCGTTTGGGTTTGACTGACGAGATTTCTTCGGCTGATGCCGAGCGGGTGGTGGAGCTTACTGCGCGCGCCAGGTACTTTAAGGAAGTCATGAGGCAGGCATCCGCTGAGCAGGGCATACCTGTGAAGAAGACCGATGATGATGACAAGTGGAAATTTGTCACTGATTACGGTGAAGATGGTCATGAGCTGGAAGACAGGCTTATTCAGGATAGGCTTGCGGAGATGTCGAATGGCGATACGTATAGCGAGTTCCTGGAGGCGCGTAAGGCAATCAATGGTAAACTCATTCATCGTGAAGCAGTTAGGGGGCAGAGTGAGCGCCTTGCGGCGGCACTGCGGGCAAAATATGGGGTACCACCAGAAGACCCACATAAGCCGAATTACGATGAGCTCATTAAAGCTATCGGCAAGATGGAAGACGGTGACGAGAAGCTACAGGCACAGCTTGAGCTCACTATGGCTACAGAAAAGCATTCTAGAGCTGTACGGATGTACCTGAGCGAGCTTCAAGACAGCAAGTTCAGGAAAGAAGCCGCCCTCAGGAAACAAGCTATGCTTGAGAACCAACCGCCTACCCCTAAGGCTCCCCAAAGCACTGGAACCCCTAAATGGGAACCATCTTACGTAAGTAAAGATAAGAGGGTTATCTCCGAAGAGTACTACCAGTCAGCAGTTAAGCGCACCCGTGAGAAGCTTAAGCCTGGCGCTTTTGTGATGCTTAATGGGCAAGACGCTGAAGTGTACCGCCTGGACGAGGACGGTAACCTGCGAACAACCAGTGGTGGTGTATGGGGGCGAGTGGACTACGAAACCGGCGTTATCATTGGGCAGGACGGTCACGAAGTGTTCACCACAAGTGGTGCCCGCGTATATGAGAATGAGGCAGAGTTGATGCAGTACGCCGCTCTTGACGATTCACCTCACGACGAGGCAGGTAAGGATTCGGCAGACCCAGGGCGCTTCAGCAAGTATGAGCAAGAGCCAAAGTATAAGCGACCCTTCAAGCGCGTATTGAACTTCTTCCGCCGTAAAGAACGTGCCGCGAGGGAGCGTGCCGCCCGCAATAGGGAGAAGAGCCTCCTAGCTGGGCACCCTACGCCTGATGCGATGTATAAGCTTGCGGTGGAGCGGTTTGAGATGCCGCCCATAGCAAAGCTCAGAGGCAAGCTTGACGAGCCAGGCAGGAGAGCTCTCCACAATTACTTGGACAAGAAAATTGACGAGGGCTCTATCCGCTACTCATCTAAGAGGCAAACTATCGTTCCCGCGAAGCGACCGAATGTGGAGTCCTTCGCCCCCACAGGGAGTCCCTATGACACGATAGACGGGTCTTTGCCTATTGAGGTGAAGGTTTCTCTTGTTAATGCGGCAAGGCGGCAACGCGATATGGTCACTTCTCAGGCAGACCGATTTGCTGGTATGTTTGAGGAGAAAATCTCTGAGAGTAACCCATCGGCGCATAGGCGCAGGAATTGGGGTAACGCTAAGAAGATGTCTCTGCGTGAAGCCGAGAACGGCAATCTGCTCTACAGTAAGAAAGCTAAACCTGATGGCACTCGCGATGTCTACGTGGTAGTTGATAGGGAGAAAGGCAGTATCGCGGCTATCCGCAACAACAAGATACCCGTGGATAGGCTGGACACCACCCCCACCTCAACCGGAATTAACGCACTGGCTTCTGAGTACACGATTGAGAATATAGAACACCGCCACCAGGTAGAGGATTCATCCCTCAACGTGCAGAACGTCTCCTTTGAAGATAATGACGACTTGGAACTATGGTAGCGCGATAGGTGACGGATGTAGTTCCAGGGGCGGGTGCCTCACACGTGCTGTAGGGATTCCTATTCAGCAATGAGGCGCCCACCCCTGATATATAGGTGTTATAAGCGGAAATCAACGACCGATAAGCCGCCTATAACAAACACCATAGTAAAAGCATCTTTTGATTGGATAACATTATGGCACAGAAAACCCACGTAGGATTCAACAAGAAGGGTGAACTCACCAGCGGTACATGCCGCGCCGAGAAGGGTCGTTGTCCTTACGGTAACCACTTCGCAGACCCCGCCGAAGCCCATAACTACCTTGAGGAGGTCTCACTAGCATTCCAGAGCATTGAACCCACCCTAAGGGAAGGGTACCAGATTCACGTTCAGGCTATGGGCGAGTCGAAAATTCCGTTCGATGAAGCGGTTGAAATGGGCTTCCCTGAAGATATTGCTCACCTACTGGCTGGTGAGCCGACTGACCCGAAGTACGCGCGCGAGAACGTCGGCAAGGACGTTGAGCCCACTGAGCCTGTCTCTGAGGTGTCAGAGGTAAAGGAGGAACCCGTTGAGGAGCCTAAGGGCTCACCTATGGGAGCTGAACCTGAGTCGAAAGAAGCCGCCCCCACCCCCCCCCAGGAGGAACCTAAGGTAGCATCCGTGGATGCCTCGAACCCTAAGGCTAAACTTCTAGAGGAGATAGGTGCCGCAGGGATTGACCATGATAGGTACCCTATGGTTCCGATTGAATTGGATACAGATGAAGGGTATCGCCTTTTCCGTAAGGTACTGGACAGTTATAGGCTTTCGGACGGGGAAGAGTTTGAAGCAATGTCCCCTTACTTGCGTGACGCAATCTATGAGGGGCATGACCCTAACGGCGACCGTGACCGGATGAAGAAGGAACTTCACAGGTACGCAGGAGCAGTTAATGCTCTTCGTACCGGGAACCTTGAGCGACTGGATGAGCGCGACAAAGCCCGTCGAGACATGATTAACAATGTCCTGTTGAGCCATATTGAAACTGATTATGAGGCTGGTAAAGCCTATGATGCGCAGGGGATATATCTCCCAGGGTCGCCAGCGTTCAGGACTATGGCAAACTATGGCGAGTTCGGCAACGAAATTAACGACTTGATTACCCAAGACACTCTTTTCAGGAAGATGAAAGGGGAAGACAAGTCGCTCCGCAGGCAGGCGGATGAAGCTATTAACGGCGACCTTATCCACAATGACGGTGTAGCAGGGGATGCTGACTGGCATCGCGTCATTGGACCCTACGGCATACCGCGAAGTGCTCCTACTGAGATGGGGTACGAGCCAGACATTGAGATGAATAGGTTCCGTCACCGCATGTTCATCAATAAGTACACTGACATGCTCGCTAAGGACGCAGGCGCGAAGAAGTCCGCGAATGCGACCGCTAAGGGCTTGTACGTTGATGAGATTAAGGCGAACATAGAAGCCTACGGAACCATCCCCAGGTCAGTAGATAGCTCCATCTTGGAGAAGCCATTCGCATATAGGGACGACAATTTCCTTGCGAACGATTATTATGAGGAGTCAGGTCGCCGTGTTGCGGAGAAGCTGAAGCCAGGCGCATACGTCATGCTTCACGGGCACGATGCTGAGGTGTACCAGATTGACGATGAAGGCGCGCTCATTACTCCTGATGGTAAGACGTGGGGCTACGTGGATACGAAGTCGGGCAAGGTGTATAACGCTCACGGTAGGAACGTTACGCGAGATAGTGGCGGTGTCACTGTTTACGCTGATGAGAATGAGCTGATTAGCCATGCGGCGCTTGATGACCGTCCGGGATTGGCTGACGATGAGATTGTTTCTTCCGACCCTGGCTACCGCTCCCGCTACGAGGACGACCCGAAGTACGCGAAGAAATATGCGCGTGCTCTGGAGTATTTGAAGCGTGAAGAGAAAGCTCTAGCCCATGCTTCAACCATCCGTCAGGAGTACAGCACTGCAATTAGCGGCAAGGACACTAGCGAGCTGTACAAGGTTGCTACGTCAAGGTTTGGGATGCCCGCCTTCGACAAGGAACTTGCTGATGACAATAGTGCTGAGGGGCAGTTTAAGAAAGAAATCATGGTTCAGGATTTCTTGGAGAAGCAGTTTAATGACGGTAAGGCTAAGTACAACCCGAAGACTGGCAGTATCGTCAAGGCTAACCGTAAGCCGTTGAGTGACTACAAGCCTAAGAAGTCTCTTGTTGATTTGTTGGGCACTACCACCCCTGTAGCCACGAAGATGTCTATCATCAATGCGGCAAGGCGTTCACGTAACCGTGTCACCACGCAGGGCGATGAGTTTGCGGGAGCTTTTGAGCCTAAGCTCACTGAGAACAACCCATCCGCCCATAGGCGTAGGGTCTGGGACAATAAGCGTGTGGCACCTAAGTATGCTCGAACTGGCGACATTCTGTTCAACTCAGTGGATAAGGAGAAAGACCAGCATCCTACGTTTGTTGTGGTAGACCGCGAGAAGGGGCGCATGGTGCCTCTCCATACGGTCACTTCACAGCATAGGAACGCGAAGAGCACTAGCGACTCTAAGGGTCTATTGGTTCCTGATAGCCATCAGTCTATGACTTCCGACTATGCGGTCACTGACATCCTTAACCGCTACAAGATGGGCGATACTAGCCTTGAAGTCCTGGATATGCCTTACGAGAGTGATAACGATTACGACCTTATTCTCTGGTAAGACATTTTTCGCCCGATAGAGGGCAATATGCGGTGTGCGCCATGTGGCTTATTGCTTACATGGCGCACACCGCACACTTGAAACAATGAAAAGGATAGATAACTAATATGACAGCACAGAAAACTCACGTAGGTTTCAATAAGAAGGGTGAACTCACCAGCGGTACATGCCGCGCCGATAAGGGACGTTGCCCTTACGGTAACCACTTCGCAGACCCTTCGGAAGCGCACAACTACTTGGAAGAAGTTTCTAATGCTTTCCAGTCTCTTGAACCCACCCTAAGGGAAGGGTACCAGATTCACGTTCAGGCTATGGGCGAGTCGAAAATTCCGTTCGATGAAGCGGTTGAAATGGGCTTCCCTGAAGATATTGCTCACCTACTGGCTGGTGAGCCGACTGACCCGAAGTACGCCCGCGAGAACGTAGGTAAGGATGTCGTAGCAGAGGAACCTACCGTTGAGGCTGAGTCTGATGGGTTGAAGGAACTTCGAGAAGCGCTGAGCGCTAATTTGGGTGACCTGGAGGATGACGATGATTATGAGGATTATGAGCCTCCCGCGTCAATGAGTGAAGCTGTTGGCGAATTTATGGCTAAGCGAGAGGCTTCATTGCGAGACTCTTTGACAGGTGAGACGCACCCGCTGGTTCAAAGGTCTAAGCCGGAAGACATTGACCTGGAAACGGAAGAGGGTTTCGCTAAGTTCCAGGAAGTTCTCAGTACCTACAAGATGTCTGCTAGGAGCGACTTTGAGGAGCTTCCGCCTGCATTGGACAGGCAAGGGTACTCTTACTCTTATGGGGACAGGGGCGGCGATTACTACAAGGCTCTGGAAGGTGAGTACCATAACTTTGGGGTAGCTTTGACGGCTATGCGCACAGGTCAGACTGACCAACTGAACGTTGAGGAGCGGACTATTGCCTCTAACTATGAGGATGAGTTTAAGCTCCTTAATGAGGCGGCTGACGCGGCGTATGATGGTGTTGCTGGTGAGCGCGATACTCGCGCTTGGCGTTCTATCACTGACTACGGTGAAGATGGCAACCAAGTCAATGACGCAATTATGCAGAATATGATGATTCAGTATCCGGGGACTCTAACCCATACTTCCGTAAGGCGGCTTATAACCATATCAACGCAGATGTCATTCACAATGACGGCATTGATAGTAGTGAGGCTTGGGGGCGTTACATGGGGGATGTGTCGCCTGATGAGCTGTCCAAGCTTGGGTTGAACCCGGAGGTTGAGCTGAATAAGTTGCGTCACCAGCTGTACGCTGAGAAGTATGGTGATGCGCTTAAGGATGCGACTAATGCAAAGCATGAGGCGGCGCGAAAGAGTGGCCCGGCGAAGCTGGAGGATATTAAGGCAAGTATTAAGTCCAATACTTCCAGCCTTGACCAGCTGAAAAATTCACCTATCAGTAAGAACTTCTATCTGCATGATTCTTCGCCAGCTGTGAAGGCTTACCACAAGGAAGCTGGCGCGAAGTTGAAGGCAAAGGTCAAGCCTGGCGCTTACGTCATGCTAAACGACCAAGACGCTCTCGTTTACAAGATTGGGGAAGACGGTTCCCTGCGTGCGCCTAATGGGGCGTTGTGGGGTCATGTGAACCTGAAGACTGGTGCGATGCATGACCTTGATGGTACGAACCTGCTTCACTCAGGCGGTGCCCGCGTTTACTCTAATGAGGATGAGCTATACGAGTATGCGGCACTCGATAACGGCGGTCATTTCCGTGCTGGGCGTAGCTCTGCTGACCCTGGTATTGTGAGCACCTATGAAGGTAGTGGAACCTATGGGGAGATGTTTGATAATGTGACGAACTACCTTAAGGAACGTGAGAGTGCTCTAACTGAGCAGTCTCGCCGCAATAGGGAGCTTGCGGATGGTGTGGACTCTATGGACGCCGGGAAGCTTTATGAGGTTGCCCGCAAGCAGTTCGGTATGCCCGCCATCAGTAAGTCCAGTAATGCGCTCAAGGCAGGTAACGAAGGTGCGCTCAAGCGTGAGGTGAGGAAGTACCTCAAGGAGCAGATTGATGCTGGTAAGGTGGAGTTTGACGCTAACGCGAAGGAGTTTAAGGCTTCTAAGCGTGAGCCGGTGAAACAGTACAATGAGGCTGAGGACATGAAGCGTATCCTTAGTGAGCACCCTGACGTTTCGCCGGAAACTCGTGTATCCATCATGAATAGTGCTCGACGTAAGCGCGATATGATTACGGCGCAGGCTGATGAGTTCGCGGGCGCGTTTGAGCCGAGGCTCACGGAGCATAACCCTGTGGCATCTAGGCGTGTGAACTGGAACACTGAGTCTGTGAAGATTGAGGACGCTGAGAAGGGCAACCTTATTATTGGTAATGCTCCAGATAAGGATGGCACTCGTGAGACTTACGTCGTTGTAGACGATAAGAAGGGGCTGATGGTTCAGATACGTGAGAACCTTACGCCGATGGACAGGTTGAGTGACCCTGACGGTAGCAGGGCAACTGCTTTCCAGGCTACCACTTCTGAGTATGCTATTCAGAACGTGTTGCGCCGCTACGAGATGGAAGACCAGACGCTTAACGTTCAGCCAATCTCTGATAAGAACAGGTACGGCGATAAGCTTCGAGTCTGGTAATTTCGGACGATGCTCCTAGCCAGCGAATAGGGGCACTACAGGATGGGGAACCTAAGGTTTTCACGCTTAGGTTCCCCATCCTTTTTGTCTCAGGTGTTTCCGGTTAAGGTGCGTGGGTGTGGGTTTAGTGGTACCATGTTTAGTGCTAATAGGTTCGCTACTACCTTTGGAGGATGTATGGCTTATCATAAGTTTTCTCGCCGTACACAAGGTGCTTTGCGGCGTGTCCCGATGACCACCCTCACCGTGGGGTTCTGGCAGGCTCGCCTGAATGCCGATGAGAGTGGTGCATTGACCGCTGTGGCGCAGAAGCTATATAGGAGCAGGAATTATTCTGGCACTCCAGCTGAGGCGCTTGCTGTGGAAGCTATCGCTTATTCAAGGAACCTTAACCGGGCTCCTACCCCTGTAGAGGCGCTTTCATATGTGGCTGGTCTAGTTGATGCGCGTCAGGAGGCACCCTTCTAATGAGTAATCACTCAACTCCTTTGAGTCCGACGAAGCCCGAAGAGCCTGGTCTGGACTTTCAGTATTTGGCTGGTATCCCTATCGTGAATATGACTCCGGTTTCAGATTCCGCTGAGAGTTCGGGGCATAGAGTGCTCGATGTTACAGGCATTTTCTTGTGGCGCGCCCGACCTGAGGGGTACATCCCCTCAGAGGAGGACTTTACACTCGCTAACATCCTAGCGGAAGCTGGTATCACGACTACAGGTGACTCTGAGGGAGATGATGCGGAGGGTACCACGGTAAAGGGCGATGGTGTTTCTGGGAAAGCGGCGGCAACTATCGACGCTACGGGCTGGAATGTTCCTGCGGACGCTCGGGCGCTCCTGCTATCACCAGAGATTTCCAACCCTATCTACAACTTCCTGCAACTGTATGTCATCCCTAAAGTGAATGGCGCAGACTTCGGGGACGTTGAGGTTATTAAGAATAAGGAAGTGGACTTGCAGGCGGATACGCCTGAAGGACATGCTCGAAAAGTTATCGAGGACTTCCTGAGCACCTCAACCGACTGGCTCCTACCCATCGCTGAGGGCGAGAACCGTGACCTATTCGACATCTGCCTTAACGCCGATTTGCCGCTGGTAGCAGAGTTCCTGAGGTGCTGTATGGCTTACTTCTATCCGATTCCTCTTGACAGTTTGCTATGTACTGTAGAGACTTTCAGGCTTGACTGGGCTGGTGTGATGCATGTCATACGGGAAAGTGAGTCTCGTGACTTGCAATTGTCTGCAAGCTTGGGGTAAGATAATTAAGACCAAAGCCGGTTGGGGCTATGAGGTTAGCGTCCCCTAGCGGGATAGAGCCTCATAGCTTTCAGCTGGTAAAGTAAGCGCTAGTCAGAATGCTGGACACTATCGAATGCGTTCATCATTCAGTCTTAGAGCTTATCTTTCCGGGGTGTGGCGCAGTTTGGTAGCGCATCTGCTTTGGGAGCAGAGGGTCACAGGTTCGAATCCTGTCATCCCGACGGGCAACGAGAAGTACTAACCTTTGTATTACACGTATTGATGGTACGCATGTACTATCCTTAGAGCAATGGTGTGTTTTCGCTCTTTTCGTTGTTCATGCCGGTTTAGCTCAGTGGTAGAGCGGCAATCTCGTAAATTGCAAGTCGTCGGTTCGATTCCGACAACCGGCTCTCATAACTCAATATGGCAATGAGTGGGGTGTTAGTTCGAGTGTTCGAATTAGCTCCCCACTCATTCTGTGCCCTGGGAACATTTTCGGGGGTTCTTTATTTTCCCTGTGCCTTCGGGGTATGCACGGCGGGTGCTGATGCTATATAGTTGTGTATATGCACTGGCTAGGGGTGATGTTTCTTTGCCTGCCGGGGTGTTTGACTAGGTTCAACGCTTAGGTTCAGTGGCATAACTCGTTCATTCACACTTCCCCTATGAGGAGATTCGAACTATGTCTAAGAGTTCTATGAAGAAGATGACCGCTGGTGTCGGTCTTGCACTTATTGGCACGACCTCTGTTGCAGGTGCGGCTAATGCCATCACGACCGATGAGGCGAAGCCCCTCAAGTATGAGGGTGCTGTGTCTGCTGAGGCTTACGGTAAGACCACGCAGGACATCCCTGTTGATTATTCTGCGCTTGATGAGGCTGTGAAGGCGGCTGAGGCGCAGGGTGTCAAGGTGTCTGCTGGTGAGACTCAGGAGGTGACTGTTTCTTCTATGGCTGAGGCTGAGGCTAAGGTTGCTGAGGCTAAGAAGGAAAGTACTGCCACCATTGCCAAGTTGCGTGAAGCTGTAAAGACCATCGCTGATAATAAGGCTGACGCTAAGAAGGCTGAGAAGGCTAATGCTGACCGCTCTCAGATTGAGAAGCAGATTGCTGACATCAAGGCTGAGAACGAGAAGATTACCAAGGAAAACGAGGAAGCTACCAAGCGGTACAACGAGGCGAAGGCGGCTTACGACAAGCTGTACGCTGAGCAGGTATCCAACGCTAACCCGTACAAGGCTATCAACAACGTTGATAAGCTTGCGCTGGAACAGCCTTTCGAGCTTGTAGATAGCCCGAATAACCTCGCAACCATCAACGGCAAGGCACCGGCTGGCTCAACCGCTGACCGTACCGACTTCCCGGATAGCTGGTCGTCTGAGTACGCCTACCGTTTCACTAACCTTGACCCGAACAACCCGAACTTGACCATGAAGTACAAGGGTGTGGCGATTGACAAGGAAACGAAGCGTCCTCTGGATGTTGAAGTGAAGATTCTTCGTTTCGTATCCAACCCGAACGGCTCTCCGGTAGGCGCTGATGGTTCTCCTAAGTGGCAGAACATGTACGATGTCTATTCTTCTTACAATGACATTGTGGCTATGCAGAAGTCTTACGCTTCTGAGGTTCAGCTGTACTTCACCTATGGTGATACTGGTGAGAAGTACGAGAAGAAGATTTACAACACTGTTGGTTCTCTGAATGCTCAGGAGAACAATGGTACTGAGTCTGCTGTTCGTTACGAGATTACTGCGCCGGGTAAGGGTGTCCTTGCTACGTTCGTGAATAAGGACTCTCGTATCGCGCCTGAGGCTCAGAAGGTTCACGGTACTGCTTCTCAGCTGGTAGACCGTGGCTTCTACATCAAGGCTGGTTCGAACCAGGGCGGCGCAGTGTTTGATGAGAACGACGATGCGTTGAAGTACCTGGGTGTCACTTACCTGATGGAGAATGGTGGCACGTTCTTCTTCGGCACCACTGGCAATGAGGGTGTGCCTGGCACTGACGGTGTTATTGGTGACCCGCAGAACACCGGCGCTTCCCGCTACAGCGACTACTCCATTGATGCTTCCTACAACCACTTGATGTTGAGCGCTAACACTGTTGCGCCTACCGCTGTTGCTCCGGTGAAGCCTCAGCTGAAGCCTCTGAAGCCTGTCCCTGAGCTTCCTCCGGTGGCTAAGCCTGCCCCGAAGCCGGTTCCCGAGGTTAAGGTGAACAAGAAGGTCATTAAGCTGGCTAATGTTGCGCCTGAGAAGACCGTTGCGAACGAGGACATTGTTATTCCTGCTGGTAACGATTTGCCGACTCAGACCGTTACGGGCAATACCGGCGTGAAGGCACCTGAGCAGTTCTCCATCACTGACCTTGTGGAGTATGCGAAGGACGGCGACGGCAATTGGCGTGCTCTGGTGTCCATTACTGAGGATAAGCTTAAGGTTGTGGACGCTGATGGCAAGGACGTAACCAACCTCTTCGACATCAAGGTTGAGAAGGGTAAGCTCGTCTCTGGTACTGGCACCGACTTTGACGGTCATGTTGCTGACGTGGTTACCGCTACCGCTAAGGAGCCGGGTAAGCTGGCTGTTAATTCCGCCTACTCTCTTAAGGTGGAGTCTAAGTCCCTGAACGACTTTAAGGCTGATGAGATGCGTGACCTTGGTGTTGTGACCATCAATAATAAGCCTATCGTCACTTCCATCCACCGTGTGAAGGAAATTACTGGTCAGGTGAATAAGGAGCTGATGACTCCTGCATCTGAGGTGAAGCCGGGCGCTACCTTGCGTTGGAAGGCTCAGGCTAAGAACGCCTCCGGTGCTGACATGGAGAAGGCTGTTATCTCCGAGTTCCCGGATAACGCGCAGTTCGATGTTGCTTCGGTGAAGTTCCTGAACACTAACGGTCGCGGTGTCGTAAACGGCAATGTCTGGGAAATTGGTGAGCTTAAGGCGGGTGAGACTGTCGAGTTTGAGGTTGAGGTCACTCTCAAGAACGACCTTGACATGGCTCGTGTCGCCTCTGAGGGTATTCTCAACACTATCGTGCTAACGAATAACCCCACCCCGGAAGACCCGACCCCCACCACCCCTCCGAAGGAGTGCCAGGTGAACGCTACCGTGGATGAAGACACTGACGGTTGCGACATGACTGTCACCAAGGTTACCCCTCCGCCTGTAACCCCCGAGACCCCGAAGCCTTCTGAGCCTGCTAAGCCTGAACAGCCTAAGCCTATTGAGAAGGCTAAGGCTGAGACTGGTGACACTGGTTACGGTATTACCGGTATGGATGCTACTACTGTGGCTGTTGCTGGCGGTATTGGTATTCTGGCTCTTGCGGGTGGCGCTGTGTACTTCACGAAGCGTCGCAAGAAGAACGCTGAGGATGCCTCCTAGAGCACCTGGGAGCTTCTTAGCGGCTCCATCTACTGTGCAGGGCATAAGTTCTCCGCAGTAGAGTGTTTAAAGCCGCATATGGGGCTGTAGCGCCACAAAGAAATTCTCCCCCTAGTAACCTTTTCTGGTTGCAGGGGGAGAATTTCTTCTGCTATAATAAGTAATGGTTGATGTTTTAGCTACCGACCATGTTAAGTGCCTGCTAGGGCATTGGTTACGGTAGGGTCTTCAGCCCTTGCTTGAGTTTTCTGCTGGTGTGCATTCGGTGTATCTGTCGCATCTTGGAACACCTCAGGTGGATGGAATGGTATACCCCACCAATGAGTTCTTAGTTCCGGGGTTGCAACCTCGCCGTCTGTGATTGGTAATGCTTTCGCTATCCAGCGGTGCTTGCTCGTAGCTGGCTGAAATGCCCCTCACCTCTTCGGAGGTGAGGGGCATTTCTAGTTGATGGGGTTTATTGGTTACTGAGGGGTGTTCGTGGGGGTGGGGGCTGAGTCTACAGCGGTTGCGCCGCCCTTGACGTAGGCTCCGTGGTTAGCCTGCTTCACGTGGAGCACTAGGATGGTTTCGCCGGTGTATGTGGCGTTCGGTTCGTAGTGCAGGAAGCCCTGGATTCGAGTGTTATAGTCGTTCTTGATGGCTTCGCGTGCAGTGTTGAGGCTGACGGGGCGTAGACCATTAGCTCGGATGTCCGCTTCGTTGCCTTTGATTTGCGGGGAGACGATGGCGTACTCCTCGCCGCCTTCGCTAACGTCATCTAGGATGACGATTTCTGCATACTTGTTGGCTGATAGCTCGCCATTCTGCTCTTTACTGTCGCCGGGCTTAATCTTGTACTCGCGTAGAGGCTGGGCGACGACATTCCTCCCTGAGATAACAGGGGAACCTTCAAGGGCGTTCAGCATGTCAGTGAGCTTCTGCTTGTCTGCGTCGCTTGCAACAGCGTTATGGTCGGGGTTGGGTACTACGACGTTCGAGGTAGGGGAGGCGGTAGCGTCAGGAGCTACGGTGCTGATAGTTCCGGGGGTCTGCTCCTCTGCGCCAATCATTCCGGTGGCGTAGTCGTTGCCCTGGGCGCGCTCAGGGTGGTCAGCGTCCTTGCTGGGCTCTACGGTAATTGGTGCAGTCGGGGTGGCAGATGCGGTGGCGGTTGCCATTGCGCTGGGGCTGTTCGTCGTATGGTTGCTTGCGTCCTGCTGTGCACTGCAAGCGGAAAGCGCGAAGGTTAGGGTGATTAGGGTTAGAGCCACGGGCTTCTTCATGTGTTATCCTTTGTAGTATTCGAGGTGAGGTGCCCCTGCTTTGGGGTACTCTTTCGTGTTCACCTGTTCCTATTAGAATATCAGATATGGTAGTGGTATGCGTAAACAGAGCGAGAATGTTACATCTAGTGAAGCTAATAAGTCGAGTCCGCTAGTTTCTAGGCGTGCTCTGGTGTTTGGTGGAGCGGCGGCGGCGCTTGGTGGCGGCGCTTGGTGGGGTATGGCTACATATCGCCCATATGTCGGCAAAGACAACACTATTCGTGTGCCTTACACGGCTACACATCAGGATGCTACGCCTATTGCGACGAGTGATGCCGGTCAGCCGGTGTATCAGCCTACGCCAGATGCGGGGGGTGACGAAAAGATGCCTGTGCTAGATGACTACACCTTGTACGCCCCTGAGCCTGCTGAGCCCGTGCATGAGCCTACTTGCGAAGCGGACGCCAACAAGATTACTGCTAATATTCCGGCGGGACTCCCCGCCTTTGGGTGGAGCATCCCATCCTTAGGTGTTTCTACTAGGCTAACCCCTAGTGGTGTCCAGAGCGGGAAGATGGTTCTACCTATCACAACTGATGGTTCCGGTATTTGGTATTCGCCGTCGAATAGGATTTCAGCCGCAGAGGGCTCAACAATCCTTGCGGGGCATGTCAATAGGCAGAACTACTATTTGTCCCCGTGGGGGTACTTGCATCGCTTGAAGGGCTGTGAGCGGGTGTTCGTGACTGACGGTGGGGGGAAGGTGACCCAGTGGCATGTAACGCAGATGTATACGGTTCCTCAGAGTCAGCTGACCGACATTGAAGATATGTGGCGCAGGGATGGCGCAAGGTCACTATGGCTTGTTACGTGCGCTGGAGCACAGGTAGGAGATGATGGGGCTTCAGCATACGGTAATACGTTTGGGTTTGGCTATAAGTACAATCTTGTGGTGAAGTGTGAGCCTTGTATATAGGGGTGAACGTGGGCCTGGTTATGACTAGGGGCGCGTAATGAACTTGCACCACCATTTCACCTGCAACTCGCATAAAATGTGTGGTACAATATTTCTAGAGGATATTTTTACGTAACCCCGATTAAGGAGTTTTACATGGACACCAACTCGATTACAAATGCTTTCATCGCTCCCGCCGCCAAGTCTGGCATCTGGGAAGCCCTCGCCAAGAACCCCCGCTGGACAATCAGCAACGACATGCGCCTACCCATCGCACCCGAACCCACCCTGAACACTGACATGCAGGAAGCTATGACCATTGACGGTTACCTGGATACCTACCCGCAGGCTTCAGAGGAAGTTGCCGCAGACGCAGTAGATGCACTCAACGACTCCATCATCAAGGAGAACGCCAATACCCTCCGCAAGGCGGTAGCACACGGCGGTAACGCCTACGCTAACACTATGGCAAGCATCTATGAGGATATTGCTCGGGAAGCGTATGCTCAGCGCGGAGACTTTGGCATTGCCGCAGACCCCACTTTCGTCTTTGCTGAAATTGGTATGGTTGCTGTGACTGACGAGTCCGGTAAGGAGTATGCATCCTTCGAGGAGATGTTGCAGGCAGGTATCAACCTGTACAACAAGCTCCACAGTTCCCTTGGCGGGACTCCTGAAGCAACGGAGAAGCTGTACGCAATCCTGCTTGAAGTTGCAAAGAAACAGCTTAGCGACTATTAGGAGCGTGGTGCTATAGTAGTAGTACATGCTACGAAACACCCAAGGAAAGGTTCCGTTTTGTTCTCTGGACTAGTGAAGATTTTCAAGAAGCCCACTGAGCCTGAAGGCGGCTATTCTACGGAGGTCAGTAAAGACCCGAAGCCAGTCTCGGATGTCCCCCTTGTAGAGGGTGGAGCAGGTCAGGTAGATACTCGCGTCATTCGACTAAACACTCTTGATGTGGCGCGTACTCAGACGCGAGGTACTGGCGTTGGAGGGGCGACACTTATCGACCCAATCAAGTTCTAAATATGAGCCCTTAGATGCGGCATATAAGCTCAACCCAAGAGTTTATATGCCGCATCTTTTGTGGTACGATAAGGACGGTTATCGACTTATTCACATGCAAACAAAGGAACATTTTGGAAGTAATCGACTCTGTAACTGGAGAAGCTATCCCCCTCAAGGAGGGCGCGGTGGTTCATCCAAGCTTCAAACAGCTAACCAAGGAAGAGCGGAACAAGAAACTGCGCAAGGCAGGCGCGTACATGACAGCGAACACTTTGTTCTGGTATTTCCTTCAATGGCTACAACTGGGTAACCTCAGGTCATCGACTATTCGACCAGTGGACTACTTCATGTCCAGCACGGCTCTACTAATTCTGGTTATAGTGGTAATCAATATCTTGAGGTATAGATACTCCAAGTCGGAGGGATACGTCCGGTGTCATGATGAAGAGCTTACCCCCAAGCAGTATGCCGCTCGAATTGGGTTCTGGAACTCACTGGATTACGGCAGAGCCTTCACTATCATCATCCCAATTCTCACGGTAGGCGGCGCATCTCTATCTCTGGCAATGAATACCGACGCATTCCTGCCACTATCGTCTATCGTTGCGCTCGCCATCTCGTACATCTGGCAACTTTCCCTCTATGATGTTGCACCCATGCTGACTGACACTGTTATCTGGGTGGAGGATTCAGATGCGGAAGAGAGTGTAGCAGAATAGCTCTCCTTCACAAAGGGGCACCTGAAAATAAGGTGCCCCTTTTTCATGTATTTGCGCCCCAGGTGAATACTGTGGTATGCTGTACATCACAACGTTTCGAAGAGCAGAAAGGCGGCACCGTGACCGAAGACCAGACCCATCCCATCCCCGATAACACCCCCAATGAGGCGGAGCTTCGTGATGCTATCGAGCCCTTCTTCAAGGATTCGAGGGAGCAGACGTGGGAAGAGTGGAAGCCCTGGCATACTAAGGCTAGACAACTGTCGCCACTTTCATTGGTATTGCGCCCATGATTTAATATTGGTAATATTGGTAACATTAGATGGATTAACAGTAACTAAGGATGCCAGAAAGGAGGGTGCGTTGGCAAGAAACCAAACCTATAGGGCTTTTGTGGCGCGCCCTTCCCACATCCTAGACCTGGATGGTGAGGTACTTGATACTAGGCTCATCATGGCTGAGCTTGCATCTGAGGTTCGTAACCTTTCAGCTTACGCAACCTATACTGTCCGTAACGATGAGGTGCTAGGTGCTGAGCTGTCGCCCGCTACTGCTACTGCGCCTGCTGAGGTTGGTCGCCAGGCTGGTGTCACTATGCCTGATTTTCTGGTGCCTGATAAAAAAGGCGAGGATGGCAATCCACTCACAGATAAGAATGGTGAGCCTATCAAACTCAAGACGGGCAGGTCCCGCAAGGAGCGCCTGTTTAGGCATCGCGTGGTGACGGAATATCGCGCCTGGCAGGAGCGTATTGCGGCGGCAAGCGGCGAGAGCAGTAAGTACGTTTCGCAGGGTTGGAAGCGCACTGTGAACGCTTCTGCGCCGTCGTATGGCGAGGACTACATTAATCTTGGCGCGGTAGATAAGCAGTACGCGGTCATCGAGAATGACCCTGTTGTTAATGGTGAAATCATCTTGAAAATGATTATTTGGGGCAAGTGGTGCCGGCTAATCTTTAATTTCGATAACGTGCGTTTCACTGAGGGTAAAGTGACTTTGCCGCTGGTCAAGGTTGAAAAGGGTCACCCCATCTTCATTTTCACGATTGTTACTGATAACCCTATCGTGCAGTTCTCAGGTGATTACGTTGTCGGTGTGGATGTTGGTATCAATGATTATGCTACTGTTGTGGTTCGCAACTCCACCACTGGGCGTGTGGTTCATGAAACCACCCTCTCACGGCGCGTCCATTCCCTGTGGAACTCTATTAAAGCGTCTGAGCGTCAGGTTCGAGCGCTCAACAAGAAAGCAGACAAGCTTCTTTATGACCGCCAGGCGCACATGTGTGCGATTGATGAGGCTCAACTTCATCGTGAAGCCGCTTCTAGGAAGAAACGGGAGCTGGCGATTGTTGCGGCGCAGGAAATTGCTTACCTGTCGCACTTCTACGGCAATGCGGTTGTGGCTGTGGAAGACCTTGGTTGGATTAGCAACACCATGCAGAACGGGCGCTGGAATCGCGGCGCGTTCACCCAGTGGCTCACCCACTACGTCACGCAGAATGGCGGCTGGGTTGTGTCAGTGAACGCGGCTAACACGTCGCAGGTCTGCCACCTGTGCGGCGAGAAAATTACTCATCCTACTCACAAGGTTTCCGTTTGCTCCAAGCATGGTGACATGGGTAGGGATGTTAATGCCGCCGCTAATATTGCCGCCCGCGCCGTGCCGAAGGTGGAGAAGGCGAGGAAGACTCGTGCTAAGAACCGCGCACTACAGCCACAGGCGGCTCTTAAGACTCCGGTTGCTAGGGCATCCCTCAAGCACCCAGGGCGCGACAGGACTAAGAATGCTTCTACTCCTAAGAGGAAGAACCGCATCTCTAAGGGGGTGAAAACTCTTTTTAGCCCCGCTAGGGTTAATATGACCAGCGTACTAGCGGACTGCGACACATACGGTGCCGTGGAGACCAAACAGGCGGCTATCAATCTGGGCAACGTAACCTGCGAATGTAGGTTATGTAGTCTAAATTGATACGCTAGGCGTTGCGCCAATGTTGCCGTTATCGTCACGCTAATCGGCTTCTATCTGGCTATCATTTCTGACATCCTGGGGTGGCGTGTTACTACGGGAGCTTCAGGATGGGAGCTTGCAGGTGAGGTTGCTCGTTACGCTGGCATGATAGCGCTCATTCACTTCCCCCTAGCTATCCCTATCCGCCTCGCATTTAAGCCTTACCCGACCGATACTTTGAAGGGTTTCTTCAAGTGCCTTGGTAAGGATATTGTGGGTGTGGTTGCAATTGCGGCGATTGTCCTCATTTCCGCATACATTATTGTGTTTGCGACTTATGCTCTCGGCGGTATGGGGCTGGTGGCTATGTCCCCTTATCTTGCGTCCTTTATGATTTTGGGAGGCTTGGCTGTATCCGTGCCTGCTTATATGCTCACTTCGCGTCTACTGTATGATGCGGCAACGGCAATGGCTCTCGCCGTCATTAGGCGCTAACACCGTTAAAGCCCGCTCCTTCTCGCTAGTAGAGGGGCGGGCTTTGTTGTGCCTGCAATGGGGTTGTGCCGCTATTTTATAGGTATGACTCGATACATCCTTGATGCGCTACTTCCACCCAACATTGCTTTGGATATAGGCTCTGCCGAGACGCAGAGGAAGCTCCACCGCCTAGTCCTGAAAGACCTTCTGAAGGTAACCGAAACTAAGGTTATCGAGGGTGAGCGAGTAAAAGTAATCTCTGCAAACTCATACGCTCAATTGAAAACGGGTAAACGCAGGTACATCGACTCAGTTCTTCCCCAAGAGCCTGTGAATGGTTTTACGGCGTGCTCGCTCTTTGCAGGGGCGGGCGGCTCCGCATTAGGGTTAGAGAAAGCGGGCTACAGCATTAGCGGGTGTTACGAACTGGATAAAGCGGCATCTGCCACATTGCAGGCAAACCGCCCACACTGGGACGTGGCGCAGGCAGATATAACTCAGACAGACTTCACTCATCTTCGCGGGCGCATAGACGTATTGGAAGGCGGGTTCCCATGCCAGCCATTCAGCTACGCCGGGGGTAGGGCTGGTTTTGCGGACACGCGCGGAACACTTTTTCACCACTACTTACGCGCAGTCCACGAGATAGAGCCAAAGGCATTTATTGCCGAGAACGTCCCCGGACTGCTGACTAACGATAAGGGACGTACATGGGCAACCATTAAGGAGGCACTGGAAGCAGAGACTCCCCAAGGTCATAAGTACGTCATACATTACGAGGTGCTTAAAAGTCACTGGTTGGGTATCCCACAGAAGCGTGATAGGCTCATCATTGTTGGCATCAGAGACGACCAGCTCAACCCATCAGGTTTCACTTTTCCCGAATATGAGAGCGGCGTTGTCCCTCTCAGAAGCGCGCTAGAAGGGGTTCCTGAATCGGCGGGTGTAACCTACAGCCCCGCAAAATATGAAATTATGCGGCAAGTTCCTGAGGGCGGCAACTGGAAGGACTTGCCAGAAGAGCTACAGCGTGAGCTAACTAACGGCAAGGGCGGTGTAGACGGCTCATACTCAGGGACAGCTAAGCGTCTAGCTTGGGGTGAGCCTAGTCTCACAATTCTTGCATCCCCGGCACAAAGGCGAACTGAGCGTTGCCACCCTACGGAGACACGCCCATTGACGGTTCGTGAGGCGGCTAGGGTTCAGACTTTCCCTGATGATTGGCGTTTTGAGGGCGGTGTTACAGCTCAGTATCGGCAGGTTGGCAATGCTGTTCCTCCGCGCCTCGCATTCCTAGTTGGTGGGTGCCTTATGGGGCATTTAAAGAAGTAGGTTTGCATCTTCTTTTTGGGTGTGCTATAGTTGATTCTATCAATGCGGCTGTAGCTCAATGGTAGAGCGCACGCTTCCCAAGCCTGATACGCGGGTTCGATTCCCGTCAGCCGCTCGCTAGAATATAAGTTCATGTTACCGCAGGTACCAAGAGACCCTTTCTCTTCTTACCTGCGGTAACCTCTTTGTGAAAGGAAAGATAATGAGTGACACTCATTTCAAGAAGGCTATCTGCACTGTATCCACCCGCAACCTCGACCCCGCCGCTATTACTCCTGAGATTAACGTTGCGTTCACGAGCGATAGTAGCTCGAAGCTCGACAAGTACATTCAGGATGCCGTCGGAGTGGCACTAGCGGACGATTATGTCGTTTCACCTTATGTGACTAGCGTCGCCAGCATGTCAGGTGTAGCGGTCATCATCAGAGCCACTGGTCAGCCGCCAGAAAATGTGGTATACTCTTCGGTATACGACTTGGATAAGAAGATTGTCCCCGTCCCCGCTGAATCATTCATGGACATCATGGAAGGTTACGCGGGCGAAGACCTGAACACTCAGCTTACTAGCTGGGAAGAGGCGTTGAAAGCATAGTTTGCCAAATCATAAGGAACACCATGACTACTGTCTTTGAGCTCGCAGATTCACCCCTCACAAACGTATTCCAGCCCATGCAGGACGTGCGAGAGCTTACCTCCAACATTGACCGCGATACCATTCTGTTCATCAAGGAACAGCTTCTCCAAACCAACATGGACAAGCTTTTTAAAGAGCTGGAGCGAGCGATTAGTGTCGCCACCCAGGTAGCCGAACTTAATGAAGCGGATATTCGCAAGTGGTATACTCGCGCAGAGTCAGCTCTTAATGCTGTCGCCATCCCTGGTCTGGAAGAGGGTGTGGATAGGTTCAGTGTTCCCGATGAAGACCTGCAAAGCTTCGGCGCTTTGGAGAACCCTGAGAAGGTACTCTATGATGCAGGTCTGCTTACCCTGTCAGTCGAGTACGCTGGCTTGGCTGATGCGATTGCAGATAACATACTGATGCATTCACCGTCGTGATGGCAATACTTGCAGATGTAGCAATACTCTGCTATACTGAATAATGTGTTGGTAGCTGGGTAGCAGTTACCTTCGCCTGGTGCCGTGTCTGAGTGGTTTAAAGAGCCTCACTGCTAATGAGGTAGCGCTGTAAAAGGCGCTCGCAGGTTCGAATCCTGTCGGCACCGCCAATAAGAAGGGAGCCCCTAAAGAGATAATTCTTTAGGGGCTCCCTTCTTATTGCTACTCGGAGTGGTCAGCGTGTCCTGTGCTCATGGGGTGGGTTGCGACAGCGTTACCGGCGGCTTGGATAAGAGCGCCACCAAGAAGCACTGCAACCGCGCCGAACGGGTCGCCGCGACGCGCTCCATCCGCCGCCGCAAACAGCGACACCCCACCATAAGCGGAGAAGGTAAGTATGAGCATGAATATGTAGCTATCATCTGCCTTGAGTGTCTGCCTCAGAGTAACCCCTACAGCAACGAGCGCCAGGAGCGGCAGTACGGGGTTTTCCAGCTGTACCGATAGCCATGCGGCGGCAATAATGTATGCGACAGCCCCAAGGGTCATCAGGGTTAGCTCACTGGCGGGCAGGTTAAGTTTGTGAAGGAGAGTTCGAATCATTATTACCTAGAGGTTGGTCTTACAGGGAATCTCCTATACTCATAGCTGAACAACCCCTTATTTCGGGGATATATTCATTCTGGAAGTTTGGTACAATGGGTTAGTTACATGCAGGAAACACCGCAATGATTTTGGAAGGGACTTACGTCATTGGTTAATCCTATTGAGAAGGCTTTGCGTTTTGGTGAGCGCCGTGAAGAGAAGCGCGCCCAGGAGCTAGTGAAAGCCATCCTAGACCTAGAGCCAGTGTATGAGGAGATGTCTGATGCTGAGTTGCGTTCTCAGACTGACGATTTTAAAGATAGGGTCACCGCAGGCGAAAGCCTAGACATCCTTCTTCCTGAGGCGTTTGCCGTCGCTCGCGAAGCATCTAACCGTGTTCTTGGCAAGAAGCAGTACCCTGTACAGCTCCTAGGTGGAATTGCTCTGCATTTCGGGCAGGTCGCAGAAATGGGCACTGGTGAAGGCAAGGCGGTTACTACTGATACGCTCATCCCCACCCCTGAGGGCGCTATCCCGGCGGGGGAGATTAGCGTGGGTGACACTATCTATGCTGGTTCGGGTGAGCTCACTGTGGTTAGTGGGGTGTTCCCGCAGGGCTCTCAGCAGGTCTACCGTGTCCACTTTGAAGACGGCAGGTTTATTGACTGTAACCTGGAGCACCTATGGGATGTACGTGGTAAGTACAACTCGTATGAGACTGTCACCACGGGTGAGATTATTGAGCGATTGGATGCAGGCGAGAGGCTTTTCATTCCCATGCAGGGTGCAACTGCCTCTAAAATGCCAACGTCAGGGCATGTATCGTCCATTCTAGACCCCTCAACGACCTTCACCTCTATTTACCTAGGCTACTCCAGAAACCAGCATACAGGCGATTCTAGCCCCGCTTGGACGAAACTGCGCGAGCTTATCGATGAAGGGGCTATTATTGAAACCACGGATTACGACAATAGCTGTACCCACTACCAGGTAAACATCACCGCTTTGCAGGCTTTGCCGGATGACTGTAACCTGAACGATATTCTGGCTAACACCATCTACCCAGCGATGCCTTTCGGCTCCCATCATCTTTCAGGGTCAGAGAAACAGATTGCGCTCCTTATGAAGCATTTGGCTGTCCGTCAGGAGTCCAATAAGCTGACTGCGCTCGCCTGGTCTGAGGCGGCGGCGGACTCTATTGCATGGGTCGCGCGCTCTATGGGGTGGCACGCCTGCGTCTATCCCTCATCAGGTGTACTGGCTTGGGCTGTAGACATCAATAAGAAGCCTAAGAGCAAGGTGGGTATTATTGCTGTAGAGAACCTAGGTAGGTCAGCTGAGCAGGTTTGCTTCACTGTCACCCACCCCACTCATCTGTTCCTCGCGGGTGACCATATCGTCACCCATAACACGCTTACGGCGGTAGCCCCAATGTACCTTAATGCCTTGACTGGCAAAGGTGCTCACCTTGTGACCACTAATGACTACCTTGCCCGTGAGCAGGAGGAGCAGATGGGTCGCGTCTATTCTTTCCTGGGACTCACTCATGGGGCTATTCAGGAGCAGATGTCGCCTGAGGAACGGCAGGGCATCTATGCGCGCGACATTGTGTATGGCACGAATAACCAGTTTGGCTTTGATTACCTGCGAGACAATATCGCTAAGAGCCCTAACGAGCTTGTCCAACGTGAGCTGAACTACGTCATCATTGACGAGCTGGATTCAATCCTTATTGATGAGGCAGGTACTCCGCTTATCATCTCCGCCCCGGCAGGAGACGCGGCAACCGCCGAGAAATGGTTTACTGCTAGTGCCAGTATTGTTGGTAGCCTCAAGCCGGATGTTCATTACGTTTTCGACTTGAAGAAGCGTACAGCAGAGTTCCTTGACGCAGGTTACGACGAGATAGAGAACCAGCTTGGGGGTAAAGAGAACGCAATTTTTAGCACCCACAGCGAATTGCTCACCTTCCTCAACGCCGCCCTCAAAGCGGAAACTCTCTACACTCTGGGTAAGGACTATATTATTCAGGGTGCTGAAGTGATGATTGTCGATGAGCACACTGGGCGCGCGATGGAAGGTCGCCGCTACAGTCATGGTCTACACCAGGCACTTGAAGCGAAAGAGCGACGTAACGGCAATATGCAGGTTCAGATTCAGCCTGAGAACCCGACAGTAGCGACCATCACCCTTCAGAACTTCTTCCGACTTTACGAGAAGATGTCTGGGATGACTGGTACAGCGGCTTCTGAGGCGGCGGAGCTTGCGGCAACCTACAACCTGGCTGTCCGCACTATTCCCCCGAACAAGGAGAAGCAACGTGTGGACTTGGCAGATGAAATATACATTTCTGAGGCTAAGAAGTTCCAGGCTGTTGTGCAGGAGATTAAAGCCCTTCATGAGGACACTGACGAGTTCTATACGACACCTGATGGTGAGAAGCGCCGCATGGTACAGCCTATCCTTATCGGCACAACCAGCGTTTCAGCTTCCGAGAAGCTTTCCAGGATGCTAACCGCCGCTGGTATTAACCACAACGTCCTGAACGCAAAACACGTGGAGCAGGAAGCCCACATTATCGCCCAAGCAGGTCGCCTGGGAGCCGTCACCGTATCTACCAACATGGCAGGTCGAGGCACCGATATTCTACTGGGTGGTAGCGCGGACATGCTAGTTGAAGAGCAGATGCAAATTATGGGGCTAACCCCTGAGCATACGCCCACGGCTTACGAAGAACAGCGGCAGGCAATCCAGCCCATCATGGATAAGAAGGTGGCGCAGGAAGCTGAGCTTGTACGTGAGCTTGGCGGCTTGTATGTGATAGGTACCGCAAGGCACGATTCCCGCCGTATCGACAACCAGCTTATTGGTCGTTCCGGCAGGCAGGGAGACCCAGGGCGCAGTAAGTTCTTCCTCTCTCTTGACGATGAATTGCTACGCTTTTACAGCCCGCGACAGGTGGAAGGAATTAGGCGCGTTATGGCGAAGTCCCCTGACATGCCGCTTTCCGGCAAGGTTCTCTCCAAAGCCATTGAGAATGCACAGGCGGCAATTGATGGCAGGCACAGGGAAGGGCGCAAGAGCACTCTGGAATATGATGACGTACTCACGAAACAGCGTGAGAAGACGTACTCAGAACGCAAGAAGCTCTTGCATGGTGATACTGACTTCACTCTAGACCAGACCCTATGGTTCTTGGAAGGAGCCGTTACGGTTGCCGTAGAGCAGTGGCTTGCAGATAATGGTCAGCATTTGGATGACTGGGACTTGCAGGGGCTCTGGAAGCACCTTTACGAGGAGCTGGATTGGAAGCCTTCGATTAGTCCTAAGGACTTGTTGGAGGAGTACCCGACGGCTACTGAGCTGACGCAGGAAGTGTTGGTGAGGGAGCTTGTGTCAGCCGCCGAGCAACAGTGGGACATGCGGGTTGAGGTGGCGCGTGACCTTGCCGCGACGACGGCTCGACTTGCCGCATTGACCGCAATTGATGAGGAGTGGATTGCACACCTCGCAGAGCTGGATTACCTCAAGGAAGGTATCGGGATGAGGGCTTACGCGCAGAAAGACCCGAAGATTGAATATAAGCTTGAAGCTGGCGACATGTATAACCAGATGAACACTGTCTTTGTGAAGCGCACTTTCATGAAGATTCTGCTAGGCGAGCGCAAGTAGGATTGCTCATACGCCACCTATTTTGGTGGTATACTTGAAGTGCTAGTGTGGAGGGGGTTACCAGTCATGACTGGTAACCCCCTCCAGCTATCCCTAAAGGTTTCAATATCAGTTTCAGAAAGGGGGAACGCACACTTTATGGGAAAGCGATATTGCACTGAGTGCGGCTGGTCTATGGATTCACCAACCATCGACCCAGACTGCCAGAAGTGCTTTAAGCGACACCGACGGCTTCATTTCAAGGGCCTCTCTAGTGATTACCCTGCAACAATGGCATACAGAGACGCAATGGGTTCCAACTGTCCTTGCGGCACATACCACCTTGACTTAAACATGAGTTGTAAAGCGTGCCAATACCGCCACTACTGGTGGTATATGCAGGGGTACGACTTCTCCCTATGGGTTTCCTTCCGTGAACAGCGCGAGGATGCCCCCTGCATGGAGTGCCCTACAGCAGATGAGTCTATTCCTACGCCCAGCTGTCTAGCATGTTATGAGCGTATCGTGAATAGCAATAAGTTTAGTACGAGCCGCCACGTCTTCAGGGAGATGCTGGACTATGCGGACGGGGGTGGCGCTACGACTAATGTCTGCAATGTCTGTTGCGCGCCCGAAGCTCTTTTCTCGCCAGGATGCAATGCGTGCTTTAAGAGCCACCAGTATGTACTGGATACAGGGAAAGTTGTCACTCCTCTTGCCATGAAGCAGGTGTGGGTGAGGATTTCCGCGCTCAACTCTGAGGTGTTCCTCACTGACGGGGTAGCGCCCATTGAAGTGGATGCGACCCCTTACCGACCGCAACACAGGAAGCCTATCCTATGTGAAGAGTGCGGAGCAGACGCGGATTCATTCACCAAGGGGTGTGAGTCTTGCCAGAAGAGGCATACTCGCAAGTGGTTACGAGGGATACCGACTCCTTATGCTGATTACCTAGATTACCAGCATTTGATTGAGCAAGTACATGTGAAGTGTGGGCATGTAGCTACTGATGGTAGGGTGTGCCCTGCGCCGCTAAGCCTTTTCATGCGGGGTTGCCCGGCATGTAGGAAGCGGTGGGAGAATCGTCCGAAGTCTCAGGCATCTAATAGGGCGCAGGTATACCCTTCACCTGAACACGCCCTGCTTTTCACCTGGAAGTATTGGAACGTTATAGAGGCTCAGGCGTGGGCGAAGATTGAGCATTTCCCTAAGCCACCGAATAACTAGCACGGGAACGGGGGTGTATATGAGGTCTTAATCACATATACACCCCCGTTTGCAATACTCATATAATTATGTGCTACAATAAAACCATCGCAGGTATTTATCCCTCGTGAAACTACTTAACAACCTTTATCCACAGTAAGGAAATAAGCTAATGTCTCAGACCCCTTCGGTATTCTCGTTCAACACCGGCAACGATAACACCTCGCTCCACCCCCTCGTGCCCTGCCCTGACGAATCGACTCCCGTCTATTTCGCCATCCACAACGGCAACGTCTACGTGAACGCATCGCTCCCGAATGAAGCATTTGGTGACGACGTATTCCCCTTCGACCGCATTTACCAGATTCTTGCCGACAATAATGCCCGCGCCATCTCGTGTGAAATCCCCGAAGAACAGCGCGTAGGCGAACATAATTACGTAGAGGACTTTGTTCCTATCCGCTTCGCAATTATGGCACTCAAGGAACGCCCCGAGGCACGAAAGATGCATGACTGGCTGAATAACTGCCTCCTTGAAGTAGTCCCTTACCTCCCTGGCACTCCGCCCGTAACCGTAACCAAGGGCGACACCGAGAAGGCGCGCGAGATGCGTCACGGTAAGCGAGTTGTTATGACCTTCATGCCGACTGACCCGAAGACCCCTATCACTGACCTGTCTAGCATCCGCCGTGGACGCAAGCTTGTCCACCTCCAGCATGACGGAAATGGTGGTGTACAGGTCACCCTGCACTACATGAACGAGGTGTGGAAGGTTACCCACCAGAACTTCTGGGCGCAGTACAATAAGTACGCTGTTGATGCCCCGAAGTCGAGCATCCGAGTAAAGACCGCCACCAGCTACGACACCCTCAATTCCGTGGATATTCGCTCCATGCTGGAGACCCTTGACCGCATCATTGAGCGTAGCCGCGTCCGCCGTCTGCGCGGCGAACATGAACACGCTCGTGAATGGCTTCTTACTGCGTATGAAACCCTGAAGGCGGGTCTTTCTGATGAAGATGCCGCCAAGCTCCCCGACCTGAGGGCTGACTTCCCCTCTGACGTAGATGCCTCCGAAGAAGCTACCACTGAGGTTGTGGCTGAGGATACTGTGGAAGAGCCTGAGCCCGTAGCGGTAGTGAAGGAAGATGCCCCTGAGGAGAAGGTAGATGAGGCTACTGCCGAGGATGCCCCTGAGACCCCCGCAGACAAGCTCCTACCCGCTGTAGATAAGGTTCAGCAGAAAACTGCTGAGGCTTTTGAGCGCATCATTGAAGCTTCCCGTAAGTTGCACGCTCCTGCCGACACTGAGTCTCAGTCGCCGGTTGAGGCTTTGCGGCAGGAACTTCTTGAGGTCATCGACCACATTTCCAGCGCGTGCTTTGCCGCTACCGCACAGGAAATTCCCGCTGACGTTCACAGCAAGCTCACTAAACTGCTGACCAATGCACACCTGGCATTGAAGGACGTAAACTCCATCTAAGCCCGCCCCTGACGTAAAGGCGAGCAGGAACCCCTAAGAGCACTAAAACTCATTTTGGTTCCTGCTCGCCTTTACCACTCTCGCAAATCATGAACTGCCCACCTAAAGACATCTAACGAAAGGAAACACCTTGACCTTCGAAAACCCGTACATCTTCTCTTTCAACACAAGTAATGACACCCTGGAAATTCACGAGAAGTGCCCCTCACCATACAAGTCTCTCCCCATCTACTTCGCTATCGCTGGCGACACCTTGTATGTAAACAGGTCTTTCCCGAGTGAGCTTTTCGGCACTCGCATCATTCCTTACAACTATGTCAAAAGGTCATCCTACAAGTGGGGGAAGAGCTTCTATGCTATCCCTCCTGAAGAGCAGAGAACGGAGTTCCACAACCACATGGAGTCCTTCGTTACTGTAGAGCACGTTATCCGCATCTTCAAGCACAAGAAGTCTGTTCAGGAAATGGTGTCTTGGCTTCAGGAACTTCAAGAAGAGGTGGCTTCCCACCTGCCGAAGATGCCGCCCCGCATTGACGGGTTGAAAGAAGCCACAAATCATTTTCCCGCGCCTGAGCCGCTATTCTCTGAGTCTGAGGCTTCCGGCAAGGTTCACCACGCAACGTTCCTTCTCGATAACCCGCACACGATGGTCGCTCATGCGGGGAGCCACGTTAAGAGCTTCAAGTTCATTCACCTACAGTATTGCGACGGTGAGGTTTATGCGCGCATCAAGGGCGTGAATAGGCTCCTTGGTGTCGCTATGGGTGCTCTCACGTCTGAGCTTCGGAACTCGCCTGAGACGGCTACTTCAATGCGTCGCCTCACGTTGCCTCCCTATAGTGTCGGTAATACTGAGACTGTCCATGAGGATGGCGTTGAGCTGACTGCGTTTCTTACGTTCCTTATCGAGCAGTCCAATAAGACTCAGCGTGAGCAGTATACGGAAACGTGTCAGTGGGTTATTGATGCGTATGAGACGTTTAGGGCGAGCCTACCGGAAGACATTGCTGGGCGACTGCCCGAGTATTCTGTTGAGCACACTGACGACGATTCTGCTTCGGAGGAGGATGCTACGCCCGTTGAAACCGCGCCCCCTGTAAGCGCTCCCGTGAGTGAGGCAGGCGACGATGCTTCTACTGCTGAAAAGCCTAGCCCGCCTATGTCACAGGTGGTGAAATGTGACCCTGAGATTGTGGAGCCTGTAGCTGTCAGCCTTGCGGCGGCGATTGATGGCATCTCTCAGGCGTGCATCACCGCCACCGGCAAGAATGTACCACCCAGCGCCCATGAACGCCTTGCAGGGCTACTGAGCGACGCACATAGCGTAATGCGCATGGTTCGTGACCTGTAGAAAGAGAAGCAATAATGAAAGCCCCTACCTATCATCCAGGTAGGGGCTTTCATTATTCTTTGTTGTGTCACCTTTAAGACAAAAAGCAGGGCGGTGATGCGTCTCCAAATAGATTGGAGTGTATCACCGCCATAAAAGTAGTCGGAGACTACTTCTTGACTGCATCCTTCAGCTTAGCGCCTGCGGCAACCTTCACACCGTAACCAGCAGGAATCTGAATAGCCTCACCAGTCTGCGGGTTGCGACCAGGACGCGCCGCACGCTCAGTGCGCTCTACAGCCAGCCAGCCGACGAGCTGAACCTTGTTGCCCTGAGAAACGTTCTCAGCGATGGTCTCAAGTAGTGCGTCGATGGTAGCCTTTACGGTTGCCTGGCTCTTACCAGCCTTCTCAGCGACCTGTGCGTAAATTTCCTTGGTGGAGATGGTGGACATTTCCGTATCCGTTCTACTAAGTAAACAATGGGGGTGCTCAGACGCATTCCAGGCGGAGCCTCGAAGTTCCAAGTGACTTTATCATAGCACATAGAACGGAGACCTTGCAACTTTCGCCCTATCAGTACGGGGTGAAAGTTGCCTGAAAGTGTCTGCTTCACGTATTCGATTCCCCCACTTTAGAGGTTATCGGGTGAAGATGTAACTCACTCTACCACAGGGTGCCCCATTATTTCAAATGCGGCGCACAAAAAGGGATGAAACCCTCTCGCCGCCTGGTAATGCGAGAGGGTTTCATCCCTTTACAGCTTGGGCTCCTAGCCGTTCAGTACGTATTCACGTTCTGCCGCATTGAAGTACGGCTTATACACGGGTCGGTCGCTACTGAACATACTGTATGCGTATTCCTCTAGCTTGCGCTTGCGAACCTTCTCCTTGCGGGCGTTCTTTGCGCGCTTGCGCTTGCTGATAGGGTCGAAAGTTTCGCGACGCTTAATGTTTTCCAGTCGCTTATCAGCGGCGCGAGATGCTGAGATAGAACCCTGCATTGCAGAATATACGGGGGTGCGGTAGTTCTGAATGTATGCCGCCCACGGGTTACGTTCCTCCTTTGCCCCTGCATCGCGAATTTGCTTCGGGAAGATAATGTTGCCGATGGCAATAATGTCGAAGAGGAAGTCTGCATTGGTGGGCCATTCTTTGGCAGAGATGAACTTAATGTCGCAAGCGTCGCTAATGTTCATCTTCTCATCTTTCTGGACAGTAGTGTCAATGACTACGAAGATGTCCTCGTCGCTTTCAGGGGTGGCAAGCCCAGTAGCGCGGGAGCCGTAGTAGCCGTAGGCGATGATAGATAGGCGGTTAATGCCGACGTTTTCTGCGGCATTAACAATATCTTCCCAGTCAGGGGTTTGCATGGCGTACTCCTTATATGATTGCGTTGCCAACTCCTTATCAATAGCTCAATCATACCACATATTCAAAGCGGCAACAAGTGTATGTTTATACGCTTGTTATTCGTATGCAACCTGCCCGATTTCCCAAATCGTGCATAGTCGTGCTATAAATATTAGGTTACATCGCTAGTCCCAGCTTTATGTAGCCACTTCCTGTCAGGTGAAGCATCTGGCAGGGATACTTAAAGTTATACATTAGCGTTAATAGAACTACCACGCATCCACATTGGAGAAAGGCTATATGTCAAATAAGAAGTTCCTAGCTGTGGCGCTTGCCACCGCTTCCCTAATGCCTAGCACCTTCGCATCAGCATCAACGGCTACTGGGTCTAACCCGTGGGATAACCACCACGGCGAAACCGCCCCCACCAAGACCGTTAGCACCAGTAACGGTAAGCCGTGCCTCGTCACCGGGTACCGACTCGTGCCCCTGGATGAAAACGGCAACACTGTAAACGGTTTCTGTTTCAACAATGCTGACCCCACCCACGAAGTGCTTGCACCTTACGCCCCAGTGGACAGCAATAAGACCACCGAAGACCTGCATAAGGTTGAGGATACTGGCATTTGGGGTGCTGGTCAGCAGGTAGCACGCGATACTTTCGCCTACCAGAAGCTACCCGATAATACGCCCGTGCTGGATAACAGCCAGAACATCAATTCCCAGCACCTCGTGTACTCACGCACTATCAATAAGTGGCTGACCGCTGAGAATGTGAACCGGGGCGGTGCTGGTCAGGAACTTATTCCCACCCTCACTGTCGATTCCTCTAACCCTAACCAGGAATATGTGGAGGTCGTGTCCCGCGATAACCGCGCCCTCACCAGTGAGGCGACCCGCCGCCTCACTATGGGTTCTCGCCCTATTCCGACTTGGCACCTGAAGCATCCGAATCCTTCCGGTGATAAGTCCTTGGCGACTTATGACGTGGCTACTGGTCTGTGGACTTCCATGTTCCACGTCATGCAGGATGCGCCCGCGCAGACCTACAGCACTACGGCGACTATCAAGATGTCCGAAGACGGCACTGTCCCCAACGTCACCGCATGGGGTGGGGCTAAGGATAAGACCCAGCGCCAGAAGGTGAACTACGATACGGCGTACTTCACCTCCGCACCCGTTGAGGGTAAGACCCAGACCATTGACGCTGAGAGCGCACGGCTACAGGCTGTTCCTGGTGAGAAGACCACCGCTAAGGATGGTTTGACTCCTGTGGACACCCCCAGGAACCACGTGTCGCCGTATTCTGCGGGTGATACTATCACGGTGCAGGCTTACTCTCGTGACATGGAATCTGGTCGCGATATGCGATACCCTATTGGTCGTGGTCAGACCTTCCGCATCGTAAACCCGGTTGAAGGTGTAACTATTGACGCACATACCGGCGCTATCACCGCTACCCGTGCGGCTGTAGAGAAGGCAGGTGGCACTCTGAATGTTCAGATTGAAGCAGACTGGACACCCGTCATTAAGTACTCTTCGGGTGGCTACATTCCCGCTAAGCCCAACTTTGGCGGCATGGGTGAAAACAACTACTGGCTGAACCTTATTTCTGGCACTTCATCTGTTGTGGGTATGGCTAATGAGAATACGCAGATTGGCATCGATGAGCTTCGTAGCGGCAAGATTAACCATGCCCTGTCGGTGACTTTCCCGAACTACCAGCGCGGCGCGTCTTTCCCAGCGAAAATGGCAGACGGCAATATCGACACCACCAAGTACCCGGAAGCTCCGCACGCCGGTCAGCGTTGGCGTTTGCCGAAGGACTTTGATACTGATGGTTATCTGCGCTCCATTGACAAGACCGACGACGCTATTCTGCGTATGCAGATTGAAGCCGCTAAGGAATACGGCGGCATTGTCACTGACCGCAACCTCGCAACGATTGCTTTCAACTTCGAGTCGGGCTGGTCATACGCGCCTGCCGCACGTGAAGGCAAGAATATCTATACCGATGAGACTGTCGAAAATGGCTGGTTGAAGAAAATGTTCGACAAGCACACCGGCGGCAACGCCGCGTTCCCGTGGCAGGCTGTCCAATGGATGCCCGTGAACTACGCCGAGCTTCCTGCGGGTTCTAAAGGTCAGCAGAACACGCTTGTGAACTGGTCGGCTGATGCTATCCCGGCTGATACTACTGTCCGCACCTTCTTGCCTGACCGTGTACATGAGAACGGGTACATCGGTCACACCACACACACTGGTCGTGATTCACGTACCTACACCGTGACCGACCCTTTCTGGGTTATGAACCTACATACCGATTTCCACGAGACTCCGGGCTACAAGTCCACTACCGAGACTGATAACGGTGTGGTGCAGGGCGAAGAGCTGGGCATGACCATCACCCCGACCCGCGAGGGTGTATCAACCCCCGTACATCTGGTCACCGAGAACTTGCGCAAGTCCAAGGACTACCTCGCCTACGAAAAATTGGAAGACAAGTCCCAGTGGACGGGTACCACCGTCCCGATTACCGATGAGACGAAGCAGGTTATCCGTCAGGCTGGACGTGAAGATGTCCCTGTGGTGAACGCGAAGACTAAAAAGTGGTATTTCCAGGCATACGCGAATGACCCCAACTATGCTTACCGTGGCATTAGCTACACACTCGGTGGCGTTCAGGAAGCTAACCCTCTAGCGGCTTCTGATTACCCGCGCCTCAAGACTGGTACCACTCAGATTGTGGACGTACTGGCTAATGATTCTACGAATTTCGGCGATAATAACGGAATGACCCTTACGGGCGTTAAGCTGTACAACACCAACGGCGAGGAAGTCACCCAGTATGATGATGGTATGGCTACCTACCGTGTTGTGGACGTGCCCGGCAAGAACCGTAAGGGTATCGAGATTACCACCAAGACTAAGGAGGGTTTCGCGCCGACCGTATCCTACGCGGCTGTACGTTCCGACGGCACCGTATCTTCTAAGGGCGCTGTTACCTTGCTGATTGGTTCTACTACCGGCAAGGCATTGGCTCTAGCGAATACTTCTAGCGAGAAGGGCGAACCTGCTACCCAGCCTGCAAACCCCGACCAGGTTGTCACTGAGAAGGGTGAACCCGAGGTTGCTACTGAGAATCCCGAGTTTAACGGCGGCGTGAACGGCTCCGAGCCTGCTATCCGTGAAGATGACCCTGAGTATACGGGTGGTGCGAACGCGGTAGAGGCTGACTCTAACAAGAAGGACGACTTTACCGGTGGCGTGAACGGTACTGAGCCCGCTGTTCGTGAGAATGGCCCTGAATATGAGGGTTCTGTGAATGGTGGTTCTGCTACTGCTGAGCCGAGGGGTGAAGCCACTGTTCCCGCTGGCACTCCGTCAGAGGCTCCTGCTTCCAAGGTAGTTCCGACGCAGAACGATGGAAGCTCTACTGGGATTGTTGAGAAGCCTGAACAGCCTTCAGAGAAGCCTTCCAAGCCTGTTGAGGCTAAGACTGGTCACAATGGTGATTCTGTCCTAGTTTCAGCTTTCAAGGGTGCTCTTGTTGGCGGGCTGATTGCCGCTGTGGTAGTGCTTATCCGCCGTGTCCGTTCCAAGAAGAAGGATGATGGTGAGCAGTAGCATCTAATTGCTATGCTGTGAAGCGCCGCGTATGTCTTAGCACATGCGCGGCGCTTTTGCACACCTTCTAAGTATGTGATACACTTATTGGCAGATTTATTTTTCATTTATTACTTACTTGAAAGGAACTACCATGAAGTATATTCGTGAAGTCTTCTATTCCCTACGCGCTCTTGCCGCACGATACGACCGCAACACCGCTAATGCACTGAACCGCCCCGACCCTATCCGAGCATTGGCTCGCAACTCTGGATGGGGCAGTCGCAACAAGCGACCTTTGCCTGTGAAGGTGGTAGACAACCGCCCGTGGAACAACTACTAAACCCCAATAAGGAGAAACCAATAATGGAAATGACTGACACTTTCGTTGATGCCGAGTATGGCACTGAGTTTATGCGAGGCTTCCTCATTGCGGGCGCTATTTCTACCGCTTTCTGGAGCTCTGCAACCCTCATTGCTCTACGACTATTTGGTGTAATGTAGACCGCACAACAAACTAAACAACTATTAGGAAATCACACTTACATACCATGATGTACATTACAGCCCACGACAGCATCAACCCGCTATTCTGGATTATCCCCCTAGTCGTCATTGGCGGCATCTGCCTCATCTTTACGCTGTTTGAGCTCTTCACGGACGCTCACGAACGCACTATTGCCACATTCGGAGTTTTAGCATTTGCATGTCTTTCCGGCGCTGGGTGGCTGTGGTGGAACGACCATACCAGCAGGACTGTGGAGCTATCCTCCAATATCACTAATCGCCTGACCGTAGATGAAGACCAGCTTCGGCAGTGGCGTGGCGATGAGGTAGGAATGAACTTGGTGTATTCACACATCAATGCTGAAGGTGTCCCTGTTTTCAAGGACTTCAGCAACCCGGCTAAGCAGGTGTACCGTCAGTGTCCTCTTATTTTCACTGATGAACAGCGTGAGCAGGGTATTATCTTTGATAACCGTGAGCTGAAGGTGAAGATTACGCCCCGGTGCACGAATATGACCACTGACGGTGAGCTTGTGCCCATGAGCACCCCGAAGCCTGCACCGTCTATTACTGCCACGAAGCGGAAATAGCCACTGATATATTGTATGTGTGAATACTCTAGCCTTCATCGGCTGACCTCCTCATAGTGGAGCCGCCCAGTTACCTTCCGCCCCTACGATGGGGCGCTTGGGGTGCTGGGCGGCTTTTACGCACGATAAATGCTAGACCCCTAAATCTCGTAAAAAGACAGCAGGAAAATGAAGAATGCAATGCTACCACATCTCCCCCAATAATAAGCCTAATGAGTGCCGAGGCAGGGATGTTTGCGCGTACAGGCACCTGAATAATGGTGAGGGTGTTCTGCACTTCGACACTCTGATTGAGGCAATTGAAGCCGCTGAGCAGATTTCTGCTAAGGCTGTCCTGGAAGGCAAGGCTCCAGCTGAGCGTTCTACGCTCACGAAGGAGCAGGTATCCCTTATCCCTGACACTGATGCCGCCGCTTATGCCGCTGACAGCCGCGCGCGTATTGACTATGCGGTCGCGAAGAAACAGCCTGCCGACAAGATGTATGCTGATACTGACGCTACCTCTGTTTCTGCCCCGAATTATGTTTCAACCACTCCGCTTTCGTTATGGGAGATTGTGGAGACGACATCCATTTCAAGGTTGGCTAAGGTAACTCCTGCCGGGTTGTCGTCTTCGAGTCCTGCGAATATTGCTACGGCTAAGGCTATGTTTGAGGCGCATAAGCGGGAAAAGACGAATAGTCAGACTACTGCGATGGTCATTGCCGCCGACAAGAAGTATCCCTCATATGAACAGCTTTCAAAAAATAAATCGCAATACCTTAAACGCATTGAAGGTATTGGTGAGAAGAGGTATTTGGGGTATGCGAACGCGGCATACGCGCATTACCTAAATAACCACAACAGAGCATTAGCGAAGCATACCGGCATACTCCTTGAGAGACTTATGACTGCTTCACATTTGCCAGAGTCGCTTCGTGCATCACACCAGTTAGATGAAGGGACTCAAGAAGCTATCCGGCAGGCGGTTGCTGATGCGCTTCAGAACCACCCAGAGTATCAAGTGTGGCTTCAGACCGCTGAGACTGATGTTGATGAGAATGGGTTGCACTACCCGCGAGATGCACGGCAGATGCGTCAGCTCTTGGAAGCATGTTCATCCCAACCAACCGAACACGGTTATCTGGTCATCAACCCTAACCTTATGGGTGTAGGGAAGTCGGCAGATGAGCTTGAACAGCTTCTTATTGTGGCTGATGGTGAGGTGCCGCCGCAAACTCCCCGTCAGGCGGTTATTGCTCAGTCTCCTACGCGCGGCGAGTCTTTGAAAGAAGATATTAAGGCTTTGGAGTGGAATGACATTATCTCCCATAGCTACATGACTTCAGCTGAGCAGGAGCGTCGCCGCAAGTTTGCGACTAGTAGTTACGCCCATTACCGCGACGAGATGTTCAGGGATTTGGGGGAGAGAGAGGCGATGTCTCATGTCGCCCCAGGTGATATTGTTTGTAGACCCAGCGGTGGGGGTAGTTCCCAGCAGTATGCTGTAGTTTTGGAGACCAATGCTGATGGGGTTCTCTATCAGACTGTGGGGGCTTACGAGGGAGACAACTCACCTGTTCTCACTAACGCAGATAGGGCGCTAGGTCTGTATCGTGCAGGCGCGAGCAAGACGGAAACTCCGATTGGTTTCACCGCATACCCTGATAGGGTGGCTGTAGAAGATTATGAGGGGTGGACGGTCTGGTAGAGTGACCTTCTTTGTGATGCTGCTACCCGGCTTTAATTAGCCGGGTAGCAGCATTTTTATGCACTAAAGCCTAATGTTTCCTTAAGTGAGTATCTGCCACCTGAGTATACTTATGCGGCGGGTGTTCCGCTATATTATTCGAGTATGCCTAAACAGGTGAGGTTCAATGAGCCGCTAGACTTGACCGCCGGTTGTACGTTCATAGAGCTATGCGACCCGAGTAACACATTTGAAGGAAACAAACTTTTGACTACGAAGACCAATACCAACGTTAAGAAGACCGTTCTCGCTTCTGCCCTGCTGACTGCTACTATTGCAGGCACAGTAGCTCCGGCTGTGGCTAATGCTGAGCCGGATGAGAAGAAGAAGCCTCTTACCGCCGGTTCAACTATTACGGTCTCCGAGACGGAAACCATTAAGAATGACGCGGAAACCCATCTAGAGGGTGATACTGCTACTACTGAAGCCGCGCCTACCTTGCAGGGCTCTGTATCCGTCCAGAACATTCAGGTTGCTCTCGCTGAGACTCCTGAAGAGGGCGCGAAGAAGGGGGGCGCTACTGTCGGCTGGGGTGCTAAGGCGCAGGCTATTGACAAGCAGAACCTTACTGGCGCACAGGACTCAACTATCTCTAACGCGACCGCACCTACCCTGGCTGTAGTCCCGCTAACCACCAGGAACGGCTGGAAGCCCTCCTGGGGTGTCCTAGGTCAGGATGTCTCGAACCATCAGCCGAACATCAACTGGGGAGCGCAGTATGCCGCTGGTAGCCGCTTCTCCTGGATGAAGAGCAGTGAAGGCACCACCTATGTAGACCCTACGTTCTCCAAGCACTATGCGGGAGCACGTGACGCAGGTCTTGTCACTGGCGGCTACCACTTCGCCTTGCCGCCGCAGTCCTCTGGGCGTACTCAGGCTGAAATTTTCATTAAGAACGGTGGCGGCTGGACGGCAGACGGCAAGACTTTGCCGGGTATGCTTGACTTGGAATACAACCCCTACCCGTCGCTAGGCAACACTTGCTTCGGCATGTCTCAGTCTCAGTTGAAGACTTGGACGTGGGACTTTGTGAATACCTATAAGGATAAGACCGGACGCTACCCCACCATCTACTCCACTACTGACTGGTGGAATACTTGTATGGGTGGCACCAATGAGTTCAATGGTTTGCCGTTGCATATTGCAAACTATTCCACGGGTCCTGGCTTCATGCCTGGCGGCTCTACCAGCTTCGACATTTGGCAGTTCTCATCTGTTGCGCCGTTCGCCGGTGACTCCAACGTATTCAACGGTACTGCCGCTGAGCTGGATAACTTTGTGCGCAACCGCGATTATGTTTCTAAGTGGGGCAGTAATGGCAAGGTGTCCCCTTCGCCGGTAACTGACCGTTCTGCCGCCCCCGAGAAGCCGAAGGATGCCCCCGCTCCCGTCAAGGATAATGGTGACCGTCACTTCAATAACGGCGGCTACATCAACATTTACTCTGGTATCGGTAGCTACTGGCATAAGGATGAGGCGCGTTACGGCACCCCTATTGGGCGTGAGCTTGCGTTGCCGGGAGGTTGGGCTCAGGACTTCACGAATAGTTACCGTATCCTGCACCGTAAGGATGGTAAGGGTGGTGCTATCTACCTGCGTGGAGCAATCGGTGACCTCTGGGTAAAGAACGGTAACGAATATGGGCGCTTTGGGTACCCCTTGACTGACGAGTACAGCTTCCGTGAGTCTGCACAGCAAGACTTCGATAGCGGCAAGAAACTGATTTGGTCAGCCAAGAATGGTGTCCACGTCATGACTAACTTCGAGCCTATTACGAATAAGTGGCTTGAGATGGGTGATGTGCGCACGATTGGTACGCCTATCACCGATGAGGTGGCTCAGGGTAACACGGTTTACCAGGACTTCCGTACTGAGAATGGTGTTGTGACTCGCCTTACCTTGGATAAGGCTACCGGCAAGGTCTCTGTTTCTGACCCGACCTCCAAGTTCCAGGCTGTCAATGGTATTAAGAAGTATCTGACTGACACTAGGCGCAACTATGGTGCGCCTGTTGAGAATGAGCGTAAGACCAGTGCTACCTCCTGGGAACAGCGTTTCGAGTCTGGGCATACGGTAGTTTATTCTCATCAGGCTCGGGGTAAGACTATCTGGACTCGCGGCGCGATTGGTAACCGTTGGGTTCAGGCAGGTGGCTCAGCAGGCACCTACAAGTACCCAACGACTGAAGAGGTCACTAAGAACGGCTACACTTATCAGGACTTCGGCTCTGGACATAAGATGGTGTGGACTGAGAAGACTGGTGTTTATAACATTTGGATGCCGGGCGCTATCGGTCACTATTGGGAGCAACACCAGAACGAGATTGGTGTACCTATCTCTGAGGAAACCAGCCAGGGTAACGGTGTTGTGACGCAGGACTTCCTGACTAAGGATGGTCGTACCGTTAAGCTGGTATGGACGGAGCAGACCGGCGTGCATAGTATTGACATCAATAGTGCTATTGCGCGCAAGTGGCTGAGCTACGGCGAGGTGGGCAAGAATAAACTCGGCGTTCCTGTAAGTGAAGAGTATTACGTGCATGGTGGGCGTGCTCAGGACTTCAAGAATGGTGACGACTACTACATCGTTGGCTGGGATGCTTCCGCTAACCGCACGCACGTCATCCAGTTCAACAGCGAGGTAGGTAAGAAGTGGGCTCGTGAAGGTCACTGGGACAAGCATGGCTTCCCGGTGAGCGACGTTGTTGGTAACCGTAACGCTACTACTCAGTGGTTCTCGCGCACTGGCAAGCTCAGTACTCTGCATAATGTCGCACGTGGGTCAGTTGTAGTGCCTGCAAGCCTATCCGCTGAGCCACTAGTTAATCAGTCCGCTAACGTTAAGGATAAGATTGTGGCGACGGCTAAGAGCGGTCTAGGCGGTACCTATGTTTGGGGTGGCAAGACCTTTAAGTTGTGGGACTGCTCCGGCTTCGTCTCCTGGGTTTACGCTCAGCACGGCATTAAGCTCACCCCGTACACTTTTGCAATGAAGAATGAGCTGAAGCCTACTGCCACCCCTCAGCCTGGCGACATTGTGTTCCAGAACGGGTACAACCATGTTGGTATCTACTTGGGCGATGGGAAGATGATTTCTGCTCTCAACCCGTCAAATGGCACCCTTATCCACCCGACTTCATGGATGCCTGTTGATGGGTACTTTACAGCCAAGTAGGAGATACGCTATACTGTAAGTGTTGTAATTATCCATCCATATGCACCGGCGACATATTGTAAGGGTCGTTGGACGGAGCTTATAGATGGGCACACTTACACGCATTTTCACTCGCGCAAGCGGGGCATACCGCCACCTGCAAAGGGGCTATATGCCCCGCTTGCGCATTTCAACCTCCATCTGATAGAGTTTTACATATAAGTTGGCATTAGCCGCTTACATAGCCCCTGAGGGGCTTACGACGGTGTGGCTGAATTGGTTTAGGCGGCAGTCTGCAAAACTGTTACACCCGTTCGCGGGTATGCGGGTTCAAATCCCGTCACCGTCTCTGCGTATAAAAGTGAAACCCCCAACCTTGACTGGTTGGGGGTTTCACTGCGTCACTCCTGCGGGGTAACAGCCAAATCACCTACATGTAATGCATCGCTGGGTGACGTTATTGCCTTAGGGCTATGCCTTGTTACCCTTCAGAGCCGCAAGGCGAGCCTCTAGCTCCTGGTCACGCTCAAGGTCTGCAAGTGCCTCGAAGTCGTCATCTAGGCGGCTTTCAGCAAGCTCCTGCTCACCCAGGGACTTGGCTTCCAGGCGGCGAACCTTCTCTTCCACACCTGCCAGTGCAGAGGTGGGGTCAATAGTGTTGAAGTTCTTGGAAGTTTCTGCCATGAGCAGGGTAGCTTCAGCGGTCTTCTGGCGCGCCTCCAGCTCAGCCTTCTTCTGCTTCACCTGCTCAAGCTTGTTGCGCATAACGTCAAGGCTTGCCTTGAGCTTATTGACAGTCTCGGCCTGTGCAGTAATCTGAGGCTCAGCAATCTGCATCTTCTTCTCAGCGGCGAGCTGGTTGGAGATGGCGGTCTTGGCGAGCCTGTCGAACTTGTCAGCGTTGGCGGTGTCACCGGCGGCGCGGTACTCGTCTGCCTTATTGGAGGCGGCTAGAGCCTTAGTGCCCCACTCCTTCGCAGTCTTCTCGTCTTCGGCGTAGTCCTTCTCCAGTAGGCGGAGGGTGCCGATGAGCTGAGCAACAGAGCCTTCTGCTTCGCGGATGTTGTTGGTGTAGTCAAGGATGAGCTGAGCCAGCATCTTCTGAGGGTCTTCTGCCTTGTCCAGGAGGTCGTTGATGTTTGCCTTCACCAGCTGGGAGATGCGGTCAAAGATGCCAATCTTCTTAGCCATAGTGTTTTACCTTTCGAGGTTGGGTTATTGGTGTGTGCCCGCGAGATTGCGACCACTACAGTTACACTATAGCACATTTTTAGAGCTGTCTGTCAAGGCTGGGCGAATAACTCCTGTGGGTTTCCTGTGTGTTTCGGCTCTTATTGATATATAGGTGGTACCAGAAGGCTTGCTATGTAGGCGTTTTGGTACCACCTATATATTACACGTTATGAAAGTAGTTGGATTATGGCTAAGGGACAGTACCATATTAACGACGATAACCGGCGGCTTCCTTGCAGTGCCGAGCATCAGTGCAAGTTCGCCTCCAACGCTCCACACTTCAATACTCCTGCTGAAGCAGATAGCTGGCTAGAGCTGGAAGCTTTGAGCCGACATAACTACGATATGGCGCTAGATACGTTTGGTGAGGATGGTCTGAGCCCTGAAATTTTTGAGACATTGGGCATAACCCCTTGGACGCTATACAGCCGCGACCCTGAGAATTATCCCTATCCAGGTGACCCAGCAGACCTATTGGAAGTTGAACCCGATAAGCCCACTGAAGCCCCACAGGAAACTCCGAAGGTTGAGTCCACTGCAACTCTCGCTGGCACTATTGGGAACGTAAGCTTTATTGACATTGACCTCAATGTCCCGTCACCGCCTGCCGATAACGCTGGCGCGGCAGAAGAGCCTGCTCAGCCTATTCCAATGGCTACTCTTGAGGAAGCTATCGACAACTTCCATATTGTAGATATTGATATTGCCCCGCCGCCCACGCCGCCGGTAGAGACTGAACAGCCCGTACAGGGTAAGCCTGTCGAGCATGGTAGGGACAGTGCGGGTTGGCTTGACCCTGATACAGGTCAGTTCGCGTTGGACTTCGATGTTTCTTCAATGCGCATTGCCCGCCCTGTATATGAGCTTGACGATGACCGCTACTGGGAGCCTGAGACTGATGCGGAGCGAATAAAGGAAGCTCTTGCGTATGCTGGGTGGGATGAGAAGGACTTGGATGAGGTTCTGGAGTGGCGTAGGAATATGCTGGAAGACCTTGAGGCGGAGGGTAATGATGTTTCGGAGGAGTTGAAGGCTGTAGAGTATTCGCCTCTTACGTGGATTACGCGAAACTTCGATAAGCCTCTTGATGAGGAGGAAGCTGAGCGCGCTCAGAAGGTTTGGGCTGAGACCCCTCAGGGGCGTGGTCGAGTTAGAATGTTTGAGACTATTGACCCGTTGGGGCAGGATAGGGATGAGACGGATAGTGGCTACGTCATGGAGTTTGGTATTGCCAGCCCTTACATCCCTGAAGATGGCGAGCTGTTGCACAGCCTCCCTCAGACTCCAGACGGGGATATGAATTACCCTCTACGAGAGAATGACTCTCAATTTGCCGGGTCAGTTGTTCGCGAAAAAGATAAATCCATCACGAAGTACATTGATGATGGTGGGTATGTGGCAATAAACATTAGCCCTTATTCAGATACCGTAACGCAGAGGGCGGCTATCCGCAGGTATGGCTCTCAAGAGGATGCTGTCATGTATCGGGCGTACAGGTGGGACGCACAGGAGCGCGAACAGTTGAGGGATGTATACGAGGACTTGTCGCAAGACCCGGAGAACGCCCATTTGGAGCTCACCGCCCCTCAGAAGGATGCGCTCAACAGTTTGCGCAAGTTGCAGTACCAGTCGGTCGCCGTCTCAGGTGTAATGGATTACTACATTCGGAATGAGCAGGAAGACGACAAGTACAATGCCCTTGTCGCATTGCAGAGCCGCCTAGGTATTGAAGGTGACCCTACAGACCCGTACTTCTCTGACGTAATCGTTGAGGGGCTGAAGAGTGGCAAGTATAAGATGGCTTCAGATACTTTTGAGCCCACCCTGGATGACATTGTGCCCGGCAACCCTGAAGAGGATGGTATAACTCCTCGCTTGCGAGTGTTGCGCGGTAGGAGCGCTAGGGGTGGCTCTTATACGGATATGGCGCAAGCTGTTTCGCGCCGCTCTTACCTGCCTAATGTTAGTACCACTGTGAACCCTGCGGATGTTTCGCAGGCGGAGACTTTGGCGGCGGCTTTCGCTGGTCGTGCTACAGCTAGGCAGGAGTCTCTGACCTATAAGCGTAGCAATATGCAGGACTCGTCTCTGTCAAACAGTGCTAATGGCTTTGAAGAGTATTGGTGGGAGAGTGATGATGCTTCACGCTCATATGATTTTGTGATGACGTATAAGGATGAATCCGGTGACACTAGGTTTGCGTATGCGCCTCAGGGTAATCGTGAAGGAACCCTCGATGTTGTCCACCTGCCTAAGGAGGCGACGTTTAAGGATGCTGACGGTCTAGAGTATCCTGACCCGTATTTTCTAAAGGCGGCGCGTGCCGAGTACTTCTTTGGTGGAGCCGCTTTCAAGCCTGGAGATTTGGAGAATATTGTGGTAAATGACGACAGCTCAACGACTTCAAAGTATGATTTGAAGCTGTGGTAGGGCTACCTGCTGGAAGGTGACTGTTTTCGGAGGGGTTCCTCTGTCTTGCTTCCTAAATAAGGGAGTGGGACGGAGGAACCCCTCTATATTTACGCCTAAAACACTCGATTTGCGCAACTCGTTTTACATGTGGTACACTAAATTTCGTTGGCTCGCCTCTGGTAGTCGGGTCGGCATTATTCACTTCTTTTATTCACTTCAACTTCAACTATTTAGGAGTACACACTATGTCTATTTCCCGCCGTTCTCTGATTGCTGGTGTCGCCGCTGGTGGCGCACTGATGGCTATCAATGCGCCTGCCGCCAATGCGCGCAGTCGTTTCGTTGCCGCCGCAAAGGACCCCGTGGTCAAGAAGGTAGCAACCCCCGCTGTTGGTCACGCAATCAAGCGAGGCAACAGCACCACGTCGCTTTCCGCAATTAACTCCGTCACCGTTTCCCCGTGGAACAATGTTGTAACCCCCGGCTACGGCGACTATAACGCAAATGGCGACACTTACGGCACTAGTCGAGTCTACCTCTCCAGCTTTGATGCGAGTGGCAACTCTCTGATGCAGTTCAAGCCTGCTGGCTCTGAGGCTGTTACTGCTCAGTATGCGGCAGGTCGCATCTACGTCCCGCTTACTGACCCGTCTCAGCCTGCAAACTTCCGTGACCTGTGGAACCGCACCGCTGTTTGGGAGTCGGACACCACTGGTAAGGATTGGGTTCTGCGTGATATTCGTGACCCGCAGGGTCGCCCGTATAAGGCGGAACATGTCTGGGACATCTGCTCCGCGCCGGGCACTAATGAAACCCTGTTTATTAGCATCAGCTCCCATAATGACCCCATTCACGGTCTGGCATACGAAGAGGGCGTCGTTCTTATGGGCGACTTTGAGGGCGGCTTTGTTCCGGCATACATTTCCTCTGCGCCGAACCAGTCTGTGCGACTGCTTCCGACCGCTAAGCAGAATGCTCAGGGTGGTAACATTACGGTTCGTGCTACCCGTAACGTTCGTGGTAAGGGCAAGGAAGATGTTCTCATCATCTTGACGGATGGTGACGGTACTAAGCTTCAGGCTGTTCGCGATGACGGCTTCTCCCGTTCGAACGTAACCAACCCCAACGTTTACTCCGATGAGCATGGTTACGACCATAACTGGACTGTGAGCGATGTATTTACTTCCCCTGCCACTGTCCTGCCGTCTGACGTTTACGAGTTTGCGGATGGTTGGCGTTTCGAGCCCGGCGATATGAAGTCTGACCGCAACGTTCGCGGCATCCAGGGTTACATTCGTCACCGCAACAAGGCTAAGGGTTTCGACCTTGCCATCCCGAACGAAAGTAACCCCGAGAAGGACATGGGCATCCTTCACACCTACATGTCCTCAAACTCTGAGGTGTGGCACGCCATTCGCTCCCAGTTTGGCGACCTGACCATCATTAACACCCAGAGCCAGCTGGTGTGGCAGGTCAATAAGGGTGACTTCAAGCGCTACAAGTCTGCTGACACTTCCGACAAGCTCCGCAATGAGCTGTTCAAGGTATCTGGTAATAGCTTTGGCGTAATCCTTACCGGCAACTCTGGCAACCCGAAGTTTGTTTTCGGCACCGAAGACGGCTACTTGCTCTACATTGAAGGTCTTCTTCCTTACGCCGAGGCGAAGGATATGAAGCGCCGTGCAGGTACCGATAAGCGTTTTGCTGACGATTACGAATACGAAACCTACAAGTACGGTATGACTTTCGCTGAGTACCGTAAGCGCGACATGGCAGATATTGCTGAGGCGCGCCGTCTGAATAAGGCTCAGGGCTTGCGTCCTCGAACCTATTACAAGCGCATCGCTGACTAGTGTATAGTTAGCGAGATTGGCGGGCTAACTATTGAGGTCTTCTCTTTAGTTAGCCCGCCAATGCGTTATACTTATACCACCCCTGCTTGAAACTTTACTACTGAAAGGAATAGATATTCGTGTCTGAAAATACGACTGCCGCCGCTGAGCCTTCCACTTTGCCTGCACAGGAGCAGGAAGAACACTCCGCCGATGTCATCCCTGAAAAGGTTAGTTCCCCTACCTCCAGTAGCGCTGGAAGTCTACTGAAGCTTGCTTTCTATGGGTTGGCGGCAATTGTCGCCGTGTTTGTCGTCAGCAACGGCATTACCTGGCTTCTTAGCAACCCAATTGCGAGCCTTAACCTCCCTGTTGCGAATCATCACATTGTCTCAATGGTGTACAGCGCCACCATCATTGGGGTTACGGTGATTGTTGCTAAGCTGGTGGCACCTCGAATTGGCGGCTCCATCCGCTCCGTCTTGTTTGGTGTCTTCAACCCTATGCTGTCTTATAGGTACCTGTGGAGCGGTCTGCTGGGCGCTGTGGCGCTTATGGTCATCAGTGTGGGTTCTACGATGTTGGCGGGTGGAAAGCCGCCTGTGGAGGCTGTAGCGCCCTACCAGGTGATGAATCTCCCTACGCTCTTGGCTTACCTTGGGTTTACGGTAGCTCTCGCGCCCATTGCTGAGGAAATGCTGTTCCGTGGTGTTCTTATGTCTGCCGTGCGCAACAGTGTCATTCCTGGCGCGAAGGTTCTTATGGTTCTGCTGTCTTCCTTGGGGTTCATGGCATACCATGTTGCAGGCACTCTGCTCACTTCGTTTAATCTCGCGGTTTCGCTTGGCTCTATGGACATCTTCACTGGCACTTTGTTCTCTATCGCTCCGCAGGTGCTCATGTATGTGCTTTCGGGTATTGCTTTGTGCTTCCTGGCGCTGAAGACTCAGAACATCTACGCCTCATGGATTGCACATGCCGTTTATAACCTTGCTTTGCTCTACGGGGTGAATGGCATGATTGCGTCTCTGCTCATTTCGTAAGGCAGGTGGCTGTTGCGCCGCTATACTTTCAGTGGTACAATTTTTAAGGTTCCAAGGTGAAAGACCTTGTGAAGCCGACTTCCGTTTGGCAGTTTCGCCTACGGAAGTCGGCTTCATCTTTTCTGGAAATGTGACGAGCTGAGCTGGTTGAGCTCTCGGGGTTCAGCTCAAGCCTTGGGGCTAACAATTTACCTTCCGAGAGGCGGAAGAACCACATCTGAGATGTGTACCTGCGGCGCGGGTACGACAAGCATTGTCTTGCGCATCACAGGCATCTCTCTAGAGGCGAAGACTTCACCTGAAGTTAGGCAAGAATCTGACATGCCGAGCCTGACAGCTAATTTCGTAAGCCACTGACAGATGACCCCTACAAGAAAGTTACTTACCCTTATGGGCAAGAAAAACATTTACACTAAGCTGACTCTGACCACTCCTATTATTGCCGCTCTGGTTGCCCCGTCGGTAGCGTATGCAGATACGTCTGCCGCTAATCATGTTGCGGATGTGCCTGCGTCTTTTACTGCCCCGGCAACCACCTCAAGCGTTAATGACCTTGTGGATGTTAATAATACTAAGGTTGTTGAGTTTACTCCTGAAGAGCGTGCGCAGTTTAAGACTGTGTACATGGAGAATGGCGACGTTACTATCGATATGGTGACGCTCAATAACCTTCAGAATGATGCGGCTCGCAAGGCTCAGGCGCGCGCAAATGCTATGGATAAGTTCTTGACCGGCATTGACGCTACCCGCAATGAGCTTGCGGCTAAGGCGGATGCCGAGAAGAAGGCTGAGGATGAAGCTAAGGCAACTGCTGAGGCTGAGAAGAAGAAGGCAGAGGAACTTGCGGCTAAGGCACGCGCAGACGCTAAGGCGAATGAGCTTACCCCTCCTGCTTCTCACACTAGTGGGGATACCTCTCCCGCTGGTCTGAATGCCGCCGGTTCAGCTACCGTCGTATCTGCGCAGTCGAACTCTCAGCGCGTATATACGCCTTCCACTTCCGTAGCAACCAATAATGGTGCTCCTGCCTCCACTACCACTACTAACGGGAATTACACGTCCAACTTTGATGTGCGTGTAGATAAGACTTCCAGTAAGGCGGCTTCCACGGCAGTAGACACTTCCAACCTGGATGCTACCCGCGCGGCAATTGTTGAGACTGCAAAGACTGGTCTGGGTGGCGCATACATTTGGGGCGGCAAGACGTTCCGTGCTTGGGACTGCTCTGGTTTTGTGTCATGGGTTTATGCCCAGCAGGGCATTAAGCTAACCGCGTACACCTACGCTATGGCTAGTGAACTCAAGGTTACTAACAACCCGAAGCCGGGCGACATTGTATTCCAGAACGGTTACAGCCATGTCGGTATCTACCTGGGCGACGGCAAGATGATTTCTGCTCTCAACCCATCTGAGGGTACCCTTATTCACTCCACTTCTATCATGTCTGTGGATGGCTACTACACCGCCCTATAAGTGCTTCCGCACATGGGTTGCAAGGCATATGCCTACGTGGTATCATGTAATACATGGGGGCGTTCGGGTCGTTACGCCTTCAGCTAAACCGAACTGTAATTACAACTAGCAGTGACTCGCTCGGCTGTATTTACATTTTCGAGGTTCGATATTGATTATGCCCCTGTAAGCTCCAACAGCTTACAGGGGCATAATTGCGTCCTGTGAAAGAAACTATCGTGTTGCGTTGGACACCAACCAGCACCATGCGATATGTTGTTAGTGTCACATTCGTTATCTATTTGAAAGGCATGTGGTGCTCTTATGGGTTTCGTATACCCTGTCACCGATTCTTCCGCCTACGAGTATGGTCTTGTAGCTACTCCCGCCGGGGAAACCGTACCGGCTCTCGTTGATGGCTCTACCGTATGGGTTCTCAAGGTTGAGAGCGGGATGATTAGCCTGGTAGACATTGGCTCTGGCGCGATGTCTGGTACCGACATTTCTAAGGGTGTATTCCAGCGCGAAACTGACTATAAGACGTGGGTGCTGGATGCCGCTGAGTATATCGCCAAGGTTGCCCATGCGGGTATGGTCGATGAGGGCGGTAATGACTACTATGGTGGGCATATTATCAATGTTGCGATGCAGGTCAGTGAGGCTACCCACGGTGATGATTTTGCTGTAGCTGTAGCATACCTGCATGACGTGTTGGAGCACACGAAGGTCACGGCTCATGAGCTGGAGAAGGTCATGCCCGCTGAGGTCATGGAGGCGGTCGTTGCCCTAACCCACGGAGAGCATGAGGATTCTTACAGGCTCTACCTATCTCGCGTCACTAAGAACCATCTGGCGGCTCTTGTGAAGCGCGCTGAGGTTGAAGATAATCGCGATGTGACTCGCCTGCGTGAAGTTACTGACAAGGCGGCTTGGGAGCTGTTGAAGTATGACTATGCGGCGCGCTACCTTGACGATAAGCTGAAGGAAACTTCTGCCTAAATTCGCTTTCCATTTTAGTTCAGATGAGCTATTGTGGATTCCACATAGCAGAAGTGTTGCATACAGCACGGGGCTATATGCAACACATGTTGCAACCTTTCTGCTATGTATCTTGTGTAAAGGTTAGCTTCTCTCCAGCACGTCTGAGTAAGACGCTAACCTGCCGGGGAACTGATGCCGCATAGAGTGCTCAGTGTCCCGGCAATTGTTCTGTAACCTATTATTGGAGACAAACCTAATGGCTAAGACTACCTCAAAGAAGGTACTAACCGCACTTCCCATGCTCGCACTTGCCGCTGTCCCGACTGTGAGTGGTATCGCTCCGGCGTTTGCGGCTGATGCAAACGCTACTACTGCTACCACCTTGAACGGCAACCTTGCAGGCGCTTCACTCAAGGTGGCTGGCGGCGAGGAAGTGCAGACTCTCACCAATGGTCGTGGTGGCGTCACCCGACAGGTAACCCTCACCATCCCGAACCTGGACGGTGCGCTCAAGGCGGGGCAGACTACCGAGATTGAGCTTATCCCCACTTTGGCGGCTGGCTCCGAAGGTAAGGAAAATGCCAACAACCTTCTGTTTACCACTAAGATGGTAGATGTTCTTGACGCAAGCGGCAAGAAGATTGGTACCCTGTCTAACCACCCGACGAATAGCCGCATTATCCGCATTACCTGGAATGATGCGATTACTGAGAACCCGCGTGACATTAGCGCGAACTTCACAGCAAATATTGACCCGCTAAATGATGAGAAGGTTCTCAAGACCTATGACCTGAAGTATAAGGCAACAGGTATTGGCACCATCAATGGCGGTCAGATTAAGCTGAACCCCGCCGCCACTACGCCGAACTTCATTTCACCTGGTGGTGTCTGGTACGGCGGTCAGGGTGTCGCAAAGTGTGGCGTTCCTGACGCATTCTTGAAGGGTCAGACTGTCCCGAATGGCGTTGTCAAGGGTGGCACCTACGAAATTGAGCTGATTATCGACCCTGCGAAACAGCAATTCCGTATCGGTCAGGGTGAAGCAGATGACTACCTCAAGAAGAACCCTAACTTCGCGCTAATTGCTTCTATGCCTGCTAAGGAGATTGGTGGGCGCTGGTACCCGCTTCAGGGTAAGGAGCTGGCACAGTGGGGTAAGGATAACCCCGACCTGCGTAAGTACATTACTGTTAATGATGGTATGAAGCAGAATGAGTGGCTTGACGGCACTTATGATGTTAATACGGTATCCGACAAGTTCTGGGCGCGTTCCGCAACAGGCAACTTCGCTAACACTGTCCGTGGCGAGTTGAAGGAACGTGGTGTCACTGAGCCTCTGGTAACTATCGACTTTGAGAAGTCCACCCCTGGTAAGCTGGTTCTCAAGTACACCGCTTTGTGGGATGGTATGTCGTTCTGGTTCTCCACCACCTCGCCTGATGTCACTAAGGTTGTTGAGCAGGAGCCTCACTGGAAGGTTAAGGATTACGGCCCCGGTATCGACTCCGAGGGGAAGCGTTGCGGTGACGTACAGCTGACCGCTGAGGCAATCCGAAACAAGGAAACGACTTTCACCTTTGAGGGTCGCACCTACCGCACTGACGTTGCCGGTCGCCCGCAGACTGGTTTTATTACCGCATGGGGTGGCTACAGCTACGAGGACAGTTCCGCTGAGTCTTACGCTTTGCCCAAGGATGGTAACGAGCAGAAGCAGGGCGCTTACGGTGTCACTTTGACTGCTGACCTGATGGAGAACTCCTCTACGGTTAAGCCGTACACCCTGGATAAGACTAAGACTATCTTCTCCACTACGGATGGTGCGACCATTTCTGAGGGTGGTAAGAAGATTGTTGTTCCGGGTAAGGCGACCATCACTATCGACGCTAATGGTGTCGCAACTGCCGTCCCCGAGAAGGGTTTCAGCGGCACCGTGACCGTGAACTACAATATTTACGATAGCGGTAAGGCAACCACTAAGGTTCCGTCCACTGCAACGTTCACTTGGGCTAAGCAGTCGAACCTGACTGTTGCTCCGGCGGAGAAGACTGTTCTGGTGAATAGCGAGAAGTCCCATACTCTTGACCCGCTGGCTACTGCCAAGGTTGAGGGTAGCACCGTCGATGCTTCTACTTTGAAGCTTGGCGATGGTAAGGGCTCCACGTCTTACAGCTTCGGTGATTCCGGCGTGACCGCCAAGGTTGTCAATGGCAAGGTTGTTTTCGACCACCCGCAGAACATTATTGGCGATTTCACTGTCCGTTACATCGTGTCCACTGCTGATGGTAAGGAAGCAGAGTCTACTGTCACCTTGCACATTCAGCCCATCAACACGGCTATCGGAATCGTTACTAAGATTAACGGTGACGATGCGAACATTAACCCGGTGAAGTTGAAGCTTGACGAGAATGGTAGTGCTACTGGCAAGGTCACGGTTGATGTGACTAACACCTCTGGCTCTGCTGTCACTTTGAACGCTGACACTTTGACTGTCGCTAATGCGGCGGGCGCTAAGGTAACCTTGCCTGCTGGATTCACCCTTGCCCCTGGTGAGACGAAGACCCTTGAGGTTGGCACCGTTTCCGTGGCTTCGGGTAAGACTGCTGAGGTTACCTACAAGGCGACTCAGACGGCTAATATCTTCAAGCGTTGGGACGGTACTAAGGTAAACGGTACTGTTGGTACTGCTCAGACTGTGACCGACCCCGCTAAGGCGACTGCTGAGGTTGTCTCTGAGGTTCCGGGCAACCCTCCGGTTGTCGCAGATAACCCGGAAGCTACCTACACTGAGCCGAAGGCATCTGACGACAGCTACACCATCACCACTGATGAGACTGTCCTAGAGGGCGTTCTGAGCAACGACAAGGGCGGTTCCATTAACGGTGTTGATGACCCGCTGGATGCGAAGACTATTCGCTTCCAGGCTGAGGATGGTTCTTGGGTTACTTCTCGAACCTTCGAGGGTAAGGGCACTTACACCGTTGATGAGAATGGTGTCGTGAAGTTCCTGCGTGTGGCAGGTTACACTGGCGAGCTTCCTGAGGTGACCTATCAGGTGTCCACGGTTTCGGGTCTTACTACTCAGGCTGTGATTCGTCTTGAGCACAAGATTGAGCCAGTAACTCCTGAGGCTCCTAAGCCTGAGGAGCCGAAAGTTGAGAAGCCTGCTGAGCCTGTGAAGCAGGTGGAGGCTAAGACTGGTCGTGACACTGGTAATGGTGTTGCTGGTCAGGCTGGGTTGTTTGCCGCTGTTGGTGCTGGTCTTGGGGCTTTGCTCCTGGGTAAGCGCCGTAAGGCTACTGAGGCTGACGAGAAGTAAAATGCTTCTTTAGGCTGAGCCCCGATTGGGTGGCTTAGCTTAGGGGTGTCTTTGGGTTGGGGGGTTTCCCCCTTTCTGAGGACACCCCCTCTTTTTATGCCTCATGCAACAACCTGCGTAGGGCGCAAAAATGTGGTACACTTGCAGTAAGTTATTTTCAATCACTACATGAAAGGTGTGTGTTACCACATGCTGTCAATGAAACATTTTCAGGCGCACGTAACGCCGGAGATGCTGAAGCTCATCAACGCCACGGTATCCGCTATTGAGAACTCAATTCCAGACCATGAAGACTCGCGGGAGAACCACGAACATGCGGTCGCTTTACTGAGTGAAGCACTTGAATCTCTACTCAATGACAACAGCGTCACCATCAGCAATTCGAATGCAAAGCTTCTTGTCACTGAAGCGGCAGATGTTGCCCTGGTGGGTCCTGGCACGCTCTGGAAGATGATTCGCGCTAACGAAGTCCCTCTACTGGAGACCGAGCATGGTCACCGTATCCTTATGGGTGACGCTCTCGCCGCACGCAATAAGGTTCTAGAGGAGAAGAAGAATAATCTCCTCAAGCTCTGGGGCTTTGAAGAAGAGAATAATCTCAACGAAGTTCTTAACCCCTAGCGCAACCAAGCCCCTTACTCTCAGGTATTACTTGAAAGTAAGGGGCTTTTGCTATACAGTCTTTGTAATTTTTCTCACTATATTGCGTGCCTATACCTCAGGTGCGGGAGAGTTGCTTTATGACGAGTATTTCTAAGCGCCGCGCAGGGGCTACTGCTTTGGCTGTGTCAATGCTGACCGGAACCGCTGTAGCTAACGCGGCAAATATTGCCCCGAAGAACCCGGTTCCTGCCGGGTCATGCCTCAAGAGCCAGTACCAGCCAGGTTTAGGGTGCCCAGACTGGGCGGATGAGTTTGACGGTACAGAAGTAAATAAGGACTTCTGGAGCGTCTACAACGGCTACTCCGAGGTAAATCAAGACCCTTACGGGAAGTACACCAAGGATGCTGTAACCGTTAAGGATGGTCAGCTACACCTCACCACAAAGGTTGGCGCGAATGGGCAGAAGGGTGAGTCTGCTGAGATGAGCACCAATAACAAGGCGGCATTTGAGGACGGCTACTGGGAGTTTAAGGTTTCCAGCTACAGCGGTTTTGGGCATGTCGGTGGCTATCTCTACGGTAACGGCAATGTTGCCGGTCCTCAGCTTGGGGAAGTTGATGGGTACGAAGCGTTTGGCAGTACCGTGAAGGAGACCCGTAACGAGTCCGGTAAGAAGGAAAAGTTCGACCAGTCCAACAAGAACCAGACCATCATCCACTACAGCCAGGACGCTATCAACGCACAGACTGGGAAGAAGGTTACTCACGGTAAGCCTTCCTGGTTCCAGAATAAGCCAGTTGGTGAGCCTGTAGTAGTTGGTATCTTGAAGACTGCTGATGGTATCAAGGTTTTCCGTGATGGTGAGTTGGTTCAGGAGATGAAGTCTTCCGACCCGAATTACGCGAAGAGTTTCCCAGCGGGTCAGCCTCTAAATACGACTTTGACTGCGCGTGTCTCAAACGTATATTGGGGTCTCCAATCCAACCCGACCGGCGGCATCTCATTCGACTATGTTCGACACTACCCTCTAGTGACCGCCGAAACCCCCAAGCCTGCGGAGAGCACCCCTAGCGCGAAGCCCACCCCTGCGCATTCTACTGCCGCTCCTACGCCGGTAGAGGCTAAGCCAACGGCAGATGCCCCTCAGCCTACGGAAACCCCTAAGGTAGAGCCTACGGCAAGCCCTGTTCCGTCACTCCCGGCGAGCACCCCTAGCCCCACCCCTACTGTTGAAGCTTCTAAGCCGGTAGAGCCTACTTCGACCGCAACACCGATACCCGCTCCCACAGTAGGTACACCTAAGCCTACAGTAACCCCAGCTCCAGCAGAGCCAACCGTTAGTGTTGAGCCTACAGTGGAGCCTACTAAGCCGCCGGTGGCGACACATGAGCCCACGGAAGCCCCTGCACCTGTAAAGCCCAGTGCCATCTCGACTACTTCATCCTCACCATCTCCGACTTCTACGGCAAGCTTGGCTCCAGTAGCGCCTACGGTGGAACCTACTAAGCCCGTGGAGTCGCCTACGGAACCTTCCCCGTCTGTAGCGCCTACGGCGGATGCTTCGTCTGCGCCTGTGGTCACTGCTGAGCCTAGTAGCGTCCCGGTAGTAAGTGATAGCGCCTCTCCCACTGCTTCACCTACTCCTGCGGAACAGCCTGTGAGTGAGGCTTCTATGCCTACAGGTGAGGATGCTTCGGTGAACAAGAGCGGAGATAGGGTTGTCGATTCATCTAACCCCTCTAGCACTAAAGCACCAAGTGATTCCTCCAACTCTTTCGAGTCTAGCAAACCTGAGAAGCCTATTGTTGCGGCTACTGGTCACGACTCAGGGACTAACTGGTTCGCGGTAGGTGTTTCTGCGATTGTTGCTGGCGTAGTTGCCGTTATTGGTTGGCTATGGTGGGCTGGTCGCAGTAGCGGCGACAAGTCCTAATCTCATATTGTAAGATTGAAGGTGATGCGAAGAGTTTCCTGCATTGGAGCCCTCGCATCACCTTCCTTTTAGGTTGGCGATGCGTTAAAATTGTTGGTACGAACTTTGCTGTTAAGGAGCTTTTTCTTGAATACTCAGAACCCTGTTGTACATATTGTTGCGCACATGGATGCGGATAGGCGGAGGGTGGCTTTTCTGCCGATTACTGGCGGCTCGCATGACCTTCTAGGGGTGCCTGTTGTACAGTCCTTGTTTACGGGTAAGACCATCCCTGAGGGTCAGATGGACATTATCTCTACGATTGATTCGTTGCGTCAGTCTTCTTACGCGGACGCTGGCTTTGTGCTTGTTGCTTGGGATGCTCAGCGTCTCTTGAATGAGACTAAGCACGCAATTCCTGCACTGTCAGCTCTGATTGGCGGTAAGGTTGTGGATATGCATTCTTTGGCTCTAGCTTTTGCTGACCTGCCGACAAATTCCCCTTACCGTTTTGTTCGACCGGATGAGGGGCTTGCTCTCAGTGACGCAGTGATGGATGTGTATGAGCTGTACCGCAATAACATCAACCACCTAAGTGTTGCTTACGAGTCCATCCGTAGCGGCGAGTCTGCAAGTGCCAGTAGTGATGGCGGCGCTATTGAGGTTGCTCATCCTGCTTTGCTGGGAATTGGTGGCTGGAAAGCCTCAGGGAAGGACACCTTTGCAGGCTTCTTGGGTGATGATTGGGCTGTAATTGGCATGTCTGAACCGCTCTATGAAGCTTTGCTGAAGGTCAATCCGTCCATCGTATGCCCTATTGGTGAAGGTGATAATGTTGAGGTGATGAAGCTTTCAACCTACCTGAAGGTTGTGTGTAAGGGTGACTGGGCTAAGGCTAAGCGTTTGCAGGAGGTACGCTCTTTGTTGCAGTCCTTGGGTACTGATGTGGTGCGTGAGATGATTGATGAGGATGCCTGGGTTGAGATGATGCGTGTACGTGTTCGCCAGCTCCATGCGCAGGGTAAGAATGTGGCAGTCACGGGCATTCGTTTTCCAAATGAATTGAATGCTATCAAGGAGATGGGTGGAAGTACCGCATGGGTTCAGGGTGCCAGTGGCAGAAATACTGATACGCACACTTCCGAGGTGTCACTCACTGAGGCTGACTTTGATTTTGCGGTCTATAACACTGGGACGATTGAAGACTTGAGGGGGACTGCGGCACAGATTGCGGATATGCTCACCAGCCCCCGGTCGCAGTAGCATTATTTAACGCCACGCATATTTATGCGTAATATTTGAGTGAAACCCCGCATTATTTGTAACCAGGTCTGGTTTTAGTGAATACTTATTCGCGAAGCTAGACCTGGTTGCCTGCTACTTTAAGGAGAGTTTGAATGGCTATCAGGACTAACCATGCGGAAGACAGTGCGCCTGATGACGGGGTTAAACGTGCACCAACCCCATCTATCGGAGACATCAATAACCCGGCAGACGTTGCCGAGATGCATAAGCATATTCGCGCCTCATATAGTGAGAAGCTACGCCTTAGTGAGGAACAGCGTAAAGCGAAGACACGTAAGTCTCCTGACACTATCGATGAGTTCTTCTACACCGCGCTACCGAAACGTGCATACCCGCTACCGCCTGACCACCCTATCTTCCTGCGTGGCGCGGAGCTTGGCATTGACGTACTGAGTGACAGGCTTTACAAGATTGTCCTCTCGACATACACGCAGGGTCTCTACACAGAGGACGAGATAGATTGCTTCACTACAACTCCTAGTGGGAAGCCTCAGGAGATACGCTGGGACATAGTGGATAGCGAGCGTATCCCTGAGTGGGCTAAGCCTCGTTTCTATTACCCTTCAGGCAAGAAACGTAAGTTCGCTTCTGCAACGCTACCATTACCTACAGTCTCGCCGGACGAGTCTAATGAGGGAGTTAAGCCTCTAACACCCGAGGAAGCTTACTTCGGCATCCCTGAGGAACGTCCTGCTGAGGAGCTTCTTCCGTGGGATACTTCCTCATTTGATAGTAAGCTTTTCATTCCTGGCTTGCATGGGCAGGTGAAGGTTATGGAGAAGCGTTACGAGCCGCTGATTGATAGTGTCGATTCCACGATTACCTTGGGTAATATGTTGCGTCTAGCGCCTTTCCTAGAGATGGGTACTAGCGCTGATGACGAATATAGGAATGTCTCTCCGGTAGTTGAGAATGCTAACCTGATGAAGCAGATTTGGGGTCGAGCGAACCTGTCTGCTGTTCCGTTTGTGAACGTCATCGGGGCGAATGAGGTTATCTACCTGAACCTGCCTAAGAGCCAGGCGGACAATTATCTTCGAGACACCAAGACCGGCATCAATTTTGTTCGTGAGGGGTGGCTGACGGACGAGAAACGTAACCCTGCGGCGTTCCGTTATTACGTGGCTGTTGAAGCAGACGGTCGGCTTATCACTCATGCAGGTCTTTCACATGGTGAGTGGGTTAATTTGGGTCGTCCTCAGACGGCTAGGCAGGCGGCTTATGCGCTGAACATGAAGTACTTGGGGACGCTATACCAGGGGGAGTGCCTGCGCATGGGGAATGGTGTTAATTTTGCGGCGAACCCCATTATGGGGCATCCTATAGCTGAGGTTTACAGCTCTTGGATGGCTACTTCTGAGCGTTGCCCTTTCCCGCAGTTGCATGGCTCTTTATCCCTGCGGGATGCTACAGGGCATGAAGCGCTTAGTACGTATATGCACCCTCTGTACTACGCAGAGAAGATGAATTACCACCGTTGGGGGACAAGTATCACATTGCATGGCACCCCGTTCTATGCCGTGGATGGCCCCCGCAAGTCGCTACTGAAGCTTGACGACTACCAGAGGGGCTTCGGCGCTTACGTGCAAAGTACTCATAAGAAGCACGCTCAGGCTGTCTACGCACCGAACGTTCCGACGCTGGTTAGTGCTGATGGGATGACGATTCTCTAAACTGTCTGCTATATACATAGTGCGAAAAACGCAAGCGTCTAGCTAATCTGCTGGGCGTACAAACCGAGTTTAGCGCATATGTGTGTATTGTGAATTGCCTAAAGCGGGCGTTCAGACCATTGTTAGGTATATGGTCTGAACGCCCGCTTCCGGTTGTTCTAAGAAGTATTTGGCTATGCGGGTTCCGCTACTACCACATGGTTATCAGTGTACGTCCATACGCCATTCTTGTAGGTTCCGTGGCAGGTTGCCATAATGAGCTGACGTTTACCAGTCTTCGCTGTGACGTTCCACCATTTGCTGAGGTCTACCTGAGGTACTTGAGGTTCAATTCGGGTAACTTTCCATGTAGTCATGGTTCCGGCTAGGTCGGTGGTGTAGACAGTATCACCTAGCTTGCAGGCGACGATAGCGCTCATGGGTGCAGGCACTCCGTTTGCCCAGTTTACGTGCCCTACAAGGAGAGTGGTTCCTTCGGTGCTTGTGAGGGGTGCAGAGTCGGTGTAAACGCCGATGCGGTACGTTACGGGGATGTTGATTTCCGTTCTTCCGGTGGTAGGGTTGTCGGTTCCGCCCGTGTATTGAAGCCCGGCATTGAATCCTACTTCGGGGATTCTGATTGTCATAGGGGCAATAGTGTTCTTGTCGAGATTCTTTGGCTGTTGCCCAAGCCCCGGAGTAGTATCTTCGGGGAGGTGGTCGATGCTGTCGATGTCGCCGCTTGTTTCCGCGAAGTATGCCTTAGGGGTTTCGGTGGCTTCGACAGGTGATGGTTGGGCGGGTGTCGGGGTAATGTTGGCACTTTCACTATTTTGCTGGCGAATCTCTGCTACCTGAGACTCGCTAGGGGCACTAATTTTCCGTGCTTGTGCGTTTGTTTCAGTTTGGTTCACCTGTTCGAATAAATATCCCGCGCCGCCACCTAGTGCGCCTGCGGCGGCAGTTACGCCAAGGAATTTGAGGATGTCTCGACGGGATGCTTTGGTCTGCTTTTCAGTCATGCCTACCTGCTTTCTTTCAGTCGTGTACCACCTGCTCAGGTGTTACAATAGTTAGTACATTATATCTCACGTAGAGGCACTACGCCCCTACGCTTAGGTTAGAGGAGTAAGATTTGTCGAAGAACGACGATAAGCGCGCAACCCATTACAATATGCCGCGCCCTGGATACGGTACAGCTAACGGCGCGGCATCTACTGCCGATGAAATTGTGTCCTCGCTTGAAGCGCAGGAGGAGAACAATACGACGTTCTCTGTAGAGGAGCTTGAGGCAGAGCTTGAAGAGCGTGACTTGGAGAGTCTAGCTGTGCTTTCGTCAATGATTATTGAGTATATGAAGAAGCTACGTGAGGCGCTACTTCGAGAGATGCACGCTAAGCGTAAATATGCGGCGGCGGCATACGCCTACGACAATGCGTTCAATATCGCCTGTCATGAGGTGAGGACTGGAGTCCACGCCACCGACGAAGCCGCTGAAGGTGGTGGCAGGGGTCGCCGCCTGACTGAGACCGAGGTTAAAGAGCTGGCAACGCTACGCTGTAAAGGTTATGCCGTGGATAAGGTTATGGCTTCCGACGCATTGCGCACTGCTTCTACTGAGGTGAACATCATCCGTGGTGAGGTTAGCGCTATCAATTCACTCACTAATAATGAACGAACTCTGCTGAATACTACTGATGCAGTCTATAAGAATGCGCGTTCAGCGCTTAATGCAGATGCGCGAAGCAAATCGCGTAAGTAACTTGAAGGGATTTTCTCCATATGCCTAACCGCCTCTCATCGTCAGATATGATGAGCTCAATTAGAGCTTCTGCCGTGTCAGCGCCGCCACCACCTGATACGGAATATGTGAAGGTGCGTAGGTGTCGCCGTTTCCCGCGTTTCTTGGCTTATTTTCTGACTGGCGCGGCTACTGTCTCAGGCGTGGGGTATATGGCGTACCAGAGTGGAGTAACCCCTGATGCCATCGTTAGCAAGGTAGCGCCGACTGTTACTCAGTATCGAGTTGCTGGCGATTCAATGCTCCCCACTTATGCGGATGGTCAAGTTCTATTGTTTGAGAACGACCAGAGCTCCCCTATCCGCAGGGGCGACATAGTGGTAGCTGAGATGCCTACAGCGTGGCAGTATGCCTCTGCCACGCAAGGCGCTGTAGTGAAGCGTGTAGCCGCCACTGAAGGTGATACGGTGTCGGTTGTTGCCGGGGCTGTCCATGTAAACGGTGTGCAGGTTACTGATGTTCTACCCACCTGTAAAACGGAGGCATACGAACATACTCTTGCCGCTGGTGAACTGTTCCTACTAGGTGACAACCGGAGTAATTCCCTGGACTCTTTAAGTGTTCTATGTAGTGGAAAAACTGATGATAGCTCAGCTGTCCTAGTTCAGGTCAGTTCGGTTAAGGCGCATGGCGCGTCCCCTACAGTGAAGGATAGGTGATTCTGTTGGCTCGTAAATTTGAGCGGGTAGTCTTTATCGCTGAGCCTAACGACGCTTTCCGTGATTATCTTGTCCGTAAGGTTAGGCGTGAGATGCGCGCCAAGACGGGTGGCGATTCGGTGCTTGTCTCGGCAGTTCGAGAAGCTACCGCTGTAGACCTTTTTGGTGGCGTTCACGTCTATTCTGTGTCTTGTCCGTTGAAGCAGGATGCTGAGGTTGCGGTGAAGACCTTGCAGAATTGCAGGACTGAACCTTGGGGTGGTCTTATCATTTCTACAGGTGCCCCACTAAACTCACTGAGAGGTATCCTGAAGAGCTCGGAGAAGATGGGGGTCACGGTCATCAAGCCCACCGCTTCCAAGAACCGTGTGCGTCATGAGCTTGAGAAAGCAGGTCTTCCTCGTCCAGTTATTAACTTCATGGCTGAACATGCAGGGGAGGAGCTGAGGCTCATTGTCAGGCTCCTCGACTTTGTTGCGACTATTTCTGATGAAGAGAAGAAGCAACTGACGATTCACGATGTAGACCGTTACATTCCGATGGAGCCTGGGACTCGCGCCCCTTGGGACATTCTAGATGCTCTCGTGAAGAAGGACATTGCGCGAGTGAACAGCATTATTGACAGGGCAGGTAGCGGGGCAACATTCCCTGTAGCTGTCCTGAAAAGTAAGATTTCAGACACTTTGAGGGTTGCCTCTTATCTTGAAGTTCATCCTGAAGCTAAGCTCAGTGACGTAGTTACAGCTCTAGGTGGAAGTACCTGGTCACTTAAAGAGCCCTACAATCTGTCGCGAAGAGTGAAACTTCAAGGTATACTAGCTATTGCGAACGACCTACAGAGCTTTCTTCGCAACCCGTACAGGTCGTATACGGTGGAAGAATTTAAGCGTTTCTGCCTCGCTTTGTGCATGTAACGCCCACCATATTCCACATCACCACTACTTGAAGGACACTAACACATATGACTAAAAGCAAGAAGGACAAGCAGATTCCTTCAGCCGAGGCGAATAAGTCTCGACTTCCTCTTCTCGCTGAGGTTGAAGAGCTTAACTTCCAGGAGGCATACGCCCGGCTTGTAGGCTCTGACGGCGGCGACAACGAGCTTTATCTTGGGTTTGCTAACGCTCTGGAAGCGGCTAATAGCGCTAAGGGAACCAGTCAGTTTGAGGCGCTTACCCGAATCCTTGTAGGCGAGAACGTATTTATTGCCGGTGGGCCTGGAACCGGCAAAAGCTCTATCGTGCACCTGGCTTGCCGAGTGTTCGATATGCATAACGTCAAGTATGAGGTTACTGCATCTACTGGCGCGGCGGCAGAAAACATCAAGGGAGCGACTATTCATAGCCTCTTTGGTGTAGGTAAGAGCAAGCATTGGGATGCAGACGGCAACCCTTCGTATGTCTTCCACAAGTCAGAGCGACTGCGTGAGATTGATGTCCTCATTATTGATGAGGTCTCTATGATTTACGGTCAGCTATGGCAGGAGATGGACGCATATTTGCGTCGTATCCGCAAGAGCGACAAGGCTTTCGGCGGACTTCAGATTGTTGCGGTAGGCGACTTTAATCAGCTCAAGGCTGTTCCTGATAGGGACTTTCAGGGCAAACATTATTCAGGCTTCCCATTTAGCACCCCCGCTTGGGAAGATGCTGGCTTCCGCTACTGCTTCCTTACCGAGGCTCACCGTGCCACTGACCCTGAGCTGGCGCGCATCATCAAGCATATGTCTTCTAACTCCTTGACCACGGAAGATTTTAATAGCCTAGCCAAGCGCTCCATCACTCCCGAGGAAGCTGATAGGCTTGACAAGGAGCATGGTAAGGATGCGGAGCCTACTATCCGCATCTACACCCGCAATATTGAGGTTGCTCAGCATAATGCGAAGCGCATTGCTGAACTAGAGGGCGAATCTCTTATCTTCAAGTCAGATGCCGCGTTGATGACCGTTGAGGATACGCTCACTCCCACGCAGAAGGCTCAGTGGAAGTCCCTAAAGAATAGAGCTGAGCATGAGATTGAGCTGAAGATTGGCACTAAAGTTGTTGCTGACATGCCTATCGCGGCGTTCTACGGAGGCAGGGCTGACGACGAGAATATTGCCCGCAATTTCTGGATTACGGATTCCACCACTAAAATCACCAATGGCTCTATGGGGTACGTGAGGGCTTTCGCGACAGTTGATGGTGAAGACTATTACGAGTCTGTTGCCGACATTCCTAAGTCTGCGGATGTTTCGCCTGTTGTCCAGTTCGGTGATGGGCTGTTCCTTGTTGTAAATGAGGAGAGCACCCTTGAACGCCCAATCCAGAAAGATGACGGTAAGTGGGTTAGCTCTTCCTATGCGCATAGTTCAATGTTCCCTCTGAAGCCTGGTTACGCGATTACGGTTCACAAGTCTCAGGGGCAGACCTATGATGGAGCTGTTCTAGACCTGAGTTCTTCGTTTACTGAGGGGCTGGGCTATGTGGCACTTTCACGTGTGCGCCGTCTTGATACTGCTTACATTTTGGGTTCTAACCCGAAGTCTTGGCAGGTGGATGAGGAGTCGGTTAGGATTATGGCTTCTATTACTGCTTGGGCGGCTGAGGATGCGAAGTCTTTCCGTGATAACATTACGGACTATGACGATGCGTATAAGGCGTTTGCTTTCTTGGGTAAGAAGAATAACCTTGTGATTACTGAGGTGCCTGAGCGCACCTTTGTATCTGATTCCAGCGATGCTTCCACTGACTCTAATGGTCAGTCTGTGGCTTCGGCTGAGGGTAACTCTAATGGAGGTGGGCTTTCAGGTACGCCCGTGTCTCGTGAGTCGTTGAAGCGAGGCTGGCTGGTGTGCCAGCGCTTAGAGCCACTGCATAACGCTGAGGTTCCAGATGCTCGCTCATCTGTCGAGGCGTTCAATGCGCGTATGGCTCATATTCGAGCTACTGGTGATGCTGACGCTATGGTTGCTCTTATGGTGGATATGATGGAAGAGTATGCGTTGATGGCTGGTCTCTAACCAGAACTTGCACGCCTGCCGAAACATGTGGTATAGTTACTGTGTTCTCGTTGAGATAGCGAGAACACAGTAACTATTTTTTTGACGAGAAAGGCATATACCTATGACACCTAACGCAACTTACCACGACATTGAGACTCTTTCGGGCCCCAGCCAGCTTGCCGCCATCACTAAGCTCACTGAGACTAACGCCCAGTACACGCTGAAAAGTAACGTCGCCAAGTTCATTAAGGCGGCTACCACCTACGCAGACCTGTTCCAGAAGATTCAGGGCGACATGAGTAAGCTATCTCCCGAAGTTCAGGAGAGGGTTCAGGAGGTTATCGCCCGAGTTCAGGGTGTGTAACTTATTCTTTCAGTGGTATAATTTGAACGGGCACCAGATGAATGGGTGCCCGTTCTTCCTATACCACTGAAAGACTTAAGAATTGTTTACGATTGCTCATCTATCAGACCTGCATCTAGGGTACCGCGATAACTCGTCTTTGAACCGCCTAGGCGAAGACCCCGACGATGGGATGCTTATCCCGCTACGTGAGCTTGACGGCTACCTGGCATGGGAAGAAGCTATCGATGGCATTATCGCTGATGAAGTGGATGCCGTAGTCATTGCTGGCGATATTGGGCATGAGCCGAACCCGTCCGACCGTGCTCGCCTGCATATGCGTCTTGGACTGATGCGGCTTGCTGAGGCAGGAATCCCTGTCTACAACATTACGGGAAATCATGACGTGAACGACGTAAAGAGTGATGTTGCGTTTACAAGGAACTTGCATCTACCGCAGATGGGCATCTACTCTCACGCTAACCCCTACCAGCTGTATCACATTAACGATGATATTGCCCTACATATGGTGAGTCATCACATGTACACAGAGAGTGTAGATGTGATGAAGAAGGTCGAGCCGGTTAAGGGGGCTATCAATATCCTTACGACGCACGGCTCACTCATTGACCCTTTGTTGAAAGAGCGTATCCGCGTAAATGATACTGTGCGCGAGGTAGTTATTCCTGACTCGTTCCTTTATGCGGGTTGGGATGCGATGATGCTTGGGCATATTCATGAGCGCGGCTTTGTTGGCGATGAACATAGCGGCATCTTCTATAACGGCTCACTAATTAGGCGCGGCTTCGCTGATGCGAAGGGCGCTCTTGGGCGCGGCTATACGCTGTGGCATATTGCGCCGGACGGCTCCGTTACTCGTGAGATGAAGAACGTCCGTCAGCGCCCTCAGGAGGATTTGCCGCCCATCTATGCTGAGGGTCTTGATTCTGTGGCGCTCACTGAGGCTATTTTGGCGAATTTGCCGCCTGCTAGTGAGGGTCTTGAGTACGACCCTGCTAATGCGCCTATCTTGCGTCAGCGCGTATTTGGGGCTACCCCTTCCGTGTTTGCCGCGCGCGACCAGACTCTTATCGATGATGCGTCGAAGTTTGCACTCTCTTATAACCTTGCGCCACGCGCGGCAAAAGAAGAGAAGCTACCTTCCGAAGCCGAGGTGAAAGATGATGCTGTAGACATCCCGCTCATTCAGGGTGGTGGTCTGGGCGCGGCTTACCACGCCTGGACGGAACGCTCAGAGACTCTGAATAGCATTGCTGACCCGGAAGCGCGTAAGAGAGCTACTGACCTTGCAGAGGCTTATCTGAAGCGCGGCGAAGAACGAGTTTTCGAGAAGAACGCATCACTATAAGGGGATGCGTGAACCTACTATTTGAATGGAGAAATGTATGGAGAATTTCTATGAGCATCTAGCTAATGCTAAGACCGTTGCTGTTGCCGGAGACTGGCATATGAATACGGAGCGCGTGAATAAGGTGCTTACCTACGTGGAGAGTAAGGGCGTGGATGTCATTCTGCATGTGGGTGATTTTGGCTACTACCCGTCATTGCCTGGGTATGAAGAGTATGTTTCTATGATTACGAATCGTGCTAAGTTACATGATTATTTTGTGCTCTTCATTGATGGTAATCATGAGCAGTATGCTTCCTCTGGAACCCCAGCATATTCTAGCGATGCTGTCTTGACTCGCGCAGGTCTAAATGATTTGCGCGATACCGCGAATGAGGACGGCTTTGTCTTCATCACTCCCCGTGTGGTTTGGGCGACGCGAGGCGCTACTGCCCGCCTAGGTACCGCTGGCGGTAAGCGAGGCATGAGCTTCTTGGCTTGTGGTGGCGCTGGAAGTATCAATATTGAGTTTGAGCAGATGCGCCGTTATTGGTCTATCAACGAGCAGGTCACCACTGAAGATGTTCAGCGAGTTAAGGGCGGCGTAGAGCGCCTTGGAGGGGTCGTTGATATGATGCTGACACATGATGCGCCGCCGACTGCGCCAGTGCCCCAGAGCCGCGTACAGAGCTCCCTGAGTAATGTTCCGGCTAGAGTGCTTGCCCGAGCGGAGCGGAGCCGCGCTAATATTGCAGATGCGGTTGTTGCCGCGAAGCCGCGCGTACTTGTTCATGGTCACTGGCATGTACGCAATGACTCTAAGGACGTTGCGGTAAGCGCAACTGACGGCTCTGAGACCTTCGTTGTTCCGCGTGTGCTTTCATTGCCTGACGAGTTTAGCCAGGCTAAGAATGTGGAGTTCTTCTCCACTGAGCAGTTTAGCTAGAGTAGTGGTAAGCTGGTACTAGCTCATAATTGAGATATGGCTAACAGGGGACTCGCATCCCTCATTAGCTTCTTTTTGCCGCGCACAGGGAAGACGCTACATTCTTCTTTGTGCGCGGCGCAAAACATCTATCACGTTACTAGAAGGAGACATGAATATGTCTAAGTTCGAAATTCCCGCGCTTCCCCCGAAGATTCACCCTAGTGAAGAGTATGAGTCTCGCGCATTGCGCCAGTTTCATGATACGTTCGGGCATCAGAATGGGTTCACTAACCCTATCGATTTGGAAAGCGTCGAGGGCAAGCGTGAACTAGTTCGCCGCTACACCTTGCATGGTGAGGAGTCTGGGGAACTAACTGAAGGTATTTTCGGCAATCCGATGGCTCTGCTTTTTGAGGCTTGCCTTGATTTTATTGTTCAGGCGAAGTCTCTTGAGGAGCTTTCCATCAACAGAGAGTCTCTTGAAAGCGCATTGAAGTCTGTCGTCCCTCTTCTCGACGTGGTGCTGGATGTTGCGGCTGAGTCCAGTGATGTGCAGAATAAGGAGGCTGTTAAGTCTGCTTTGATGCCAGCGTTTATGATTTTCAAGGCGGCGTTGAACGCTATCGTTGGCGCGAAGCCCCTTGATGAGCTTCCTGTAGATAAGCTGGCTATCCTTGATGCGCTGGGTGACATCCGGTACATTAACACCGGCACGTTTGTTGCTATGGGTGTACCGTTGGAGCATGTGAACCAGGAAATCCATGCGTCTAATATGACGAAGTTGGGGGCTGACGGCAAGCCTATCTACCGTGAGGATGGAAAAATTCTTAAAGGCGAGAACTTCGTCCCTCCGAATCTTGCTCCGGTACTTGAAGGTGGCAAGACTAAGCATATGGGAAGCTGGGTGACGAATGAAGAAGAAAGCTAATGCTGAGGAATCCCTTGTGGACATTTCTACAGGTGATACGGTTGAAAGTTCCAGCGATGGGGTGAAGAAGACATTTAGAGACAGGTGCATTTCAGCGTTCCGCAGGCTCAGTAAGTGGCTTGTAGAGTTCCTGGAAGGCTCGTATGGGCGATTCGCACTTCCCGCTGTTTCGATTACGCTCTTCCTCTCTATTGTCTCATCCCGTATTCAGGGGTTGTCTTGGTGGGCTCCGTGGGTCTGGCTCGTGGTGTCTGCCGGGTTCCTGTTCGTGCTGAGCCGTTCCGTCGTCATCATTAAAGTTCTTGTGACATTAACCATTGTTGGTTATTGTATGGTGACGATGCATGATGTGGCGGTTTTCGCTTCGCCGTATAGCGGCTGGGAGTTCTTCGCAGGTTTCTCCCCACTGCTGGCTCTAGGAATTTCATACACCATCTCCTTGTTCGGAGTTTATGGGGTGTCCCGTTGGACGCATCAGCCGTGGGTGACCGTTCTCGCTACTACTGCTGGCGTTATCACGACGGCTTCTACGCTAAACCCAGCTCTTGGTGGCGGCGTTCTAATGCTTCTCTCTGTGGGCATTTCTTCTTTGTGGTATCGCTACGGCGTTAAGATGTTCTACTGGCGCGCGAAGATGCCAGTGTTCGTACAGCCTAAGCATTTGGAGAAGAAAGTCAAGGAAGAAGCCGCGCTCCTAAATGAGGAGCATAAGAATAAGTACGACTCTGAATGGTACTACTACCCCTATACTGCGCCTCGCAATGGCGCTCCGGCGCCGGTCTTCGTGGTAGGGCAGAGGGCATACCTATTCTTCCCCGTAAAGATGGAAACATCCTTCGTATTGGAAGAAAAGGTCGGTCTTTTTGGGGATAAGGTAAAGTCTCGACGACTTACCTATGCAGGGAAACCTGTTGAGCCGTGGCTCTTCGATAAGGTCATCTCCCGCACACCGCCTGGCGTTATCCCTATCCTAATGGATGTAGGTAACACATGCCCCGCAGACAAGCGTAACATTACGCTGGCGATGCCAGATTCCCCTCTCGATGCTCAAGGTAATCCTACTCGCTATCTTGATGTTGGTATCGTTAATGGTAGCGCAGTGGGTAAGTCTGCAAAGGCTCTTCCCCTTGTTCAAATGGCAGAGAGAATCTACCAGGTGAAGCCGAAGCTTGATGAGAAGACTCAGACTCGGTTGCGTCGAACCAAAATTTAATACCCCTATTGCCTTGGTGCCGCACCACAGGCATGTGCTATTATGGCTAATGTTGGAAGACACGGTACCTCCTTGCTTCTAGTGTTAAGTGATTAAGTAGTGAATAACGTGAGGGCACGTTCCATCATCTTTTGGAGCGTGCCCTCACGTTGCTACCTGACTAATTGAGGAATAAGAACCATTGGTTTCCCCTGAATCTTTCGTAAACCTTCATACGCACTCAACATACTCCACGCTAGACGGCTTCTCTAGTGTCAGCGAGTACATTCAGCGTGCAGTTGATGCAGGTCAGACTGCTCTGGGTATCACTGACCACGGCAACATGCACGGCATCTATGAACTTGTGACGGGTTGCCAAAAGGCTGGTGTCACCCCCGTACCAGGTTGTGAGTTCTACGTCGCACCGATTAACCCTGAGGGTGCTAAAGTGAAGACTCCCGTTTTTTACGGTGCGCCTGGGGCTGTTGGGGATGTGTCTGGCAGGGGTAACTATCTGCATTTGACGATGTGGGCTGTCAATGATGAGGGTCTGCGTAATATGTTTACGTTGCAGATGTTGGCGGCTTCCCCTGAGCATAAGCGCGGCGGGTACCCCCGTATCGATTTGGAGATGATGAGGGAATATTCGTCGGGCATTGTGGTATCTACTGGATGTCCCTCTGGTGAGATTTCTACCCGTTTCCGTTTGGGGCAGGATGCTGAGGCTTATTCCTATGCGCAGACTCTTATCGACATTTACGGTGTCGAGAACGTCTTCGTAGAGGTTATGAACCATTCGATGTCTTCAGATTTGGAGCGGTCCCTGCTGGTGAAGCAGGTCGCACTCGCTAAGGATTTGGGGTTGCGCCTACTGGCAACTAACGATTGCCATTATGCATTGCCTCAGGATGCACCCCACCATGAGGAGATGCTTGCTATCGGTACAGGCTCAACAATGAATGACTTGCCGAAGGAACAGGGTGGTCGCAGGTTTTGCTTTGACGGCGACCAGTACTACCTCAAGAGCGCAGACGAGATGATGCGTCTTTTCCCGGATACGGAGTACCCAGGTGCAGTAACTAATACAGCTGAGCTTGCGGGCAAGGTGCAAGGATTCTCGCTGTTTGAGTACAGGTCTGATTTGCGTCCTGTGCCACTCATTCCGGCGGACGAGACTGAGGAAAGCTACTTGCGTAGGACGGTTACGTCGCTCGCTTATGAGCAGTTTCACCATGACAAGGATAAGTACTCTCTGGTGTTGGAGCGTGCAAAGAAAGAGCTTGATGCCCTAGCCTCAGCAAACTATTGTGGCTACATGGTTATCGTGGCTGAATACGTGAATTGGTTCCGTGAATCGTTCAGTGTCCGTAATGCGGCTGATGAGATTGTGATGAGTGCGGTAGGTATCGCTCGTGGCTCTGCTGGAGGCTCTATCGTCGCTTATCTGCTGGGCATTACTGACATTGACCCTATCGAGTTCGGCTTGTTCTTTGAACGTTTCATCTCAGCAGGTCGTGTAGACCAGGCAGAGCTGAGGTTTGGAGATGAAAGCTCTGCCGTTTTGCCTGTCTCCGAGAAAGTTAAAGTACTGACGGATGGCGGCGCAGAGTTGGAGAAGTATGTTCACCAGGTACTTCCCGGCGATTGGGTTCTCCTAGAGCCCGGTACGACACTAGGTGACGTTATTAGTGAGACTTTGGATTAGTGAGGAAGATAGGTTATGACTGAAGAGATGCATGACACTTTGCCCCTAGGGGAAGAGACGTTGCCTTTGGAGTCTGTGGGCGACCCTGGTGGCGCGATTGAGCCCTTTAGCGACGAGACGGTTTCTGATGCTGAGGTACTAGAACCTACCGATGAGGCAGAAGAGCCTCAGGAGGGCGATGAGGAATACGTTGAGTTCCACCGTAAGTACCAGCCGCGAGTATGGGGTGACTTTGTTGGGCAGGAAGAGATTATTGCCCAGCTGAAGGAGGACATCATTAAGAATCGCCGCGTTCAGGGGCGTTTGCTTCGCGGTAAGCCTGGCGTGGGTAAGTCTAGTATTGTGAAGGTCTTCACTAAGGCTATGAACTGCACGGGTCGCCCTGCTGACTCGGCAGACCCTTGCTTGACCTGTGATGCGTGCCTTGCTTTCGATGCCTCCGCCAATGGTGGTATGAACCATTTCGTTGCCGCACTTAAGAGTGGTGTGGAAGATACTAGACGTATCGTCAGTAACGGTTCAGTTAAGCAGATGCAGAAAGCTCCGTTCATCATCATTGATGAGTGTCATGCGCTGTCTGAGCCTGCATGGAACGCTTTCTTGCCGTACCTGGAGAATAAGGATAGCGCCGACTATGTGCCCATCTTTTTCTGCACTACGAAGATGAACGGCATCAAGGATGAGATTCTTACGCGAGTTCAGGAGTATAAGCTTAAGAATATCCCTGTAGCTACTTTGGAGAAGTATGTTCGTGACATTGCGGCGCGCGAGCATAAAGAAATCTCTGACTCGGGCGCGGCATGGTGCGCTAGGGCGGCAAAGGGCTCTGCACGTGGCGCGCTCAAGAAGCTTGAAGAGTACCTGCGCAACCCAGACATGTACAGTGGTACCGAATCGACGGCTACTAGCCTGTTGAGGTGCCTAATTTACGGCGATATTATTCGTATCCACGAGGCTCTGGAGGACGCGAAGGAGCATGAGGCATCCTTGCGTGATGGCACGGAGGAGGTTATGGGTCAGCTTCGCCATTACATCACCTGGGTTTACGGGGCAACGGTCAGCAACGCGGATTTGCCGTTTGCTGACTTGCCTAAACAGGACATTGGATTGCAGGAGATGCGCCGTCATTTGCCGCCAGATATGGCGATGAAGCTCCTAAAGACTCTGGAGAGGTCTTTCCAGGGATTCTGGAATACCAGTGACGAGAACATTATCTTTGAGATTCTGTGGATTGATGTGACTATGCGTATGCGCTCGGTCATTACGGCTAAGCAGAGTCAGACTAAGGCACCTCAGGGAGGCTAATTGTGGGTGTAGAGAAAAGAGTTGTTGAGGGCAAGGTGTACGTTCGCGTCACGAGCAATAAGGTTGTACACCCTGGTTCTCCACCGGATATTGACACTGACTTTCATACTGCGCATAGAGATGCCGCGTTTGAGCATGTTGCTCAGCTATATGGGGCTGACCATTCTGCAAGGTTGCCAACTAATCAGATGCTCAAGACGCGCGCGTCGATTAAAGACGGTGCGCGTGTCTACGGGGTGCCTCCCGCTCAGGCGAACTACGTGACAAGTCTCTTGCCGGATAGCCTCGGAATTACTTTCGCTAAGGTCTATGACCCTGATAGTGAAGAGTATGCTGGCTCTGCACGTTTCCGTGAGGCTGTAGACACGCCGTTCTGGGAGAAGCCAATCGCTTGCGCGAAAGCCCTTGAAGGTCGCATCCGTGGTCGTGGTGTTCATGCTTGCGGATTGCTTATCTCGTCAAGCCCTCTGCATCATCATGTTCCCGTTGATACGGCGAAGGATGGGTCTGTTGTTGCGGGGTTTGAGTATGGTGCGTGCGAAAGCATGGGGCTTATTAAGTTCGACTTTTTGGGGCTGGATACTGTTGATATTCTGTGTGATGCGGCACGTCTAGCAGTCCAGGCGGGGAAAGATGTCCCTGACTTCAGGAAGATGGTTCGAGAAAGCCGCTTTGATGATGCTGAGACGTTCCGTCTGCTGGGTAAGGGTGATACGGTTGGTATCTTCCAGCTAGGTAATTCTGCTGTTGCTGACCTTTTCACGAAGTTCGCCCCTAGCACGCTGGGTGACATTTCGGCTATTACGGCGCTGTATCGTCCAGGGCCTATGAGTGCTGGTAGTCATATTCAGTATGTGGAGCGTCGAGCTGGTCGTGAGGAAGTGAAGCCAATTCACCCTGACTTCGTAGGTTCGGCTCTTGATGACATTCTTGCAGATACGAGCGGTCTTCTGGTCTATCAGGAGCAGGTGATGTCTATTGCTTCTCTGATTGCTGGGATGACTCCCCAAGAGGGCGATGATTTGCGTCGAGCGATTGGCAAGAAGAAGCACGACTTGATGCTGGCATATGCTGAGCGTTTCATCTCAGGCGGCGCATCTAATGGCTTCAGCCGTGAGGCGATGCAGACGTTGTGGGATAGGATTGTTGGCTTTGCAGAGTATGGCTTCAATAAATCGCACTCGGATGCGTATGCGGCGATGGCTTATCTTGCCTTGTATATGAAGGCGCATTATCCTGCGGAGTTCTATGCGGCGGCTATTGCCCGTAAGGTTACGATGGGGTCAGCAGGTCGAGACAAGGTTCAGGAGCTTATTGAGGACGCTCGGCGGCGCGGGGTGCGTTTGGATGTTCCTGACGTGAATTTCTCCAGTGCTGACATTGGGTTGAACGGTGAGGGTAATCTCGCTTTCGGGTTCTCTATGCTCAAGGGTGTAGGGTCGAAGGATGCTGAGGTTATCGTGTCTGAGCGTGAGCGTGGCGGACTTTATCGCGGCGTGAAGGACTTTGTTGTTCGCACGTTTAATGCCGGTAAGGTCACTAAGACTACCTATGAAGGCTTGGCGAAGGCGGGCGCATTTGATGTGTTTGGTGTCTCCCGCAAGGCGGTTCTTGAAGCTATCCCTGGCTACTTGGATTTGCTACGTAAAGAGCGGGCTAAGCTTAAACGTCAGGCATTGAAGGCGGCTAAAGATTCGGGGGTCGCGCTGTCGGCTGATGCTGAGCTGGTTACGGGGGAGTCGCTACCGGATGACGTTTCTCTCTCTGTGGAGGATTATCCCTTGGTTGAGAGGCTGAGGTATGAGGCTGAGGTAGCTGGTCAGTATATGACTGGTCACCCGATGGCTTCAATTCCTCCGCGTGTTCCGGTGATGCGTGCTTGTACTGTTGGTGAGCTATTGTCCTCTGAGCACCCTGTAAAGGGTGCTGTTGTTATGGCGGCGATTGTAGCACTAGAAGATAAGACGCATAAGAAGTTTGGACGCAAGGTTCTGGCAACGCTAGATGACGGTACTGGTACTATCGCTGGGTATGTGTCTAACAGTTTGCTTACGCGCGAGGATTTGTGGGTCTCTGAGCAGAATGTGAAGAACGCCTTTCTGCAAGGTGTTCATGCTGATGCGGCAGATGTTGCCAGGGTAACCTCTGCGTCGGTTAGGTCTAGCCCTAAACTAGAGCCTTATCAGGTGTATTCCCTGCATGTGAATTACACGCCCGCCCGGAAGATTGTTAATGATGAGGGGGAGGTTAGCTACCGTCCACCATACCTGAACATCTTGAACACTCGGCAGGTTCCGCTTTCCGCATCAGGTGAGATGTGCGCTAGGCTTCGAGTAGACATCTCACGCGGTGGCTCCTTGGAGGAAGCTGTGGGCATGGTTCAGTCTGCTGTTGGCGGGTTGGCTGTGGCTGACACGACGCGGAGGGTGCCGCTTAAAGTGGCGGTGTATGACTCGTCCAAACTGGGGTATGGTGTCGATTTGCCGAGTAAGTTCGCTTATGCGGCGACTGAAGCCCCTTCTGAGGGGCGTTCATGGGCTGACGTTCCAGTTGCCCCGCTAGAAGCTTCTAGCGCTTCTATGGACGATTTGGCGGACATGATGGGCTATGTGGAGGTTCCTATCCATGTTCCTTTTGTGAACGCTACTAAGAGCGCTTTGGTGAGAATGTTTGGTGAGGGTTCTTTCGATTGGGGTCATACCCGAGTCGCTTAAACCTTGCCTTTAATGTCGGGGTATTGGAATGTTGCAGATATATTCTTTGTAACACTTCATTACCCCGACATTTTCTCTTACTATTTACACCTGATGAAAGCTGGTTTTAATGGCTATACGTCTTTCTAAACTTAGGGCTTCTACCGTCGTCCCTGTGCCGCCACCTACAGCTGTAGCAGGCGATGAAGCAGAGGGAATTAACCCCGATGACTTCCCTCTGCTGGAAGATGCCCCTGCCCCTGAAACGGAGCAAGATGCCACGCTAGAAACGTCGGATGCTACCCCTGAGGCTGAAGCAGGTAATGCTATATTGGCGAGCCTGCAAGGTGATTCAGCTCAATTCGGTGTCTTTGATGATGAGCAAGTTGAGGATTACACTACTGAGGAAGAAGAGCCAGATGATTTAGAAGAAGCCTGGGATGACGATGACGACTGGGACGAAGACGATGACTATTACGCAATGTCCCCTAGCGAGCGTGCGGCTTCCGTTGTAGAGGAAAGCTTCAGCCCGGACGACGACTACTCTCCAGCTATCACTAATGACGATGATGCAGAGGGAGAAGATGATGATGACTACTTATCGCAAATCTACCGTGAACTATCCTCTGAAGCGGAAGAAACCTCTCATTCTGAGGCTGATACGGATGATGAAGAGGGAGAAGAAGGCTGGGAAGACATCTTCGATGACGACTTTGAAGATGCACCCGATAACGACCTAAGCGAAACACCCCCTGATGACATTGCACGAGATGCAGATGGTGCATACGTGCTCAAGGACGCAGATGGGGAATATTTTGGTTGGGCTGACACTTTCCTGCAAGACCTCAACGAGAGCGAGGCAATGGAGAGTCTTCAGCCGGACGACTTCATCCGATGGGAAGAGCTAAACGAAGGAATTTTAGCTGATGATGACATTGCCGAACCTCTAGCGGATGAGCCGGATGAAAAACCTGCAACCCCTGCGCCACCTGCACAAATCGGGGCAGATGATGCCGTGAAGGGGTCTTCCAAGGGGTCTAGTGGTGGCGTGAAGGCGTTCTTCTTGCGTGCCCTGGATACGGTTGCAGGTGCCCTACAGAAGGGCGGGAAAATACCGCTCCTAGGCAGGCTTTTTAAGAAGTCAGTCCCCGGCACCCCAACTGGTCGCGGTATGGCAGGGGTTGCGTTGGCGATACTCGTTTTCCTGCTAGGTGGTTTCATTAACGGTCAGATTACTGGCGATAGGGTCTTCAGTCCGTCTGGTTCTTCTAGTGTTGAGCTTGCAGATAATGGTAAGGTTACCGTTACGGGGGTGGCGCGTAAGGACGGCGGCTACTATGCTGTGCTCAAGAACGAAGGTAGTACGAATGCTCACCGTGTTTATGGGTCTGTACATGCTTCAGGTTCCGAGGCGTACAACCCTTTGAGCTGGTTCAATAAGGCAGACTTGGGTACTTGCACTTTCCGTGCTGACACAGTGAAGGCGGGGGCAGAGGTTCAGATACCCCTGAGTTGTGACGCTGACATGTCTGGTAAGGGCACAATGTCCTTTACTGAGCTGACTATTGAGAGTGAGGAGGTGTAGATGTCACCCATTAGCTTTGAAGAGGCATTTGCCCAGTTCGAGAAGAGCCACGAGGAGCCTCAGGAAGTAGACCCTGGTCTAGTGCCTAGTGAGAACCCTGAGATTTATGCGCCTCTATTGATGCCGCCGGAGGGATACTTTGACCACATTGGCGCGACGCGAGCACGTAAAGCGGAGGCGCGCGTAGAAGCGGTGGTTGAGCATCTTAAGAACATACCGGAGGATGCCGACTTGTCGAAGCCTGGCGCGAAGGCGGCGATTAGAACCTTCGGCGTACCTGCAACTAGCTTGTACAACACGCTAGAGTTTCCGCCTAAGAATTGGAAGAACTCACCGTCGAATACCGGCAAGATTAAAGCCGGTATCGAAGGTGAAGAGCTGACCGCCAAGGCTTTAGCGCAGTGGGCTGATGATAAGCCGGATGTGGTGATTTGTCATTCTGTGTCGATTCCCCGCAAAGAGGGTGATGATGTCAAGACTGAGATTGAAATTGTCCCCCTGAATGAGGAGTCACCTGAGGAATTGGCGGAGGAGCAGAAGAGCATCAGCTCCCCGGATGAGGAGTTGGGTGTCGTGGATTCGCCGGATACTGACCATGTGCTCGTGGTTGGTTCGCAGGTGTGGATTATCGACTCGAAAATGTGGAAAGCGGGGGTGGATTTGAATGACCCTCGTGCCGTATACTCATTTAAGAAGAAGAATCCTAAGACGAATAAGAGTAACTACTCTATCGTCGTGCCGGGGCAGAAGTACCCTAGGTATGTGCGCATGAAGCAGGCAATGTATCTCTGGCAGAACTACATTGGCGGCAAGAAGCGTGGGTATGTTCGCGGCATTGTGAACATACATCCTAAGGATGTGAAGAACCCTGAGCATAATGGGATGAACCCGGATGAGCCAGAGTACATCCCTGGGGCGGTGAGGTTCTTGATGGTTGATGAGTGGCATGAGTCCGACTTTAAGCCTATCGACGCGCCGCGCTTCACTAAGATTCTGGACAAGTTCTATAGTGAGCTTCCTGAAAGCGAGAAGGGGTATATTGATGTTGGGCTAGTCACGCTGGTTGCCCGCACGCCTGTGAAGAAGCGAACCCGCGCTAGTGAGTTCTTTGGGGATAAGCTGGCAGGCTTCCAATAACCCTGTTTCCCGCTATAGAAACTATGGACTGTGTTCACTATTTTTAAGGAGAAAACCTAATGAGTCTTTACTCACCTATCCGCAATGAGGCTAACTACGAGAAGGTGCGCGGCTGGTTGCAGAAGAACTTCAGCTTCATTGCTGAAGGCTCCCCTGAGGGGTTCTTGCAGGCTTCCGAGTGGATGGGTCTGCGCGGCAATCCTGACCTGAAGAAGAAGGATACCCTCATTTCGCAGGCTGTCCGTAAGGTTCCTAGCGCGTTCATTAACGTTGAATGGTCGAAGAGCACTTCGTCTTTCATCGTGAAGTCTTCTGACATGGTGCATGTGGAATCCATGCTTGAGGCTTTGGCTCTTGTTGAGGAGCAGGCTCGTCAGGTTCGTCTTATCCTTGAGCTTCAGGACATCTTGCGTGAGCATGAGCCTAGCTCTGCGTGGTTCATCACTGAGGTTGATGAGGCGAAGGCTCAGGGTTTCGGTCAGAGCACTTCGAGCGCACAGTACCGCCTGTACACTGCTGGTGATTTGCCTGAGGGTGAAACTGATGTGACGAACGTTCCGCCTAAGCAGTTGGCTTCGCTGAGTAAGCCTGTTAAGGCTTATATTGATGCGCTGGAGGCGTATAACCCTCAGCTTGTTCAGGAGGATACTCGTTTTACGGGTCTGGTGGGGCGCTATTTGGATGTTCCGCAGATTCTTGCGATTACTTTCCCCGCTTTGAATGAGAAGGTGAGCCTCGTCAGCTCCCTGCTTGACTAACCTAGACTTGAGGTGTGTGACGGCAGTAATAGGTACTGCTGTCACACACCTTTTCGCACAATACACACAATAACTTTGAGGAGTACGTTATGACTTCATCTTCCAGCCCTTCTAACTGTGGCGACTGCACTACCAGTGAATCTGTGCCTACGGTAACGGGCAACAATATCCTGGATAAGAACTTCGTCTACCAGCACATCATGAGCCCGGCAGACTGGGAGTTCTTGGGCATTGACCTTAAAAAGGTTGAGATGGCTTCTTATGCGCCTGCATCTAAGCGTGAACGTTTTGAGGTGTCTGAGGATGACCTTAAGGTGCTTAGGTTTGCGCTACAGACGATGATGGAGCGTTACAAGATGATGGAGGAGTTCTCCGTCCACGAATACAAGGACATTCCGGTGTCGGCTCTTCCAGATGGCAAGAACACTCGGTTTAGGTTGGAGCTGTCGCCTTCGACCGCGCAGGCGATAAATAATACTAACGTCGAAGAGGTTGAGGAAGGCTCGAATGAGGCAGAAGCTATCCGCATCATTGGCTCCATTGCGCGCCTCGGTGCACCGGCGGAAATAGAGCTCATCCTGCCGGTGGTGCCTTCGCGCTGTAGGTTTTGTGATGCCCAATCTGACGAAGATACTTTTTAAGGAGTACGGTATGACTTCATCTTATATGGAAGATAATTGCGCGAGTCGCAACATTCACCTTGAAGCGCGCCCGTATCCTACTGGCGGGCAACCGCCGCTCAATTTCTATTTGCTAGTTAATAGGGAAGCGTGGCGACGTTTTCTAGGGAATGACCTTGACAACGGCTGGGGGTATACTCATCTCCTGCCTTCAGAGCAGGACTTTCCTTACATGCCTGCATCTGAACGCAAGTTCCGCGTGCTTGAGAGTGAGCTTGACTTGCTTCGCTTCGTAGAAGAGACAATCTGCCAGCGCTACACGCTAATGGAATCTAACGCTGTAGCTAGGTACAGCGACCTCCCAGCGTCAGCTATTCCGAATGGCAAACACACTCGACTTAGGGTAGTGTTGCCGCGAGCTCTTTGGGATGTAGCCCCTGTTGTGGAGTCCGACTTTGAAGAAGGTTCACCAGAGGCGGAAGCTGTTCACATTATTGGCACTATCACCCGTCTTGGCACAGCGGCGGGAGTGGAACTTATCTTTGACTCCTAGCGGGTTTACCGTTAGGTAATCTAGCTGTTTAGCTATGCACCTTTGCTATGGGTGTGGTGGCGGTGTTTTACCGTCGCCACACCCATTTTGTTTACCTTTTCTTCCTCTGGCTTGGCTATATTGCTGGCTTTTGCGTCGTGAAACGTTTGGGAGTTTCGGGGTGTGGGATGGATTGATTAAACGATTATTGCGCGCCTGAGCTTGGCGGAGGTTTTATGCAGATAGCCAGTATTGAAGAAGTTGAGCCAGTACCGTCAAGATGCTTTGTCGTAGGTTCTAAGAAGAAGCTGTATCGCTCTGGTGGCGACGATGGTGTGTCTATTGTTACGCACAACAGCGTCCTTCAGAGGAACTTCGTTTTCCAGTGTATTATGCGCCCGGATGCATGGCGCTTCTTGGGTATTGACCTCAAGAAGGTTGAGCTTTCGGTCTACCGCCCTTACGTCCCCGTGGTGTTGGGTATCGCTACCACGCTGGAAGATGCGCTGACGGTTCTTAGGTTTGCGCAACAGACCATGATGCAACGTTATGAGTTGATGGAGCGTCATGGTGTCCAGAACTACATTGACTTGCCAGAGCTTGAGGATGGCGGTTCCCGTCAGCGTGTGATGGTGATGGTCGATGAGGCAGCTGAGCTTCTTTCACCTACTGGCGTTAAGACCGATGAGGGTAAGGCAGATGACCTTCTTAAGGGTGAAGCGCTTACTCTTATCGGCTCTATTGCGCGTCTTGGTCGTGCGGCTGGTGTTCACCTGGTTCTGGCTATGCAGAGACCGGATGCGAAGATTATCTCTGGTGAAATTCGTTCGAACTTCATGTGTCGTATTGCGGCGGGTGTCTTGACTTCAGCGGCTAGTGCTATGACGTTGGAGTCTGGTGCTGGTACGATGATTGACCCGAACGTTAAGGGTAGAGGTATGGTTTACCTTAACGGTAAGCTGTATGACTTCCAGGGCTTCTTTGCCGCGCCGGAGTTTATCGATAACTGGCTGAGCCAGAACGCCCAGGACGCAGATGCTCACAATGTTACGCAGGAAGTCGTGGACGGACAGACGATTGTTCACACTGGCGAAACTGACGCTGAGGGTAACGCTCAGACCCTTGTCTTCGGTGAGAAGATTGATGAAGATGAGGTTGTCATGTCTGAATGGGGCGAGGACATGGAGTACATTAGTGAGCATGGTTCTCGCGGTATGGAGTAGTAGCCGCTGAGGTGTTGCGACTGCCACGGTAAGATGCAGAATTGGTGAGGCACCCTGTCAAGAATAGTTTCTTGATGGGGTGCCTCACCAATTGCTTTATGGCTTATTCGCTGGGCTAGAGTGACTGTTGTGCTTGTCGAATAGCTTCAACAGCTGTTGCTTCGTCGTATCCACGGCGGGCAAGCTTCCCTAGTATCCGCTGGATAGCTTTATCGGGTTGCCATTCTGCCTGACCTTCGCTCTTGTTTAGCTCCTGATTGAGGAACTTCGCGGCGAGGTTTACGACGTTCTCAGCGTCTACCTCTTGGGTGTTCAGCGCTTTAGAGACCCCCTCGATGATAGTTGGAGGGATACCTTCGGAGGCAAGTCTCATTGAGGTGTGCAGAGATGATTTGCCTTTCCTCTGGTCGCTGTAGAAAGCTTCCTCAGCGTAGCGCCTATCGTCTAGGTATCCTTCAGAGGTGAGGTCTTCCACGACACTGATAATGGTTTCGGGGTCTGCGCCTAGCGCGTCCAGCTGTTCGATGATGCTCTGTGTGGGTGCGTCCTTCTTGGAGAGCTTCTTTCGGATGCGGTCGATGTCAATTGTTTGCAGTGTCACAGGTTCCCCTTCTCTCTTTCGTGGTGGAGGCTGTAGCGAAGCGCGCTACAGGTAAAGAATGACCTTAATTGGTATATCTATCTTTGCCTGTAGCGCGCTTAAGCTGTTGCGAGGATACGCTAGTCGATGTCGAGGAAGCCCTCAGCAAATCCTTCTTCCGCCGTATCTGCTACAGCGGAGGTTGTGTGGGTGGGAGGAGTGTAGGTGTCCGGGTGGTAGTCGATGACTGGCTCTTCGAACTGGCGGGCGTATAGCACATAGTCTTGGTCTGGGAGAATTTTAGCGGCGACCTGATTGCCAATCTCCAACAGAGTCTCGTAGTTCTCGGGCTTAGAGAGCTCCTTGATGAAGTTAGACCTTGCGTTAATGTTCAAGATGGGCTCATCTGAGTTGGGCGGGTACCTAAACCATGCACCACCCTTCTTCACGATGTTGTATTCAACGGCAAGGTCAGCGATGCTGGAGATGGCTGATACGCCTTCACCATACATGATGTCAAACTCTGCCTGCTTGAACGGCGGAGCCATCTTGTTCTTCACAATCTTGGCGCGGGTACGGTTACCGATGGGGTTCGCGCCGTCCTTGAGGGTTTCAATGCGGCGGATGTCGATTCGGACAGATGCGTAGAACTTAAGTGCCTTACCGCCGGTGGTGGTTTCGGGGGAGCCGAAGAACACGCCAATTTTCTCGCGTAGCTGGTTGATGAAGATTGCGGTGGTGCCGGTTGCGTTGAGGCGACCAGTAATCTTGCGTAGTGCCTGGCTCATGAGACGTGCCTGTAGACCGACGTGGGAGTCGCCCATATCACCTTCGATTTCGGCGCGGGGGACGAGGGCGGCTACGGAGTCGAGGACAACAATTTCCACTGCGCCGGAGCCGACGAGCATGTCCATGATTTCCAAAGCCTGCTCGCCAGTGTCAGGCTGAGATACGAGGAGGTTGTCAATGTCTACACCTAGCTTTGCGGCGTAGATGGGGTCAAGTGCGTGCTCTGCGTCGATGAACGCCGCCACGCCGCCTGCTTTCTGGACGTTGGCGATTGCTTGGAGTGCAACGGTGGTCTTACCGGAGGATTCAGGACCGTAAATCTCGATAACTCGCCCCTTGGGGATGCCACCAATACCTAGCGCCGCGTCAAGTGAGGGTGCGCCGGTACTAATAGCTTCGACACGGTTTACGTTCTGGTCGAGACGCATAATAGCGCCCTTGCCGTAGCTCTTCTCAATCTGCCCCATGACAGCTTCAAGGGCTTTATTTCTACCTTCGCCGGGCTCCTGCTTGGTGGGGGCGGTGGTGTGCTTGGGTGCCTTTGCCATATGGCGGGGTTCCTTTCGTGAGGTTGCTTTGTCGTGCTTTCTGCCGCTAACTCCTCGGGCGATGCCGTGAGGCATTAGCGGGTTTAACGCACATATCAATTGTACCACCGTGGCACCACTGAGTACACCTTTTCAGGGGCTCTTTCCGGGTGTTCTAGCTATACTTCTTGCATGAGTGTAACTGATAGTAAAGATGCCCTTCCTGTTGGCAGGGTTACGTGGCGAGAGATTTTGTTTCCGTGGATGCATCAGTCGTATTGGGGTGCTTCTTGGATGCTAGTGTTGTCGTTGCATGTGGCGGCAACGTTGGGTGTTTTGGCGGGCTGTTTCACCGTGGCTTACCCTGGCGGGTCTGACGGTATTGCGCTTGTGGTGTATGCCGCATGTTTCGCGCTAGTGGGTGTTGTGCATGTCTTGGCGCATAATTCCACGTTTATTAGGAAGTATGCGTTGAGGGATGACCATGATTTCCGGTGGTTCGATTTCAGTGTCCGCAATGTTGCGCTGGGTGTTCTTGTTGGGGCTGTAGCTTTGGGCGTGGCATGGCTTGGGATGAGTTTGTTTTATTGGGTTCATCCTGAGCTTGCAGGGGTGCCTTCTCCTAATACGGCTTCTCTGCTGGCGTTGGCGATTCCAGTTCGGGTACTCATACTCGTAGTGGTTGGCCCACTCCTTGAGGAGATAATATGGCGCGGGTACATATTGAAGGGGCTCGTCTCGGTGGGAGCTTCAACAGTGTTCGCGGTTCTTACGCAGGGGTTGCTGTTTGCCGCAATGCATTTCGATTTGGCTTCCAGTTTGACGCTAGTGGATTTGGCGAAGTTCTGGGTGCTTGCATTCATCGGCGTTCTTTTTGGCGTTGCTCGCTGGTTCTCTGGCTCGCTAGTTCCTAGTCTGGTGGCGCATATGTTGTATAACCTTGCTAGTGCTTTGGTGATATTGACTGCGTGACCTTAAATTGGTTTGTTGGTATAATGGGTTCAGTACTTTATGGGTGCTGAGCCCATTATCTTTATTTGGAGTTTACTGTATGCTATCTGATTCTCAAGGTAGGGTTTTGAAGTTCGTGGCTGACCGCCCGCCGTTGGCTACTCAGTTGGGTGATTCGCTGTTGAGTGGGCGGGCATTGTCTCAGGCTGAGCTTTCTGCACCTTTGCCGTCGCTGTTTGCGCCGGGGGTGGGCGGTTGCTCATCGCCGCGTGATGTTTTGAGGTCTAATTTGTTGCGCCGCCTGGAGGTGCTTGCGCGCGCGTCAGGTTCCGGTAACCCTGCCCCTGCTGTTTCACCTGAGGTGGGGGAGGTTAAGGCTGTGATGACTCGTGACGCTTTGGTGATTGAGGATGCTGACTTGTTGAGGCGTTTGGCTAATGCGAAGCTGTCTCCGTCGCTTGTCATGTCACTGTATGGGTGTTTGGGTAGCTTCGCGGTGAAGCGCTTCTCATGGGCTTTTGGTCTGGATACTGATTCTGCTGAGATGAAGCGTGGCAGTGCTTTCCATGAGGTGTTTGAGAAGTTGATGGCGCTTCCTGCTGAAGAGCGCACTACTGAGCGGGCTAAGAAGTTTACTGAGGAAGTGCTTTCGAGTCGGAAGTATGAGCTTATCTCAGGTGACCCTGAGCAGATTAAGTGGCTTTCTGAGACGGTGGAGAAGGCGTTTAGTTTCCGCCGTCCTGGGCAGTCTCCTGAGTCTCCGGCTGATACGGTTCTTTTTGAGATGCCTGATGGGAAGCTTCCGTTGGAGGTGCCCATTTCTGGCTCGATTGGCGGTGCTAAGCGAGAGACTTTCGGTATCATTGACCGTATTGCGGTTGCCCCGGATGGGTCTGTTGTCGTGCAGGATTATAAGACAGGCTCGAAGATGAAGCCCTATAACCTGTCTATCACTAAGCGTTCTGGTAAGAATGCGGGTAAGACTATCCCTCGTCTTCCTGAGGTCACTGTGTCGCGTGAGGGTTTGGAGTCTTGGAGTATCCCTGATGGTTTCCGTGAGGCATTCCAGCAGTACAGCTATCTGGTTCTCGCTGAGCAGAACGGGCTGGGCGCTACTCAGGCTGAGTTGCTGTTCCCCGCTGTGGATGATGCGTTGAATGTAGCCCCGGTTCCCCCGTTGCTCTCTTCGGTGGAAAACCCTTCAGATGAGGCTGTTGCTTTTGATGCGTGGGTTAAGGAGGCATATTCTACGGCTGATGAGAAGGTGGATGAGCTGGCTTCTTCGGGGGTATTCCCGTTTGCGCCGTCGTTCCTCTGCTCGTGGTGTCCTTTGGCGAAGATGTGCCCTCAGTTCCAGCCGCATAGCGGTAAGGGTGCGGAGGTTGCCGCTGGTCAGCCGGACTTTGTTCCTCATATTGCGCCTTTGACTGCCGACTAAATGGCGACTTTACTTAGCTATAAGCATCATAGGAGGTTTTAATATGTGCCATATTGACGACGTTACCGCAGAATCTTCTAGCTCTGCGGGGTTTATCTACATTAACGGCAAGCTTTATGATACTGCGGGCTTCTTTGCTTCGCCGGAGTTTATCGATAGATGGCTTGGTGATAGTGACTACCCTGCTACTGTCGCCGCGTAAGCCGCCGCCCGCTATATAGGTTCTATAACCTTTACCTGTAGGTGCTCGATGCATCTTTGGGTGGGGTTTCGTTTTTGCTAATGCTTACCCGACTAAATGGAGGTTTTGTTTTGGGTATTTCTAAGAAGGCTGGCGCTACGGTTGCTTTGGCTGTTATTGCTGGTTCCCCGCTGGCTCCGTTGATTGCTGATGAGCTTGATGCTACCCCACCGGCGGCTGTTGCTCCGGCGGCTGAGTCTGAGACTGCTGGCGCTGTTGCTGGTGGGGCGCTCGCCCCGTATGCCGCTGAGACTGACGGTGGCGTGGTTTATTCTTCGGCGCTGGATGCTCGTTTCCGTATAGAGAGGGCGCAGGCTTCCTCAGGTAGCGCGTATACGGATATTGTCCTAGTGAATACGTCGGACACGGTAAGTAATCACACGTGGGTCTCTCTGGATAGCTTGCGCGCTAATCTGCCTGAGGGTGCAACGTTTGGTTCGACTTCAGGTGCTAACTCTGGCGAGATTGCTAAGGGTTCTGCTTTGGTTGAGAGCAATATTGCTCCTGCTGAGCTGGTAGAGGCGGATAAGGATTACTGGTATGTTCCGAATTTGATTTCTGGTGGTGAGGCGCGTCTGAGCGTTGTGCAGGATGTTGCCCCTGCTCCCGCTCCTACCCCCGAGCCCACCCCGGAGCCAACCCCTGAACCTACCCCTGAGAAGACTGAGGAACCTACTCCTACTCCTTCGCCTGAGACCCCTCAGCCGTCGGATGATGCTACTACCCCTGCTCCTGACTCTACCCCCACCCCTGTAGAGGAGAAGAAGCCTGAGAACACGGCTCCTGTGGTGAGTGCTGAGGAAGTGTCCGCTAAGGCGAATGCTGTCTATAAGGCTCCCGCGCCGCTGGCTGTTCCTGACGATAACGCTACTCGCCATGATGCCGCTGGTCGTGTGGTGAGTACTGCGCAGGTGAAGGACATTAAGACTGACGCTCAGACTGGTAACACCGTCACCACTTTTGAGGATGGTGGCGCTGTGACTACTACCTCCTCGGGTGAGGTTGTTGAGAGCACTTTGGGTTCTACGGTGACAACTACTGGTGAGCCGGTGGTTTCTGCGGCACCTAAGGTTGCAGTGTCTAATGCGAGCGTAACTTCTCCTACCGCTAAGTCTTCCACTTCGGGGGTGAATACTGTGAAGGGTCAGACTTTGCGTACTGGTGCCGCTGGTGTCGCTAATCTGCCTGTGACGGGTATTACTCCTGCGGCTATTCCGCTGGGTTTGGCTGGCGGTTCGCTGGTTCTAGCTGGTACTCTTATGGGTGTTTCTAAGCTAAAGAACCGTAAGCGTGACTAGTTGTTTTGTGAAGCACCTGCTTCCTTCGCTGAGTTTAGTGACAGGAGGCAGGTGCTTTCTTTGTTGGTAGTACGCTGTTTTGTGAGGTGATGAGAGTGAAAGATTTTCGTACATGGCGAGTAAAACCTGCCGGGGGAGAGGTTTCCGCCGATAAGGAGACTGACGAGCAGAAGCCGGTGTGGTGGAAGCGTAAGTCGGTCGTTTCTTCGGCTATTGCTGGCTGTGTAGGGTCTGCACTCTTCTTCACAGGGTGGGGTGTTCATTTGGGCGATGCTACCTATTTGACGCGCACGTATGGTGCGGTCGGGTCGGCGGCTGACGGGATGTACAGCGGCTTGGATGATTTCTTTGGGATTAAGGCGCAGATTAAGGGTGATGACGGTCATGGTGGTGTTGTCACATATGCTGGTGCTGACAGTATGGGTGTCACTGATAATGGTCTGCTGTACGCCCCTAAGCCTGCTACAGAGTTTAAGAATGAGGCTTGCCCGCTGTATCCGGCGGCAGTGAACGGCTCGTCTGCTGATGCTCCCAAGAGTGTCGGTAATAGGGCGGCTGGCTGGTGGGCTCCTTCGTTGAGGACACGCACGCAGATTGTTCAGGGCGCTCAAGTTACACCATCTGGTTTCAGTAACAATAATGTCACGTTGCCTGCCGCCCCGAACGGCATTTGGTATGCGTCTGGTTCCCCGCTAAGCTCTAATTCTGGCGCTTCAATTCTTGCTGGGCATATCAACCTTAACGATGGCTCATTGTCGCCGTGGGGGTATCTGCATCGTCTTGATAAGTGTGCGCACATTTACATGAATGATGAGCATGGCGACCGCCACGAGTTCGTGGTAACTGGCATGTATCTTGTGAAGCAGGAAGACTTGGCATCTCATTCTGAGCTGTGGCGCAAGGATGGGGACAAGAAGGCTTATTTCATTACCTGCTCGGGAAGTTCGGTAGGCACGGATGGTACTCAGGAGGCTTCCTCAACGTTCCTTTTCAATTATGAGTTTAACCTTGTGGTTGAGGGTACGCCGGTTGAGGGAAGTTACCCGAAGCCTACTCCATCCCCGTCTGACGGTGTTCGGAAGCCGGTTGTTACGGAAATTCCTGCTACGGCGACGGAGACGGCTACCCCGACTCCTCAACCTACAGTATCTACTGCCCCGGAGCCTGCTCCTTCTGCTGAGCCTGTAGCGCCCCCTGAGATTGTCTCAACTCCTGCCCCTGCGGTTACTACTAATCCGGCTGTTGTGCCGCCTGTGGAGGCTACACCGGCTGTTGCGGCTAATAATAACTCGGAGAAGAGCGTCAGTTCTAATAACTCTGCTGTTACGCCTATTAGTAGGGCGACGGCGACTCCTGCGCCTGCCGCTACTCGCTCAACGTCTACAGCTACACCGAACAATAAACCTTCTGCCAGCGCTACCGCTACGGCGAAGCCCACCTCTAGTAGGAGCTCTAGCCGGTAGTTTCCAGGCGGATAAGAACCACCTAACGCTATGTCTTTAGAGAGTATCTTCTTTAGACCGTTAGGTGGTTTTCTTTATGGCACACGAACAGATTGCTCTGCTTGATGCGAATGATAAGGTGGAGATTGCCCGGAAGCAGTTCGTGAAGAACCGCGACCCGCGTTGCCCTGTGGTGATGATTTACGATTGCTCTCGTTCTATGTTCATGGGTGATTACCCGATGATTGACGAGTTGAAGCGCGGTCATGAGCTGTTGCAGATGGAACTTTTGGAGGATGTAGTTGCTTCAGAGCGTGCCGATATGTCGTACATCATGTATGGTACTGATGTAGCGCCTGCCACAATGTTTGCTACCCCTGGCGAGTGCGATAGTGCTACTCAGGAGGAGGCTAAGTTTAATAAGCTTGACTTCAAGGACATGGGGTACACCTCGACCAATAAGGCAATTCTCGCGGCTGTTGATGCTATCGAGGAGAGGCTGAAGCATTACGGCAATAGCGTCCCCCATTATGCCCCTATGATTTTCCTTATCACTGATGGTCAGAGTAACGACGATAACGATGTTTATGATACGGATGTTACGATGCGTCAGGCGGCTATCTCTGCGTTGAGGGATAGGGTTGCGCCTAATGGTAAGTGGACGTTCATTCCTATCTATATTTCGACTGGTTCGGAGAAGTATGATGCTGAGATTCGAGAGTCGCTATCTATCTACCCCACCGCACCTGTCCCGCCTGTGGCTTTGAACCCTGGGAATATGATTGAGTTCTTTAAGTGGGTTTCTGAGTCTATGCAGAAGCGCTCTGCGTCTCGCACTACGGAATCGGTGACCTTCCCGGATGCTTCTGGTTGGGTTATGCCAGGGGCATAAGGTATCCTCATCTTAAACTGTTTTTGGAGATTGATTTTGGAAGGCGCGGTCTGTGACTGATTCTTTTCTGTACGACTGGTGTTTAATTTCGGGCAGGTCTGTCCCTAAGCCTGTATACCATGACAACGATACCAACCAGGACGCTTATGGTTCTTGGCATGATGAGGCTGGTCGAGCCGTTATTGTTACTTGTGACGGCGCGGGGTCTTTGCCGAAGTCCCGCGAAGGGGCTCGGCTAGTTGCTGACACGATTGTTTCTGAGGGGCGTTCGGTGCTGGAGCGTTTCACTCTTTCGGATGAGAGTGAGGCTGACGCGCTGAAGCTACGTGATGAGCTTTTGTCGGTATTGTCGGTTGCGATGAATACCGTGTGGGCGGCGAAGGATTCTGCCAAGATGGGTTGTACCGTTGCGGCGGCGCTTCTTTGCGAGGGGGTCTTCGCTTATGTGACACTTGGTGATGCGTTCGTCCTCTCGGGTGATTATGCGGGCTCCACCCCTAAGTATCAGTCGTATGTTGAGATGTGGGATGCCCCGAACATTACTACGTTTACTACGTCGGATGACCCGCGTGTGATTGCTTCTTGTGGTACTAATGCTACGTGGTGCATGGTTGCTTCGGATGGGATGAAGAATCCTTTGGTGAAGGCGGCTACGGCTGAGTCTGATGAGGTGCTTGAGGATTCGTTGTTCCGTGAGGGGGCGGCGGGTGAGCCGCCTCTGTATTTGGTGCTTTTTTCGCCTACTCATACGGATGATTTCTTGGCGCATCTTGAGCGTGAGAAGTATTTGGACGATGATACGACGTTCGTTATGGCTGGTTGCTTGAATAAGCCGCCTGCGGGTGGCTTGAGTATGGTAGCTGAGTCTAATGAGTTCGTCATTGTCCCTGGTGACTATGGGTTCATTGACGGCTTCAGGTTGAAGTTGGACGATTAGTGTTTTGGGAGGGTGCCTGCCTGGTCTGCCTATCTGGTAGGCGGGGTGGGCACCCTTTGTTTTGTTTCTCGTATTTTGGAGTGATTTGTGGCTAACTATACGGTCCGTTTGGCGGATGGGAGTTCTTTCCCTGTCCGTCTGGAGGATTCACCGCTTGGGCGTGGCGGCGAAGGCTCTGTTTATGGGGTGGCTTCGGTAGGTTCGTCTGTGTTGGGTTCTGCTGGCGATTTGGTGGGCAAGGTTTACCATCAGGACGAGAGTAAACGTGCGGCACGTGAAGCTAAGTGTTTGGCGATGGTCAGTAGTGTTCCGCAGACAGATTCGATTGTGTGGAATTTGGGGAACCTTTATGATTCTGAGGGTAAATTTGCGGGCTTCTTGATGAAGAAGCTTCAGATGGATGTTTACCGTAGCTTTATGGAGGTTGCCCATACTCGCCATAGGCGTAAGCGTTTCCCTGAATGGTCTGTCATGCACGCCTTGCTAATGGCTAGAAACCTTGCTGTGGCTATTGACGCTGTGCACACCGCCGGGCATATGGTTGGCGATGTGAATGAGTCTAATGTGCTGGTTGCGAAGGACGCTACTGTCCGCATTGTGGACGCTGATAGTGTTCAGATTAGCGAAGGGAATACTGTCTACCCTTGTGTAGTTGGCAAGCCTGAGTTTACAGCGCCGGAGATTAGTAAAGGCAGTTATGCGGAGGAGCGTAACCGTCGCACTGTCGCTACGGATATGTATGCGTTCGTTGTGATGCTCTTTAATGCGTTGATGGGGCGTGCGCACCCCACGGCTTGTAATTACAAAGGCGAGCATAAGGATGTGACCGAGCTTATCGACTTGGGTGTGTATCCGACTTTTGTTCCGAAGTTGCCGCGTGGCTTTTCAAAGCTTGATGACTTGGAGTATGAGGCTATCCCTAGTAGGGTTCATGCTTTGATTGGGGCGGGGCTTTCGGGTGACCCTGCGAAGCGCCCCACGTTTGATGCTGTTATCGAGGTTTTCGATGGGCTGTTCGCGCGTGACGCGGACGGGTACGTGAATTTAAAGCAGTGCTCTGTGTCGCCTCTGCATTGGTGGGATGTGCGTGACGGTTCCTCTTGCCCTATGTGCCGTTTTGCTTCGCGCAAGCCGGATGCTGACATTTGGGGTGAGGATAAGTCTGCTGAGGATATGTCTGCTATTTTGGCGAAGGCTGAGAAGAAGCAGGCTAAGCGTGAGTCTAAGGCGAAGAAGGCGACTCCTGGTGTACAGCCGCCTAGTCTAATGTCTGCCCTGACGATGAAGAAGACAGTTGCTCCGCCGGTAATCGTTGGTCAGGGCACGCAGGGTCAGGCTTATCAGGGTGCTACGCCTCAGCAGGGTAATACGGCGGCAGGGCAGGGTGCGTCTGCTAATGGCGGCAGGTTGCCTGGTGAGCCGCCTGAGTTGGAGAAGATTTCGGGTAGGTTGGCGGTTGTTGATAACGATGGCGCTTCGATACCTCGCCCGCCTATCATGGAGCTTTTGAAGGGCGGCTCGTACAGTATTGCGTTTGATGCTCTGTCTGCTGAGAATCCTCGTTCGATGCCGTGGGTTTCTAGTTATAGGGCTGTGCCTATCTGGTGGGTCTCGCTCTTAGCTTCTTTGATTGTTGCTTTGGGGTGGTGGTTTGCCGCGCCTAGCATCACCGCCTGGGCTGTAACTTCGTTGTTCCCTGAAGGGGTGCCTGAGCATATGACTGCTGTTGTTGTTGGTTTTAGGGGTATCATTTGGGGGATTCCTTGTTCTGCTTTGCTGGTGAGGTTTCTGAGTGGGTTGTGGCTGTGGTGGAAGCGTGCTCGTGAGGTGAAGTCTCATGGGTATGGGGCGGTGACTTTTGAGTCGCCTATCCAGACCGTTTTGGGTGTGGTGATGACTTCGTTGGTTTCTGGTGTCCTCATTCCTGTCTTCTTGCTGATTAGTGTGCTTTCCAAGCTGGTTTATGCGATAATTGAGGGAGTATTTTCTTCTAGCAAGACCTCGTAGATACCGGCGGTTGGTGAATGTCCCATTGTCTGTAAATGTGGGGGCTTGTTTGGAAGTTGCCATAACTCGTTATTAAAGACATTGAGGAGATTCTATATGCGCACTAAGTCTCAGCGTGAGTTGCAGGTGAAGACCCTTCCTACGCCGATTGCTTTGCATACTTCGGGGGCTAAGCCGATGTATTTGCCGCCTCAGCAGGCGGTCGCTGGCTTCAACATTGGGCGGGATGAGGTTCTTGCCGCACTAACCCGTGGCGGTTACCTTGCGGGCGGTAAGACGACTGAGAAGATGAGCCGTTCTCAGATTGTTGCTTTCTGTGACCGCCAGCAGTTGTGGAACATGAAGGAGCTGTTGCGTGTTCTGCAAGTAAACTCGCCGGTGCATGTGAAGCGTATTCCAGTGAACCAGACCATTCCTGCGAATGTTAAGCCTGGCGTATTTGTGTTGCCCCATATGATTGCACCTTATTTTCACTTGTCGCCGGGGGCTTTTAGGGCGCTTATGGCTGATGGTGGTTGGTGGTTCCATATTGACCGTGAACAGCCGTGTGGTTCTCGGGAACGGAAGTTGGGGAAGCCGCGTCAGTGGGTTATTGACCGTGGCTTCGCTAAGAAGGTGCCGGTGAAGCTTCCTGATGGCTCTACGGCTCAGGTGTGGGCTGTAGATGCTTGGCATGTGATGAAGACGTTTACTGGTCAGGTAGGTTCGCCGGTTCCTTGTGAGCTTGTGAGGGTGCTTGATTTTAGGGTGGAGCCGCCGAAGCCCAATGTTAATGATTATGTGGAGATGTGTGTTCGTAAGATGCGGGCGGCGTATTCCCGTAATGATGTGCAGGCTATGCTTCATGTCGCACGGTCTGCTAGGCTGAGGGGGCGTGAGTATGCTCGCGCTTTGGAGTCTGCTTGCGGGTTGCCCGCCGGTGCCTTCTCTGGCTCTGGTTGGGTGGATAGGGTTCCTGCTGGAGTGTTGGGCTAAGTATTGTTTTGTGATGGTTCCCTGGTGCTTTTAGGAGTGCCGGGGAACCATCAGCATTTATGAAGGAGGTTTGTAGGATAGATGTTCGGTGATGATGTTGCGATGGACACTGTGCGCAGTGAGTATGAACATATTGTTGGGGTGGTAGAGGCGGCTAGGCGTGCCTATTATGTGGATGACGCGCCGGTGATGTCGGATGCCGATTACGATGCCTTGTATCGCCGCTTGGAGGAATTTGAGGCGGCATACCCAACCCTGATAAGAGACGATTCTCCTACTCGTCAGGTTGGAGGTGAGGTATCTTCGGCTTTTGCGGCGGTGAAGCACGCTTCACAGATGTATTCTTTGGAGGATGTCTTCTCATTTGATGAGTTGAAGGACTGGGTTCGTCGCGTAGAGGCTTCCCTACCAGACGGCACCTCGAATGTTTGGCTCGCTGAGGTTAAGATTGACGGTTTGGCGGTTAGCCTCACCTATCGTGACGGGGTGTTGGTGAGGGCGGCTACACGTGGCGATGGGGTGACCGGCGAAGATGTGACGCATAACGTCCGAACCATTGGCTCTATCCCTCAGCGGTTGTCCGGCGATGGGCACCCTGCGTTCTTTGAAGTGCGTGGCGAGGTGTTCATTGCTTCCGATGATTTTGTGAAGCTGAATGAGTTTATGGTTGCTTCGGGTAAGAATCCGTTTGCTAACCCTCGTAATGCCGCCGCCGGGTCGTTGAGGCAGAAAGATGCCTCAGTGACGGCGACTCGCCATCTGAGTATGTTTGTTCATGGTGTCGGCAATTTGGGCGACCTTGGGGTTGAAACGCAGTCTGAGGCTTATCGATTGCTTGCCTCGTGGGGGTTGCCAGTCAGCCCCTATACTCAGACATTCAGTGGCTTTGATGATGTCATTGCTTATATTGAGGAGATGGGGGAGCGTCGCCATGACCTGTTGCATGAGATTGATGGGATTGTGGTGAAGGTGGACTCTTATGCGGCGCAGAGGTCATTGGGTCACACTTCGCGGGTTCCCCGCTGGGCTGTTGCGTACAAGTATCCGCCGGAAGAGGTTCACACTAAGCTTCTTGACATTAGGGTTGATGTTGGGCGTACTGGTCGTGTCACGCCGTATGCGGTGATGGAGCCGGTGTTCGTGTCTGGTTCCACGATTGAGCGTGCGACACTGCATAATCAGGATGTGGTGAAGGCTAAGGGCGTTCTGATTGGTGATACGGTGGTGTTGCGTAAGGCTGGGGATGTTATTCCTGAGGTTGTAGCGCCTGTTGTTGCCCTGCGTGATGGTTCAGAGCGTCCGTTTGTCATGCCTTCTACTTGCCCGTCTTGTGGCTCGGCGTTAGCGCCTGCTAAGGCGGGTGATGCAGACTTGAGATGCACTAACCCTCGTTCTTGCCCGGCGCAATTAACTGAGAGGCTGTGCTATGCGGCAAGTCGTTCAGCTTTGGACATTGATGCTTTGGGGTATGAGGCGGCTAAAGCTCTCACTAATCCGGGCGGTGGTGTGAAGCCTCTGCTGGACTCTGAGGCAAACCTGTTCAACCTTACGGTTAATGATTTGCGGGATGTTATGGTTCTACGTGAGCGGCGTGTAGGGGAGTCCACTACGGCTAGTTTGGAGCCTTACTTTTTCACTAAGCCTACTCGCAGTAACCCGGTTTCTGTTCCTACGAAGAGTGCGTTGAATCTTATTGTTGAGTTGGGTAAGGCGAAGGAGCAACCTTTGTGGCGCGTTCTTGTTGCTTTGTCCATTAGGCATGTTGGTCCTACTGCCGCGCGTGCGCTTGCCGCCGAGTTCGGCTCGATGGATGCGATACGTGAAGCCGGTAAAGAGAGGCTTTCCGCTGTGGATGGTGTTGGTGCTACGATTGCTGATTCAATCATTAGTTGGTTCGAGGTGGATTGGCATAGGGAGATTGTTGATGCTTGGGCGGATGCTGGTGTGCGCATGGCTGATGAACGTGACGAGTCTATCCCTCAGACTTTGGAGGGGCTAACGATTGTTGCTACTGGTTCGTTTGAGGGATTCACTCGCGATAGCATCAAGGAGGCTATTATTAGTCGCGGCGGTAAGGCATCTAGCTCTGTGTCGAAGCGTACTAACTATGTGGTTGCGGGCGCTAATGCTGGCTCGAAGTTGGCTAAGGCTGAGGCTCTAGGCGTTCCTGTTTTGTCTGAGGAGCAGTTCGTTTCGCTAATGCATGAGGGTGCTATCTGAGCAGGCGCGTGGCACACCGAAAAAACTTGAACCTTCAAACGCTGGGAGTTCCCTGTGAGCTTCCGGCGTTTGCTATATGTGTAGAGCTGGGTTGCCTCTAGCAGGTAACCCAGGTATCATGTTTTCTGGTAACCGCTTTGACTAGCAGTTACTCGTATCTTCGCCACATACCGTTTGGTTAGATGGTGAAGGTGCCCGGTTCTTCTTCACGCCCTCACGCCGGATGGTCACCTTAGTGTTAGCTGAGAGCACGCGCTTTACGGCTGGTACTGTTCAAAGGTGATTTTGATGGGGTGATGAGCCGCCCACGAAGCTGAACTAGAAACTTAGCCCACTTTAACAAAGAGGGGCGGGCGGAGGCGCGTTTGAGCCCTGGGGACGGGGCGAGCGAGGGCACCCCTAAGGAGTATTATGAAGAACACTTCCATTCGTCGTACCGCTGTAGCTCTTGCACTTGGTGGTCTTTCCGTTGGGGCACTTGCGGTTCCTTCGGCTAATGCCGCTGACCTTGCTACGTGGGAAAAGCTCGCTCAGTGTGAGTCGGGTGGTAACTGGTCTATCAATACTGGTAACGGTTTCTATGGCGGTTTGCAGTTCACTCAGCAGTCTTGGAATGGTGTAGGTATGAGCGGTTCTCCGCACACCGCTTCCAAGGAGGCTCAGATTGAAGCTGGTGAGCGTCTTCTAGCTTTGCAGGGTTGGGGCGCATGGCCCGCTTGTACTGCCAAGTACGGTTTGTCTGGCGCGGCAACCCCCACCTACTCTAACTCTGGTGCAGTTCAGTCTGCTCCGGCGGCTACTACTTCTACGGTAGTTGCTCCTCAGGGCACTGTGCAGACTCCGGTAGCTCCGGCTCCTGCCACCGTTCCGGCGGCTCCTGCTGTAGCTACTCCAGTTACCCCTGTTGTTGAGGCTCCTGCTGTTTCGGCAGATGCGGCTTCTACTGCGGCTGTTGAGTCTGCTCCGGTCGCCCCGGTTGCTACTGAGGCTCCGGCTCCTGCCGTTGCCCCTGTGAAGGCTCCGGTTGCGGCTTCTTCCACGTACCAGGTTGTTGCTGGTGATACGCTATCGCTCATTGCAAGCCGTTTGGGTGTTGCAGGCGGCTATCAGGCTATTGCGGACGCTAATGTGGATGTGATTTACGATGTGAATCTTATTTTTCCGGGTCAGGTCTTGACCATTCCGGGAAGCTAGTGTAGAATAATAATTACACAGCTGACAATAGCTTAACTATTGTTTGGGTAGGGGTTGAGTGCCCCGCCTTCTCACAGCTTACGCCCTCAAGCCTTCCTAAGGTTTGGGGGCGTAAGTGTTTCTCCAACCTGAGCTGAGCATACCTTCAGTACGTGGCTCAACAGAAAACCCCACCCACGTATAGAAAGCGTGGGTGGGGTTTTCTGTGCCTCTGCCTAGTACTTGAGGATGGGGTACTCGTCGTCAGGCTCAGGAGCGGGGTTCATAATGCTATCCAGTAGGGGCTTCCTGTCCTTCGAGTTGTTAATCCACTTCAGAATAGCGGCGCGAGCTTCTGCTTCCTCCTCGTTAGCCACAGGCGGCAGGGATGCCTCATTGATGACTTCAGCCTCTAGCGGGTCAGCGTTGAAGTTCGCAAGGTAGCCGTCGAGGGTTTCTTCCGCGTCTACGTAGGTGTAGTGTGCGTCCACCTTGTCCCAGGGTGCGAGGGATTCAGCGACATGCTTAGGCATGTTGGAGCAAATCTTCCGCTTCTTGGGTGCGGCAGGCTCAGATACCGGAGCAGACTCTTCCTTTTTCGACTCAGGGCGCGGAGGAATGGTTTCTGCTACCTGAGTTACGGGTGCAGGAGTCGCTACAGGGGCAACCGGGGCGGGCGCGGGGGGGATGGGAACTTCGGTGGGGGTGACAGGGCGGTCTCCACGGATGTTGGAGATAGTGCGTTTGATGTCCTTGCTGAAGTCTTCGGTGAGGAGGACGCGGCAGTAGTATTCGTCGCCCTTGGTGTAGCGGCTACCGGCGTTCAGGTAGGTGTAGCCGCCGGAGGGGAGCTTCACGCGGACAGGGGGGAACTTTACGCCCTTCTTCCACTGCTCGTAGTTATTTACGGGCACGGCTCCTGCCTGTAGCGCGTCAGAGTATGCGTAGTACTCGGGGGTGTCCACGTCAAGGGTGATGATGCAGTCTTCGTTCATGTACTGCTTGAGGAAGTTCTCATCGAGAAGGTCGAAAGTGTTCACGGTGGAGTTCTTCACCAACGCTTCGGACATGTAGACGGGTGAGGGTGCACCGAAGTTGCTGTCCTTACGCTTAGCGGCGGAAGTCTTCGGGGTCTGCTCGCTGTTGCGGCGCGGTAGACCGTCAGCGGCTACATGCGGCTCCTGGACAGCCTTTTCGGTAGTGGTAGTGTCTTCGGTTACCTTCGGGGTCTGGATTGCGCGAGAGGGGCGTACAGGGGTGGACGCTTCCTTCGGGGTGTCCATGAGGGCGGGCTGGTTCTTAATAGACGCTTCAACATACGCCTGCCAGCTGTTCACCTTCTTGAGGTTGCCGTTGCGCGCGGAAGCGGCGTACCTGTCGATAACAGTATCAACAATACGCTCCCATTCTTCGCTAATTGCAGGCAAGTAAATGCCCAGCTTACCGCTCATCTTGGTAGAGAGCAGGTCAAGGTCTACAGCACGGTAAATGTTACCCTTGCGGGGTGCACGGATAGGGATAAGCACCTGCTCACCCTTAGCGGCAGACTCATTCAAAGTCTCCCTCTGAACATCGCCACGCACCTGCTTAGAGAGCGTATCGCCCACCTTCACGGCGTGAGGGCGCAGAACTTTCAGGGCAGAACGGTACGCCTGAATCATGAAACCAGAGAAACCACGCTTACCCTTACCACCAACAAGAGAAACAACGTCCTCAGAGCCTTCCAGTACGAACAGCGAACGCACAGCATTCACCGCGTTACGGTACACACTATGCATCTTGTGTACAGAGGAAGAGAACACAGCGAACTGACGCGCCAGATGCGACCAAGCAACCCAAGCCTTACCGCCCTTAGAAGAGCCACGCATGGCAGAAGCTCGCGCCAAAACTAGCGCCAAAACATCCAACGCCACAGCAGAAGAACGCACAACCCGGCTACCCCACATAGACGCAGGGATAGCCACAACATTGCTACCGCTCACGTAATCAAAGAACTCATCCGAAACACGTACCACAGCGAACCCAGAGTCGTTACCCTCCAAGCTGTACATGATACCCATCGAAGAGTCAGAGACATCCGCGCCAACACTGAACGCATGAAGAAGCTCCCCACGCCCACCATCAGCCGCACGGTCATAAACAGCAGTCCTCAATCCAAGGCACATACGGAACACCTCAGCAAACCGGCGATACCCGTCAGCAGAAAGCGCCGGAACACCAGCAACACGCGCCAAAGCACGCGGCTGAGAAGGCACAACAAACTCACGTGCACCAGTCTCCAGAACACGTGAAGCAATAAACGCCAAAGCACGACGCGCCATCACACCCGAAGGCATCTCCAGCAACTCAACGCCACTCAGCCCAAGAACAGGAGAGGGCACATGCTGAACGACACGCGCCAACGAAGAACGCTCCCACACGCCCTGCTCATTAAACGCAGAGCCAGCCGAAACAGAACGCGCAGACACCGGCAAACCGCCATGCACATAAGCAAGCGGCAGAACCCACGCCTCACGCTCAACATACATTCCAAAAGCATCTTCAGCAGAAACGTTCTCAGGAAGTAGGCACCCGTCAGAGTCCACGACACTGTACGGGCTATAACCAGCACCCTGCTCACGCCTATTCTCAGCATGAGCAAGGACAGCCTCACGGCGGGCACGCAGATACAGTGAGTCACCCGTGAACGCCTTGGCAGAGTTTACAGGCACAAAAACAGACGCGGACTCAGGCTCCACCGGAACCATAACCGCGTCTTCATCACGTACTGCTGACATAGCCACGAGTGACCCTCCTTTCTCCGAGGTACTTAAAACAAACAGATTACTTCATAACATGTGATTGGGAACAGTCTAGCACACCACCAATAGGACGGCAAAACCATTTTCACTCACCATCAGCTTTTCCTCACCTACAGGATACCGACGGTCGCCCCAAAAACTCAACCACCATTATACCCCCTTGCGCCTTTATTTTTAAAAACGTCAGCAGACCAACGGCTCCGCCTAGCATCAACTAACCCCACAGCGGCAGAGCGCAAATCATCAAAGCCGACCATCGCAAAGCCCTAAACAGCCTCAAAAACACCACCCCCGGATAAGTCTTATCACTAATCAATAGTAGAACCACCCCACAACACACCCCGACCCCCGCAAACACGCCACGCAACACGCCACCCACACCTACCCTCAGCTACCGAAAAACCACCCAAACCCCAAAAACCTACCAAAAAACCACTACCGAAAAACCATCCATATAACCCCGAAAAGTCCCTAAGGCACCACGAATAGCCACTCTCCCCACAAAATAGCCACAGAGCACACCAGAGACCCACCCAAACACCCCTTAGAACCACAATGAAACCGCTATGACATACTGGGGCTAGAAGAAAAATACTTACGCCCCACCTAACCGCCTTGTGAAACCCAAGGCGGAACACGTAGAATATGAATGTCCCACCAACTACAACCAGGGAGAGAAAACCCGATGGCTACTCCGACGATTACCGTCTACAGCAAGAACAAATGCATCCAGTGCAAGCAGACTGCACGAGTACTAGACGGCGCAGGCATCACCTACGACAACTACAAGGTAGACGAACAGCCCGAGAAGCTGGAATACATCAAGAGCCGCTACCCGAACATCATGCAGGCACCTATCGTGACCATCCGCACGGAACACCCCGAACGCTACCTCAGCCTCCCCGGAGTGAGCCAGCATGAAAGCGACGAGAACGAAATCTGCTTCTCAGGTTTCATCCCCGACGTGCTCAAGGTGGCAATCAGCGAATCCAGCGAGCAGTAACAGCTCCCCACACAACAAATGCGGCACCCCTGTCTACCTACTGGTTTCAGGGGTGCCGCACGACTCTCTAAACACATCCAAAAGAAAGACTCCCACATCATGAGTACTGTCCCGCCTCTTATCCTTGTCGGATACACCGCCCTCACCAACTCCGTCACTAGCATCCTCACCTCTATGTCGGTCACCAACCGAGAAATTGAAGCCTGGGCATCCAAAACTAAAGACAGTAGCCGCCGCACCATCGCCACCGCCGCTACTGAAGCCACCAATAAGATGAGGAACCTGCTGGAAGTTGCAAAGCCCAGGCTCGAAGCCGCCCAGCGCGCGCACCTAGAACACTCCAACGAAGAACAGCCTCAGGAAACCATCGAAGAGCTCATGGCTCTCAACAGCCAATACGACAACATCTTCAAAGAATGGAGCCAAGCAGTCGAACAATGGGAACAGACAAAGAAAGCTAAACCCGTTACGAAAGACGGTCTCCCCGCCCGATTCGGCTACGTCTGCCGACAACACGACTTCGGCACGTACTACTAAACTCTCACAGTAACCGGCACCCCACCACTCAGACAAAGGAACCGCAGATGCGCTACAGCCAAGAACTAATCCAGAAAGTACGTGAAGCACACGACATCATCGACGTGTTCGAACAAACCTTCCGCGACACCAAAGACACCGCCGTCCAAATCAGCGGCGTAAACGCCAAAGCCCTCTGCCCCTTCCACGACGAGAACACCCCATCCTTCAACCTGAACACCCTCACCGGAACATACCACTGCTTCGGTTGCGGCGAATCCGGCGACGTTATCAGCCTCGTAATGGAAACCAACGGCGGCAACTTCACCGACGCTATCGAATACCTAGCCGAGACAGCGCAACCGCCCATCGAACTACCCAAAAGAAACCCCGACGAAGGCAACGTCACCAGCAACCGCCGACTCAAAGAAATCACCACAGCCGCATGGAACTTCTACACCGCACAATACGATAACCTCCCTGAGAACCACCCCGCGAAAGCTCAGGTCACCAAACGCGCCCTCAACCCAAACCTGCCTCACTACGGGTACGCCCCCGGCGGCAACGCACTCACCAAGCATCTCACCCAAACCTACACCCCCCACGAACTAACCCTAGCCGGAGTCTGCTCCCAGAACAAAGACACCGGCGAACTATACGACTTCTGGCGCGACCGCCTCATGTTTGCCATTACCGACATGCACGGAACCCCCGTATCGTTCACTGGACGTGCCCTCAACCCCGACGAAGAACGCAAATACGTGAACGGTCGCGCAACCCCAATATTCGAAAAAGAAAAGCTTCTATACAACCCCAACATCTCCCACGCAAACCAGCGCACCCGTGAAACAAACATCTGCTACATCGTAGAAGGACAATTCGATGTCATCGCAATGTACGACAACGGGTACACCAACGTCTACGCCACCAGCGGTACCGCAATCACCGCCCAACACATCAAAATCCTCCAGCGACTTATCGGAGAAACTGGGAACATCATCTACATCCTCGACGGCGACAAGGCAGGCATGAAAGCCACCGCCGCCGCATACCACACTGCCCCACAAGCCCAAGCGCAGTCGTGGGCAGTAGCCATGCCCGAAAACCTCGACCCATGCGACTACCTCCAACAGTACGGGCAAGCCAACTTCTCCAACCACCTCAACACCGCAATCCAGCCGCTAACCATCGCCGCGCTCAACTACTACGCAAACATCTACAACCCCCAAAGCTTCACCACCCAAACCGCATTCCTCAACGAAGCGGCAACAATGCTGAACAACACCACAACCCCCTCCCTCCAACAACTCATCATCACCACCACAGCCCAATACACCAACACCAACACCTACCAAGCAGAGCGAGCCCTCACGAACCACGCCACCACCCACCGCAAACCCAGCCAGCAAACCCAACACCAAGGAACCAACAAAACCACACTAACCCGCCAATGGACAAACACCCAAGATGAAGTCACCTACACAAACACCCTCGCCCTAATAGAAGCAGGCAACAGGCAACTACTCGCCGCCCGCAAACTCCTTCATCTTGCCCTATACTACGGCGCATACGCACAACTCATCGAACTACCAGTCTGGAACGAACTACCAGCCACCATCCAGCACCTCTACAACGAAGCCGTACAGCTCACCCATGCCGGTAAAACCCTCCACCCAGACAACTTCACCAACCCACCCCTAGCAGAACTACTCATCACCCCCACCAAAGCGGACAGCACAACTCTCACCCCCGAACAAGTCACCCGCGAGTTCAACACAACCCTCAAAATGCTAACCCGCGCAAACCGCCGCAACCGCCGATAGCCCCAAAACACAAGAAGAGCCCTCTACCTGGCAAAAAACCAAGTAGAGGGCTCTTCCCTGCGCACCTTCCTAATTACCTGCAAGGCAAAGCGGCGGCAACCGCAATCACAGTCGCCTCATACTCCTCACCAAGACGCGCATACCTTATCGGAGGCACAACACCAAACCACGGCGAAGGCGAATCCATAAAGCTTGCAATACCTCTAGGTGACCATCCCAACTCCCGAAGCGCCCTACCCAACCTCACAGAAGCAGGGCACAAGCTAACCTTAATGCCCTCTTCCCAAGAGCCTTCCCTCAGCAGGTGAAAGTCAGCCACCGTGTACTCCAAGCTAGAGGCTTCTTCGAAATCATCATCTATATCCTGCACATCTAGAACCACCAATTCCCCGCTTTTGCAGAGCGAAACAACATCCTCAGCAGGCAAACCTAAAGCACGCGCAACACTCGTATGACACAGCCCATGCCCCCAGCGCGCCGAATAACCCCATCTTCCCCTCTGCGACCGAGCAAGCATCAACCCCTCACTCATCTTCAACACCCTACTAACATCCGAAAACATGAACTCACCATCTGACTCGCCCACCATCGAATCATCCAAGAACCCAGACCCAGCAAAAGCCTGAACCACAGCAGGATTAGGCACCGAACCCTTCGTCACTTCAACCCACTCGTTCGCGCTCTTCTCAACATAAGTGTTCAGAACATAATTATGAGTGTCCGCAATAACCATTGCCCGCAAGCCGTCATCACCAGTCTTCAACAACTCAGCGGCAGTAAGTAGCCCGTAATTAGTGGTGGGAAAGAACAAGAAATGCACGCTCCGCTCACCACCAAAACCGCCTCGCGTCAAAATCTTGGCACACTCAAAGAACTCAGGCGAAATGCGCCGCGTCTCATCCACATCCTCAAACTGAATAGGCGGGAAAAGTAGCTCCCCATCCTTCAACGAACGCTCAGCGAGCAGGCATCCTTCCCGATACAGCTGAACCACATTATCCTCTGAAAGACCTGAGAACTCAGCAACATCACACACCTTGAAACCATACTCAGACCTCATATCGTCATACCACCCATCAGCGCCACCACCAAAGGCATTACTGACACGCCAACCAAACCAATCAGTCGGAACGCCCAGAACATCCGTTATAAGCCCAGAATTGTAATCCTCAAAGTCGCACTTAGACCTGCAATCCTTCAAGCCAAGCGAGCGCAACCTCAAGAAATCCTCAACCTTGGGAAACTCGAAGCCACCCCAATCCAACGCATCGTAAATCATTGCGCAATCCTTTCAAAAGAAGTAGTAGATAAAAGTAATTCTACCATCAGCCGCAGGGCACATCGAGGAATACGCCCCACCCGCAACAAACGCTATAGGAAAAGTAACCGTAAACCCTAAACACTCACGAAAGTAAAGGACACCATGAACCAGGAAGCGTTGAACTACCAGCGCGAAGGTAACGAAGTCCCTAACGACACCTCACCCCCCTCAAATAGCTCCAGCGGCGGCGACCTCATCTCAGGTCTGCTATACACCCTCACCAAATGGGCGCTCATCTTGGTTGCACTCGTGCTCTGTAGCCCCGCCCTGTTCGCTGTAATCATCATTGTGAGCTGGTCATACTACTACCTCACCCGCAAAAAGATGATGCAGGCATCCGAGGTGGGACTCTATATGGGAGGAACAGCCCTTGTCGGGCTGGCACTATGGTTCATCCTGAACATCCCTCAAAAGTTCTCAGCCGCCTTCTCAGCCTTCACCAAGAACCCCGGCAACTACCTTCTCAGCCCCTCAGGTATCTTCGACCTGGTGGGCTCATTCAGCGCGCCATTCACCATAGGCGGCATCATCCTCGGGTCGCTCCTAGGCTGGCTCCTAGCCGTAAGAATCCAATACGACTACGACCACAACGAAGAGATTAAATACAACGACTCACTCTGGATGAGCGAGAAGAAGTTCAAATACCGCCTAACCCCATTCCAACGCCGCAAGCGCGACAAGCTCGAAGCTCAAATCGTCTCCGGCGCTAACTTCATCCTACCCGGCGAACGCTCTGACATGTCCCCCGGTGTAGCCTACGGTATTAACGAAGAGTCAGGCGAAGGCGTATGGTTTACCGTCCCCGAAATTCCCCGCCACGTCATCAAAGTCGGCTCCCCAGGTAGCGGTAAGACCGCCACCACCGAAAGCGAAATCCGCGCCAACGCAAAGCTAGGCATTACCAGCATCCTAGTGAACATGAAGGCAGACCTCGCGCTTGCCCGAAAACTTGCGAACTACGCCGCCGAAGAAGACATTAACTTCTACCACTTCACCCAAGGTAACCCCGAAACCGGCGAATACGACAACGCCTACAATCCACATGGCCCAGCATTCCTAGACCCCTTCGCAGGGTTGAAGCCTTCCGAGAAGCTGGACATCGCAATCGGCTTCCAGAAGTACCAAGACGACGCTCAGAAATATAAGAACGACGTTTGGGCAACCCTCCAAATACTCCTCAACTCACTAGATGAGCTTGAAGTGTACATGAAACGCAAAGAACGCAGTAACCCCGCAGAATACGCACTCATCGCAGACGAACTGGAACAAGCAGGTGTCCCTTGGCATAACGGTGAGTTCCGTCGATTCTGCGGCGCTCTCATGCACCCGGAAGCCATACTCAACCACCTTCCCGAAGGCAATAAAACCGGCGCAGACCTCCGCCGCCGCATCCTAGAAGGTGCATCCGGCAACATCAAGAACTCCTGGGAGACTCCCCGAGGAAACGTCAGCATCATGCTTAATTCAGCATACGGACGCTGGCTAGGTCTGCCCCAGAATGGAGAGCCATACATCAACTTTGACGAAATCGTCGCACCCGGCGCGAAGCCATCCATTGTCCTGCTCGACTTCAACGCGGACTCCGAAGTGGAAGTCAGTACCGGCTTCGGCAAAATGCTCGCAAGCCTCCTAACAAGCATGTCATCCCACCGCCGCCGCGACGACACCCAGAAACTCAACGTCATCCAAATATTCTTTGACGAGTTTCAGACCATCCCGCTAACCAGCATCGCAGGTCTACTCGAAAAAGCGCGCTCATCTAACGTCGGCATCTCTCTTGGACAGCAGAACCTTGAACAGCTCTACGAGAAAAACGACCCTGCGGCAGTGAACAGCCTCCTCGTAAACGCAGATACCCTAGTAGTGCTCGGTGGCATGAAGGGCGGCGAAACCGCAAAGCGAATCGTCTCCCTCGTTGGAACCAAAGAAATCAGGCGCTACAAGGTGGACTCAAAGCGAGAGCGTGTTATCTGGAAGAACCTCCTCCAGTGGGACGACAACCGACGCTACTACAAGTCCTCCGAAAAGGCTATCGTGCCCCGCGTGTCTGAGGAACAGCTCATCAACCTCCGCCGCCCAAACCCAGACAAGGGCTCCTTCTACACCGAAGGCATGATAATCCGCAAAACCCCCTACACTGACCCCATCACCAAGGAAATACGCGAAAGGATGGACGGTACGCTCACCCACATCATCCTCCCCGAACAGGTACTCACCAAGCTCCCCCGCGTACCATCTGAACCCGTCACCCCGCCCACCACAACAACCACCCCGAAACGCTACCCAAAGCCCCGCGTTAAGGCACAGACCCAAGAGGGTACCACAACGCCTAAGCGTAGGGAGAGCAAGCCGACCACAGCGCGAACCAAACCCACTGTAAGCAAGGCTCAAGCACCGAAGAGCAAGCCCCCGGTAGCTCCGCAGGTAGCAGTTCCCGTAACGCCCCCGGTGGCACCACCTCGCCCAAGTACCCCCGCAGGCGCTATGAACAAGGTGAAGAAACCTAAAATCGTTCAAGCTCCGAAAGGAACACCCCCGCAAACACCCAAAAAGCCGCGACTAACCCAACCCGCTAAACCGGCATCAGAGCAACTACCGCCCGTCAAATTCCAGCCGCGAAACATGAGCGGAGTCATCTCTGAAAGCGTCCAAACCCGCAAAGACCAAAGCACACCAAAGGAAGGCACCCCCTAATGGCTATCAGTCGTCAGCACAGCTCCAAACGAACGGTAAAGCCCACACCGCCCACCGAACAGCCCATCACATTCCACGCAGACGAAGAGGAAACCCTCTACGCCAACAACAATGAAAAAGGCGCTGTCTCATTCCTGGGCGACCCTCTCTATAAAGAGAGTAAGAACTGGGCAACCCGTGGGCGAATCACCGCCTTTGCCGTGTGCGGTCTACTCGCCGCATGTGTTGCAAGCGCTATCATCCACCCATACACCCTACCTAAAACGCTCAGCGACGCAGAGTTCGCCGCAAAAGCACGCGCGGCAAACGGAGAAACCGGGTTCAATAAAGCCGCTGGCGAAGAGATAGCCGTGAACTATGTCAAGGCATACCTTAGCCTTAAAACCGACGAAACCGCCGAGAAACAGCTCGCCTTCTACCTCACCGGAGACAGCCTATCATCGGCATCTGACAATAACGGCGCAAGCAACATCCGCTCAAGCACCGCCAACTCAGCCCAGCAGGTCATCGGCACACCACAAGTAACGCGAGTCGCCGTACACAAGAACTCCGCATTGGCAACCTACCGTGTGGTAGCGCTGGTCAAGCCATCCGCAACCGGCACAGGCACCACCGTGAAGGATGCGGCTAAGAACAACAACCAGAATGCTGAGCTGAAGCAAATCTCAATGTCCGTAACCGTAGCGTACAACGAGAAAACTTCCAAGTACTACGTCGCAACCCCACACCCCGCCATCGTCCCCTCACTCTCAATGGGCAAGTCACAAGAGCTAGTGAAGAGCAAGACCATCCCTGGTGAAAGGGTTCAACCTAGCGCAGACCTTGATAGCGTCATTCAAGGCTATTTCAAGGCATATGTGGCGGCTACCCCCGAGAAGCCGGGCGACCTATCTCAGTATGTCGTTGATATTAAGAAGTCGAGTGTAGCTACCATCGGCTTCGGTGGTCAGTACACCGTCAATACCAACAGCATCACCTACGAAGCTTACCGACAGTCTAACGGCGACATCATCGCCAAGGTAAACCTCGAACTGGTTGATGAGCTAGGAGGCAGTACCGACACAGAAACAAAGGAAAGCGCTAAGCAGAGCATCACCTACCCGGTTACATATAAAGTGACGCTCTCTCAGCAACCCAATAAGAAGTTCCTGGTGTCGAACATGGAACCGGACATTTACGACACCGACTCTTCCGACATTGTTAGAACAGTAAGCACTGGCGAGTAATAATCTCTGATATATATACAGGGACAATGCTAACGCTTACATTACTTTTGGAGAAATACCTTGATTAGCTCTTCACTTCTTCTTCCTTTCGCGCTTGTGATTACGAAGAACCTGGTCAGCACCATTATCGCAATTGTTGTGACGGTGCTCATCCTCATCCCTGCGGTACCCATTATCAAGCAGACTGACTTCAAGAAGGGCTTCGCGCTGGTTGTCGCCGTCCTCCTTATCGCCGTCGCTGTATATGCCGCATCGAACTGGCTCATCCCCGACAACGCATTTGTGCAAACGGTTGCGGGCACAGGTGAGAAGGTGGGCACCGACCTTCTGAGTGGCAACGGCTAAGCCTCCAGCCAGAAAAAGGTGCACTAACGCATAAATAGGCACCCGAAACCCCCTCTTACCTGAAAACAGAGCAAGAGGGGGTTTCTGCTATGAGATATAGAGACACTAACCACCCCTACGGAGAACCACAAAGGAAATAGACGCAGATGGCAAGCACTTTCCCCTTCAACCCGCTTAAAGGATTCCCCGGCGAGAAGAAGCTGGCACGCCCTGAAACTCGAACCAAGCCGCGAGAACTGGACATCCCACAGAAAACTATCGCCCGCAACATGGTCTTCAGCGACTCCGAAGTGTGGGCGTTCTACCGCATGTCCAGCGCTCAGTTCGACTTCGAATCAACCGACATCAAATCGGCACTCCTACACATGTCATCAGCGGCATACGCAAGCCTACTAAACCTAAAAGGCGAGACAGGCCCCATCCACATCTTCCCGTTCACGCTATCCACGCCACTAGACGCAAACGCATTCCTCGCCACCTCGTACAGCCCCGCGCAAGCAATGGTGAACCCACAATACGACAGCATCATGAAGTACCAGGCAAACATCCTGAAGGAATCTAGAATTACCATGCAGGACGCATACCTAGGAGTACTTCTTGGCGACCGAAAGAAATTCCAGAAGACGCAGATTGCTGACGAGTCGGAAGAGCCAGAGGAAAGCCTTGAAGATGCGAAGAAAGCTTTTATGAGCGGCATGAAGAAAGGCTCCGCCTTCCTTGCCGAACACGCAAAGATATTCCTCGGCATTTACAGTGAGAACGTTTCCGAACTTGAAGAGCGCAACGCCGCCAAGCGTGAACGAACCATTCGCCGCGCATTGCGCCAAAGCGCTCTCTCTTGCGAACCCCTAACACGTGACGAAATCCTTCTCGCCACCAAGAGCCTCCTACACCCCGGAGTTCCAGTTCCCCCTTTGGAGATTGAGCCCGGTGGACGTATCGGAAGCCACCAAATCGCCTACGAGTACGCGCATCTCATTGACAACTCCCGCAACACCTGCCTAGTCATCACCCAGGAATACACTAAAGCAACCCTCAAGAAATACGTGGCGACATTCACCGTCTCACAGCTACCTGAGGTGCTAGAGTTCCCAAACATCGCACCCTTCGCGGAAGTCGCTAACTCAGCGGTCTCTCAAGCAAGCGTATTTGCGCGACTAGCAATCGTGCCCAACAACATTATGAAAGAAGCATTTAGCTTCGTCCGCCAGCAACACATCCTTGAAGCTGAAGACCTCAAGAAGAGCGCTGAACAGATTCAGGAATATGGTCACGCAGGCATCACTGAGCTTCAGAAGTCCAACCTCCGACTCGAAGAGCTGATGGAAGCGAACGATACCATCGGTGAGCCCTGGGTTCGTGGCAGTATCCACATCCGCGTATACGGCGACAGTTACGAAGACCTGGAAACCCAGTTTGAAAAGCTCAAGCAGGAATACCGCTCGCAGAACATCAACCTGCGCTGGACGCGCAATAACCAGCTAGAGCTCTTCATGTCTGCATTCCCCGGCTCAAGCCTGTACGTGGGCGGCGTGACCAATAACCACATCCTCACCAACCAGTTCACCGGGTACCTGGGTCTGAACTTCGCCGCAAACCTCGGAGACGACCTGCGACCTAACGCGCTACGCGACAGTACAGCCCCCCGCATCTAAAACGACCCATGTAAGGAGCCGCCGCCATGCCCAAACCCCAGCAAGACGGAAATAGGAAAGGTGTATTTAAAACAATACTCGCCTCCGTCATCATTATCGCCACCTTCGGTCTACCCTACCTATACGGGGTCAGCCACACTAAGAACCTCAGCCCCCTAGTCGCCTACCCCTACACCTTCAAAACTTTCGGTGATGCGGCGGGTAGGTGCATCGAAAGCGTGGTAGACAGCAGTAAAGAGTGTAAGCTGACAGCACCCGGAATTGGCGGCACGGGCGCAGGCGCAGGTGGCGCGCTATCCGAACCAGCCCTTCCCAATAAGCCAGCTAAAAAGGATGCTGAAGCCGTTACCGCCTACGGCAAAGCACTAGACAACCTTAAAGTAGCTAAAGCCGAAGACGTAGAGTACACCCCCGCAGAGTGGAACATCTGGGCAACCAACAACAACGGATGCACCACCCGCGCAGAAGTCCTCAAAGCGCAAGGCAAGGATGTCACCACTAAGGATAATGACCCAGCATCATGCGACATCACCAGCGGCAACTGGGCTGGCATCTATGACGGAACCACCTTCTCCGTAAAGCCAGGCGAAGACCCTACTGGTCTACGCAAGAACATTAGCGTAGACCATGTAATCTCACCGAAATACGCCGCCACCCACGGCGCAAAGGACTGGGACGCAGAGAAGAAGGAAGCTTTCGCCAACGACACCAGCCAGCTACTCGTCGTATCTGCTGAGTCAGCGAAAGCTAAGGATGGTAAGTCCCCTGCCGGGTATATGCCTCAGAGCAGTGAGCAGTGCCACTACTCCCAGCTGTGGATAGACACCGCCACCAAATATGACCTGAGCATCACCCAAGCAGACAAGAGCGCCCTGCAAAAGGGGCTTCAGACCTGCAACAGCTAACTCCCTTCTAAGAAGCACTGGAATCCACCCGAAACGCCGGTAGATTCCAGTGCTTCTGCTATAACCTAAAGAACCCAAAAATACGTCCACACCACATAAGCCCGGAGAAGCGAATGGCACTCAACAAGACATCACTCAGCTCAGCTCCAACACCAGATGAGGGAGCCACGAAAGAACGCCGCCGATACACCCCGGCGGCGCTCATTGCCGCCATCATATCGCTTCTCCTGCTGACCATATACCTAGCCACCGGCGGCTCAAATACTACCAAGAGCGTCACCATACCCAGCGGTAGCTCAAGCCCCGCCATCACCATCACCGAAACCGCCCGCGCAGGCGGTATCGGCATCTTTGGTGGAGCCCAAAACCTCGGGCATGGCATGAATAACCCAAACGCCTGGGAAAACAGCTTCAGTAACATACCACTGCAAGACAAGACAGGACGTATTTTCACCCTTAAAGAAGCCGTAGGTGGCAACATTAAATTCACCAACTACGAAGGTGAAGGCGAAGGTGAAGACGGCGTGGTAGCCGCCGACCCCAACCGTATGGAAGGCGCACCCAAAACCATCAATAAAGACTCCGAAAAGCTCACTAAGCTACGCTCAGTGGGCACTATCCTCGTGGGCGGCGCACTTAACGGTATCGCGGACACTCTCAACGGTGTAACTGGTCTTGCATACGACCTGACGCAGAACTTCGTAACCGCCGCATTCAACCCGCACACTGTGTGCTCTGACCCCAAGGACAAAGACTGTGTATTCAACGTCACCAAGCTAGTCTCAGGTGACGGCAAGGATGACAAGGGCCTTATAGGGGCGGTCACCAACAGCGCCTATTACCCCTTTGTAGGCCCCATTGCGCTTATCATCATCCTAGTAGGTATTTACTTCTTCGGCTTTAAGAACAAGAGCCTCATGCGCGGCGCTATCAACGCCCTCTACGTTGTAGGTGCAGGTCTGGCAGGCTTCGCAATCCTCATGAACGCAGGCATGTTCACCAGCCTACCCATCAAGGTCATGCAGGAAATGGGTGGCGCGGCAATGAGCATCAGCACCAGCGCAGGCAACGAAGAAACAGGCGCAAGCAAAGATGGAAACACCTCCAGCGCATCCGCCATCTGTAAGTCTACCGCTGACAACCTCAGCAACTCCGAGAAGACTGTCCTCAGCATTAACTCCATGACCTGCACCATTTGGCGCGTCGTAAGGCTAGACCCCTACGCCCGCGCCCAATTTGGGCGACCCTTCGCACAGCTGGACGTAAAAGACCCAGCAATGGCAGAAATCATCAAGAAGGCTGAAGTAGACCCCAACACCTTCTGTGTACCCCTTAAGGTAGTAGGCACCCCCGCAGAGCACCGCAACAAGACCCTCAAGCTAGAGGAAAGTAACCATAAGGTCTGCAACCTAGCCGCATATCAGATGTACCTACAGACTGACGCGCAACTAGGCGACAAGGCGAACGAACGCAAGCACGGCGTAGACCCCCGCTGGTACAACGTCGTTGCTGTAGCCCACGCAGACGACAGGCTGTGGGACAACTGGTCATACAGCTGGACTTCCGCAAGCAACCGATTCATGGTGACCACCGTCGCCATGCTCTCCTTTGTGCCCATCGCTATTGTGATGCTCCTATTCTCAATCGCATCTATTATTCAGCTGTTCACCGTCGTACTCATGATGATTCTCCTGCCGTTCATCATGCTCTGCCTGCTGGATAAGCAGAGAGGTCTGTCCATCGCAAAGCGCTATGGCGGCTTCATGCTGGGCGCAATCCTCAGCTTCATTCTATACAGCACCCTCCTCGCGGTCGGTGTCATTATCCTATCGGCAATCATCGATACTGTAGCAGACCTTGCACTCGTCATGGTCTTCAACATTATCGTTGCCGCCGCACTCTGGAAGCAACGCCGTCAGATTCTCACCCTAGCAGAAAGGTCAAACCCGTTCAGCAACAACTACGTCGGTAACGCCATCGGCAACGTTCTCGACCGCTCCAACTCTGCTAACACCCTCCGCAACAGCGTCGTGGGTGCCGTCAGTGGCGCTAACTTCCGTAGCGCATGGCGCAACCGCAACCACGTGAACGAAGCAGGTGAACGTTCCGGCTTCCTCCGCGCAGTCCGCGAGAACATGCAAGACGCAGGTAAGCTTGCCGCAGAGCAGAGCATCCTCAGCAAGAAGCCTAACAGCATGGCGGCAGTCGCCCTCAGCACGCGCCGCAAGCTCGAAGCTGAAAAGATGGAAGAGCTACAGCGCTACGAAACCGCGAAGAAGAGCGAGATGGAAAACGTCAGGAGCGACCGAGAACTCGCATCCAACACCGTCCAGTACGGTCAGAACGCCACCACCGCACAAGCAAACCTCGAACAAGTTGTCGCGTCCAACGCAAACAACGCCGCAAACACCATGCGCCGAACCACCGAGAACGTTCAGCGTTTGGTACTCGAATTTGCTAACAGCGGCGACGGCACCGACCGCTTCTACCGCGAAACCTTCGCAGACATCTTCCGTGCAGAGCAGGCAATGCAAACCGCCAGCCACAAGCGTAAACTCGCTGAAGTTGTTGGCGACGAATATGCCGCAACGCAGGCACGCGCCGAATACAACCAGGCACGCGCCCTCAAGGGCATGTACGAGGAAAGCCTCACTATGGAACAGCGCAATGCATACGGCGAAGAGCTCAACCGCCTCTTCCAAGCAGACCCGCTACTGGCAAAGAACAAATCCGCTATCGAAGACGAGTTCGCACAGGCACGCGCCCTCGATTTGCAAGCAACCCAGGCAGGTATGGAAACCTACCGCGCATCCACCAACGCCAACAAGTCGCTTGACGGTCTGTTGGAGAAGGAACACCAGGAGCAGGCACAGCTTGCAGGTCAGCGCGCCCGCGCTCTGGCTCAGAACAACCCTGAGGTGAAGAAGATGGGCAAGGCTGAAGCTCTCGCGTTCCTCGACAAGGCAGAAAATGCCGCTATCAAGAAATACTTGGCAGAGAACGAAATCGAAGAGCGCGAAGGTCTGGCTCTCAAGATGCCTCAGCTTAACCGCCTCGAAACGCCGCTCCAAACCCTATCCACACCTGAAGAGCACAAGCAACGCCTGCTCGATGAACAAGAGCGTCTTAAGGAGGAAGAGCGCCGCAAGCGCGAAGAGGAGGAACGTCGTAAGAAGGAAGAGGAAGAGCGTCGTAAACGTGAGGAGGAAGAACGCCGCCGACAGCAGGAAAACGACGAGTGGGATGAAGCATTTAGCAACCTTCCAAAGAACCCTCTGACTCATCAAGGCAACGACGGCAACCCCGGAAACCAATCCACCCACACCGACAACTCAACAGGCTCACAACAGCAGACTGAGGAACCTGTCCGCACGTTCACCCCGCCCATCCAGCCGAAATTCGAACAAAAGCTGGGTAATAGCACCAACCCCAACAGCGGAAACTCCGAGCCGAAAACTGAACAGCCTCAACCACAGGCAACTCAGCCCAAGCCCGCAACCCCGCCGCTAAACAAACAGGAAGGAAACACTCTACCGAAACCTCAGCCACCCGTGAAAAAGGAAGTACCTCCAACTACCGCAAACGACCAGCAGGCACCCGCCACCGCCCAAAAGCCGGTAGCGGCACCTAAGCCAGCAGGCACCCCGTCAGCGAAAACAGAGGTAACCCCCAACCCCACGGCAAAGACTGAGACAAAACAGGCACCACCTCAGCCCGAAAAGCCGAAGGTGGAAGTCCCCAAGCCTGTTCCTGCTGAGGCGAAAACTGCACCCATCCCCACCGTCACACCAAGCCCTAAGAAAGCTCAGGAGGCGCAACCCCGCAGAAACCCCCTCAACAATCAGGCAGAACCAGCTACCGGCGGCAAGAAGTTCTTCAAAAAAGCGCCTCAACCAATCCGCCAACCGCAGGGAAGCCCCATCAACACGCCACCTAAAAACGAGACACCCACTAGGAGGGTAGATGACAGCCAATAACGAACCCACACAGCCGCCAAATACCCCAGCACGGGAAACAGTGGCAGACAAGGCTGTGAAGACCGCAGAAACAGCACAGAAAGCCGTCAAGACGGCAAAGAACGTTAGTGCCGCAACCACAGCAACCGTATCCACCCTCACCAACCCAGCCACATGGGTAATCCTAGGCATTATCGCACTCTTCATCCTACTCCTGGTCACCGGCATCCCAGCCGCCCAGGTGTGGGGTAAAAATGATAATGCTGACGGGTGCTACGGCATCAGCCAGAACAGCGGCAAAAGCAAATCGGGGCTGAAACACAGCGAAGACCCAGCCGAAAATGTCCAAAACGTCGCAACCTGGCTATCATCAACCACCTTCGGTGGTGAATGGGGAAACAAACCATTCACCACCAAAATGATAGCCGGGCTAATGGGAAACTTTGGGCAGGAGTCCGGGTTCAACTCCGAACTCACTCAGGGCGGCTCCGGGCTGAACTCCAAAATGAGCAATGACGAAATTCTTGCGCAAGGTAACGTTTCCGGTAAAGCTATTGGTTTTGCGCAGTGGGACGGCGACCGCCGCATCAACCTTGTAAATTTCGCCAAAGCTAATAACTCCCACTGGTCTGACCTTGGTACGCAGATGGACTTCCTGAAGCAGGAGCTCGAAGGCGGCGAAGGCGCAAACCTCATCGCAAGCGGCTTCGCAGACGACTCCAAGAGCGTAGCTGAACTTGTCGCCATCTTCAACAACAAGTTCGAACGCTCAGGTCACCCCAACATGCCTCGCCGTATCGCCTTCGGTGAAGACTTCATCAAGGACTTCAAGCCCGGCATGAAGTCTAGCGGTAGCTCCTCCCTCTCCAAGGGCGGCGGCTCATGCTTCCTCGGCGGCGAATCCAGCGCAGACATGTCCGGCATCGTAGAACTCGCAAAGAGCATCGCATGGGACTCCAACAAGCCAGACGAAGCAAAGCGAATCCCGGTCTCCGACGCAGACCCCGACGGGGTAGAAAATGCAAAGCCAGCCTACAAAGAAGCCAAGAAAAAGGCAGAAGAAAAGGGCGGCAAGGACACCCACACTGAACGCCCTGGAGCGGAAGCCCTATACGCCTCATGCGACCGCTTCGTCGCAACCGTCGTGAAGAACACGGTAGACCCTAAGGTTCCTTGGGGTGCAACTGGGCAACAGGCGGAATACTACGCACAGTCTTCGGACTGGAAAGACGTAACCGGCAAACGTTCCGACCTGCAACCCGGCGACATCCTCATCGCAGGTGGACCCGGCGGCACAGCCGGTCATACCGCCATATTCATTGGCGACCATGACGGCAAGCCCTCAGTGGCGCAGGGCTCATGGCGCAACGAAGTAGGCGCTATCCACCCCATCGAATACCGCTGGTCGGAAGACCTTACTGACCTGCTCGGGCAGAAGTACAAGGTATACCGATACGTGGGCGCGAATAGTGGAACCCCTACCGACAAGGCGTAATGAACACACCCAAACCAGACAGCGAAAAACAGAAAAGGAGGGTAGTATAGACGTATGGCTAATGATAATAACAACGCTGACGACCAGCTTTCTGGTAACACTTACGTTCGCCTCCTTGGTCGCCCAAAAGATACTGTCCCCGTAACGCCCACCCCTGACAACTCTGCGGAAAAGGAGCAGGAGCCTGAAACGGAGCCTGCCAAAAAGCAGAAGCTTACCCGCAGAGAGATGCTTCTGCTCGGGGGTGGCGTGGCGGCGGCTATCGCTGTCCCAGCCATCTTCATCTCCCAGCCGTGGAAAACCGAAGACAAGGTGAAAGAAACAGCACCCGCATCATTCACCCTAACTGAGGAAGACACCCGAAAAATTTCGGACTTCATCGAATCATTCATGAAGTCCGCCGGGAACTTCGGCGTAGACGACAGCAAGCTAACTCCAGCTACCATCCGAAACGTCCGATACCTCGTCAAAACTAAGAACAGCGGCTACAACGCCTACTTGAGGACACGCGCTGACGCTTACCGAAGCGTAAGAAGTTCAATCTGGGAAGGCTCACCCGTCTACTACGACGCTGAAACAGTTTCACGTTGGAGTAAAGAATCCTACCTAGAAGACGCACGTATGCCTACGTTCCAAGTTCGAGGGGAAGTGAAGGTTCACTTTGAGCCATCTGGCACCTATTACATTGACAGTATCGGCACAACCCACAGGCGCGTCTCAGTAGAAGTGGACTTCACCTCAATAGAGACTGTCCGCATTCAGGAGGCAGATGGGGTTGGGTCAGATGGGGCTTTTGCGGTACTAGAAAAGGAACACCCCGCCGTGGTTAAGATGGAGCTCGTCGAGTCGAACGACAAATGGTATCTCTATTCTCAGAGCGGCACTAAGCAATACCTGCTGGCAACCTGGGCAGAGTTTAAATCCAGCGACTACGCAGAGTCTCAGAACACAGGCTTCACCAAGGTCGGAACGATTGTCCCCACCGACAATTCATCCGCCGTAGCGCCTGCCGCTACAGCCAGCCCAACCGCATAAAGAACTAATAACAGTGTTGCCGGGCAGAACTCCCAACTAAGGAGCTCTGCCCGGCAACACTCTGTCCAACTAACCCACATATCAACCCAGCGAAAGATTGCATAGGTGGCTATATACTGCAACAATTCGTGGCATAAATATTCATTGACGGATAGAAATTTCGAAACGGAACCCCCGGAAATTCAAGGCTGAACACCAATAACCCCGCTAGTCACGCAAAAAGTTCCCTAAAACGAGTTGCGTACACCACACTACGGTTGCATAATGATGAAATGGATAACAATACAGAACCCCCCACGCTATACCTAGCGATTACCCACGCAAGCCCATACGATACTCCCTACGCAACCGTCAAGGCGTGCATCCTCTCCACTATCGAGAGTCTTAAAGACGCACCCAGAAACCCGCTGGGTGAGCTGGGCGCACTTGCACTCAATGAGGAGCAGGACACCTTGCAGATAACCCGCCCATACCACCTTGCTGGGAAACCCCGAGGAACAGCCAGCCTCGCGGCACTAAAAGACATCGTAGAAGACCTTCGACTATGCGGCTACAATGTCTCCGTCACGAGTGAAGACACCCTATCCACGTTCACCCCGCTCAACCCATAAGGAACGTCCATCCCAATGGTAGAAAAGTACAACCACTGCCTCGTTAATCTCAAGCCCTACTACACTAATGCGCAGTTCTACGCATTCCCCATCCAAGAAAGATGGGCTATCCGCGTCAGCGACGGCATCTGGATAACCCCAGAAAAGCTTATCGAAACAACCCTCACCAAGAAGGAGTTGAAAGCCAATCCGAACATCTTGGATGAAGCTACCAGTTGGCTAGAAAGCCTCGTTGCTGAGAAAAAAGCGTACAAGTCCCCAAACGGAAGCTCCTACGCAATGACAGGTAAAGCAATCGAAGAGTGGTTTACAGAGCGACAAAAAGATGAGCCTAAGCTACGGCTAGGGCTAAAGCTCATCGACAAAAACCTACCCACCCGCCTCTACGGTGGACTAACCGAAACGGAAGGCTTTCAGCTCGCCCCCCTACGCCCAGTCGCAAACCTGACGCTCAAGGACGCGAACGGTGTATATAAGGAGCTTCAAGAAGCTCTCGCCGGAATTGGCATCGTTACCACCGGGCGAGACGGGCGAATCGTTGTACGCGCCGCAACTCCCGAACCCGCGTACACCATCATGAAAGACATTGCCGAAGCGCACAACGCCCCCGAACCTGTCCGCGTCGCATACCCAGTATTCCGCCGCGAAGGTACCGACGTTCCTCAAGAGTTCTACGGCGGACTTATCGAGTTCTACGGCATGTTCGTGCAGGGGCTAATCTCACCCAGCCACCGCGAGACAGTAAACGTACTACTAGGGAAGAACCCTGAAGAGCAAGCCGCCTACTACGTGGGAATCGCCGCCGAAGGATACGCAAAGTACAACGAGTCTGGCGGCGTACCCTATGCCGCTTACCTAGCATCCTCAGCCCCAAACTGGGTAAACGACCTGCCCACGCATATCCTAGGTGCGCCACTGGCAAACTTCCAGCGCAACCGAAAACGCGCAATCAAAGAGCTTAACCAGAAGCACGGCAACCCCCAAGGTCACAGGTACACCGACGAAGAGCTCGCTCAGCAGATGGAGATACCATTGGCTGAATACCTCAGCCACAAGGAATCCAACGAAAACTGGGTGAAAATGCGGACAGTGGAAGAGCTCACCTGGAAAGATAACGGGCAAGAGCGTATCACGCATCATCTAGACCCAGCCAAGTCCAACGTTCGAGATATGGAAGCGGCAACAGACATGCTTCTAGCTATCCTCGACACCGGCATCCAGCTAGACGACATCAATACGACGGAAGACTGCCTCTCAGCCCTTGTAACCAGCGGAGCTACCGCAGACCTCATTGCCCTGCGCGACATCCCCAATAGCTACAAGAAGAAGCTTGCGGAAAACTACCGGGTGCGCCGCTCAGAGAGCATCAACCGCCACTAGCTAACACCAGGAAAGAGGGGGAAAATGAGAGTGCAACAGCCGCCACCGAAAACATACCGCCGAATGGGGAAAATAGCCCTGACAAGCATCATCGCCTTATTCTTCATTCCCATCATCGTCACCAGCATTATCCTGAATATCGCACAGCGCTATGAGAACCTGCGCGCAAGCGGGCTCCTCGCTGTATCGTCCGCATACGGTGAGAACCCAACCCACATGCCATTTCAGGAGATTTACGACATAAGGTATGTCATAATAGGAGCAGTGTTCCTAACCTGTTGGACACTCATCCCCCTCATAACAACCCTAGCCACCAGACCACGGAAGGAAACTAACCCACATGGCTAACAAGACCGAAGACAGCCCTTACGTTACTCCTGTCACTGCGACAAAACCGCCACTCATCCGAACCATCGGCTTCCTCCTACTCGCATTCATCCTGGGTGCAAGCACTCTCGCAGGACTAGTCTATGGTGGTGTCCTACCCGCACCCAACAGTAACAACGGTGCGCCCACTTCTCAGGCTACATTGCAGAAAGTCACCCGCACTTTCACCGGCAATGACGCAGACACAGATAAGCGGGAAGCAGTCGCAAAGCTTACCGAAATTCACAAAGCAATTGCTCAGACCGCAGACCCCAACTCAATCGCCGCTGAAGTAGCCGAAGGCAACTACGATAGGGCTCCTGAAATCCTCAAGAACTCTGTCGTATCAGGTAGCGAAGAGACTCGCCGGGCAACTATGGTTGCAATGATTTACCTCTCGGCTGGGATAGGTAACTCCGTCGGCGGGGCGGACAACATCAAGCCCATCAGTGAACAAGCGGTCATCAGCTCGACTGAAGCTGTTACTGAGCGAGGAATTGTCCACATCCCCCAGAGCATCTACACCAAGACTAACCACGACGTGACCGTCACGATGGCATACGACGACGAGTCTAAGACGTGGAAGATTGACGGCTACCCCCTTGTGACTCAGGTGCTCATGCTTGCCCAAATTAACCAGGCGCTAAACGCCACCGCAACCCCCACTGCATCACCCGCCCAGTAGAGCTACCATAAGAAACCCCCTATGCGATACAATGGAAAGCGCATAGGGGGTTTCTTATACCCGAAACAGCTAATAGGAGCGTCACTTGACTTCACTAACCATTAAGACGATAGAAATCCATAACCTCCGTAGTCACAAATACTTCACGGAAACGTTCCCGGAAAGCGGTATCACTCATATTACCGGCGGCAACGGCGCAGGGAAATCAACTATCGTCAATGCTGTACCTTGGGCTCTATACGGAACCCGCCCAGCAGACATCACCCGTAACCTCGACCTTCGAAGAGAAGGTACCCCGAAAAATGAGCCCACCTCCGTCAAAGTAACCTACAAAGTAGACGGCGAAACATACACTGCCACCCGAACTATGAACTATAGGGGTACTACGCAGGTCACCCTAGAGAAGATTGAAGATAACGGTTCCACTCACCATATTGCAGGACCTTCCGTAGGTGACGGTACCAAGGCAATCATCCGCACCCTCGGTGTAGGCGAAAGCATCTTTATGAACACCGTCTTCTTCCGTCAGAAAGAAACGGATAGATTCATCAATTCCAAGCCGGAAGTTCGACGCGACATCATCGAACAGCTCACAGGCATTACCGCTAACTCTCAAGCGCTAGAAGAATGTGGCATCCACCGTCGCATTAACAAGCGTGAGCTTGACAGCAAAACTGTGGACAGGGCAGGTCTTGACGCGCACAGGAAAATCGTAGCCGACCTTGCGGAGCGAGAGTTGAAGCTGTTTGAGTCCCTAACCGCTCAGCGGGAGATGTATAGGAGCCTAATGGCTCAAAGGACAGCTCTTACTGCTAAGGTTTCTGAGCTTCAACAGAACTACATGACCCTAACTACCGCCAAGTCGAACCTCGCCAATGTAGAGGAGCGCCGCAACGAAGCCAAGGAACGCCTCAAGCAGGCTCAGAAAGCCGCTGAGGAGCTGGAACTGCGTATCACAGGCGGTAAGGGTGTAGCGTTAGATTACCAGCTTGTAGAAGCCGCATACCAGCAGAAGCTTGAAGCACTACAAGATGCCCGTGTGAATCAAACCACTCTAGAGAGTGCCATAGCCTCCCTGGAGGACAAGCTCAACCGTGCGAAAAACACTCTCACTGAGAATAACCCGTATAAGAGTGCGGAGGAGGCGCAGGATGCCCACAGGGAGCAATCCGAGCAGGAAGTACAGCTCAAAAGCGCAGTCCACTCCCTCAATGAGCGTATTAGCATCATCCAGCAGGCTAAACTACCTGAAGCTGAGCGTAGCTACAATGAAATAGCTAATCTCAGTGGAACCTGCCCCACCTGCCAGCAAATCATCAAGAACAAGGAAGCAGTTCTCAAGCCGCTGGCTGAGACTATAGCCTCCCTAAAGGATGAGCTGGCGGAAAAGCTGGAAGCCCGCGAAGTTGCACAAGAGAGTCTAACCGCGCTAACCGGCTCCATCGCACAAGCGCTAGACATTCTAGATGCCTACCAAGCAGAAAAGGAGGCAACCGAGAGCCTTAAAACCACAAAGAGGCAACTCACCAAGGCTAAGCGGAACTATGCCAAGGCGGAGGAAGAATACAACTCAGCCCTTAACGTCTACAATGACGCTAAGGAAATTGAAAACCTCACCCGCGAACTGGGCAACCAGAACCAGGTGAAACAACAGATGTTGAACTCCATCGCCTCGCTCAACGACAAGATGAACTCCCTCAAGGAAACCATTACAAACACCCCAAACGTCACCGAGCACGCCCTAGCCAACGCCAAGGAACAACTCGCCACCCTGGACAAGAAGATAGCCGAAAACACCTCTAACGGTCAGAATACCAACACGGAACATACCCGTGTTGCAACTGAACATGCAAGACTAGCAACCCAGCTCAAGCAAGAAGAGGAAGACGCAGTAGCATATGCTTCCCTCCTCCTAGAGAAGGAAAGCATCCACTATGCCGAGGCTACCCTCAAAGAGTTCCGCAAAGCAGTCACCGCCACCGCCATCCCGCGACTAACCCAGTTCGCATCCGAGCTCATCGCTGGCTTCACCAACGGAACAATTATCGGTATCACCATAACCGAAGAGTTTAAAATCCTCGCACACTTTGCCAACGGCAAGACTCGCGAAGTTCAACTACTCTCCGGCGGCGAGCTGTCCGCAGTATCGCTGGCAATCGGCTTGGGAATCGCAAAGGTGTTCGGCGGAACAACCAGCACCCTAATCCTGGACGAAGCATTCACCGCATACGACCCAAGGAACATGGATGCCACCATTAAAACCATCCGTAGCATCATGAACGCGCAACAGATTCTTATCATCGCGCACAACGACACGGTGGACGCTGTAGCAGACTACCGAGTGGAACTTGGCTAACACTCTGCTATAATAAATGCATACAGGATGAAACCTACAAAGCGGCTCATCAGATACAAACGGGAAAGTTGCCAACCAAGCCCCGCAAGAACGACAAGCTCGTACCTGGGGAATAGAAATAGCATCAATGCAACAACCCGCTAAGCACTAAGAGCACACAGCAAAGCTGAAAAGCAGGTCATCCGAAACTGCACCTTAGGGGACGCGCAAGAAAATTCTTGCGCGTCCCCTAAACTATGCCCAAACCGCCTTGAACTATAACCTGCGACACATTAGAATGTACCTGTTACAGCAATACTAGCCCCACACAAAAGATAAGGCACAAGGCAGGCATGACTACCACCACGCTAACGCTCCGCATTACCCCCATCAAAGACACCCTAGAGGCAACCTTTGACCGACTTTTCGCGCACCACAAGGAAAGCATCTACAACCTCTTGCCCCCAAGTGCTAAGAGTGACGACCCACAGCACGAACAAATCCTTCGAATGAAGAAACTTAAGAAAGACGCGCAAGCGCAAGCTCTTGAAGCTCTGCGCATCTACAGTAATGACCCTAACCTTACCGCCAACTCCAAAAACGTCCATGTCCGGTTCGCAACAGAATCCCCAGTAGGGAAGCAAGATACCAGCGGGCAACCCGCCCCGCTATCCCTCCCAGGTCTAGAAGAGCCCACCTACGAACACGACGGAACGAAATACATCGTCCCAACCATCAAGCAGTGGCAGAAACTTACCAAGGGGCAATGGATTCACTGGAACCATAACACTCTCAACCTGACCAAGGACAAGCCGGAACGCGGGAAGAAACTCGTAACCCCCGCCGAAGAAGTAGAGCAATTCATCGAAAACAGGGTCATAGACGCTATCGACTGCGCCATCAAGTACGGAATCACCTCCTACAAGATACTTGACCAGCACCACTAGCCGACGGACAGGAAACCTATTATGCCACGCAAACGAAACCCCTACGGGTATACCATCGTAGAGAACGCGCTCCTAAACAACCAGCACAGATGGGAGCCCGAGCCCGAAGAGATGGAACTTCCTCTGCGCATCTACAAGATGAACACGAAACAGCGCGGCGAATACTACCGCATCAAGCATGACGACTTAATGGATGTCGCCGCAAATGAAGCGCGCCGCGTCGCCGGGGTCAGCAAAGAAGACGCAATCAATGCCATTAGCGCCTACAGGAACGTCGCAACCTCGCTAGTAGGCAACGGCATAAGCGTAGACCTTATGGGAATGGTAGACCTCTACCCAAATACCGGAGGGAATAAACGACTCACCACCAAGGTCAAGGCATGGCTCCTTGGGCTCATGCGACTTGCCGAAGAACGACCAGACCTACCAATCACCCCAAGAAACTGGTACGTACAGCTTTTTGAGCATGGGTCCCATATCCGCAAAACTCCAGGCTGGGACTACAAGCGGTACGACGAAGAGCGTGCCGCCGGGGTTCCCCATCGCCGTAACGCACGAACCTATGCTGAAGCTCTCAACGACCTTAAGACAGGCGCGCCAGTGCCACCGAAAGAGCTTATCCGTCGCCAAGCAGAACAGAAGCTCAATAGCCGCTAACCGGCAGATGCGTCTAACCTCTGCTATATAGTAAGTGGTTAGTTCCCCCTTTGGTGGGTAGGGCAGGCTTAATCGCCCGGTTCTCCTAGCAGAAAAGCGGCGTGTCTCAATGGCACGCCGCTTTTCTGCTATATACAATCCAGCTGAAAAATACTCTGAGAAATGAACAGGTACGCCAATGGCACGTACATACACCACATGGGGTGAAACCCCTTCAATAAGCCGAGCTAAAAGCAACGATAACCTCCTTCTGAGGCTCGTTGCTTCCATCATGCTTGCCCTCATTATTGTTTCCAGCTTCATCCCCACTGGCGTAAACCTAGCTTTCGCAGACGATGGTGACAAGAAGACCATCGAAAAGCTCCAGAAAGCACAAAAGGAACTAGGCGTAACTGAAACCGGCGACAAAGGTTTCACCCAGACCCTAGACAAAGCGAAGAAAGATGGCTCAAAGACCCCCTTCGCAAAAGTCCTCACCCGCGTGCTAACTCCTGGCTACATCTACGAACACCCAAAGTCCAGCACCGACGGCTACTACCATGACAACAAGAAATGGTCATGCGATGTGAATGACCCCAACCGAGGGTTGCTAACGTACCACAACTGTGACGTGCCTAACTACATTGCTGACCTTGGACAGAACCTATACAGCGCCGTAGCTCCAGGAGGTATCCAGGGCGGCGGCGCACAGTCCAATAAGCTCGATATGCCCTGGCTGGGACTTCCCACCGGGGTTAAAAACGTGCCCGCAACCGCCAGCGCCCGAGTCGAAAAGTACACGGCAATGGAGCTTTACGGCTACAACCTCAGAGTAACCTACTACAATGGCGAGTTCGACCACATTCAGGTTCAAACCCAAGCGCGCCTAATGACTAACTTCGGCGCATCACAAACCCTTGCACTAGGCGTATCAGCAATCTTTAACGGCATCACCGAGGGCGCTAGTGGTGCTGTAGCCGCCTTCAAAGCAGAATGGGCTAAAGGCAACCCGCTAGGTTCAATCGCCGCCGCATTCACAGCCAGCACCCAATCGTCAGCCGCCGCCGCCATCGAGACCATCCTAGACACCTCAGACGCTAACGTCATGGCTACACGCGGGTACACTCGCGTAGGCTTCGACAACACCCTGTACAACGCCCGCGCCGCAACCAACGCGGAAATGGAACAGGAAATCATCAACACCCTCGCGGCGGCAATCGCTGGCAAAACCCCCGAGGAAGTACGCCTCCCTGACGACCTGAAGAAGCTCCAAACCCCGCCAACACAACCTGTAGCTGGCGGCACTACCTGTATCGTCACCAACCCCGACGGCTCAAAGAACACCATCTCTAAGCTTGCTGACGAAAACGCATGTTCTGAAGCGGCAAAGACCGCCAACATGGAGCACCCCGACTACCAATGGGACGCAACCGACAAGCAAGCTGAGACCATCAAAGACTGGAAGGAACACAACAAGGGATGGTTCGAATCCGCCCAAAAGTACAACCTCACCTGTAACGTAGACGAAGACGAAGCTAAGCGCGATGAAACCATCAGCGCTTTCTACTCCTGCGTCCCTAACGCCTACACCACCGCCGTACAGAAGTACACCAAGGATAAGGAAGGTGAAGCAGGGAAGAAACTCGCAGAACAGCTAAACCAGCCAGGGTTCTTCCAAGACTTCCTCAGGAAGAACATTGCCGCAAACTTCAACAGCCCCACCAACCAGTACTACTGCCTTAACGCAGACGGCACCGATAAGCTGGACGGCAACGGCAAGCCCATGAAGCTGTTCAACGCAGACGGCAAATACAACTCCGACTGCGCCCACACCCGCGCACCCATCAAGGGCGGCATCTACGGCACGGGCGACGGCATCATGAACGATACCCGCCGTGAGCTATACGAATCCAACATGGCATCTATGCTGTTCAGCTCAGACGGCGTATTTACCGATTTCGCCAATGCAGGCATCCTGTCCGCATCTGGAATCACTCGCTTCGCCAACGCCGCCCTCAACATCGGCATGTCACCGATTCTACAGACCTTCGGTATAGACAACCTCATTGCCGACCTCATCACCCTATTCACTAATAATGCTTTCTACCCGTTTGCCATCACTGTAGCATTCGTAGGCGTTCTACTGCTGACGCGCGAAACTATCACGACCGGCAAGCGCGGCATCCGCTCAATCGCCGTATTCATCGTAGGTATCCTAGCTATCTCCACCACTGCCACGCTCATGCTCAACAAGCCCCACGAAACCATTAAATTCGTGGACAGGAGCGTGAACGTACTCGACAGCGCTATCGCTGACGCGCTAGTAACCAACACGCTAGGGGACGAAATCTGTAGCGCCACCGGCAACACAGGAGTCATCAAATACGCCGCTAAGCGAACCGACGCAGACCCGGCAACCCGAACCCTAATGTGCGAGGTATGGCGCATGAACGTCCTCACCCCGTGGAGCTACGCACAATGGGGAACCGGATACAACAACTTGTACGCTGTAGACGCTAAGCGCCCTGTAACAGCGCACACCCTCACCAACACCAACAGTGCACAGGTGAGCCGCGCACCCGTACAGATGGGCGCAGGTATCACGGTGAACAACTGGGCGCTCTATCAGCTAGACCTCATGAGTACTGGCACCACCACCGCAGATAACCCCAACCGCCCTGCTGGAATTACCAGCCGTGACATGTACCGAATAGTAGATGTTCAAGCAGGAATTGACAACGGTGCTGGCACAGACTCCCGCTACCTCAAATACTGGGCAGGGCGCGAACCCATGTCTCGCGCATCAGTAGGGGCACTCGCCCCTATAGCCGCTGGCATCACCGGCATCACGGTAGGGTACTTCGCAATATACAAGGCAATCATCAAAGCAATCCTGCTACTGATGCTCGTCATATTGCCATTCATCCTGCTAATGGCGCTTCTCGGTAAGAAGACTAAGACTGCAACCCTCAAGTACGTGACCAACATCCTTGGTCTGTACGCTCAGTCTGCAATTCTGACCTTCCTGCTATGCCTCATGTCTGTGCTACTCATCAACCTCACAAGTTCGGTGAGCGAGTACATCTACGTGTTTATCGCTCAGGCGCTCATGTCGCTCCTTATACTCTTGGGTGCTCGTAAGATTATGAAGCGCATCATGGCAGGTCACGGCATCGCCGGAACGATGAACATGACCGACAGTAAGGCTATCCTGTCTAAGACCAAGGTTGGCAAGAGCGTCGTCCGTTTCGTGGAGATGGCACCTAGCAAGGCAAAGCGTGGCTTTGCAACCGGCTATGCTGAGAACGGTTTGCGTGGCGGCTTCATCACAGCGGCAAAGTCCGCCACTGAGCTACCTCAGTTCAACCCGCACAACCGCAAGGGTGCTGTACGAACTGTACTTACAGCCCATGCAACAGGTCTGGAAACAGCCCGTAAGAGCGTACAGGACATGGAAGGGTTCAACGAAGCAAAGGACATCGCACGCAACCTCAACGAAATTAACGCCGCAGAACACGGCGTTAAGGCAACCGACACAAGCATCGATAGGCTCCGAAGCCCCAAGGACATCCGTAGCGCTAAGAAGACTGTCACCGCCCTACAGGAAGCTAAAGCAAAGGAACGTGCACATGCCGAAGCGACCGTGCAGGAACGCTACGAAGCACAGAAAAACTATGTCGAACAGCTCGGCGGCAAATGGGAAGCACCTGAAGGTGAAGCTCATGCCGCGAACGTCCAAGCCGCCCTTGAAGAGCGTAAACGTTCAGCCGAAGCCGCACACAGCATGGTACAGGAAACCGTGGAGAAGCAATCCAACCAGAAAGCTATCCCAAAGTCCGAACGCTTCGACGTGCAGAATGACGTTCGATTCACACCAGAAGAGCGGGCAATCCATAAGGTAACAGGCAAGGAAAACACCCTCAAGTACGCCGCAAAGTCGGTGGGGGCTCAAGCCGCCAACAGGTTCCAAGAGCGATTCTTCCGCAACATGCAAGCGGAACGCACAATGGAAGCAATGAACGGCGGAACCCTCAACGACATCCCGGACGAGGTGAAGAACGCCCTTACCCTCACTGAGGAACAGCTCAACGAACGCTCACTTGAAGAGCTTGAACTCATCAGGAAATGGCTGACCAACCACAACACCAGCCACGCGCCCGAAGAGCACAAGCTTCTTCTCGAAATGGTGGAGAAGCTTATCAGCTATAAGATGCATAGGTAAAGAAGAAGGACAGCAACCTAATGCGCGCAAAAACCAGACTCACAGCTACACCAGCAGTGAACCCCCCTAACACCAACAGGAAAGGCGTTAGGGGGGCGTGGCGCGCCCTTATCGCTCTCCTAACTGCAACACTCCTAGCATTCAGCTTGTACCCTGCGTTCAGCGTGAATAGTGGGAAAGCTCAGCCCGCCCACGCACTCGACGTGAATAAATGGGTGATGTGCGATGCTTTCGGAAAAGACAGCCTCCCCGCACGCCTTTATCAGTACAGCCAGAGCAACGACTTGCAATTCATGGCGTACAGTAAATCAGCCGCTACAAGTGGGCGCTCCAACCCTGAAAGTGGCGCTAACATGTTGCTTAAGGTTGTAGGTGTCGATATTGAGAAGAATAACCAACAGCTTGTCATTGGCGGCACTGACGCGACCAACGGCGCAGGGTTCAACAAAGGCAATAAGCTGAATTTCTTTGACAGGTTCGGGCTTGGCGGCTACCAGTTCACCGCATATACCGGCGAGTGGAACTACTTGCGAATTGACGCATGTGCCGATAAGCCTGAAGCTAAAGACCCGAAGGCGAACCATTATTATGAGACTCGCCTCGACCCCACCGCAACCTGGGATAGGGCAAGCTCCAGCCTCGACCCGCGAACTCAGATTTACGCCAACGGTCAGGGTGTCCGATACGCATCTGCCGCAGGTACCTACATTGGCAACATTCTCCTTGGCGCAACCACCTGGGTACTCGGATTCTTCCTCGCCCTACTTGTCCTCAGCTTCAAGGACATTGCTAAGCTGATGGGTCTAACTAACATCCTTGTAGGCAACAACCCCGACGCACTAGGCGGCATCCTCCGCTTCCTTCAGGATAATTTCCTTATCCCCCTCGCTTCACTTATCGTGCTCGGTGGTCTACTGTTCCTAGTGAAGGGTATCGTGACCGGCGACCAGGCTAGGGAGAAGTGGAAGCGCTTCTCCATTGCGCTCTTTACCGGCTTGTTTGCGGTGTCGTTTATTGCGCTATCACCCAAGCTTCTACCTCTACCAAACCGTGCCGCCGCGTGGATTCAAAGCATCACCATCAAGGCGACCACGGAAGAGCTTACCAGCATGGGTGAATGGTGTTCAACTGAAGTTGGTAATAAGAAGAGCACCTACAAGGCTACCAAGGAAGATGGTAAAGACCCTGTAAAGGTAATCGGTGACGAGGTAGCTCAAGTTGTCAGTGAGAACTACAGTGAAATTGTAGCCTCTCAGCTATCCTGTACCTTCACGAAACTGTTCGTGTTTGACCCCTGGGTACAGGGACAGTTCGGCACGAACCCGAATAATCTCTGGGCTGAGGGTAAAGACATACCCGAATGGGCGAAAGATGGCAAGAAGCTAGGCAACAGTAACGGTAAATGGGTAGGGGACGCATCTGTCCCAATGGGCGCGGAAACCACCCTGAACAACTGGGCTATTTATCAGCTCTCTACCCAAACCACCAATCACTTGCAAACCGGCAACGAGACCGCCGGTAAGTCACGTGAAGCCCAAGGTGTCTCTACTGACTGGTGGCGCGTTGTAGATGCCCTCAGCAACTACAACGAGAAAGACGTTGAGATTAAGGTTCCGCAAGCTCGCGACCTGCCAAGCAATGTTTCCAATGGCGAATGGGCGCGACCTGCCGAAGCCGCAATGACTTCACCCTATGGAAACCGCCCAGAGCTCGGTGACGTACACAAGGGTATAGACTTTGGTGCACAGTGCGGGGCACCTATCTATGCCGCTGGTAACGGTAAAGTTGTGTTTGCACAGAAAGCATCTGACGGGGCAAACGGTATCATTATCCAGCATGACGGCGTTAGCACGATGTACTGGCACATGCAAGATGGCTCTCTGCGCGTCAAGGTTGGCGACGAGGTTAAGGCTGGACAAGAAATTGCCTCCAGCGGCGACACCGGACACGCATACGGTTGCCACCTTCACTTCGAAGTCCGCCCTGGCACCGACTGGGGTAACCAGGACAACGTTACTGACCCTCAAGCGTGGCTTAAAGAACGCAATATTGACGTAACCAAGGAGAAAGACGGACTTTCCCCTCATGCCGCCGCTGTGAGCACTGGTAACTCCAGCTCAGCAGTAGAGATTACTCGCGGCGCGCAGGACATGAACTCCAAGCCTCTTGAGTCTTGGAACACCTGGGTAGGCGCTTCAAGTGGTGCACGAATTGGAGTGGGTCTATCTTCCCTCATCGTCGCTCTTATTGCGCTCACTGTCCCCGGTATCCTCGCGCTACTGACCGCAATCCTTAGCGTAGTACTACAGCTGTACATCCTCATCGTTCCCTTCGCCGCAATCGCCTTGATGACCTCAACTCACCAAGGTATTAGCTTCGCCAAGAAATACGGGAAGATGGCACTCTACCTGTATTTCGCACGAATAGCACTAGGTCTACTGCTGACCCTATCGGTCGTATTCGTGCTGTGGGGCTACAAGATTATGGCAAGCTCCGGTTTCTGGTGGGGGGTTGTCGTGTTGGCTCTCCTGTCTTTCGCTTTGTGGAAGATGAAGAACCGCGTTCTGGCTCTTGCAGAGACCTACGCGGGCGGTCTTGTGTCCAAGCCTGTTGGTGTACTCAACAGGATTGGGTTGGCTACCAAACGTGTAACAGGTATCGGTACCGCATCCGTTGTTAGCGGTGTGACTGCGAAACGTGCCGGTGGCTCCTTCCTCAAGGCGGCTAGTAGCGCCGCCGCCGACAAGAAGCGAGACATTGCCAACGAGTCCAAGTTCGGTCGCTTCACCACCCGCGCATCCAATAAGGCGAACGAGTTCGCTCCCAGCAGGCTGCTCAAACCGCAAGGACACACGCCTACTGCGGATGAACCAGACCTGCTAGTATGCTCCAACTGTAAGCGCACCTACAAACACGGTGAAATAAACATGTTTGTAGACTCGCTCACTAACCGCATGTACTGCCAGAGGTGCAAGTCAGACGGGCTCGTACCGGATAGCGAACTGCTTAAGCCTATCAAGAATAAGGCTGACGAGAAGAAAGCTAAGCCGCGCATGAAGCCTATCAAGGACACATACCTCACAATGGCTCTAGCACAGCCTGAGCTTCAGCGTGAGAACGTCAAGAGCGAAGCAGACGCATTAACCGCTTACAAGGCGCTAACCACAGCGGCGGCAGACAGTATGGCAAGGCATCACCGAAGCGCACTAGACGAGCGACAGCAGAGCGTCATCGTCTATGAGCTACCCGAAGCATTTAAGCCATACTTCAACGTTGATGCGTTCAATGTTGCTCGCGACAGTGACAACTTCGAAAAGATGCACCGACATTGGGGGCTTGCTATTCACAAGTACATTGAGAATGAGCTAGGGTACAAGATTAACCGCACCCCGGAAGAAACGCTCAATGACATTGTTCGCACCAGCGACGGCTATAGTCCTTGGTGGAAGCTAGACCCCAACGCCAAGCGCGGTAACGACGATGAGCAAAGCAAATAAAAGCCGAAACTCGTTAGACCACCCGGCACCAATACGCTACACTAGTTAAGGACATTACGACTACAGAAAGAGGCTTCAGATGAAGTTTTTCAGCGCACCCTCCGTCACCATCAACGGCAACACTACGAACCCTGCAACACTGCGAACTCTTCCCGACGGCAGGCGCGTTGCGGATGTCACCGTCGCAACTACCCCTGGCACTAAGGACAACGGCGTATGGAAGGACAAGGGTGTATCCCAGTTCTACACCGCAACCTTCTGGGACGACGACGCGGAACTAGTCGCCAAGACCTTTACCCAGAAGGGTCTCTCCGTTATCCTTATGGGCGACTTGGTGATTAACGAGTACGAGAGCAAGAAGAACCCCGGCACTATCGGGCGAAGCTACAACCTTGAGAACGCACTCATCGCGCCCCGCCTCAACCGTCGCCAGACTGTAAACGTTGCCCTTAATGCACAGCAGGCAGGTGGCTACCAGCAGGCGGCACAGGGTCAGTATCAGCAGGGGGCAGGTGGCTACCAGAACCAAGCTCAGTACCAGCAGGCAGGTGGCTACCAGCAGGCACAGCCTCAGCCTAACTACAATGAGCAGTGGGGAGCCCCTGTAGGTGAAGACGCCCCTCCGTTCTAAGCCATATGTTTAGACGGATACCATAGATAGCAAGCCCCGGCAAACCAGAAAACTTGGTTGCCGGGGCTTGCTATATCTACTCTATGGGAAATTACACTGTACCAACGATTCTAGTATGCATATATTTGCTAATCCTACCCACCGTATCTTTCATCTTGAAGCGGTGGGATACTAGTCGTGAGTACAAGGTCCTTCTTGCGAACAAGAACCTGAAAAAGGACAGTCAGCAGGTGTACAAGCCTGTGCGTCCAGTGTGGAAAGAGCGACTGAAATACGCCAATAGCGACAAGCGTCACGTCGCTTTTAAAATCCACCCGCTGATTCAGAAGATGATGCCTAAGCCTGATAGTGAGGAAGAGGGAAAAGAAGAGCCTCAGGATACCTTCGAGTTGCCACAAGTACAACGACGAATGGTTACGCTAGGGGCTTTTCTTCTCGGTGCGATAGCTATTTTTGTTGCGCCACTTACACCAATCCCATACCCGCTTATCGTCGCATCTTTTATCTTCCTAGGTATCTATGTAATCGTGTCGCTCATCTCGCCTAAATGGTTCTTGGGTGAACGAGCTAAAGTGAACCAGAAACTTACTGACGCGGCTGAGAAGAAACTTAAAATCCCTAAAGATAAGGCACCTACCTGTTGGACTATCATATCTTGGGATGATGAGACGAACCTAGAGCCAACCAGAATAACCTTCGACATTAGCTCCGGCTTCACGGAAGGTACCGACCAGGCGCTCCTCAAGAACTTGAACGCGGTTCTAACTAACACCCGCACCTATGTCCTAGATGACGAAGACGGCAAGAACCCTATCGACCAGAAGGACGGCATATTCAGAGTCCGCGCGAAGCCGCCCATGCCTCGCATGGCAACTTTCGACCCGTACTATATCTTCGCTCCCGGCATCGAGTCTGGCGCATTCGCTATCGGTTTGGGTGACTCTGGCGGCGCACAGCTACCCATTAAGGAGGGTAGCGAGACTATGGTTCAGGTCATCTTCGTAAATGTGTCCGGTGAAGCTGAGAAGTACGCGAGTAAGCATGGTCTAATCATGATTGCTCCGCCAACGCCAATGGTTCTCATTATGGGTCCCACTGGTTCCGGTAAGGCGCAAGCAATTACCGACCTCATCGAGCGCACCCAGTTCTACGTATACATCGACGGCGTAAAGACCATTGTGGAGAACATGCCTTATGACCCAGATAACCCAGAACGTCCCCAACCCAAATGGTCACAGGGGCAACCCGAAGAAGAAGGTGAAGCCGGGTGAAGTAATCACTATCGGCAACCGCACCTTCACGGTGAAACAACGCCGCAAGCCTAAACCACCGAAGAAGTACACCCACATCCCCGGCAGTGCGCTAGACCTTGACCTGCGCATCAACACCGGGAAAGTCGCGCCTGCCGGGTTTGGGGTAGAAGTGGCAAAGTCCTCTTGGGGTGGAGCAAGCATCTTCACCCCAAGCATTGACCCTCACTATGGCATCTTCATTGATGGCGAGGAAGAGCAACTGCTGGAAATGATGGGGAACCTTACCTATGACACTGACGCAAGGCATGGCGCTAGTGTCTGGCAAGCACCTGTGCGAATCGTTGATTGCACCCCAACTGGCGAGTTTAAACGCAGAGATTTTCCTCGCCCAATAGTCAGCAACACCTACTATACCGAAGCCGCAAACCGAGAAGTGGACGTGCTAAAGCACATCGCCCATGCAATACGCCAGATAGCTGATAGGAGCCGGGCACAAGGCGCTACAGCCCCTATCAATAGGCATTATGACCTCATGCTCATCTGGCTAACAGACGAGCAGGCGGAGAACCTAGCCGTACATCACCCCGAACTAGTCGAGTATGTCGCTGACAATGGTGGTACAATGCACCTACCAGTCATCTTTATCGTGCTAGGGGAAGCCCGTAAAGCCGATACCTTCGTGAAGATGCTCTCACGCGCAATATTCCTAGGCGAAAGCAATAAGGCGTACATACACGAGGTTATGGACGCGCTAGTGCAAGACTCGACAGGCAAACCAGTGCGTGTCATTGACACCATCGCAGGAAGATACCCACTAGGGTACGAGCCGGTGTGGAGCCAGAAAAAAGGAACCTTCCAGCTCGCATCCCTCTACACCCGCAAAGGGCACGGCATCTCACTCAAAGCACTGCAAATTCAAGAGACGAAGAACCATAACCGTGAGGTGTGGGACAGTTTCTTGTCCACCATCAACACCGGCGACTACTAACCACAGGGAAGTCACACGATGAGCCACGAAAACACTAACCCAACCACCACTACCGCCACCCCTGAAGAGCCCTCCGCTACAGAGAATAGCGACGCAAGTAAGCCGCCACGCATCACCTGGGAAGAGCTGAATAAGCTACCCCAAAAGTATGAGATTCATAAGTCCACCGAAGTCGTCACCGTAGGCGACCTGGAAAAAGGCGACTGGATACTCGATGATGACAATAACATCCAACCCATCCTCCACCTCTTCCCTATCCATACCCCCGCCCGTCAGTTCAAGGTTAAGCTCATCAACGGCGCAGTAGGTAGCTACGGCGACACCCACCTTGTCGAATACATCCTAGAGTCAGACCGCAGACTATTCCACCAAAGGCTGAAACATTCCCGCCGAGCGCTCAAGAAGCTCACAAAGAAATCCATCAGTGTACTGGAGTATATGGCTGACCTGCCCGCAGATAAGAACCCCCCTTGCACGGCACATAACCTCTTCATGGCATTGTCCCCCCACACTTGGAGGAACCTCCCCTGGGATGGTAGAGGGGACACTGAAGACATTCAAGCGCTCCGCATCACAATTAACAGAGTACTTGAAGCTATCGGCCCCGTCACCGAGGATACCGTCAAATACCGAGACTTCGCCTCAATCTTCTTCCCCGAGACGCTAGATGCCGAGGAAAACCCCCTCGAAACATCCGTCACCGAGGTAGAACACAGGTACAACACCCAGCTTGCCGCACAACAACTCCTACTACTTTTGAACACGCGAAAGTACGCGAAGAAATACGGCAAGAAGCTTCCCTGGTACTGGTACACAAACCCCTCCCGATACAACTACGGAGGCATTGAAATTGGTCACGTCACCACGGTAGCAGAGCTACATGAACTCTACAAGATAGCTGAAGAAGGCGGCAACGGGTTCGAAATGCCAAGTATTGAGCTCCCAAATTAGTACCCCAAATCTAGCACATGGCACCATAAGTCATGTGCTAGACTTGTCTCTGCTAGATAAGATACGACCGACCGCTAAAGGATAAGATGCGTAGCCAAGGTAATGACCTACAGAAAAGGTACGTGGAGCTCCAGCACTGGGTTATTGGAGTCACCCTAGCTGACCCTGAGAACCATGCGCGGGCACTAGTGAACATTGTTCACCCCAAAGCCATACAGGAGCCCTCCCTAAAGCCTATTAGTGCCGCGATTAAACAGATTCTTGAGGATGGCGGAAACCCCCCTACAGGCTCAGACATCGCTCTTTGGCTACAGAACAATGATGCTGAAGGGTATAAAGCTGTTGGTGGCGAAGAAGGCATCGCTCACCTTGTGGACATGGGGGAAGAAGCGATTGTCGAACATAACAACATTTCTATCATCCATGAGACGCTTAATGCCGCCGCGTTCCATTCAGCGATGCAGGAGTTCTCTAGCCGCTTCTACAACACTGTCGAATCTGTGCCGTACAGTGAACTTCAGAACTACGCAGAGAACGCTATTCAGGGGCTCCAAGACCTCAGAGTGTCATACTCCTCAAACGTGGATGATTACACCCACACGGCGGCAGAGATTATGGAACAACTCTCCAAAGAGCTGGACGACATTAAGAATGGGGAGAAGCAACTAGGTATCCCGCTTAGAAACTTCCCTCGTCTAAGCAAATACATTGGCGGTCTACAGCCGGGTAACCTAACGGTGGTCGCCGCCCGACCAGCAATCGGCAAGACGACGTTCTGCTGTAACATCATCGCGCCACTATGCGAGGCGGGTCTCAGCGTACAGTTCTTCTCAATCGAGATGGGTTCCACCGAAATTATGAAGAACATCCTCTCATGTAGGTACGGCATCCCCCGCCCTGACTTCCATAAGGAAGAAGGCTTGACCCCTCAAATGCAGGAAGTCTTTGATGCCGCCAAGCCTAAAATTTCGCACTGGAAATTCCGCACCGTTGAGAAAAGTGGTATCAATGTTGCGGAGATTAGCCAGAAAGCTAAAGAGCTGGCTGAGTCCGAAGATGGTCTAGATGTTATCGTTGTAGACTACATCCAGATTGTGAAGCCTGACAAGGATAACGGCACTACGCAGGATAACTTGGCTTACGTCACCTATCAGCTGAAATTCCTAGCTATGGAGCTTGGTGTACCCGTCGTGGCAACCTGCCAGCTGGCACGTCCTACAACCAATGAAAGGGAGATGCCACCCACAGCTTCCAGCATCCGAGGTTCTGACGCTATCTTTCAGGCGGCTAACCACCTCATCGCGCTCCACCGCGACCGTGAAGAAATGCCGGACACTACCGACATGCTCATCCTTAAGAACCGTTCAGGCCCCGCAGACATCACTATCCCTGTAGATACTGCTCTCAATATTTGTTTCTTCGCTGAAGATATGAATGAGATTCTGGCGGCTCAGCGGCGTGAAGACATTGCTAACCCGGCGGCTATCGAACCGTCAATGTCATACAGCATTAACGACTACTAACGATTAGGAAAGGAGCGACGTAATGCTAGTGCCCGGCTTGGATTACCAGCCCATTAAAGAGCTGGATGACCCTAAGTATCGTACCCCTGAACAGCGCCTAGCTATTTTCAAAACCGTCTATGCGGATAGGATTAGACCCCAAGCAGAGCATCCTGCATACTTCAACAGGTGGGGGCATGGGCGTGTCTTCGGAACGGTATTTCGTATCTTCGAAAAGGAAATACTGCCTCAAAATGAGGTGAATCCTGAAGACTTTTGCGCTATCCTTAAAAGCATGTACGAAAAAGGTGTGCTCGTCACCGAACACACCTACAAGAAGTTCCAAGACGACTACTTGAAGAAACGTGAGAGGGAGGTGACATATGGCGATTGGGAAACCTAAACTCAGCCTGCAAGAGCTGACAGACTCGCTGGCATCCGGGCTGAAGAACTCAGCTCAGCAACCCGAAGCTCTAGGGAAGCCCATCTACAAGCACAACACCATCGACTATGACGCGCTAAATAGTGTCGTCACTGAGATGGGGGAGCGCGGCGGCAAACGCATTGAGGTGAATAACCAAGAGCTTATTGAGGCAACACTGCGTAAGTTTGAGACGGAGATTATCCCCAAGCTCTACCGAGGCAAGAGCAAGATGCCCCTACTGGCAAACAGCGATAACCCCGGCGTTTCAGGGCTTGCTAAGAAACTTATGGAAGCCCTCGACAGAAACCCCAACAAACGGGTACCCCTATTCATCCATACCCCCGATGTGATGGTAGACGCAAACGTACACGCATGGGCTGTCGTTATGCGATACATTACGCGAGGGCTACTTATCGCCTCCCGCTTCGTAAAGGTAGATGAGAGCGAGCTTCTAACCAAGAACCGCTCAGGCTTTACAGGTACTCAGGAGAACGCCAACCTTGGTGCAACTAAAAGCGACGTAGTTCTTTTCTCTGCCGCCGATGTGGACGCATATAGCCCCACCGAATCAGCTACTCTAGCTATGCTCTTTAGGCATTGGGCGGAGAATGAGACAGCTGTCATCCTTGTTTCACCCAGACCGTTTGAACTATGGCTCAAACGACTCCCGCGTGAGGTTCAGCCCATGATTGCAACCCTCTTTGAGGGAAACATTATTGAACCACCACGCAAAACACCCACTCGCAGGGGTGCCCGCTCCGCAACACCCGACCAGCAAGCGAACCACAGGTACCTCGCTGGGCTATAGCTATTAACCAATAGGAGGACAGACCAGTGTCTCAGAAAATTTCACTCACCGCAACCGTTAAGAACGTCTCAGTAGCCCTCAAATGGATTCTGGACATGAAGGCTACCAGTGTAACCCTCACCATCGACCCGGAAAACAATACGGCTGAGTTTCGCCATAGTAGCAAGATGGGTGAGCTTATCCCCGGCTACCGTGAGCACCCCATCATCTGCGAAGGCACCAAGGGTCCCCGCAAGGTCTCCGTATACCTTGACAGCCCCGACCAGCTCAGTAAAGCACTGAAACTGGCAGACATCGAGAAGACCGCCGATAAGACCTGCACTATCACCGTCACCCTAAGCGACACTGGCTCTGTGCAGTCTGTCCGCATGACCGCCGGTGCAAACAACGCAATTCTCGACACTTCCAAGCTCTCACGCTCCGCAAAGCCGAATATCTCCACTATCGGTAGCGTCCCAAGCGAGAATATTAACAACGGTATCCGTATCGCGCGTTCAATTAACCATAGGGACGACCCATCCGGGCGCTATGTCATCTTCAAGCTCAATGACTCTAACCAGCTGGAAGTTATGACCTCAGCGAGTGTGCCCATGAACGCAGTGGCGCTCATCTACACTGCTCCGTTCATCAGTCAGCTAGACATGGACGAAGAAAGCCGCTTCGCGTTCAACAGCCTGAAAACCGGCATCTCCATCACCCCGGAACTTCACCACTTCACCGCCGAGCACACCGAGCTCATCCGTGGCGAAAGCGGCAACTTCACCGCCTTCGGGTTCCGGGATACCAACACCGGCGCTATCGCACTCTATACCGACCGCGATGTGAAGCCGGAAGCTATCAAGTCCTTCCGAAGCTTCTTCACGAACCTAAGCGCTATCGAGCTTTCCCGCAAGCTTGAAATCGACATGGTAAACCTCAAAGAGACCCTGCTCACCATGTCCTCCGTCAATAGCGACGTAACCGAAGCTGACATTGACATGCTGGAGACTGGGAAAGTCCTAGTTAATCTAGGCGGCTGGGTTACCGAGCTGACCGCAACCAACCAGGACAAGAACCCCAAGAGTATTACTGCCCGAGTGGACTACCGAGCGTTTACCCAGTTTGTTACCGCAAGGACGAGCAGGACTGCAACTATCGGTTTCCAGCCCATTTCCGAGATTGAAGACATCAAGGACTTGGCTATCCACACCTCTACTGATGGTGGCGGCTCACTCTTCGTAGTGTGCCAGTGCCACGAGGTTGCAGACCTCTAAAGAAGTACATCTAGTACCTAAGACACCAAGGGAAGACGATGCATGAGATAACCCCTTATCTACCCATCATCTTCCCTTGGTGTCTTTTTTGTTTGAGTGCAATAGCAATAACCCAGCCGCCGGAGTGGGTTAAACCGAAGCGACACGCCCGCAAAGTCTGGGTGCAAAGCCACATTATCGCCGTCGTTATAGCCTCACTTATCAGCGTCCTGCTCCTCACTCACCCCTGGTATTCAGGTCAGGTGGTCGCATTGACAGGAGCAACGATGCTCACCTACGTATACACACAAGCGTCCTACACGGATTTGCAGTACAGGAAAGCCAGCGAGCCACACCTTATGTATGGGTGGGCTCTATTTGTCCTCTCCGCCGCCATGAATAACGATACACAGGTTGTGGCGGCGGCTCTCGTAATACTGGTCCTAACCGCCGTAACGCGCCGCTGGTGGGCAGGAGATGCCACAGCCCTATGCGTCGCCGTATCATGTGTCACACCCATACAGATAGCACACCCGGAAGCATCAACAGCCTTCATTGGCTCTATGGTTTTCGTCCTAGTCACAGCCATTACCACAGCGGTTCTAACCTCCAGTAAGAAGCCTATCAAGGTGCCGCTCATTCCTATCGCACTAGCTCCATTCCTCTTGGTGCCTGCCCTATACGCCGTCCTCCCTGCTATGGGAGAAATGTATATCCGCTAACCACACTAAGGACGAACGACGCATGGTTGAAGTGCCCACCGAGGAAATTGAAGTCGTCAGCAACGGCGAAAACAGTGACGCAGTAGAGCTCTATTACAAGGGGAAGGAGCTCACCGCTGACGACGGAGCTAAACTCACCAAAGCCATCTCAGCAACCTCAGAGGCGCTATGGAAACTCCTATATATTGCTCACAGTACCGAGGTTTACAAGAAACAAGGGTTTAAGACCTGGAAAGACTACATCGACAAGAACTTCAGCATCTCTCGCTCCGCCGCCAACGCACTAGTCACACAGGGCGCAGTCATTGAAGGCATCACCCAAGCCGCACCCGAAGGCGTGGACATCCACATCACTCAGGCACAGGCGCGTGACCTAAAGAAGGTCATTGAGGAAGTTGCTACAGTTGTGGCTGAACGAACTGCCGGTAAAAGCCCCGAAGAAGCCGAAGAAATCATCCGCGAAACCGTAGATGAGAAGCTGGAAGAGATTAACGCTCAGAAGGAAGCAGAAAAGGCTAAAAAGGCAGAAGAGCAGAAGAAGCTCGAAACCGAACAGCAGATGTACGAAGATGCCGCTACCGAGATTATCCGCCAAGCCGAAGCTGAGCATGGCATGTACACGGTAGAGGGCATGGAAGAGCCCAGCAGTGAGCCTGAATACGAATACTCGCTAGACGAGGAAGACGACTACGCGCTGGAAGAGGTCACAGAACGCAAAGCAACGACCCTCCGAAACCTTTACACTACGCTCAGTAAGGCAAGCACCCTGCCAGATGCAGAGGAAGCGTTGGAAGTCATCCCTCAGGAACGAATCAACAAAACTCATGCGGAGCTTTCAGAGCTGGAGCAGAAAGTCCACGACATTCTTGTAGCTATCGAGTCACGCTATGGAAATAGTATCCTACGTAACACTATGAGCAACTAAGGAGAGCCACATAACCATGCCACGAATGAAATTTGGCGGCGATAAGCCCGCCGGACGCTATGGAGCCCTATTCAACAACATGGGGTCATACGCGGAGAGTGAAGCCTCTGTTGAAGATGCGGTTGAAGAGGTGCAGGAGCTTCTAGAACCCGTCGAGACTGCCTCTGCTGACGTAACTGCTGAACCTGCTCAGGAAGCAAGCCAAGACGAAATTTTGGCGGCGCTACAAAGCAAGCTGAACACCGCATCAGTAGCACCTGCCGTAGTGGAACCCGATGAGGAGGAAGAAGATGACGATGATGAACCCGTTCAGGAAGAAGCACCCGAAGAAGTTCCCATTGAATATGGGTACGACCCTGGATTCGTTGAAGAGGGCGAAGAAGTCAGCTACAGTGCGCCTGAGCCGTTTGAAGAGGCAGATGAAGAAGGGCTTGAAGACGAGGAAGTAACGTCGCCCTCTGAAGAGCCTAGCGAAGTTCCCGAAGATGAAGAGTTCGAGGAAGAAGGCTATGACGAGTACGCGGTAGAAGCGGAAGAGGCAAAAATTGAAGTAGAGAGCGCTCCGCGTGGCACCTCTGAGACCTCATATGAGGCTGTTAGCGCCACGCAAACTGCCGCAATGGACACAAGTTCAGTTGAGCTGGTAATCAGCCTCTATGAGGCAATTCATCCGCTTAACGAAGACGACATGGAATCGCTGAAGGTGCTACTTGGCAACCATACTGACAGCTCCATTGCAGAAGTCATTAGCGGTATCGTAAATGACACCGCACAGACTAAGGACTTGCTGGAAACGGTAGTACAGCTTGCCACTGTGGACACCTCAGACAGCACTAAAGCCGCCGTCCGCTACACAATGCTTCTCTTCAAATACGAAGATGACGCACTGCGAAACCTTGCAACCGTACTTGGGGTAGAAGCCATCACGGATGAAACCGCGACCGAGGACATCGTGGAAGCACTCGCAACCACCCTCGCAAGCACCCCAGCCACCGTATTTGGCGTAGCTGAACTTATCAACAACCTCATCCCATAAAACCCGCCTGAAATTGGGGGTAACAGCCATGACGAAACTTGGCTGTTACCCCCAATTTTTGCTACAATAGATAGGATAACCAGCAATACAAAATACCCTCTACCTGAAACGAAAAGCTATGACCTCAGAATCTCCTAAGAACCTACCTGCCGTAAACCCTGCAACACTTGCACCTTATGATGTCTATGTCGTTGTAGACGGGTCAGACATACACTTCACCGCATCCTCAGAGACCAACTATACGGGCGCGGATTTTCTACGCGCCCTATACCGTCGCGCCTACACCCCCGACACTATGCAAGTGTCCACCACTGGAAGCATCATCAGGCTATCCACTACAGCGACCCACGCGCCGACCATGCACGCACTGGCAGAGCTTCTGAGCTACACGCTATCAATCCCCGCTATCCGACTTACAGGCGATTCGAAAGCGCTGTTTAACGTGATGCCGTGGAAAGCCGCCGCATACTACATGCCGTCCACAGGCAATAAGAATGGCGCAAGCTTCTTCAAAATCGCTCCCCTGAACCCCTGGGGTGTGAATGATGAGACGTTTAAATACCTGCGGCATCTAGGTGGCTGGAAGTCTGCGGACGACAACACCTGGCGCGTCCCCATGAACAAGCTATTCAAGTTCATTCAGAGTAACACCCCAGGCGACCGTGGTATCGCCATCACCCGCTCCCTAGCGAACATCCTAGTGGAGCCTATCGGTGAGCCATTCGACGGGGAAGTCCTTAGCCTTAAAGACACTCCTATCAGTGAACTGCATTTCGCTAAGTATGACACTCGACCTCAGAACAGTAAGCGTGAGAAGGGTAAGACGCTCGCTGAAAGCCTTGCAGGATTCGGGTACAAGAGCATTTTCGATGTGCTCTACAATATGCCGCGTCGATACCTTGACCTCAGCAACCCCGTGTCATCCCTCCACGGTCTTGATGCAGGCGAAACCGCCTACATCGTAGGCAGAGTAAGTAACTGGCACCCTATGAAGGGGAATAAAGGCGCATGGTGCACCATCAAAACCTCCGAGCGTAGCCTTAAAACTGCGTTCTGGGGACCCTACCAGTGGCGCGAGAAAAAGTACCCCGTGGGTACTGAAGTTATCGTTGGCGGTAAAGTTACGTTCTACAATGGGCTCACCCTCACTGCCGATTTTATCGACACGCTAGATGTCTCCTCAACGGATAACCCCTACGTGCCCATTTATGCGCAGTCTCCGTCGCGCGGCATCATGACGAACATTATCTCTAACCTTGTTCGAGAAGCCCTGACCCGCCTCACCGTAGAAGGCAACCCAGGCATTAAGCAGAATGAGTACTGGACGGAAGAAGCTCTACCTGAAGGCATCCTCACGCTACAGGAGGCGCTAATCTACCTACACTTCCCTACTAAGCCGGAAGACGTTGAGAAAGCGGTAGAGTCTCTAGCCTGGTATGAGCTAGTACTTATGCAGGTTCTCATCAAAGACTCGCAGGTAGCGGGAAAAGATGCAAAGGGCGTGCAGAACAAGGGAGATGCGACCGATTACGTGAAGAAGGTTATCGATTCACTTCCATACACGCTAACTGGCGACCAGCAGACTGCGTACAAGACCATTAAGAAGCGCATGAGTGGGCGTAAGCCTATGGATGCGCTTCTATCGGCAGATGTGGGTGCAGGAAAGACCATTGTCCAAATTCTAGCCGCCCTTACAGCCATTGACTCAGGTAGGCAGGCGGTAATTGTAGCGCCCACGGAAATCTTGGCACGCCAAATTTACAGTGCCGCGCAGACCGCGCTAAAAGACGTGGACTTGGAGCCTACGTACATGTCTGGCTCTATGAAAGCGGCAGAGCGAAGCGCTACCACCAAATCCATTAAGGAAGGTGCCGCAAAGCTCATCATCGGAACCCACACACTCTTGAACGCTACCGAATTTAACGACCTTGGGTTTGTCTGCTTTGACGAGCAACAGAAATTCGGCGTTGAACAGCGCTCACGACTATTGGGCATCCGAAAGGATAACGCCACCCCAGACTTCCTGCTGGCAACCGCAACCCCCATCCCTCGAACCATCGCCCAGATTGAATACGGCGAAGTTGATTTTATTCAAATGAAGGAAAAACCTGCTGGACGTAAGCCTGTTGAAACTGAGTGGGTGGAAGCGAAATACGACCACCTACTTAACCACCCCAAACACGCTGTCTGGCATGACCTCCATAAGGAAATTAAAGCTGGACACCAGGCATTCATCGTTGCCCCTCTAGTTGAAGAGAACAGCGACCTTGAAGCGCCAAGCGTGAAGGAACTTGCGAAAGACCTGACTCATGTGCTCACCGAAGCTCGAATTGGGGTGCTACATGGCAAAATGAAGGCTAAAGAGCAGGAAGAAGCCATGCGCGCATTCCGCGACGGTGAAACTGATGTCCTCGTAGCATCTACCATCGTAGAAGTGGGTGTAGACATTCCTAATGCGACCCGAATCGTCATTATGGGTGCTGAGCGTCTAGGTGCATCCTCTCTCCACCAGCTCCGAGGGCGTGTTGGACGCAATGAACTGCACGCTAAGTGCTGGCTTGTTAGCCCGGCAGAAACCCCGAGTGCTCAAGCGCGCATGGAAGCACTCGTGGCGCATGATGACGGCTTCGCAATCGCTGAGGCAGACACTATGACACGCGGTGAAGGTGATGTCCTTACCAGTAACCAGCATGGCATCACCCGCAACAGGTTCCTGCGCCTTAGTAAGCATCGACACATTATCTCCAGTGCGATTAGCCATGCAGAGAGCATCATTAGTGACCCGAAATATAATAATGTTGCCTTGCAAGACGCACGAAAGTTCTTTGACGATATGCAATAGGTGTAGCACATCACGAAAGGAGCCCTCATGGGCAAAGCGCTAATACAAGTAAAGGACTTCCTTAATTACCTGGGAGCCAACGCCGACGACCACGGAAGAACCCACGTGAGCCTCATCCGTGCAACATGGAACTCGCGTGACAAGAAACGCATCTTCACCTGGGGTGCTGTGCTAGTCGCCGCTATTGTCGTAACCACCCTCGCGGACTTCCTGCTACCGCATACGCGGCTCTGGACTACCGCGAAATGGCTTATAGCTGGCATTCCCGCTGTCTATACTGGTGCTTCGCTTATGTATATGGCATCATACGCCGCAGGGGAGTACCTTACCGAGAAGAGCGGCGGGACATGGGTTCCCATTAAAGACCGTGAGTTTTTCAGTCGCAAGGTGCGCATCTGGGCTGTATGTCTGACCAACGTTTTTGTCGTTGCTTTGGTGACACTAATGTCATCATCAAACATGTTCGCAGGCTCATTCATTACATACGCCACGATAGCGTTCCTCTTCGCTTCCCTACCCTTCCTACATAAGACGGAAGAAGAGAAGGAAGCAGAGGAATTTGGTGTGCGTGATGGGCGTACACGCAAGTATGACGAACGGAAAGAGGCGTACTCAGCGAATGTAGCTGAACGGAAAGAAGAGGCGCGCAAAGCCGCCGCATCGAAACCCTCCTTCAGGGATAGACTGCTAGGCGTAAAGCCTGAAAGTGAACCTGAAGCAGAATAGCTGAATACCTGCGAGAGCGTGTGAAACCTTAGAGTATCTAGGGACTCACACGCTCTCGCTATATCTAATGTATAGATTGATACTTACCCGCTTATCTACACAGGAGAACCACCACATTGGCACCACCGCAACACGTCTGCTGGACTCACGGCATAACCCATACCATAGGTGAACAAGATGACGCGCTCATGGGGCAAGCTCACGCATCCACAGGTCTTGCGGCTTTCCTCGCGTTTCTCGCCTTCGCCGGAAGTAGCTCCATTAACTTCGTACTGGGCAACAGCCCAAGTATGGGGCTATATGTTCTCTCTGCTGTTGCGTTTGTGGCAGGCGCGCTTATCCCCGACTTCGATAACACCTCATCAACCGCAAAGTCGTCAATGGGTATCTTCGGTGAGCCCATCACCTTTGCGTTCCGTGAAAGCTCACGGCTTGTCCAGACCATTCACACTAAGCAAGATGCGAAGTCCCGCGCTAAAGCACATGACGTAGTGCATCGCGGATTCTGGCATTCCCTAGTTGGCGCTGGTGCGCTCGCTCTCATCGTGAACTTCCTAACCAGCAACCCCCTCACAACGGCAGTACTATTGCCGTTCGGGTTCGTAGGCATCAGCAACCTGGGGGCACTCATAGCCGCCACACTATGTTTAGCGGCTATGCATATCGCCATGTCAGGTCTAAATGTAGGAGCATTGAAAGCCGTTAAGGGCGTTAAGAACATCGGCTCCACGCTAATGTTCCTCGTATCAGTTGCCGTGACACTGCTATTCTTTAACGCTATCCCGGCGGGGCAGTACACTTGGCTAGGATATAGCCTAGGTATTGGTGCGGTAGTCCACATCATCGGTGACGCATTTACCAAAGCTGGAGTCCCCCTCTTCTCCCCAATCATCCCTCGAAAAGGTAAGCTGTGGTACACCTACCGCTTTGCGACCTTTGAGGCTAAAAGCGAAGCCCTGAACAGTGGAGTTCTATGGGGGAGTGTAGCTGTCATCGTCATCTCATCACTCATACTACTGCAACGACTATAAGGAGACATTATGAACCTCTTCAGTGGAGTAATTCTAATCGCTATCGTGGTAGCATCCCTAGCGGCTCTATACATTACCTACGCAAAGATACAGAGGCTTAATACTACCCTACGAATGATTTCGCAGAAAGACAACGAGATTGTTGCTAAACTCTGCAAAATCTTCGCTGATGCTCACTCTAACCTGCCAGCGGTCAATGAGGGAGAGCGCCCGAAATGGTACCAAAGCGACGAATGCCCTCTTTACTCAGAAAAGTTCAGTGGAGCAACGCTATCAAATGGGTATGAGGTACTTAGAAGCTCCGTGGAGGAAGCCGTATGGGGCTTCACCTCTGAAGGTCTGGACTTCGAAACCCGCCGTTGGTTCGAGGAGAAGCTTGAGCCAACACTGAGGGAATTGCGGGAAGTCGTAGAACGCCGCGACCAAATGACTCTAATCCTAAGTAACGACCCTATCCTAGGTAAGGTCGTAGAGCATCTTCCACAGCCGTTCATCACCCAGAAATACTAACCAGAAAAAGGGGCAACAACCTATGGCTCAATCAACGAAACGACAAGCAGGAAAGGCGAGTAAAAAACCGCCACAGCGCGCTTATTACAGCGACTACATCGACCAATCCGACGTAGAAGCCGCCCTTGAAAGAAACCCCGACCTGGTAGAGTTCTCAAGTCTCTCAAAGCTGGCGAAACTCAACGCTATCCGCCGATTCAAACGAACCCAGGCGCTAAACCAAGAAGCAGTAGACAACCTACTCAGACTCTTGAAAGCAGGGGCACCCGTCCTCTACAACACCCGCAAGAACCGTATCGAAATCCCCATCTCAGCATCAAAGGTGCGCAGTACCGGGCACAGCAATGTCACCATTAGCACGAACCTTATTGCTGAAGGCGGGTTGGAAGCCGCCGCATCCATCTACCTAGCTCACCTGCAAGAGTCGTACACCCCTGAGGAGCTTGCCGCGTTCCAGGAAGAACAGAGAGCGGAGCAGGAAGCCGCCGCAAAGATGAGTCAGGCAGAGCTAGAAGCACTCGATAACGAGGAGTATAAGCACTGGCTAAGGATGGAGAGCAAGGCTAAAGATGGTAAGGCAACCATCGCAAAGGCTGAGAAGGCTCGTAAAACAGGTAAGGCATACCAGGAGGCATAACACAAATGAACGACGAACTGATGAACGTTATCATCTTCGGATTCGTGCTGGTGGTGATAGTGGCGGTACTTCTAATTACTCCCCCAGGGCACGACTTCCTCCAAAGCCTTCTCGCCGTACTGGGAAACACTAACGTATAAGCCTCTAAACGGCAAATGATAGCACACCAGATACGTATCTGGTGTGCTATCATTATGGGGTAATAACCCACCTATAGAACATGGGGAACCTAATGCATAAACCCTTCATGAAAGAATACGAAGCACCCGTCTACTCTGTATTCAACCGCGACGACACATGGAACGCCGCCGCCGGTCACGCATCCACTGCCCTATATACCGGAAGTGACCTTGAACGGAAGGTCTTCGAATTGCTACCCGACGACCTGAAAACCATTGATAACTTCCCGGACTCTACCGTCTACCATATGACCAACGAGTTTATCCGAGTTATCGCTGAACTTCAGCTGGGCTACATGTTCTACATCAACCAGCGTGTTACCCTGCCCCTAGATGAAGCGCAACTACGTAATCTCAAGAACTCCGCATCCAGTATGCGCATCCAACATGTCGTAAGGCAGACCCAAGAACTATTCCACCCGCTAACTTACGACATCATTAAGCCACATATTGAAGATGGCGACTCGCAAGCCATCGACTCATGGGTGCAAGACATTAAGTCTCGCGCAAACACTGCTCTTCGTAGAATAGCGCAGAACTTCATCTACACTATCGCCGGGGTGCCGCAACCCCCTGAAGGGTACTATACTGGCGAAAACGCTCAGCATTACGAAGAGTTTTCGCAGGACATCAACGACTACAACTACAAGCCAATTTCCGCTGTATCGCTTGACGCGCTATAGCCACAACAGGGAGGTGGGAAGCTGTTACCTAATGCTTCTCACCTCCCTCTCATATTAAGGAGTGAAATGCCTCGCAAGCCACAAGTAATCGACATGGTACTCGACATACCAACGCACATGGTTATTACAGAGAACGCGCGCATCTCCCCATTCGTCCGTGCCGCCGCATTCAAAGCATTACGAGGTATCGCTTCTAACCATGCCTCACAGTACCTAGAGAAACACCCAGACTTCACGCCGCTGAAACACTATACCGCCCGATTCGAGGTACTAGGCATGGGTGGCGGTACGCACCTAGACCCCGCAAACTACGCCCCTGTACTAAAGCCAATACTCGACGGCTTCACCGGGCGCTGGTGGGAAGACGACGATGCGAAACACCTAGTAGAGACCACCTTCGCCTACGGAGGGGTGTGGAAGAACCCGCCCGGAGCCCTCACCCGATACCGCCGCTTCCACCTCACCATAACCGAAGTAGACCCCGCAGGATACATCACCAAGGCAGTAGAACGACCTGAGCTGGAAGAAATTGCCGAGCAATGGCAAATCGACCCCGACCACAAAATCCCTATCGTTCCCCAGGACGGTAAGACCGACCCCAACGACGGCGTAACCCAATACTATAAGCTTATCGCCCGTGAAGAGCGCAAAGCAGAGGCGAAGAAAGCTAAAACCGCCGCCGCAAAACTGCTCCCGACAGCAGAACAAGAGCCAGATTACCCGCTAGAAGTGCACATCCCATCACCAGACGACCCCACACCAGAGCCAGTAGAGCTCAAGTGGTAGACCTCTTAAAGAGCGCCCTCTCAGCTATGTAATATGTGATGCCTTTATAATCATCCGTACTACATGCCTGAGGGGGCGCTCTTGTGAGTATTCGAATCGATAACGCGACCGAAGTGTTCGCGCGCGACAACCAGTTCTGGGAATTTGGCGGCTACACGTTCAGTAAGCCCATCTCTCAGACGCAGTTCATTTGGATTGCATGTTTGGCACTCGGCATATATGTAGGACTCGCAGTTCTTCTACTCATCCTCTTCGGGATAGCTATCATCATCACCCTACTCTGGGCATGGGCACCCGCGCTAGTAATTGGTATCTACGCAGGCAAGAAGCTAGGTGACACTTCCGAAAAGTTTGACGGCATGACAGCAGGTAAATACCTGCTTGCTAAGCGCCAATGGAAGAAGCAAGCGCGCGGCTACCTAGACGGCATTGAATACGACCCCAACGCGAAGCGAGTATACCGCATCTCAAGCATGGTTCAGGTATCTAACCGCTCATACGACGCTCTTTACGAGCTACAGCAGACCGAGAAGAAATATAAGCCTAAGAAGAAGGCGCAACCACGGAAGAATAAGGGGGAGCCCAAAAAATGAGCACCAACGAAGAAGCGAGCACCAACAGCTACAAGTATGGACAGCCTAACGCAATTGGTGCAAACCTCAGAGCTGACATCCCAGTGTTCTTCGACCTACACGCCGCCAACCTGAACGACAAGCCGCCCGTAACTCTATTCACGGGACAGCCAGGTAGCGGTAAAACCTTCGGGATGCTTTGGATACTTTCACTTGCCGCCCTGCAAGGAGCCGCTGTGGTGGGCATCGACTGGAAGGGTGACCTACTCAAGATTATCAATATTGAAGACACCCTAGGCGTGCCATGCAATATCAAGACTATTGACCCTAGTGACCCCAATAATGTCGGCATCCTAGACCCATTCGTCATCTTCGACAATGCAGAAAAACCCGAGGATGCAAAAGCAGACATACGCAACGCAGTCCACGCAATGATGCACGCAATTGTCCCAGATGCTCTCTCTGACAATGCGGTTCGCCCTTGGGTAGAAGCAACCATAACAGACGTAATTAAGTCACGCCCGCACGATAAAAGCATGGATGTCTTCTTGAACATGCTCATTAAGGTTGCAAGTGACACGGGCAACGAGCAACTGAAAGGCATCGCGCTAACCCTCATCAACACTCTGAGTGAAGGCGCAGGAGTTACCCTGCTTTCAGAGCCAGACCGTAAGCCTGCCCGATACTTCAAGTTCGCTCCCGGTGTCACCGTCATCGACCTCTCTCGCCTCAATGAGCTTCCGAAAACCATTGTAGACCTCAAAGACCCAAGCAAGGCAGTGGGGCAGGCAATCCTAACCATGATTACCCTACTGGTCAGGCAAAGCATGTCAAGGATGCCCAAGAACATCAAGAAGGTTGTAGCAATCGATGAGGCGTGGTCAATTATTGCCAATCAGTCGGGGGCTAACCTCATCAAATCAACGGCACTTCTCGGGCGTTCCAATAACCTAGCGCTAGTCCTTGGAACTCAGAGCTACGCCCATATCTTCAATGCCTCAACCGGACTCGACGTATCCCTCATTAGCACCCACTTCGCGTTCGCAAACTCGCGCGACGACGCAAAGGTAGGCGCAAGAGCTATGGGTCTCAAAACTGACGGGAAGGAGCTGAGCGACGATGCCCGCCAAGTCATCGATGCGATAGCAAACTTGCCAGGTAAAGGCAGTTGCATCATGCAGGATATGAGAAAGCGGCGTGGATACGTCCAAATCGTAGTCTGGCTACCAAGCCTAGTGAAGGCATTCAGCTCCAACCCCTACGACGAAGCCCACCAGCAACAGATTACCTAGAACTAACCATTTCAGGAGAACCACATGGCGACGAACACCAATCGTAAGCTTTACCAGAAGCCAAACATTGTCTACATCTCTGGTACGGAACAGTTTAGCAAGCTCAAGAACCCACGCAAGCCGCTAGATTCTGAAGCCTCCGACGAAGTTCTAGATGCCGCTTTCTACCGTGAGACGCTGAAGCTCCTAATGCCTCCGGTTGTCCCTGGCGAAGGACCTCTAGCGCCCTTGAAAGACTCACCAAGCCTCTATGGGGTAACTCCTGAAGACGTGGATAAGTTGCTGTTCCCTGAAATCATTGGTGTATGCCCTACCATTGAATACCTCTGGAACGATATTCACTCCGAATTGCCGTCAATCTCTAACACTATGGACGCTATTGTTGTGCATTCGGATTACTACATCGAACTACGCCGAAACAGTCTCCGCAACCCTCAGCAGGTGCCTAATGTTCTACGCATCATGGCAGACATCATGGTAGAAACACCAATATTCGTGCTTGAAGAGCCTAGCGACGCAAACGAACACAGCCAGCTTTACGCCATCAACACTGCCGTGAAGAACATGCTGTACAACGAAGGTCTACCCTACACCACGTACAACATCGAAATGACGCGCATGGTTCCCGGTAACCCTGAAGCACCCTGGGAGAGCGTCCCTGAGAGCTACATCGCAATGCAATTCTACGAGATGCTTCAGCTGTTTCTCGCAAACCCGCCCTCTTACGCAGACCCCGTACTAGCGTTCCGAGGCATCCTAGAGTCCCGTACCAATCCAGACTTGGCGGCTATCCAGGACGAAATAGACCCTGATGAGACGCACATCGACGGTTCCCCCTATCTTGGGCGAGTCATCACCGTAACATCTAAGAAGGGTGGTACAGGTAAAACTACCACATCGCTAGGTATCGCCCACGCCCTCACCACATGGGGTAAAGAAGCGGAAGCTTACGGATACGCTAAACACGCATTGAAAGTTATCGTAGTAGACCTCGACCTGCAAGACGGTCAGGTAGGCTTCAATACTAGTGACCAAAGCAAGACAGTAGTGGGCATCTTCAATGAGCTGTACGAAGCGACTATGAACGGTGAGCATAGGGCTCTAGGGGAAGATAAGGAGAAGGACTGGCGCATCATTGAGAAGTACATCGTTCAGAATGAGCGAGTAGGGTATGATACGCTACTCGCTCCTGAAGACCCTCGCGACCTCAACGACCTAGACCCAAACTTCTACCGCGCCATCATCAGCATCCTCAGAGAGCATTATGATGTAGTCATCATTGACACGTCAGTGCAACTTGCAGACCCTTACATGACGCTGTGCGCATACCCACTCACGCATAAGCTGTTCTATGTTGCAGAACCATACCCTATCCCGCTGGACACCATGAAAAGGCAGTTCACCTATGGGTTAGGGTCGGTAAAACGTGGCGGTGGTGGCATGAACCCGCGCCGTATAAGAATCTTCGTGAACAAGATAGAGCCAGACCATATCGTCAAGAAAGGCTCTGCGCTCGGATTCTGGCAGGTAGCCGACTACAGTATCAACGGAATCCCCGTGCTCACAGGCGTGCCCTACCTGCATGAAGCCGCCCTCGACGCTGTGAACGTCAGCCTACCCGGTGGATTCAATTACCTGCTGAATAATAAGGGCTACTCTGAGGGCATGTCCATCCTCGCATACGACATTGTACGGGGGACAGGGTACAACCTATTCAGCCCAGAAACCACTAAAGAGCTGGAAGACTATTTCAGCATGTCAAACCTATAGTTCGCAGGAAGAGGGATAGTTGCATCCACCTCGCCATACATTAGCGGAATAGTAGGTTCGTCATCAGCAATGCTGTGCGGAGGAACAACTTGTGCTTGCTGAGGCGGAACTTTGCGGCTCTTCTTACGCTTCCGCGCAGTATTGCCCGCAGATTTAGCCCCGCTAGAAGGAACAATAGCTTCCTCAGCGGGGCTAAATAGCGCCCCAATGCCAATTAACCCGACAGCGACAGCGAAAAATACCACACTCCAGCCGCCCAAGAAGTCCCAAGCATCAACCCAGCCAGACATCCCCAACAGCTTCCCCAAACCCCCAAGAGCAACACTTAATCCTAGCCCTGCAATAAGTCCTACCCTCCCACAGAAAGTACCCCACTTCTCGCCCTCTTTAGGCACAAAAAATAGGGCGCTAGAACGCACCCACCAAAGCCCCAAAAACCTGCTCAACATGCCGAAACGCCCCCAAAACTAGACGGAAACCTACATGGAAGCCATAGCAAAAAAGAGTGTTCAGATATACGTTATGTAGGTCTGAAAACTAACCACCTGCACACCGCCTGAAAGGACACGCCAGACAATGCCTGCCCCCATCTCCCTATCTGCGCTCAAGCAGAATAATCTCAACCCTTCAAGAGACGCAAACGCTGAGGAAGCACGCCTTAAAAACCTCAGCTCCACTATCTCCCAATACGCTGAAGACCCCACCCCTCCGCCTGCCGAAGAGCCTAGCTCTGCCGAAAGCGCGGAGGTGGTCGCCACTCCCATCGACCACGAAGCGCTCCTTGAAGAAATCCTCCAGAAAGTAAAGCAGGAAACCTCATCTCAGGCGAAGGTAAGCGTCGTAACCAGTAAAGACATCGCCGCCGCAACCATTGATAAATATGGGGCAGTTGAGCGTGAAGGGGAACGTAGCAACCTTCGCAAGTCCATACCCGTTAGCCATGAAGAAGCTCCCGGCTTCCCGCTTAGTAGTATCCTCAGCGACGCATACGACATGGGTGCTAGTGACGTATACATTCAGCCAGAGACCGCTATCCGATTTAAAATCAATAACGGACTTATGCCTTACCGACAGCTACCAGAACCTAGCCGTAGCGACCTCGGTAGAATCCTCACGGCGGCAACCATCACCGCATCCAAGACTACGTTCATGGCAGACCGAGAACTAGACATCTCGTACACCATCCCCAAAGGAAAGTACACCGGCAGACGTTGCCGCCTCAGCGTAACCTACGTGTCTCCTGGCGACAGCATCAACTTGGTTTTCCGTCTCCTGGCAACAGACATCTTGGAGCCTGAGAACTACAACATCCCCGAAGCGTTCATCGCGGCGCTTAGGCAGAAGTCAGGTATGCTCGTCATCGGGGGTGTAACCGGCAGTGGTAAATCAACCACAATGGCGGCTTGCCTCCTGCATATACAGCTTCACATTACAACGCCGCACCCTGTAACCGGCGAACCTATGGGTATGACCATCGTAACCATCGAACAGCCTATCGAATACCTTTTCGATAGTAACAACCCGCGCGGCAACGGAACCCTTTTCATTCAGCGTGAGGTAAATACCGACACCTTCTCATTCCTTAATGGCATTAAGTCCGCAATGCGCCAGAACCCTAACATCATCCTTATTGGTGAGGTTCGTACCGAGCAGGAAATTCAAGCATCCATTCGTGCGGCTGAAACCGGGCACCTCACCCTAACCACCGTTCACGCTCAGGACTGCGCAGGTATTGTGGAACGTCTCGCTACCAACGACGACGGTACACTCCGAATGAACTCACTCTCATCCATCGCGTCCGTGGGACGAGTCTTCATGACGCAAGCCTTGGTGAAGCGCATGGACGGCGGAATGATTCCCGCCCACGAAGTGCTGGAAATTCTACAATCCGACAGGGAGCTCATCGAAGCAATTAAGACTGGAAACTTCGAGTACATCCGCCGAGACCTACAATCTGTAGGTAAAGACATGTGCTCTATCCTAATGGAACTTTGCCGCGCAGAAACAGGTCCCTGCTACGTCAAGGATGCCCTAGAGCACGCCCCTGACCCCCACAGGTTCATGACCCTCATTCGCACAGCAGAGGCAAACGGTGAGCAGTTCAACTACCCGCCGGAGGAGCTAGAGAAAATCTAGCACCTCATAAGTAAAGGTGGTATCCACTCTAACCAAAATTTGGTATGGATACCACCTTTACACGCGCCCCAAAACACCCCTCTAAGCCGCCTTGAAATTCAGTAACCTCTGATATACCAACAAAGACAATTAAAACCTCACCAGCGCCACTAGGCAGGCTCCCAATGGGTAAGGATTCGAGCGCCAAACCCTAAGGACATTGAGGCATTGCACCCAAAACAAAAAAGCGAAGCCCTGAACCTTCATCAATGGTTCAGGGCTTCGCTTTTTTGTTTACCTCGACACACTAAAACTCAAACGACGAGATACCCTCAAACACCGACCCATCAGGGCGACACAAACGAACAGCGCGAATACGCTCAGCACACCCGTTCGCCTCCGCCCACTCATTCACTCTCATCACCATACGGTCATCAGTGCACAACCACACCACCATCCCAAAAACGCTCCTATCATCCTTATACTGGCTCAGAATCTTCTCCAGGTTGCCGGGCTTCTTGCCAAACCCGCGCTCCACCTCAACGGCAACACTGCGCGGCTCACCATTCTCACCACGAGGAATCATGCACACAATATCTGGCACATGGTACTTGCCCTCCGAAGCGCCGCTCATAACAGCCCACATCCACTCATTGCCGCCATAACATTCAGGCGAAACACCTTCGCCACCAGCAACACGCCACTCGCGCAACACCTCACCACGTCGGGCAAGTAGCACATCACGCACATCATACCCAGCACGCCCTCTAAACATGCCCTGAATTGCACTGTCAATCACGCGGTCAGGAATAACAGAAAAGCCACGCGAAACCTGCCCGCCAACCAGACGACCACCAGAGACAAGCCCACCCAAGCCCAAAACATCAACCGAACCGTTCACCAGCATAGCGCCCACATAGTTCACCAACACCCTATGCTTAAACTCGCTGTTGCCCAAAGTCTTACGAGAAACCGTAGCGCCGCCAATTCCGAACTCATCCAACCCGACACGGGTACCAACCCAAACCCTATGCCCGAGCCCAGGCACATCCACTGCATCCAGGCACCCGCGCCCCTGCAAACCCTTCAAATACTTCAACGCAGTAACTCTAGTAGAAACACCCAGCAACAGCATTACAGCGCGAACGTCCACCCAGCCAAATAGTCCAATGAACCCCATAATCTCAACCTCACGACGTGAACCCATCAGGCGCGGAGCAACACCATTCTCCCCCTTAGAAGCACGCCTAACACGCTTCAAACGCTCAGCAACAACATCCGGCGACTCCCCAACCAGCGGCGGAGAAACAACATCAACCTCCCCGACACGAGACAGCCAATAAGAAGCCTGCTCCAAAGCCAAAGCATTAGAAACCTCAGTCGAACTCATACGCGAACCTCGCCCATCATAATCAAACCTAAACGAAGACAACTCACCAATACCAGCACCAAGCCCTAACCTGCCAGGCGGAGCAACTAACCCACCCAGCTCAACACCGACCGCCGAAGCAAGCTCACCAACACCAACCCCCGAAGCTGGAACAACAAACCCCTCCTGAACAGCCTCAAAATCAACGCCCGAGACACCACCAAAAGACCACCTAGCCCGAGGAGTCACACCAAACGAAAACCCACCATGCAGGAACACCCCACCAACAGAAGAAACAACCGAACCATCCCAGACATACCCAGCACACTCAGCCACAAAAGACCTGAAAGCAACAGGAACCTGCGAAAAATCACGCACACCACGCGCACGCTCCAACACCGACCCACCCTCAACCGGCACGCCAGAAGCCAACACGAAACCATCTACCAAATGCCCAACACTGAACCCCGCATCCTCCAGCTCACCAATAGACCCAGAACCCGAAAACACCCCCGGAGCCAACCCCTCCACAACAGACCGACCAACACGACCAACACCAGCCGCAACTGAACTATCAGCCACTAGAAAAACCTCCACAACAACCAGGAAATACAAGGAAAGTAAGTACCATAAGAATATCACAGAACACCCCTACAGAACCTCCGCCAAAAGCCTACCTAAATGCTACAATAGAACCAACAAGCCCGCCAAGGAAAGGAACCGTCCACGCCATGATTCCCCGTAAAAACACCAACACTGAAGAGACTGTGAAAGTAATCTACGTAAATGTCAAAGGCACTGCCGTAGAATACGCCAAGAAACACCCCATTGACTACTATTTCGACGGCATCGGCAAACGACACTATGCCCCTAACGGCACCGCAATTGACGAACCCCTACACCCTGTCATGCCTAACTCTATCAATGCGCGCAATAACCGCATCCTCAAACGCCTAGGCATCAAAGGGCTCATCCTCAAGCATAAACTCCGCAAACTAGGGTTCGACATGAGCCGCTGGCGCATCGAACTCGATACCGACAATCACCCCTGCGCCCTCATTCTCAACACCAACACGACCCAAACCACAGCAGGAATCATAGACACCCTCGCCCACCTGCACTACACAAACCCAGAAATCTATGAGGACACCTACACCTCATACAACAACTCAACCCACACCGAACACCAGATTCGCACCCACACGCACGGCGAACCATCCCTCACTATCACCTTTACCCCTGGAGCACGCCTGTTTAACGAGATAGTCGTCAAACCCACAGCACCACACTCAACCCTCGAAACAGCCCTCAAACAGGAAGACCACCAAAGGTTTCTCAAAGACCTAAACGCCAACCTCAAAGAACACGCAAACATCCAGAAAATAACCGACCCAGAACCCCCATACGAAGACAGCTGGGTCATCATCAACGAAAGATAACTACCCCACCCATATCGCCCCGCCCTACACGCCGCTAAGGAGAAAAACAGATGCAATACCCCGAATACAAATACACCCCGTCAAACCCGCTCATCAACCTCATGCTGAAGCCACGCCCGAAAGACTACAGACAGCGCCTATGGCGACGCGCAGTAGCCCAAGCCACCGAACCTACCCTCACCATCAAGGAGCTAATGGAACGTATCCATGCCTGCGAACAATCCGAAAATGGGTGGCAGAAACGGATACACATTCAGACCCCCGCAGATAGCGAATGGCACCCCATAGCATTCTTCACTACACACCCAGACTCAGAGGTTCGCATCAACGGCATCCCCGCGAACCAAAAGGTCTACCAGAACGTCACCCAGTGGTGTACGCAAACCGAAGCACCCACTGAAAACAGGTGCTATGCAATCAGCAAACACCTAACCAAGACCCCTAACGCCGATACGCTAGAATGGTCTGAACACTTGAACGTAGAACCACATATCTACTTCAACGGCGACCGCATCTCATGGCAAGAGCTCCCCACACTCATCCGCAGGCACGGCGCAGAGAGCCTACTAGAACCAGTGCCAGTCACAATTATTAGCAACAGCTCAGACGTGCTAGAACACCTATTCGGAAAGGATAGCGAAAACATTAGAGAGGCAAAGGCACTAATCTCTCAGGGCGTGTACCTGGAAAACGCGGCAGGGGAAGACCCCTACGACATCTCCGACTGCTTCTAGTACACATAGATACCCCAAACGGCAAACACCTAACCAGCCCCTAAGAAAGGAATACTCAAATGAACGCCAACCCCAACACCAAACTAGAAAAGGGCGACAAAATAGCAGTAGCCTACATGAACATAGGAGACCCCCTCGAACTAACCCCCGACACCTTCGCAGTCACCCCACACGGCGACATCATCGAACACCCCGCCACACTCAAGAAACGCAACAACCAGGCGTTTAAACGCATGGGCATCAAAGGACTCACCCTCAAATATAAGCTCCACCAACTCGGATTCGACATGAGCCATTGGAGCCTAAACCTTGACCTCGACGGAGCACCCTACTCCCTAACCCTCTCCTGCTACCACACCAACGCCAACTTCGAAACAGTAGCCCACCTCGCCCAACAACACCACAAGACCGCCACCATCCATGAAAACACCTACCACACCCCTGCAACCAGCCCCAACACCAAACCCACAAGCCTAACAAGAGGATACATTCACACCAACCCCCAATCCGACCACTCCATCACCATCACCCACCCCATAGAAACCAACCTACACACCGAAATAACCATCACACCCACCAACCACAAAACACCCATCACACAAGCCATCACCCAACCAGAACACAAACACTTCCTCAAAGCCCTCAACCGCACCCTACTCATCCAGAAAGCCACCACCAATGAACCGAACATAGAAATCATCAACACCGCTAAAACCCAATAACACCACCAAAATAGTCCCCCGGCAACCAGCACACGCAGGCACACCGGGGGACTAATCACACCCGCATAAAGCACAAAAGGAAGGCTGGCGCACGGCTCCTAGAACCATACACCAGCCCCACAAATAGCCATCGTCTACCGGCGGCTATCAATAAACTTCGCAACCGCCACAACAGCACCCACATACTCATCACCAAGGCGCGCATACTCCAACGGAGGAACCACACCAAACCACGGCGACGGAACCCTCAAAAACTCCGCAATCGAGCCATCAGACCAACCAAAACCCTCCAACTCATCCATAAGCCCGCCCGTACCCTCCCTACGACGACCCAACCCATAACGCATACCCTTCACACGACACATCAACACACTCACCGGAATACCCAAACCCTCAGCAACCCTACCTACCACCTCATAAGGGAACTCACCAAAACCCCCACCAAAAACAGCACCAAAATCAACGCCCTTACCAACCAAGCCAACCACCACACCCGGCGCAGGAACAGTACCCACAGACGCACGCACCCACTCATCAACAACACCAACACCCCTACGCTCAATAGCACACCCATGAGCATCCGCAACTACCAAATCACGCAACTCATCAACCCCAGACAGCAACAACTCAGCTGGAGCCAGGAAGCCATAATTATCCCTAGGCTCAAACAGGAAAACACCCGCATCCGCCGCCGGAACACCCAAACGCCGGAACACTCCCAACACCTCAAAAAACTCCTCATGCACCACCAGCTCAGACACACCAACCCCACCCCAGAACTGAGCCCGAGTAAACCTCAACTCGCCACCAAAATCATCCCCAACAAGGCGACCAGACTCCCACAACCTCATCACCTCACCAGCAGGCAACCCCTCAGCCTCAAGGTCAGCCAACGTGAAACCATCCAGTACATCACACTCATACTCCCAGTCATCACGCCCCTCACCAAAAGCATCCTCAAGCCGCCCATAACAAAACCCCTCATCAACCCCCAACACCTCAACAGCAACATCAACACACTTAGCGTCCCACACCTCATCCCACGACTTAGAAACCCCCAAAGACCGCAAACGAAGAACATCATCAACCCCAAAAAACTTAAACCCAGGTCGCGCCGAAAAAACATCGTAAATCATCAGGAAAACCTCCAAAAACAAAAGGAAATAACACCACCAACACTACACCATGCCACCGCAGAAGCAAAGCCCCACCCCCCCCTATAGAAGAGAGAGCTAAAACACACCCCATAAGGTGCATACATCACAAATATGTGGTACAATCTAAACATAAGGAGTTGAGAGAAAACCTCAACCCACCACCTAACCCAACAAGCCCCACAAGGCTTACCCCCCAATCATTAAACACAGAAAGAGAGCACCAACAATGCGAACCATCACCCCCTTCCTCTACTGGGAAACCCTCAACACCAACGACGGAATCCTCTTCACCCCCACCAACGAAGAGACCGACGACCGCATGGCAATCTACGCCATCGACCAGGTAACCGACACCAACCACGCCACCGCAACCCTCCGCCATGCAAGCTTCAACGCACCCCACACCATCAACATCACCCGCACCAACGGACAACTCACCACCCCCGACCTCGAAGAGCTCAAAGCCGTAAACATCGGCACCCGCAAAGACACCCCCACCCCCATCTACTATGCCATCGAAAACGACGGCGACATCACCATCTGGCACAGCACCGAACACTACCACGACATCAGCATCGCCCACACCCTCAACGGAGACGCAACCCGCGCAATCCCCGACGAACCCAACGAATACACCACCCTCCTAGACGGCTACAACATCTGGGCAGTCCTCAACGCAACCCTCACCTACACCAACCCCCTACCCGAAACCTTCAACATCCCCGAAAGCGAAACCGCACCCCTCACCCCCGAAACCGCACTAGCACTCCACGAAACCCTCACCCACCCCGAATACCACACCCTCCTAAACAACCCCAAACACCAAGAAACCCTCGAAGAAGAACTAACCTCCCTCTGGCAAAACATCTCCGACTACTACGCAATCGAAGGCGAAATGCACTGGGTATCCGACAGCGAAATCCTCTGGCGCACCAAAGACTACCTCACCACCGTACACGACATCGCAACCAAAGAAGGACACACCAACCTAGCCAACCAAACCCACCACCACATCAACACCATCACCAACCACCCCGACTACGAAGAATAACCCCCCCCCAAACACAAGAAGGAGCCCCTGGCAACCCGCACAAACACGGGAAACCAGAGGCTCCTTCTTCCTACACCACCCACAACACACTACCCACCCAAAACAGCCACCACCTCACTCACCGAAACACCCAACCCCAACACCGGCGAACCAACCGGCACATCAACCCAACCACCACAAACACCACCCCAACCAGAACGACCAAGCAACCCAGCAGAACCACCACCACCAACAACCTCACCCACCGGCGAACCAAACCCCTCACTACCAGCCACAAACCCCAAACCCAAACCACCATCAACACCACCACGCCCAGACAACACCGAACCAACCACACCAGACAAAACACGCCCACCAACAGAACCCAAAACACCAACCAAACCACCACGCAACAACTCCCACAACACACCAGACCCCAACCCAGCAACACGCCCAAACACCGGACAAACACCCCTCAACCCCAAAACACCACCAACACCAGACAAACCATCAACCACATCACCCACAGACCCAGCAGAACCCAAAACACCAACCCTCAACCCAACAGGACACCCACCATAAACAGCCCCACCACCAAAAACACCAGAAACACCACCCACACCACACAAGCCACCCTCAACAGCACCACCAGACACACCACCAACAGCACCAACACCAACCCCAGAAACACCCTCAAACCCAGCAGGAACCAACCCCGCCCCAAAAACAAGCGAACGCCACAACCACCCATCCACATCAACCACAGCCCCAACACCAGACCCAACAACCCCACCACCATCACCCAACCCCGAAACACCAGGCACAAAACCACCAGAACCCAAACCGCCAACCCCCAAAACACGCCCCAAACCAGACCCAAAACCCCCACCACCCAAAACACCCAACCCAGCAGACGACAACCCCCACCAACCACCCAACCCACCAACATCAGACACACCAACCCCCACCGGCAAACCAAACACACCAACCACGGCAGACACACCAACCCCAAACCCAGACACACCAAACCCCACAGACCCCAAAACATCCAACCCCGACAAACCAGACACCAACCACGGCACAGAAACACTCACACCAGAACCACCCACAAAATCACCAGACCCAACCCCAACACCCCCAAACCCAGACACACCAACCCCCGAAAAATCAACACCACCAACCCAACCACCATCCACAACACCGCCAACACCACACACCCCCGACACAGGAAAGAACCCCACAGGCGAACACCCCAACACCCCCAACAACCCATCAACCCCACCAAAAGAACCACCAAACCCAGGCGACGAACCAAACCTCACACCAGAACCACCCACAACCCCAAAACGCCCCTCAGAGCCACCAAAACCAGAAGAAGGCAAAACCATACCAGAAACATCTAAAACCCCCGCAGAAGCCCCGTCAGACCCCAAAGAAGGCACACCCTCCGCCACAGGCACACCACCAACACCCGCACCCACAGGTGAAGGCTCCACAAACCCCGAACCAGAACCCCAAAACCCCTCAACAAACCCACCACCAACACCAACAGACCCAAAACCCCCACCATCCACAAACCCCGAACCAGAACCCCAACCAACAGACACACCAACCCCACCCCCCAAAGAAGAAGCACCCACACCACCAGCACCCAACAAACCCGCAAACACACCAGAAGACACCACATCAACACCAACACCACCAGGAACCCAAACACCACACACCGACCCAGACACACCAGAAGACAACAACCCCCCAACACCAGAAGACGAAAAAGAAACACCCTCACCAACAACAACACCACGCCCAACAACCACCAAAACCACACTCCAAACAGAAAAACAACAACAAGAACAACAATAACAGTATAGCCCACAAACCACCACCCACCCAGAACACCCCCAAAAAAACAACACCACCAACAACCACCCCACAAAACAAAACCCCCACCCCAAACCCAAAAACCAACAACCCCAAACCCCAGCCCACCCAAGCAAACCCCCAAAAACAAACCGCCACAAACCCAGAACCACACACAGAACCTGGGCTCACACACAACAACACAAAAGAAAAACAGAAAAGAAGAAAAACAAAACACACTAACACAGACCTAAGACACAGACACAAGAGACACACAGACCACCAACAAGCTAAACACCAGGAACACACCCAGCAAAGAAAGCAGACACAGACACCCAGGGCAACAATACCAACCAACACAGACAAACAAGACACATAAGACATACACGGCACACGCAGAGACACACATAGAAGAAAGACACCAGGAACACACACACCCAAGACAGAAGAACGCAGTAACCAACAGACCACATACAGAGAGAAAGAGAGAGGCACAACAGAGACAACACACAGACACACCACCATAAGAGACACACAAGCTAGAAACAAGGGGAACCACACACCAAGCAATAAAGGTAAAGGCAAAGGGATAAGGCTAGATACACCAACAAGCTAGAGGGACGGTAGGGACACTAACTAACTAGACGGGTAACATAATGATGCACGGGGATACGGGTAGTAGTAGGGCAGTAGGGCTAGAGGTGGTAAGTGTAGGGATGGGTAGTGGTAGGCGGCGAGGTGGTGGGCGGGGTGCCGGGTGTGGTGCGGGTCACGTTGCTCACGCGGTGGGGTGTTCTTTTTTCTTTTCCGCTCTCCTTTTTTCGTTTTCTTTTCGGTGTGTTTGGTGCGGGGTGGGTTTCGGGGTGTTTGGGTATGTGGGGGAGGGTAATGTTTGCCCTTGTCGGTGCGTTTTGTGTTTTTCGGGGTGGGTGGCTGTTTGTGGGTTGAAAATCAACCTCTAGGGGTTGTTTTTGGGGTGGGTTTAGTGCTGTTTTGGGGTCTGTGTCGGCGTTTTGGGTGCCTGGGTGGGCTGGTGCGGGGTGCATATGGCTGTTTTTCGGGGTTTTTGGGGGTGGTGCGGGGTGTGTTTGGTGTGGGGTGGGTTTCGGGGTGTTTCGGTATGTGGGGGAAGGCAATGTTTGTCCTTGTCAGTGCGTTATGCACTTTGGTGCAAGTTTCTGTTTTTAGGGGTTGAAAATCAACCTCTAGGGGTTGTTTTTGGGGTTGTGGTGTGGGTGCGAGCGCGTTTTGGTGGGTTGATGGTCGGGTGTGGGGGTGGTGAGTTGCCTTCTGTGGATGGTTCATGGGGTGTGGTTGTTATTCCTATCGTCTATTCGTCTATGTGTCCCTGTTGTTGGGGCGTGGGTCTCTGTTTCTGGTGTGGTATTGGTGGACGGTCTGTACACCACCTGTTTTCTGTGGTATAGTTATAGGGTAATCATCTGGTGGGTAATCGTTACCTGCTGTCGTTTCTTATTTTGTTCCTTTGGAGGGATTGTTAGTTATGGCTTTTAGTGTTGAGACTCAGGTTAAGGCTAAGAACACTTACGCTTTGTTGGTATATTCTTTGTCTGAGGTTGGTGCCTTGTTTGGCACTGGTAGTTTCGTGAAGGCGGCTGTTTTGGATTTGGCGGCGTTTGATGCGAGCGCTACGTCCGCTCAGCCTATCGCGCTGGACAAGAAGGTGTATGACTTGTCTAGGGCGATAGGCTGAGTTGCGTGACCTTGCGTCTTCTTTTGCCTCTGATTGGGCTGAGGTTGTTGCTAAGGATGATGAGGCGCTGGCTCTGGAGATTTTGAACGCTGTGGAAGAGGTGGTATCTTATGCGCGTGAGCGCGTGTTTGGTTAGTTAGTGGTGTCTTGCGGGAGTGGCGGGTTCCTATTAGGGGTTTCCGTCCTTCCTTTTTCCTACCTGTCTGCTTGCTTAGGTGGGTGGGTGCTTGCTTTGGTGAGCGCCTTATGTCTGTGCGAGCGCCCTGCGTTCTGTGTTCTGTGGGTGGGTGTTCTGCCTGCTTGTCTTGTTGAGTTTTTGAAAGAGGTTTTTCGTTATGTCTGTTGTGTCTGTTTCTCCTGGTGATGTTGTGTCTACCGCTGTGGGTGTTCTGCATGTGGAGTCGGTTATTGTGGAGCGTTCGCGTGAGGGTGAGTCTTTCGCTGTGTCTGGTGTTGCTGGTGATGGTGAGGTACGTGTGGGTGTCCCTGTTTCGGCTGGTGTTGTTCCCTTGGGGGTTGATGCGTCTGACGCTGAGGCGTTGGTGTGGTTTAACCGTGAGAGTCGCCTAAAGCGTTTGAGTGCGGCTGTGTTTTCGCCGGGTGATAGTGCTAGGGCTTTGAGTAGGTTTGCTTACCCAAAGGGCGTGGGTGCGTTGTCACTAACTGACCGTGAGCCTGTTGATGCTGTTGTTAGGTGGCTGGGTGAGGTTGAGGCTTCTTTGGTTGAGGCGAGCGCGTGGGTTGAGGGTAAGCGTATGGAGTGTCTGCGGGCTTTTGAGGATTTTTACGCGGGCTGGTTGAAGTATCAGGACAGGTCTTGGGTTGAGCCTGATTTGGACGAGTACCGTGAGTACCGCAAGTGGGCTGGTGTTAAGCTTGTAGTTGGTGGTATCTATCAGTTCCAGCGTAAATATGAGGGGCATGGCTATTTTAAGGTTGTTGATAATAAGCATAAGACTGGGGTTGTTCTTTATGGTGGCTCTGGTGGTGTGAGTGACCGTGAGGGGCTTATTTATGATACTGACAGGGGCTGTGTTTATCTGCGGGTTATGGTTGGTGACGATGACCTTTGGATTGATGCGGATACTGTGAAGCTTCTACCTGTTAGCTCTTTTGAGGATATTGACTCTTACCTTGAGTCGAGCAAGTATGAGGGTGTTTCTCTTCCTGATGCGTTGCAAGAGATTTTCCTTGACATGTTCTGTGCTGGTGAGGGTAAGCCTGAGTGCCTGCCTGCTCGTGAGGAACTTGATGGTAACCGTTACTGTTGGGCTGATGATTATGCTAGGTGTCGTGGTGTGCTGATGGCGGCTACTGCTGACCTGCTGTTCGATATTGAGAAGAGTGTCGGGTATGTTCGGTGGTTGCGTGAGCAGTTGGTGGGCTTCTATCGTGAGCTGGGGTTCACTATCTAGGGGTGAGGTTTGCCGCCTATGGGGTAGCGTATGGGAGCCTCCGGCTACTAGGTTTGGGTGACTCCTCTTGTAGTTGATGGCGAGCGCTCTCTTGGGTGGCTATGTCTTAGTGGTGGTTGCTTGTTGGTTGCTTCGCTAAATGTGGTGATGGGTGTGAGTGCTTGAAGGGCGCCCATGCCCATCTTTTGTTTCTGTTGGGGCAAGCCACACACTATAGCTTGCGCCCCTGTCTGAATCTGTGGTATAATTAAATTGTTCAATCGGGGATGTTCCCCGCAAAGCTAATACGCATGTTTGAGGATTTGAGGAGTTGCACAATGTCCTGCACTGTTAAGGTGATGAAGCCCTACACTTACACTAACCTTCCCTTTACCGCTACCAGTACCGCCCACATGGGCGACATTGAGGCTTGGGCTTCTTCTAAGATGAGCCTTGAGTTTGTCTCCTGGGATTCAGGTGAAGAGGCTCATGTTACTTACGGGGTGGTGGCAACTGACTCGACTAAGGAGCCTGGTGATGATGGTTGGCTGATTGGTCGTGTGACCATGAGTGTCGATGTTGAGGGTGATGTTGCTCTGAGTGAGGTTCTTATGCGCCGTATGGTGGATGAGTTTAAGGTCGTGATGCGTAACCGCGTAGCGCAGGGTCAGGCTCTTGTGGAGTTTGAGGGCGGGGTTCCAGTCTTTAAGCAGACCGTGACGTTCGCTACTGTCTAGAGTGAAGTGCTCTGAGCTAAAGCCGTAGGGTAGCCCTCATGCAGGGGGTTGCTTTGCGGCTTTAGCTGTCTACCTTGTGTCTCTATGTGACCTGTGAGTGTGTGTCTGTGGGTGCTGTTCGCTGGGCTGGCTGTGGCTGTTTAGTGGGTGGTTTGCGAGCGCTAATTCTGGGGTGGTTGCTACTGGGTATGCTGGTAGTGATGCTTGCGTTCTTCTTACTCTTGATTGGGTGAGTGCCACCTGGCGGGCAACTGATTAGCCGCCATGTGTCTCACCTCACACATATTCAGCTTATATGGCATTTAAAATCTGTGATAGACTATAAGTGTAGCGAGAGGGGAGCCTCTGGAAGAGCTACAGACCATTTACTTACTACCGAAAGGTTGCCTGCAATGCTTCGTGAACTTATGGAACGTGCAGAGGAAGTTCTGAATACTTTCGCCACTGTTGAGCGTGAGGCTCGCGCCCTTGCTGATGAGCTGGCGGCTGAGGCTGACCTCGACTCTCAGGTTAAGCTGTTTCTTGCTGAGTCGTATGAGCCGGTAGAGCCGATTGTGTTTGCCCGCAATGACCGTAAGGCTGACCGCGTTGCATACCTGCATGTTCTTGCTTCTGAGGCGATGAGTGCTCGTGTGTATGCTCTGCATCTGCTTAATGAGATGCGTGCCGCTGACGTTAGCGCAAAGGAGTTCGCTTTCGCCTTGCACACTGTCGATAAGAGCGATAGTCTGACGCGACGACTGGAAGAGTGTCGTAAGGACATTGAAGCCGATAACGAACAGTTCGGCAAGTAATCCCATTGAGGGGTAGGGGTGTCACAAGCCTCTACCCCCTCTCTTTTATGTCCAGCTGTGCAATATGCGCAATGGCTGGAGTGTAGGGTGGCTTACCTGCGCGGCGGCTACTATCGCGTGAGCTAAGGGGTGGCTTATTGAGGTGCTTCCGGTTGCTGGTGAGGGACATGTGAGCGCGTGTGTGCGGCGGCTATATGCGAGCGCCATGTGCGGATAGAATACGAGTGTGTCCCACCTCACCCCTATTCGACTTGCATACGGTCTGAAATATGTGCTAGACTATACGTGTAATCGTTTTTGGGTACTATCGCCCGCTTGTTCACCTAAGGAGCTTTTCATGTTTCTCACCTCTTGGCACAAGTTCAAGTCTGTTACTGACCTTCCCGCTGAGTCTAGCAACTTCTGGAAGGGTAGCAAGTTCAGCGTTAAGGATGTTCAGGTAGAACAGGTTGAAGCTCCGAATGAGTATGGTAGCTGGGTTGTAAAGTTCTCCATTGAAGAGTCACCCGCTGTTGATGATGGCGAGGGTGTGCAGGTGGAGGGTGACGTTAAGCCTTCTGTGGAGTTCGTTCTGTACTCCCCTGCTGTGCGTCAGGTGGCTCTGTGCATCAGTGATGCAATTGTTCGAGCAATGGGTGATAAGCCTATTGGTGCCCCTGAGGTATTTAATGGTACGGCTACGTATGAGTTTGCCCTCAGTATGCCTTTCGACTTTGGGATGTAGCATGTAACGCGCTTGGTAATAGCCGGGCGGGTAATCAGATGGAGTGTTCCACTGATTGCCCGCCCGCTTTGCTTATGTGTGCAGGAATGGTTATTGGGCGGCATGGCGGGCGCTTGCTATCCGCAGGTTAGTTGCCGTAGCGAGCCGCTGGCTTACAGTGACTACTGGTTGCTTACCTTGCTGTATAGGTTTGCGAGCGCTAGGGTAGCGCTCTTGCCCTTTACTGTCATGAGGTGTGGGTGGGGTGCATTGATGGGATGTGATGTACTTCACCCATATTCGATTTGCAGACGGTCTGAAATATGTGTTAGACTATAAATGTAGCGAGGAAGAGAGCTTCCAGAGAAAAGCTACAGACCGTTTCTCCCTAGACCGAAAGGTTGCCATCATGGACTTCAACAAGAACTACGACGAAGCAGTTGCAAAGCTTCAGCAGTACCTCAAGGAGATTAACTCCTTCATGGAGTCCGACGCTTACCAGGCAAAGGTGAAAGAACCCATCATGCCCGCTAAGGCTGAGTACATCAACGACCCGAACAAGCCGCTGGCAATCCGACTCAAGGCATACAACACCTATAAGGGTTACCAGGTGCAAGCGCTTCTTTCCGACACTTTGCGCCCCCATACTGAGTACGGCTTCGAGATTTCGCCCTGGCAACTCAAGTATGTATTCGATAACGAAAAGCTGATTATCGACACCATCAAGCTTGGTAAGGAGCTGACTAAGAACCTCTAACATGGTTACCGCATAACAAGTACCCCTAGATGAAAGCCCCTGCATGTAGCAGGGGCTTCTTTGCGCCCTGAAAAACACTTCACTGCCAGCGGTGGAAGAGGTGAGCGGGTGTGTCTCTATCTACGCCCTGCCCTAGCGACTCTGCCGCCTGCTGGATGATTGTCACATGCCACCCCTTGCTAGGGGTGCTGACTGCCTGCCAGGGATGCGGTGGTAGCTTCCTACTGTCGCCTTAGAGTCTAGCTGTAGCGCGGCTATTGCCAGGCTGAGCCGCCGCCCAATGGGACTTTCACTGCATGATGCACACCTACTACTCACTGCTGGGGGGGGTATGCGAGCGCTGATAGGCGGTGAGCTGTTACTGTATGCTTACCACCTGCCATTGCTCATTATCACTCTTTAGGTCGCCTTGTTCGCGCTTGCTGGCTAGGGGTGCCCCTGCCTGCCGCCGATAATGTGGTACACTAGACCTATTATTTACTACTATGATTTCCAGAAAAGGGTGTACCCCCATTATGACTATCACTATTGCTGACCTCAAGGTTCGCGATGTCATCATCACTACCGAGGTTGAAGGCGGTGAGTATGGTCTGTACACGGTACTTTCTATGGATGATGGCGCTGGTATCGCAATCTTGAAGCCTGCCGGTTTTTCACGCGCCCGCTGTGTACTGACTGCCTGCGAGGGTGAAGCGGGCGCGCCGCGCTTCACGCTTAGCCAGGTCGTTACCTGGGGTGAGCTGTCGCCGTGTGAGAGGGATGGTGAGTCTTTCAAGCCTGAGGCGGTTGTTGAGATTGTGCGTGCTTTCCCGGATGGCGCTGTGTATGAGACGAAGGATTATTTCGCGGCGCTTGTGCGTGCTCGTAAGTCTTTGGCTCTACCTAAGGGTGTGTCTGCTTTCAGCGATTGGTGCGATGTTGCACCCCTAAATGAAGGTCGAAATAACCCGCATGTCATTCGCCTAGGCGACGCTGAGCGCATCTATCTTTACATTACTGGTGAACATCACCACTGGGTTACTTCACTCGATATGCATAGTGAGTCGGTGGCTAGTGCTATTTGTCTGTTGAGCCGTGATGAGCGTGAAGCTGTTCAGAAGTACGCGGACGGCGCGGCTGAAGGAGTAGACCTCAGCGAGGCAAAGTTTATTCAGCTAAGGAGTGCCGCGCTGGGCGGCGGCTCTGTCATTGGTTGCTTCGTTGGAGACATTGTGACTGTCGAGACTGCTTCGGGCGTGCAGTACTTGCAGGTGACCGGCGGCTCTGACTCTGAGCTTCAGGTGCAGAACCTTACTGCCAATGAAGTGGGTACCCTTCGCGTTAAGGCTGTCCACGTTGAAGACTGGTACGATGACGAAGAGGTGAAGTATGACCTGGCTCTACATCTAGTGAAGGCGGGCGGCTCTGTGGAGCCTGTGTACGTGAATAGCTTTGCTGTTCTGCCTACTCGAAACCCTGACGCGGTGAGTGAGATTCATGCGCTCTACGAAGCACAGGAGGAACCCCTCAACAGGTTTATTAGCCTTCTTGAGGATGAAATTGAGGTAGAGAAGGCAAAGCCTGCAAATCGAAAGACTCCCCGCTGGCTTGAACTGTTGGAAGAACTCAGCTCTATGACGCTCGACGCTAAGAAGAGCCGTAGCGTCCTGCGTTTACAGTACCTCAAGGACACCGTAATGCGGATTGTGGGCATCAGGGTTGGAAACGCCCGATACGAAGGCAATAAGTACCTAAATGAGATGCGTGAAGCTCTCGAAGCGGTGGCAGAACTCAATGAGCAATAGGTTGTTGCAGGTAGCTCGGTAAGTACCTCACTGCTAACAGTATGAGTGTATGGGTGACACTTAGCGAGCGCCCGCGTATACTTACAGGGAAGCCCCTTAGCTGAAACACATCAGCTAAGGGGCTTTCGTCTTTGTGTCCCACTTAACACATATTCGGCTTGCGTACTGTCTGAAATATGTGTTAGACTGTAAGTGTAGCGAGGAAGAGAGCTTCCAGAGAAAAGCTACAGACAGTTTCTCTAAACATGCAAGGAGCATCTAATGTCTACTGCTGAAATCAACGAACGCGCAAAGAACATCTTGAAGAACCTGGCTCAGATTGAAAGTGACGCGCTGGAAGCCGCCTCTAAGCTGACCAAGGAATGCGACCTTGACGCACAGACCGAACTATTCTTTGCAAACGCATCTGTAGCGCCGGTAGTTTTCGCCCGCGCACAAAGCAAGGCAAAGAGCATTCACCGCCTCCGCGTTATCGCATCTGACGCAATGGAAGCCCGTATTCGAGCCCTGAAGAACCTCACCCAGTTTCGCACCCTGGAGGATAGTGAGTATGGCTTCCAGGTTAGCCTCGTGAATAGTGAGGCTGAGAGCCTGGCTGGAAACCTTGAGTCTACTCTTGAGGGCATCAAGGAAAGTGTTGAGCGCTACGGATAGTAGCAACAAACCCCATATGGGTAGAGCCCCTTACGCCTAAGTACCCCTTAGGCGTAAGGGGCTCTACCCATGCTCATTTTGCCTGGCGGGTTACCTAGCCCTATGGATGCTTTGCCGCCTGCTGTAGATAGGCGCAATAGCCCTGTGTTTCACTTCACACATATTCGACTTGCACACGTTCCGAAATATGTGTTAGACTATAAATGTAGCAAGGAAGAGAAAAGCTTCCAAAGAAAAAGCTACACACCATCTACCGCTACCGAAAGGCTGTCTAGCATGTACCCCGAATCCATCCTCAACTTCCAGGGCGAAACCCAGAGCTTCACCGCACACATCGACCCTATCGACGGTTTTACTGCCGACAGCCTTGCAGAAACCCTTGGCGAGAAGGCACGCACCATCTCCATTGCCTGCGGTGAAGGTGACACGGAGGCAACCCTCTACTTCTTCGATGAAGAACAGCGCTCCGTTGAGGCTGAAGACGAAGAAGGTAACGCCGTTGCCGAGATTACCGCAACCGTAGACCTGAGCCGCATCAACTACACCGACAAGCTTATCCTACAGCTCATGGGTGCGTTGGGTCTGCTGGGTGAAGAGGTATCCATCTTCCAGGGCATCAACTTCATTGACGTTTCTATCGAGTATGCTGTACCCAACCAGCTTGGAATCTAGCTAACATCTAGTACAGTAGAGCCGCCCGCGTATCACTAAGGATATGCAGGCGGCTCTACTGTATGCGGCTCACATTTGATACCCTCACGGCGACACGCAGGCGGCAACCATCAAGCATTGCCGCCACGAATTAGGGGTGAGTTGCTTTCCTGCCAGGGTGCAGGTATAATGCTTTCCATATTCTTCTTTCAGGTGGTAGCCCCTTGCGAGATAAAGTATTAACCTCATCTCGTAAGGGGCTACCTCTATACCTGCACTCGCCAAATATTGCTGTCTGCCGTTCTTATGCTCATTCCTGACTGGCTCCCTGTGTGGGATGATGCGGACGACACGGAATAGTGGCATAATGGGAAGTATTCAGTTTTTACATCTAGCGGTGGCTTCTAGCCCTCTCATATAGGGGCTATGGCTCGGCATGATTACCATGCTACATGAGGAGTCCATAACCGTACTGATGCGGTTATGGGCTCCTCATACGCTTTATGGCTAATCCCTAATGCTCATTCCAGTGAAAGCCGTAAATCCATAATATGTGATACACTATGTATATAACATGAGTGGGGTACATGGCACGCCAGCCACTCATTCAAGCTTCAAATCTACTGAAAGGTCTTACTCATGAATATTTCCCCGCGTGACGTTGTGCATGTAAGCGGCGGCTTGATTTATGTACATTCCATCTCTAATCCCGACAAGTTCGGCAATGTGACCATTGAGGGGGTACGCGCTACCGACCAGATGGTGACCTGCGCCCTGCATGAGGGTGATGAGGTTAAGAAGGTTGCGACGAACGTGTCCAGGGGTGATGCTCAGGAGTGGTTCGACCGTGAAAGCCGCCTAAACCTCATTATTGGTGAGATGCGCGCCTTGCTTAGTCGGATGCTATCGTTCGTGAATAACTCCAGGTATGGGGATTCGCGGATGCGCCCGCTAGGGGTGTCTGTGGTGAGTCGTGACTCTGCCAAAGCCGCCTTTGACTTCCTGAATGAAGCAGAGCGTATCCTCTTGCATGAAAGTGAATGGTTTGAGGGTAGGCGCATCGAATGTTTGAAAGCGTTTGAAGAGTGTCACGCTGACTACCAGGCACGACAGCAGATTGTCGTGTCTACCCCTGAGTTCACTAGCGACTGTGTTGCACTACCGGGTATATTGCTCCGTGGCGGCGGTATTTATGAAATGACCTCCGCTGGTTACTATGAAGGTAATCAGGATGGTTACATGAAGGTTCTAGGAACTGTGGATGGGAAAGCTAGGGCGAACTTCCGTATTGGTGGGAATGATGTACGCCGTGGCGTAATTTCCTCCACCTCTAATAACCCTAACCACTTGTTGCTAGTGTCCGGCGACGATACTTTCCGTATCCTTGCCGCCTCCGTAAAGCTTCTACCTATCGGCTCCCTTAAAGATATTGACGACTACCTCAAGCTAACTCGGTACTACGACCGCCTAGGCAATTCACTAGAGGGCATCTTTAGGGATGTGTTCACTGGCTCTATCCGTGACGGCTCTGATTGCCTCAAGTCGCTACTAAAGGGTGTGGGTGACGTGCCTATCTATGAGCGCGATAACTATGCTTTCCGACGCAATAAGATGTTGCAACTAGTGGATGGCGTTATCGTGGGCATTAGGGGTGAGGTCACTGCGGTTCGTGAGTTGCGCTCTCGACTGGCGGCGATTTACGACGAAGCAGGGCTGTAAAGCCCCGCGCGCCCATGCTGGGGTGATGCATAACGAAAAGCTTGAACGCCCTGCGGTAAGGCACACAAGGTCTACCGCAGGGCGTTCACCTATGGTCACACCAACTAGCTAGAAGAGCTAGGCGTTAGCGTGGGCTGGGCGTATTCCAAACAGAGAGCCTGACACCCTCTAGAAATATGTGATACACTGTAAATGTTTAGTAAATACCATACCCGCAATGACTACCTGCCGAAAGGTTCTAGACATGCCCGTCTCACCCCGCGACATCATTAACATCAACTCCCCCTTCTACGTTCACGCCGTAAAGTCAGAAAAGACCCTAAATGGCGAATCTCTCTCCGTGTCCGGCATCTTCCCCGACGGTGAATACTACGAAGACTACCCCATGCGGGAAGATGAACTCGTCGTACTGCAAGAAGAAGCACCTGAATACGATGTTCGAATGTGGTTTGACCGCGAATACCGTCTTCGCCAGCTCGACCGCGCCATCTTTGCCAGCAGTGAAGACGAAGCGGCGGCATACTATCACTATCGCCAACGTAGCGACATTCCTCGACACCACCTAAGCTTGTCGCTAACCGACCGTAATCCCGCCAACACCTTGTCCAGCCTCCTGCTTGACGCTAAGGACGCTCTTACTCAGGCGCGGGGCTGGGTGCTGGAAAAGCGTCACGAATGCCTAGACGCTTTTGCCGAGCGTTATGCTGACTATCAGGCAGAAGCGCCTGATAAGCCTCTGAGTGTAGTGCTGGGTATGGTCTACGCCGAAATGTTCAGCTTCGAGAAAGGTAAGCCCCTCTGCCTCCCCTCTCCTGCTGAGGAATATAACATTTACGGTAAGACCTATGAAGAGTGCGCCGCTCGACTGATGGAGGTCACCCTCGAAATGACGTTCGACATTGACAAGAGCATTAACTATGTGCAGTGGGCGCATAGTGAGCTCAACACCTTCTATGATGAGCTGGGGCGCGAGTTCGACCCCGCCTGCTGGGAAGTAGTGGATAAGCTTTCTATCTAGCGATATGGCGTTGTCCCTCAGTCATACGTTTAGGCTGAGGGACAACGCAATGTCTGGTTTATGGTGTTGATATGGATTTTTATTTTGCTGAGCTAGAAAACTTATTCCTAGTTGTTCTGGCTGTGGTTGCACTTGCAATGCATACCATCCTCTTCCTTCTAGGCTTTGCCGCCACTATCGCCCTAGCTTGCTACGTGGCAAAGTTTATTATGATAGACCTTTCACCTGGTAAGCGTAGGCTGGCGTTAGTGGCGCTTACCGCCATTGACATTGCCCTAGTCGTTGCCGCAATAGCGGTGGCAGTGTCACTGCGGCATTAAGACGGTGGATGCCGTGTCCCCTCCGCATACGACACCCCCTATGCAACTCGCTTAATGCGAAACTGAGTTGTATAGGGGGTTAAATCTGTGCTAGACTATAAATGTAGCGAGGGGATACACTCCAGAAAGAAGCTACAAGCAGTTACCTCATCAGTCGAAAGGCGCGAATCATGCAGACCACCTACACCACCGCGTACTACGTGACCACCTCCGCAAAGGTTGAAGTTACCAAGGATTCCATTAAGGATATGGAGGAACTGACTACCCTTATCCACAACTACCATCGCGCGGCAGACGGCTCCATCGTTACCCGCCCGAAGGACATTCAGGATGACATCATGTATGTCGAGCTTGATGGTGGCATTGAAGCATCTATCACTCTGGGTAAGGACTTCGTAGAGATTTCTGCTTATGACCCGGAGGAAGAACTCACCCTCGATGTGGTAGCAACCGACGAAGTTCGAGAGCTTATTGAATACTTTGAAGGCATTTAGCCCCTAGTTGAGGAACCCCCCCTACAGAGCCTCTGTAGGGGGCTTCCTTATGTCTACACTCAGTAAGGCGGGCTCTAGTATATCCTGAAAGCCCCTGAGCGCCCCGCAGAGGCGATAAGCGCCCAATGGTCGATAAATTCCACACAGGGCGACATGGAAGCCCTAGAATCGCCTCCAGGGGCTTTTAATAACCCTTGTGACGCATAGGGCGACCTACGGGCTATATATGTAAAGCGCATAACTTTCACCACATGCGCAATACCATTCCCTGCACCCCCGCTAAAGCTCTAACCGTAAGCCGAAGCAGGCAAAGCAGGATGAAACACATAGAGAAAGGCAATCAAACATGCCTAGCAACATTAGCAACCTCACCCGCAACGCCAAAGAACTTGCTTTGCGCGCTCGCGCCGGTATCCGCGAGACGTACAGCAACGAAACTGTACTCAATTCAGCAATACACGACTGGCAGAACAGTAAATACGAGGTGCTGAGTGGCGACAAGCACACCATCACCATAGGCGACACCACCTATCAGCGCATCCGCGCGCTACGCCGCATTGAACGCCCCTTTGGGCTACCGCCGGTTGAACCTGGCGACCTGGGCGGCTACATCGCCACCAACCCTAGCCACGGCATAACCCTCAGCCATCGCGGGTCATGCTGGGTAGCAGACGACGCACTTATCTCCGGCTATGTGTCAGATGATAGCCAGGTAACTGGTCACGCCCATGTAGGGTATCCATCCAAGGTAAACGGTCGGTCGCTCATCTCTGACTTCGCACAAGTGATTGACGGCGCAGAAGTAACCGAGTCTATGGTGACCGACTACGCGCAGGTTGTTGGTCGTAACTTCGTGGGGGTGGATAAAGACCTCATCTTCGACCGCCGCCAAACCACCATAGATAACCATTCCTGGGTTTCTGGTCGCGCCCGCGTCTCAGATGGCGCATTGGTCATCCGCTTTAGCCGCGTGAGTGGTTCTGCTGTCGTTGCTGGGCACGTACAGCTACGTAAGGGTTCCATCGTTACCGGCGGAGTTGTGCTAGTGAGTGAACGCGGCTTCACCGACCTATCAGGTGAAGTCATTGACGAGCCAATGAACATGTGGGGGTTCCCCACCACCCTTCTTCTACGAGCAAACGACGACTGGGCACACTCAGCCGAGGCATTCGGTTACGAAGAGTACGGCTCAGTGCTCCCTCACTGGAAGATTGGTTACCCCCGCGTCCTTGAGGCGGCTCAGGAAATTGCCGACATCTACGGTGTAAAGCTGGAAATTGGGGATGCTGGACCCGGCGCGTATGCGTCATCCTTCGACAAGGAGGGAGGCTACCCGCGTAACGTGCAGACCTCCCCTGTAACCGGCATCGAATACCTAGAGCGCCCCGATAAGGACGAGTACGAAGAGTTCATGGACCACCTGGCAATGAGGCAGGAGGCGATATGGGATAAGAAGCGGTTGGAGCGCGCCAAGGAAGAGGATAAGCATATCGTAGACACTGCTGACAATGCAGACACTCCCGCCATTGTCCCGCCTCCCACGCCTGCTAAGGCTGACGAAGAGCCCGGCGATACTGAGGTTAGCACCCCTGCAACCGAGGCAGAAGACGCATAAGCGCACCACCGATAGCCGCTACAGGTCAATTGAACACCTGCCAAGCGGTGTGATATAGTGAACACGTAAGGTTGTGGCTCCCCGCATAAGCGCCTCACCTGCATACATTAAATCCCTTGAGGGGCGGCTGTTTTGCCGCCCCTCAAGCTTTACCCAACCGAAAGGGCTGTGCTCATGCCGTTTATTTCCGAGGCTCCCGCTATCACTAGTATCGCCGCCGCGCCTGCCATTGTTGCGAACAAGCTCAAGGGCGACGACAAGAAGTTCCGCGTACTCAAGGATGAGAAGTACGCCCGCTCTACCGTAGACGGTCAGGCAGTTCACCGTATTCAGGCACTAAGGCGTATCGAGCGTATTGGCGCTCAGCCGGACATTATGCCTGGTGAGATTGGCGGCTACGTACTACATGAAGGGTGTCTCTCGCAGGAAGGTGCCTGCTGGGTTGCGGATGATGCAATCGTAACCGGGCGCGTTGAGGGTGACGCAGAAGTCAGCGGTAGCGCCTATGTTGCAGGCAACGCTGTCGTGAGCGGTTACGCTTCCGTCTCTGGTATGGCGTATATTGGCGGCTCGCTGTCGAATGATGGGTTGCTGGGCAGTGGTAGCGTGCTGATTGACTCAGCTATGGTTACTGACTCTTGCCGCGTACTGGGTGGCGACGGTATGGAAACGGTGGTTTCTGAGTTCTCTACCCTTAGCGGCGCGTCTAACATCTCTGCTGGCGTTAAGGTTCGCGGCGCGTCAAGGCTACATGGCAGGGTTCAGGTCATTGGCGACGTTGAGATTAGCGGCGCGTCAGAGCTGGAAGGCGACCTACTGGTAGCGTGTCCCGAAGGGTCAGCAAAGATGCATAACGAAGCTGTCACCTACTGGAATAAGGAACACCACCACGTCCCGCTAGTGCTCAATGTTCCTGCTGAATGTGAGTCCCTTGTGGATTATGCCGAAAAGGAAGCGGGCGACAAGTTCACTGCTCGCGGTATTGTTGAACGTGTCGTGATGCCGTATTACGCTGGACGTATGGCGCTTGACGTTGAAGAAGCTTCCGCTCTGCTTGACGCGGTAGCCAAGGAGCTTCGCCACCTATCCAGCTAGGGTAGGCTATTGACGTAGTGGCTACCTGGAGCCGCTACCCCGTGAGGGCTAGAAGAACCCCATAACGATTACGGCAAACCCCCGCCTGCTACATCGTGAGGTGGGGGTTTGCCGCGCCTACGCTATTGGTACCATGCAGGCAGGGAAGAAGGGCTGCGGGCAATGTGACACACCTCACCACAAATCGACTTGCATACAGTTTGAAATATGTGTTAGACTATAAATGTAGCGAGGAAGAGGAAAACTTCCGCAAAGCTATAAGCCACAGTTTCCCATCAACCGAAAGGTTATCAATCATGGCAAAGTTCGAGTTCACCGGCAACCTCGCAGGCAACATCCACGGCTTCAAGGCAATCAACGCAGTCCCGAACGGCTTCGAGACGCTTTCTGATAAGAGCGTTTACATCCACACCGAGGAAGTAGATGGCGACCTGGCTTGGGATGCTGTCTTCTACCCCGCTGGAAAGCGCATCACCCCCGAATGGGCGGCAATGTTCTCCGGCATCACCAACGATGAAGAAGAGAAGAGCTTCCTCACCAAGGCAGAGGACAAGTTCCTCAAGGTTGAGAATATGAAGTACGATGAGGTAGAAAACTCGGTCACCTTCACCGTAACCGCCTAAAGCCCCTGAAGCGCCCCGCCAGAGCCCTAGAAGCCTGGCGGGGCGCTCGCATTCCCGCAGGCATCACCCACCCAAAACACAAACCTTGTCAGCGGTCAGCAGGAGACATGCAACTCACCACATGCTAAAATGGAGTCATATGAGCATCAGAGCGCCCACGCATCATTGCTGGGTACCGCTCACACTCTTGAAAGGAACCCCGCATGAGTTCTGCAACCCCCATTACCACCGTTCCAGTCGTTGCCGCAAACATGCTGGCAGGGAAGAAGAAATACCGCATCCTACGCGATGCGGCGCATACTCGCACATACCCAGGCGGGTACACGGTATACCGCATCCAAGCACTCCGCCCAATCTACAGAGGGCTTCGCTTCCCCGTCGTCCAGCCAGGAGCGCTTGGCGGATACATCTCAAGCGAACAATGCCTATCCCAAGACGGCGACTGCTGGGTTGAAGGCGATGCCGTAGTACTAGGCAAAGTAACCGATGATGCACAGGTGCGTGATGGTGCTTTCGTGGATGAAACCGCCATTGTGAGCGGGTGCTCTGCTGTAAGCGGCATGGCGCGTGTAGGCGACCCGCTAACCCACGATTCACAGGGCGGGCGCGTGCTAATTGAATCGGCGGCGGTAACCGACTCAGCGCGAGTCACTGGCGGCGGCAACAGTGACACCATCATTTCCGGCTTCTCAACCATCACAGGCACCTGCCACGTCGCCGCAGGCGCTCAAATAGGCGAACTGTCAGTCCTGGAGGGTAACGTAACTATCGCAGGTGACATTCAGGTAGGCGGCGGCTCCACCCTCATAGGCGACCTCACCATCACCCCATCTGAAGAGTCAGCGACAATAAACGGCGAAGGACTAGCATACATCAACAAGCAGAACCCATGTGTCCCGCTCATCCTAACCATCCCTGAAGGCGACACCTCCCTACTAGAGTATGCGGACATGGTTGCAGGCGAAAAGTTCACCAAACGAGGCACGGCAGAACACCACATGCATAAGCTCCACGGGCTATCCAAGGACGAATACAGGAAATCGAATGCCTGGGGCATTGTAGAGCTGAAATACCCAGCAATGACCAACGAACCCAGGTACTTCATTTGGACAGACAGGGAAGAGCCGGTGCTACACATCAACCGCCAATAACCACACACCCAATAGCCCAGCACGAACGAAAAGGAAGCCAGACCAGCAACAAGCTACCCGGTAGCTGGGTTGCAATCTGGCGCGGTTATGGGTATAATTGATTTTGTTGTCATTTGAGGAATAAAGCCCCGCCGGGCTGGGATACATCTCCCACTACCCGGCGGGGCTTTATCTATACCCTATCCCTGAAAATCCTAGGCGAATACACTGCACTACCACTAATCTGTGCTACACTTGAATGCGACCGTTACGTTACGCAAACAGCTACAGAAAGAAACCCGTAATCAATGCTTGCACTCAACGAAAACCACCTGCTCACAAGCCCCTGCGCCATGTTCGTTGCCCGCCGTAAAAACTCACCAACCTACGAAGAATACGACGTAGAGTATCGAGACATTGACGGCGACATGAGGTATGTCACCACGAAGCCCGTAGATGGTAAGCGAATTACCTGGGAGCTGGGCGGCTCAGTCTGGGAATACCCGGTAGCAATGTCTGGCGACGCGCTAGGCGATGGTGTGCCTGCTTTTAAGTGGGAGACAGTGTTCAGCGCCACCCAAGCGACGTATGAGCACGACAAAAGCGTTGCTTGTGCCCTCAACGACATCATGAAGCATCTTGAAGGTATCGACTTTACGGCAACGGACATCTCAGCACTCTGCCGTATCGCCGCCCGCGAGCCACACGAACTATCCAAGGAACAGCTCAACCACATCATCAACAGAGCTCAAACTAGCGAAGTCTGTAACCTTGGTTCTGAAAAGGCGACTGCCGCGCTTACTGGAATCATTGGAAGCCTTCAGCACCTAATGATGAACCAAGTTTCAAAGGCATACCATTCAAAGCAACCTCGCGAACAGCGCAACTTCCTCAAGCTCACCAACCCCACCAACAATAACCTGCTTATAGGCTTCCATAAGGGTGAGCGTGTGCGCCTAGCCCTTGCAGGCGCACCCATAGCCGACGTGGACGTGGTGGTAGACTCAGCCGCAGGCGCTAGTGGTATCAACGTCAAGCTCCCTAATGGCAAAGAGGGTGTCATCATGGTTGATGGCGGCAAGCTCAGCTTTGGGGCTTACTACCCCCTGCTGGGCGGAAACCAGTGCGTCCACACCATCAATAAGCTTGAGGTTCTACCCAAGATTTGCGCAGAGCCCGGCAGAACGCTGGGCTTTACTGTAGTGGTGATTGGCAACCCGAAAGATGAATACATGACGGATGTCTACCACTTCGATGAATACCCCAGAATTGACGATGGCGGCTACATTGTATGTGGCGGCGAATCTGAGGTTCGCTACCACATGAGCGAAGTAGCCATCTGGAGGCAGGAAGAACGCGATAGGTGCGATTGTGCGCCCACCCATTTCCAGGTAATGCCTGACGACCCGCAATATGAGACGTACAAACCTTTCCCGTACCTGTAGGCTTCTGACCGAGAGCCATCTCTGCGTATAAGTGGAATACGCTATCCTGGATAGAGTAAACACCCCGCCGTGTCTCTCACAGGCGAGGTGTAGGTATGGCACACCATTTAGCATAATACGGCGCAACAAGGAGCCGCCCCTCACATTAAGTGCAATGTGAGGGGCGGCTCCTTATGGTCTACAGTTACATTCCCCACCGGAGAGCGTCTACGGTGAACAGGATACTACCGGGAATGTCGGGGTTTTCCTCAATCTCAGGGGAGAAATCAAACACCATGTAGTTGGCGGCGAACTGGAGAATAGAGTTATTATCCTCATTGGGGAGGGTCACCTTGCCGATGATGAACTTGCCGCCCATCTCGACGGGACCGTCGCTGGTTCGCGGCATGAGGAACAGTTCATCACTGCCGCTTCGGGTGTCGATAGCTAACTCGGTGGTGGTTTCCTGAATTTCCTTGAGGATTTCCTGGAAGGTAACACCCTCAATTGCATCAGGGGTGAACTCGGAAACAATGGGCTCGTCATCGGGGAAAGCGAGAGCAATTCCGTTAGGCATGTGACCCATAATTGATAGACCTTTCGGTTGGTTTGTGGTTTAGTAGCTAGGGCTTCATTCCCTCGCCTTATATCTATAGTCTATCACAGATTTAAAACTGTATGCAAGTTGGATTTGCGTGAGGTGTGCCACAAGGCAATGTAAGAGGAAGTCTTCGAGCTTGCCACCAATTGCCAAAACGGATTATGGGGTATAATGGGGATTGCAACAATAAGGGGGTAAGCCCCTAAAAAGAGTGCGTCCAGTATGCACTTCACTATAACCGCTCTCTAGGAAAGGATTCCCCAATGCTCACGGTCGCAACAATTGCAGTTCCGCAGGTGCTAGTTACCGCACCTACATGGATGGTATTCATCGCCCCTGGGTTCATGTTCGCCGCCCTAATCTCAATTGGCTACAGGCTTTCTAATGTCATGGATGAGGAGGTGGCTTGCCTACTTACCTTTATCCCAGGCATCGCGGCAGTTCTCATAATTGCCCCTAGCGTGTTTGAGAAAAAGGGATTCGAAGGGACAGAAGTTCTAAACATGAGTCTGGGCGTACTCGTTGCAAGCCTAGTTCTTTCACTCCCCCTATTCGCCCTACTTGAGATGACCGCCCCTCACATCATCCAGCTACTACACAAAGTAGATGCTACTAGCGATAAGTAGCCACCCACAGAAAGGAAACCCCTAACGTGCTCTTCACCGCAAGTATTGCCGATATGCTCCAGCATGTATTCGCTGACGCGCCTCTCTGGGTGTTGTTTGTCGCGCCTGGAGTAGTTGCAGGCATTCTGCTCTGTGCTATTTGCGCCGTATTTGCTGGCGCAAACGAAAGCAATAACTTCAAGGATAGCGGGGCGCAAGCGCTCGCAGGCATCGCTATTTTCTTCGCCCTCATTGCGACACTTTGTAGCCTCCCTCCCGTGTTTCAATCTAAGGGGCTCATTGATGAAACGTGGGTAGTCCCGCACCTACTATCTATTGTCACCAATGTTGCCGCCCTACCTCTCACATTCTTTACAGTCGCCATCACCTTCACCAACATCCCAAAGCTTCTACGTAGGGTAGAAGCCGCCACGGATAACTAACTACCGAAAGGAAAAACCTCGTTGCTCATTGATTTGTTTAACGCCTTCGACCCCGTAAGGTTCCTCATTGATGCGCCCCTGTGGGTGTCATTCGTTGCCCCTGGAATTACCTACATTATCACCCTATCCGCCATCTACGCTTTGCTTAGAGTGGTTCTTGGTCGCAGTGGGGCGGCTGAGGGGCTAACACTCGCGCTTGGCGTTCTATCTACCATTGGTGGAACCGTTTGGATGCTAAGCACTCTAACTGAGGTGTTTTTGCGTGCAGGTGTCATGGACGGATACCCACTGGTTCTAGCGGTTGCCGTAGGCACAATCTCCAATGTGGTTACGGCACTCATTGCGGCACGTGCAGTGTTTAGCGTAGGCGGCTTCCTGTTCCCTAGTAGCCAAGTACAAGAGGCGGTAGGCGGTAGCCGCGAGAGTAAGTAGCTACGCAAGCCACCGATTCAATACTAGTAAAAGGAAGCATATATGCTTGTTGATTTCTTCAATTCCCTCGACCCGTATAAGTTCTTTGCCGAAGCTCCGCTCTTCCTGCTGTTCTTCGTCCCTGGCATTATTGCGGGCGCTATCCTGCTTGCCTTGTACTGCCTCATTGCGTTCTTTGAAGATGATGATGACGCACCTGCGGCTAGTATCATAACCTTATTCACCTATGTTTTCTGGCTATGCTTCCTGGGCAGTCTTACCACAGACGTTTGCACTAGGGCTGGCATTAACGGCGGGTTCCCTATCGTTATTGCAGTAATTGCTTCACTCGTCTTGAACTCCATTGCTTCCTGCTTTATGGTGGCTCTCATGTACGCGGTTAGAGCATCTTTCAAGAAGGTTGAGAAATAGGCCCTGTGCTAGGGCGCTATACTTGCGCTCTATTGTGTGACTCACTTAACACAAGTCTGAGTTGTGTAGTGGGCTTAATCTGTGGCATACTGGAAATGTAGCGAGGGGAACTCCCTGAAGGCTATAAAGATACCCACTCTCGACCGAAAGGTTCACATCATGGCACACGTAGAACTCACCTTCGACCCTAACACTGAAATTCTCGAAGCTATCGAAGAAGGTACTGAGGTTGTCATCTCCACCATCTATTACGCGCTAGAGGGAATGGTCGTCATGGATGTATCTATCGACACCTACGTAGCACCTGTTACTGTAGACCTTGATGTCGATACTGCCGATGAAGACGCTGTAATGCGCCGCCTCGGTAATGGTATCGTTGAAGGCGTTGAGGTGGACGAAATGGTTCACTCTGTCGATTGGGAGGCTGGAAAGCTCATCATCAACGCTGAATAAGCTATACAATAGCACTAAGGGGCTTCTGGAGGGATTGTGCCCCTGGAAAGCCCCTTAGGGCTATTTGTTTTAAACGCGCGCGACGAGGCGCACTTTTAACCCGTGAAACCTAAGCGCGCCTTAAAGGAAAGGTGAAGGAATAATGACGGAAAACCTGTCAATTAGATTCGGTAACGATGGGCTCGACCTCAAGGTCGAAGTGCCCCTGCATAAGGGTGAGAAGACCCTCGCTCAAGCTGTAGGGCGCATCAACCGCAAAGGCAAGTACGCCAAGGTCTACAGTGACGACTGGATTAAGAAAACTGAACATACTGCCCCATACTCCGGCTATGAATACACCAGCGAGGAATGGACTACTGAATGCGGTCTAACCATCTACTCTGAGACGGGTGAGAAGGTCGGCAGAATTAAGTTCCTCAACCCCGGTGACGGCAACCGCCACCTATTCGAAGGCGCTTCATGGCGAGATGGCTACGCAACCGACTGGAAACTAACCCTTAGTGACCCGGCAGACAAAGAGGCTCAGTTCACCCTCTATGAGATTAAGAATGGCGTGCGCATTCCTAAGAAGTAGCATGTGGCATGGTGGCAATCTGTAGTGCCTTTGACGGTTGCCTACGTTGCCGCCTGCGCCTGCATCAAGAAAGCCACCTACCCTACCTGCGCAAATACAGCACGGCGGGATAGGTGGCTTTTATGTGACCTCATAGGCAAATGCCATGAAAGATGTTCCCCTAATTAAGCATGTGATGCACCCCATGCCGTATCGACTTGCACGCATGATAGAATCTGTGGCATACTATAAATGTAGCCAAGGAATGCTACAGTAAATCATCTACCGAAAGGTTGCCAATCATGCAGACCGTTTCCACTATCAATGTTGCAGACCTCAAGACCCACGGTGCTATCCGTAAGGCATTCAAGACCATTCTCGAAGCCGCCCAGAAGGAAAAGAGCGAAGTCTTCAAGTACATCAAGAAGAACCAGCGCTCCATGACCAATGAGCAGGAAGTCGCACTGGATAAGGCATACGAAAACTTCGCATACAACGAAACTGACTGCATCGAGCACCGCGAAGAGTCCCGCGAATGGCAGAAGGAAGAAGGTATCGCAGATGAAGAACTCATCAAGCGCGATGTGAACATCAAGTACTGGCAGGACGCGGTAGCAAGCGAAATTAAGATTTTCAACGAGGGCATGGAGGCAAAGCGTGGACAGATGAACTAACACCCTTACCCACCCCCTCACCCCGCCGGTGTTTTTGGCGGGGTGAGGGGGAACTCTCACACCGAGAGAAACCCGCCCCTAGACGCGCGGCAACCTATCCCACCACCGGCAACACCAAACAATAGTTGCCCACCCCCCCCCGAAAGGAACACCTAACGATGTATGGACTTAAGCCCTCGCCCTTTACCCCTGGTGAAAGCATTGCGTTTACCGTCACCCCTGACCTTGAAGGCGTAGACCTGGAAGAGCTTGTAGAGCGTATCGAATACGAAGAGCTCTATATTGAGCCCAGTTTCCCCGGAACTGAGAACCTGGAACTCTACTTCTATATGGGCGACGGCTCAGCTGTAGAGCCTGTAGAAGGCGACAATGATATGCTCTACGGAAAGCTTGACGATAGCGTGTATGACGTGGAGAGCGAACAGCACGTCGCATTTTGGGCAATGCGAAACTTCGATGCAGTCGGTGAGGTCGAATCTATCTCAACCGACGGCGAATCTATCACGGTAGAAGTTGCCCGCTTCCCTTACCGCGCAGGGTCGCCGCTTTCGTAGTGAGCCATGCCCGTTACCCCTCTATGTGAGCCAGCACATACAAAACCGGCTTGCGTGGAGGGGTAATTCTGTGGTACGATATTCATATAAGCCGCCGGAGGCACCGGAAAGGCGGAAATCACTCTCTTACCGAAAGGGCGTTTATCATGACCACATACTACAGCCACCTGACCCCGGAGCGCATCAAGGACAGGCTGAAGAGCCTCTATGCCCAGATGGATAGACTCTATGTTCGAGTGGACAATATGGTGGACGCTCTGAATAGCGATAAACGAGCTGAGAAGAAGCTCACCCCGCATGTTAATGGTGTTAAAAACCCCGAACCCCGGAGTGTGTGGGATGTGGTATGGGCTATTGATGAAGTCATGTCAGATGCGGAGCACAACCTGACTAACACTCGCCGCTACTTCGCCCAAAAGCTGGCAAGTCATAATTGCGACTTCGAAGCACTCAAGCGCGAATACGTTAGCGTTGAGGCTCACTATGACGTACACCTGCGAGAGCTTGGAGAGGTGCTAGATTCACGCAATAAGGGCGACCAGGCATTTATTGACCGAGCCGCTACCTACTTCACGCTTCGAGGCAAGAAGTTCAAGCAGGCAGACGCTATCGCAGGCACCCTCTAGCAGAGAAGAAATATGGACGTGTTTAAGGTCACTCGCTGGATGGCTTGCATACTAGTCGTGACACTGCTAAACTGGTAGCATCTTCATTGCAAATAGTGCGTCGCAAGATGCACAAGGTGCGCCCCTCTAGAACCTGACTACTTCCCAGGTTCTAGAGGGGCGTTTCCTATACCTATAAAACAGGGAGGATGACTACCTATGACAACATTGCACGACATGGCAGTCAATATGCCGCTAACATACATCACTGCAACCTTCGACACGGTAACCACCCCAGACAGCCTCGTCCACCTATTCGATGAGTACTTCCAGTACTTCACCCATAAAGGGCATCCTGAGCCGCAAGACGCTGAGCAGGTGCGCCCAATTCTTGACCTCATCAATACCGCCGCCTTACCTTCGGCAAGCATTGGAGGCAGTCTGCAAGGTGGAAGCGAAAACATTGCCGTACTAGGCGGTATTGCCGGTTTGCCGCCTGTGGCAACCTTAGCCGCCCGATACAAGTACACGCAGGCACTTAGTGGTGACCGTGGGTCGTCCAGCATTATCCCTGAATCCCTAGCGGGAGAAATGCTGACAAGTGAAGCGGTGGCAGAATCCCTGAAGGTTACTAAACGTCAGCTAGAGGAAGAATATGCCCGGAATGCCGGGGGTAGTATACTGTCCGTGGTAACGCCAAAAGGTAGACGATACCCGGCAAGGCAGTTCAATGCAGAGGGGCGAATTATTTTGCATGTAGCAGAGCTCATGCGGTGGGTACCTGATGAAGTCGCTGGTAGTGATTCCTGGGTGAAGCTGTTTACACCGCATGTCACCCTTGGGTACGTATCGCCGGTGGAATACGTGAAGCTAGGCAAGGAGCATCAACAAGCCCTTTCATTTGCCTACTCTCAATGTAAAGGCTGGGCGGATGATACGGCGCATATGAACGCTTACATGAGCGGCAACTTTAAAGACAGCCCATACTGGGATGAACATGCGGGTGCAGTAGAGGGGTGGGTTGCAGAGGATGGGCTCATGTAGCGGTGTGGTGAGGATGTGAGCATGTATATATTGGAGGGGCGCTTTACCCGCCTAGAGTGTGAGCTAACCCACGCAAAACCGATTTGTGTGTAGTTCTAAATCTGTGGTAGACTATAGATATAAGGCAAGGGGATGCGAAAAAACCCCTAAGCCGTAAATCATTAACCAGCTACCGAAAGGGTAACAATCATGGCTTCTCCCGAATTTGGCTTCACTCTCCGCGAAGGCGTTGAGCTCGAAACTCTCGCGCAGGCAATCGAAGCAGAGGAATCGCTGTGTTGCTACAAAATGGACACCGCTAACGCGCCTCGACTCATTGAGTTTGAACTCGACGGTGGCGAACGATTCTCTATCTACCGTCTCGATGACGAATCCCGCGAAGTAACCTTTGCAGGTTTCGATGACGACGAAGACTGCACCTACAACGAGGAAGAGTACGACGCAGAGGAAGAGCCTTTCGATGAGGATGACTGCCCCGCCTGCTGTGGACCCCACCGATACGGCGACACTACCGGCTCTGTCGGATTTGCAGTCCGTAAACTTCTGACTCGCTACGCCGACTAATGCCTGAAAAGGAACAGCGTCTCACTACCCATCTACGGGGCGTGAGACGCTGTTCCTTTTGAGCATAGACCATCACCTATGGGCGTATGTGGTGGCATTTCTTAACCCCAGCGCCCCACATGCGCCCTAGTGGTACAGCTCACAGTAGATGTCTTGTATAGTCAAGTGAATCTGTGATACACTTTAGGTGTAGCGAAAAGCTAGGCAAGCATCTATCGAAAGGCACTAATCATGTCTCAGCCCATTTGTATTTTCCCGCAGGGAGTCACCCTCAACCTCTCCAACTATCGCATAGACGAGAATAATGTAGACCTCAACAGCGACAAGGTTGCCATTAAGCTGGACGGGTACGTCAGTGCTGAAAAGGACTACGACAGCTACTACGACTCATATGAAGCGGTAGCATACCCTGAACTTACCCTCGTAGACGCTTTTGATAACACGCTCGCGCAGTTCTATGTAGACGACAACACCCCCGAAGCCTTGCAGTACTTCATTATTGCAGGCACCAAGGGAAACCTCCACATCAAGGACTACACCCTGGATGTAGACGAAGAAGCAAAGACTGGCACCCTAAAGTTCCACGAACTCTACCAGGGTAACCCCCTCGAAATCGACCCGAACGACGTAGAGGAAGTAAACCTCCACTTCACCCCCAATACGCACTACAGCTCACTGGGCGACATGGAACTGTGGAAGAAGTACCCCTACAGCTCCGCAAGCCTCGCCAGCTACGCCGAAGAAGGCGAAATCGTGTACATTATCAGCCTCGACGGTGGACATGAAACCTACGGCAAGGGAGCACGCATGGTAGCAAAGGTAGACGGCGACCCGGAACGAGTCAAGCGAGTAGCCCGCCGCTTCGAGCGAGACTTCTACGCAAAGGCACGCGAAAGCGCACAATACGTGAACGTTGAGGGTGACACCATCACCATTGACGTTTCTCTTACTGTCCCGAAGGCATAAGAGCGGGTACGATTTATAGGTGGTGGGCGGCTACGGAGCAAGAACACTTCATAGCCGCCCACCACCCACATCCTTAGCGACTACGCACCTCAGCCTTTTATGAGGGTTAAGGTGCGTAGCTCCACCCCATCAATAAGCCACAGAAAGAGCGACACACCATGACTCACCCATACATCATTTTCCCTAAGAAGAAGACCCTAACCGTCCACTTCGACCCCGGCTCCTACACGGAGCAAGAAATCCTAACCAAGCACCTACCTATCAAGCTCAACGGCGAAACCTATGTGGACGAGAAATGGGATGGGCACTACTACCTCCCTTACGTCGTTATCGAACCAAACATTGAGTTCGTAGAAGATGCCCGCGATAGGGTTGCCTACCCCACCACGGGCGTACCTGAAACAACCGAAGAAATGAAGCACATTCTCGCGCTAGGAGAACACGCCAACATCTACATCAAGGACTACACTATTACTGTAGACTACGAATCCCATACTGCCACCATCGAGTTTGAAGAGGTAGTCGAGGGTAACCCGCTCACGGGTGAGAGTGAGCGCGATACGACCACCGTAAACCTTCACTTCGTAGTAGACGAAGAGCTTAGCCGAATCAATCACCTGGGAGACTGGAGGCGCTACCCTTACTATTCCAGGGGTGCCTTCTACTCCAATGGCGAAGGCTACATTGAAAAAGGTGTCATTGTTTACGGTATTGACTTGGGCAAGCCTCATGATGGGCTATATGGCACCTATGCCCGCCTATTAGCAAAGGTTGAGGGCGACGAAGAGTTTGGCGAAAAGGTTCTTAAGAGCTTCCTAGACGGATTCTGTTACGACCACCAACCCCGAAATGGCGGGAAGTTTGAGTGTGTAAGCATTGTGGATGGGGAAATTACCTTAGATGTTCAGGTAACTGTTAGCAACAGGTAGTAAGTTGCACGCCACAAGCCCTTCAAATAGCCTCAAAAGCTGACGGTGTGTGGCTTTAAATCGCGCGCCGTCAGCTTTTGAGATGGTATAATCCAACTAGCACCTCGCCTGTGAGAGACTGGGAGAGGTGGATAATCTAAACGGGCATTGCCTTCGGGTGGCGTCAAGACCAGGAAGGCTAACCCTTGGGTTGGCTGGAGGGTTACCGTCAGGGAGAATCCTTGACCCACCTAAATGGGTGGCTCATGGGTAAGAACCTTCTCAGTGTGCGCGGCTCATCCACACACCTAGTAGCAGAGGTGGAAAGTTTGAGTGTGTAAGCATTGTAGACGGGGAAATTACCTTAGATACCCCTGTGACTGTTAGTGGCAGGTAGCGGCTAACCTGCCGCTCTAATAAACTGGTATCAAGCCCAATTGGTGCCAGTTTCTCACTTATGGAGGCGTAATGTCGCACAAAACACCTAAAACGCTAGTTGGGCATGGAATTGCCCTACTCCTCAAAGACCGCAATATCGCTACTGTAGGCGGAACCCCTACGCTTACCGACTGGCGCAAAGGACACTACGCTCTGGCGATGGGCACTATTGAAACCTTCAACGGGGTTACAGGCGCTTTTACAGCTATGCTAACCGTCGGTGTGCCCGGAAACCAGGAGGGTAACACTTTTGCCGTTACGGGTAGCCTAGAAGCCCTTACAGGGGCACCTTTGGAGCCGGGCACCCGCGCAACCCACACGTCAGGTACGCATACGCTTACCGGCGAAACTGAAATCCCTGCATACGCCTGCTACCTTGGCTCCCCGGTGTTTGCTGATGCTGACCCTGCATGGCATGAAATTCTACCCGGCGACACTATGTTCACACCTGGAGGTAAGAACCCCCTCACTGCATCCCACGTGTTTAAGGCGGGCGTTATTGCTACGCAGACCAACAGTGAGCCGTACTTGCTTATTGATGGGGGTATTAGCGCAAATATCCTTGAAACGGTTAGCGATGTGAAAAGTAGCTTCTGGACGAAGTATGGGCATACTGGCTCCTGGGGTGATACCGTCGCCTGTGACGCAACCACCGGCGAGGCGCTTACCCAATTCGCGAAGAACCTCCCAAGCCGCCCCATTAGCACCCTCAACTATGGACTAGATGCCCTAGAACTGAGTCATGTCTCAGACATCTGTCACGGCGGCTTTGTCGGTACCACTATCCTTGAGACAGAACTTCCACATGTGTCTACCAAGCAGATACATGTTACCGCGTTGGCGACACTCGCGGAGATGACACTCAAGGCGGCAGTGGAAGCTGAGAGTGAGCTGGTGGGCATTCGAGAACAGCTAGAGGCGCTTCACCATAGCTTGAGAGAGTCTGAGCTGTATAGCGAGGACGTTGCACAGGAGCTTGCCAATAATGTGAAGTGAAATTCAGGGGCTAAGGTGCCACTATGTAAGCACCTTAGCCCCTGATGTCTACCCACTATTGCTACGCCATCATGGTATGCATGGCGCTACCCACCCAAAATCTAGCACCCAGCGATAATCTGTGATACACTATAGGTGTAAGACTTGCTGGAGGGGATACCCCGAAGCTAGAGCACTTCTATACCTATCGAAAGGGATAGTAATCATGGCGAAATTTGAGCGCATTAACGAGCAGACGGGCGCGCCGGAGGATAAGGCACACTTCATGTCTCAGATGGCAGAGCATCTACGCATGGCAAAGCTGTACGAGACGAGCTTCTACGGTAAACCTGGCTTGATTACTCAGGTCATAAATGAGGCGATTGATGAGGCAGGTGCCCTCGACAGCAAGGGTGGCGACAAGGCATGGAGTGTTGTCCTCGAAAAGTACACCACCGCTGTTCAGGCAATGGGAGCACTCCGTACCCTGAACCTCATGGTAGGCGACTAAGCGCCCACCTCTCAGTAAATCTACCAACCCACCCGAACAGCTCTGTAGGGCAGTTCAGCTGGGCTCCCTAAACTCACCCAGCAAGCCATCCCATATACGCTAAAGGGGTGGGCGGAAAGGAAACACCCAATGTATGCAAAGCGAACCTATATCGTTCCAGAACTCAACGTAGGCGACGGAATCCTACTCTACATCCCCAAGAACACAGAGGGTGTGTACACGGCTGGAGATGAACCCCGCCCGCTCTCAGTAGACAAGGTGGAACTATACGCGGTCACCAAGCTTACTGACTGGCACGACTATATAGAGTTCACAGCCACCAAGGTAAGCCGCAACACCACAGCTCAGGAAACCATCACCGGCTCTTATGTAGACGACGGGCTAATGTTACAGGAACCCGAAAATCTATGTTTCTGCCCTGCCGCTCATATTGGCGCGCGTGTACAGGCAAAAGAACCCGGCTACGATGACAGGTTCCTCTACACACCATACCGTAAACGCGACATGCAGATAGCCGAGATTAGCCACATCTACAGCGACGGCGTATCGTACAGTTCAACCGTGAACACATTCAGGATTACGCCGGGCGAACTGGAACTACTCAAGAGCTTCTACGCCGCCGAGTTTGAACACACCCCAGAGCGGTATGACGATTACACAGTGCAATACATGCCGAGCATTCTGGATGGACTAAACCTTACCTCGCGAGACTGTAAGAACTTCCTACCAAAGGAAGCGTTCGACGCTCTTGTGAAGCTCATCGAATCAGAAGAGTTCAAAAAGAGCCGCGACATTCTAGGCAACCAGCTATGGGGCGAATACGAGAAGAACGGCGCTACACCTATTGAAGAGTTCTGGGAGGCAGACTCACGCTTCGTAGACAACCTCTCCCCATATGACAGTTACACCAGTGAGGATATTCAGGTTTGGCGCGAACCTTTTGAGCTTCTAGAGTCCACTATCAACTACCTGGAAATTCAGTTAGGCAACCTAGAACGAATCTCTGTAGACAAGCTTAATGATGAAGAGCGAGCAACTGTAAGTATTGCCCGCAAGCTTATTGAGACGCTTATCGAAGAGCTAGATGCCTCTGAGCTTTTTGATGCTCCCGAGGAGCCGTAAACTCAGCACTCTAACGAAATAGTACCAATATGTGCCTCACCACAGGGTTTTCACACATATTGGTACTATTTTTATGCGCACATACAGTACGGCAAGCGGCGCATCATGTGTGCTCGGTAAATCTGTGGTACAATATAAGCATAGAGCGGGTGTTAAAGATACCCCTAAAGCTACCGAATCATTCAACCCCACAGAAAGCAGGGCACCCAATGACCCACACCGACTTTGATGCCAAGGTTGCAGAGCGTGCCAACAACGCCCTAAAGTCCCTGGCTGACATTGAAGCTAAAGCTTCAAGCGCCGCTGATGCACTAGTGAAGGAATGTAACCTTGATGCACAGACGCAACTCTTTCGCGCCAATGCATCTGTAGCACCCGCAGTGTTCGCAGATATGCAAAGCAAGGCAAACACTGCCCGCTGTTTGCGCGCCATTGCATCTGATGCACTGGATGCACGCATCCGCACTCTAGCGAACTTTACCGAATTTCAACACATGGGAGAAGGTACTGACTACCGCTTCGAGATTATTCTTGCACGTTCTAATGCCCGGAGCTTGAACCAGCGCCTTACGGATGCCCTTGCCAGTGTTGCGGGAGACGCCAAGCGCCGCAAGTAGCGGTACTACACTAGCGCCCGAAGTACTTCACAAGTAAGGTCTGGAAACTGCTACAAGTAGGCGGCGGTAATAAAGTGAAGTCGCAGGAATCATAATCTAAACGAAAGGAGATGCGCTATGAAGCGCAACAAGCACACATACCGACCCGTCTCATATAGGGGATACCTCTTGGATGAAGCGGGGCATATTGCGGTAGACGAAAACTTCACCCCAAAGGTCGAGGTTACCTTTACTGACGATGAGCGAGTCCTTATCGAGAAGGAAATTGCCACCCTCACCCTTAAAGAAATTGACATTGAGGAGGAGAGCCGGAAAGAACCTGCTCTCTGTGTGGGTGAGCTTTTCGTTGCCGCTGAGCCTGACTCTGAATACAGCTCCGCCCCTTGGCTGATGAGTATTCGAGACGCAAGGTATCTTGTATGCCCAATCTTCCACCTTACCGAAGAAGAGGGTTATGAGTTGTGGGGTGATGGCTCGCGCTATTGCCGTACAGCTGTAGAGTTTAATGCAGATACGGGCGCATACACCTTCTAGTAAGGAAGTATCTACAAAGTGGCATAGGGCTAGGCGGGCGACTCAAGGTAATGATTGAGTCACCCGCCTATAGCTGTGGTACACCTCACTTAAATTTAACTTGCATACAGTTTTAAATCTGTGATAGACTATAGATATAAGGCAGGGGGATACCGAAAAGCCCCTCCAAGCCAAACATTGATTCTCAGGAAGGAATCGCCAACATGTCTAACACCATCACCATCAAGCCGACCTCCCCCAACGCACAGAACTACAAGTTCACCGACGTTGTAGACTCTATCTTCCGCGCATCCACCGTCATGGACATTGCCCCGCGAGTCCGCTTCGCTAAGGTAGACGGCGTAGGCACCCTCATTCTCGACAAGGCACTCATTGACGGCATCACCCTGGTATCCCTCAAGAAGGATGAAGTGGTAACCATCACTACTGATGCTGACCTCTCCACCAAGGACACCTACCTTGTCCAGGGTTACACCCTGGGTCGCGGTGTAGAGTCCATCGAACTGGTCAAGGGCTAAGAACTCTGACGCGAGGGGGTAGGTGCAATGCTGGCGAAACAGCCGGTACTGCACCTACCCCATCTTTTTTGAAGCCACCAGTGACAGCGACTCTAGCAGTAGGAAATATTCGGTATGGCGCGCCTTATAAGGATGACCCCCCCATAGGTGCTAAAATTGATGCTGGACACCTACACCATGTGTTACGCCTATTCCTTGAAACATAGGTAACTATCGGGTGTCTCGCGAAGGTGAGACAAGGGCATCCCCTGTGATGCGTCGCCATATCATCACCACTGCGCACTAATTATTCTTCTACTAGGAGTCAATATGACTATCGCAACTATCAATTTCGATGCCGTTATTCATTCAGCAATTTTCTTGACATTTGCAGGTGCTGGCGCAATGCTGGCATACCAAGGGTGCGTGAATATCTGGCAAGCCAAGCACAAACTCCAGGCTTTCGCTGGGTTCATTGTAGGTGTCGCTGGCATCTTCACGTTCTTCTTCGGGCTATGGAACGCATTTCCGTCCAACCCGAACGCGGGCGTACTTCCCGCTAGTACGGGGGATAGTAGCTCAGTGAGTACCAATAGTGGTGGCGGCAGTGTTAGAGGCTTGTGACGTGTCTATCCTGCACATTGCATTGGGAGTTAGCTGTCATGAGTTCTAGTATTGGTTCCGTATTTCATGCGGTATTTTTCTTACTGCTTGCAGGTGTCGGCGTGTTGTTGCGTATGCTGGGTATCGCGATTACCTCATCTAAGCTTGATAACATAATGGAAGCTGTTCTAGGCGTTACTATTGGCGTTATCGGAGTGGGCATGTTCTGCTTTGGTGTGCAGATGGTGTTTCCGCTTAATTAGAACACGGGCACGACTCCCGCTGGGTCAGAAGGTGGTATTCGTAACGATTTGTGGGCATGTATTGATTGACCGAGCCGCCCTTTCACATGTATCCTAGACACTAATTACTGTTTTCTATAGGAGTGTACTTATCATGCTTTTTAGTTCTGTCGCTATCGACCACTTGTTGCTTTTTGCGATGTTTGGTAGCTTTTTCACTCTCTTTCCCGGAGTTGTCATACAGTTGTTGAAGCTAATGGATATGGACGATGGGCCATTTGGTAGGCGGCAGTATTTCAATTTGGCGAAGGTGACCTTCCTTACCGGGTTGCTGTTTGCGGGTATTGCGGTCTGTATTCATATCTTTGCCCCGGATAACGTGGTTCCTAATAGAAGTTCTGTGTCTGAGTTGTGGGCGATGTTGTGGGTTGCGCCGGTTATGTCTCTTGCGCTGTGCTTTATTACTACCGGACTAACTGCTCTAGTTGCTGTTCTGTGGCGCGTGCTTGATGCGTTATTGAAGTACCCTATTGGATGGTGGTGTGTGCTAATGGGGCGAACGGGCGATGGCGAGTAGTTAGGCGCTTGCATAAGTAGATAACTTAAGGTGGGATGCTTGGATGGTAAACATCTGGGCATCCCACCTTTGCGCATACTGGAGGGTTGCAGGCTTACTTAAATCTGTGGTAAACTATATGTGTTAGGCAAGCGGAGTGCAGAAAGCCCGCTAGTCCACAAATTATCAATCAACTACCGAAAGGTCACCAATCATGGCTATTGCACTCGACACCCCCACCATCAGCTTCTCCAGCCTCGCGTTCAGCTTCGAAACCCCCGGCGAAATGAGCACCCCGGTTGGCGAGGGTCACGAACCTCGCATTGTAGGCATTGATGTTCGCGCTGAACGCGAAGACGACTACGGTGCTACTATGAGCATTGAGGCGGGCGGCGAAATCTTCGAAACTGAGCTTCACGCAGACGGCTTCATCTGGTTCTACATGCTCAAGCTCTTCGGCATCAACAATGAACGCGGCATTGCAGACATAGACTACCACGAGGGCACCCTAGTTCTTGTAGATAACTCTACCGACCTCATGTAAGATGCCCACACACGACCCTTAGCTCAATGCGAGTTAGGGGGCGTGCTCATAATCCTGAAAGGTAACCAATCATGGCGAAACCATTCGTAGTATTTCCCGATAAAATGTCTCTCACTGTCAATTTCTCCCTTGGCGACAAGGAGGAGGCGAAGGCGCTTATCCTGAGTGGCAAACTTCCTATCAAGCTTGCAGGTGATACCTGGGCTGAGGGTGATGATGCTGTAGGCATCAAATCGCACATCAAGTTCGTAGATGTGGAAGATAACTCTATCTACAAGACAAGGACAGCCCACGAAACCACCACTGCCCTAAAGTACCTGCTGGTTACCGGCGCTTATGCTGACCTCTACGTCAAGGACTACACCGTAGAAGTAGATGAGGTGTCCAGCATTGCAGTCATTAAGTTCAATGAGCTTGTACAGGGTAACCCACTAGAAGTGGAACGGGCGAACGAAATGGAAACCGTAAACCTTCACTTCGTGGAAACTCACCGTCAAGGCGGCATTGAAGACTGGCAGGAGCGTTCTTACTACTCTGGCTACTTCGACATTCACGCTGAAAAAGGCGAAATTAAGTACAGTATCAACTTTGATGGCGCTATTGCATCTGTGTGCCTGGTGGCGAAGGTGGATGGGGATACTGAGTTTGTTCGAAAGGTGGGTGAACGCTTCTCTAAGAAGTTCTACCAGAAACACGCCTACGGCAATACGTTCGACCGCGTAGGGGTTGGTGAGGATGGAAAGCTTACCATCGACGCTACGGTAACCCTCCTTTCTAGGTAGAAAGAGCGGCATGGATGGTGTGCAAGAGCCGAGATGGTGATGCACACCACAAACATGCGACTTGCGAAGAGTTTTAAATCTGTGATAGACTATAGGCATGAGGCAAGCGGGTTATAGAAACCCGAAACAACGAAACGCTAATCATCTACCGAAAGGCTCCCAATCATGAACTACGAAGTAAATTTTGAAGACGGTTACGCAAACGTCAAGGTTGAGGCATACAATAAGACCATGACCACCGAGGAAACCGTCGATTTCATCAACAATGAAGCCGTCGCTTGTGAGATGGAGTTCGTTGAAATGTATAACGACGACGAAGGCGAGTACGCCGACGATATGGTCTACATCTGGTTCTACAATGCCGATAAGAGCAAGGCGGTCTACGTAATCGTCAATAATGACGACGAAAACTATGACTTCTGGGCGGGCATGGCGAAGAAGCGCGGCGTAATTGAAGGCTTCGCAATTAGCGCAGAAGGCGGCGTGTGGGACAAGGTTCTGAAGGTCGAAAAGGTCAAGGTAACCAACTAGTCCCAATCATATACAGTCCCCCTAGAACATTGCTTAGGGGGACTGTATACTGTCATTACCAGCAAGAAGGAAGCACCATGCCTGACATTGACTTCTCTAAAATCGCCACCGGCAACTATCTCATCATGAACACCACACGCGAACGCGGCTCATACGAAACCGTTCGCGTACTAGCCGCACACGGCGGCAACAGCGTAGTAATCGACCGCATTTACTACACCGCTATGAGCGGCTACCCCACCCGTGCTGTACTCATCAACGACACGGAAACCGGCGAGTACGTTGTGGTTGAAACCGCTACCCGCGACACCCGTAGCAACGGCGCAGGCTTCGCATGGAACGAACGTATGAACGTGGTAGCACATTTCCCTGGCGACGAAGAACGCGCCGCTAAACAGCACACTTGGGCACTCAACCAGTTCAAGGAGCTTAGCGAAACCCAGCTCTTCATCGCACCTGAGGAGCTTACCCGCGCCCAGCGTCTCACCATCTTGAAGGGTGTACGTGACTCCCGGCAGGATGAGCAGGGCACCCTAGAGCGCGAATACAGCATCCTCAATGAAATTGCGGATAGCTACATTCAAGCCGAACAGTCCAAGCTCGCCGCTTTCACTAGTGATACGAAGTTGGGGGAGTTCGTGATGCTCAAATCTCCCGCAGAGTACCAGGCGAGAAACGACCGGCTCGACATTGGATTCTTTATCGGTGAAGGCGTAGAGTTCACACTCACCAACGATAAAGGTGCCCGCCGCGCCGGAATCATCACCGGCGAAGAAAACGGCAACCTCACCCTCACGGACACGGGCGGCAACAAGGTAGGCACCTTTACCGCCGTGGTTCGCGAGTACGCCTGTGAAATCTGTGAAGGATACGAGCCGGAGAATGACTTCCACGACGCAGACGACTGCGACGGGGTTAGCCGACGAATTGAAATCGAATACGTAAACAGTAGCGGAGACATTGAAAGTACTGTAGAAGCGTTTAGTGTCATCCCCGCCGGAGCCGTAGACAAGGTTCAGGAATGGGGGAAGCTTGTAGAGTGGCAGGAAGCCGTGTTTAATACGTTCCGCCTAGGCTTCCCTATTGGTGAGCAGGTGTTCAAGTTCAACTTCTACATCGGCGCAGAATGGGCAATCCATCGCTGGCTGGAAAAGCCCTGGCGTGTGCCCCGAACTGTAACTGCCCTCTGTGAAGTTGGGAAGAAAGCGCTACAGCGAGAGTTTGAGGGTGAACTCGAAACCATCGCTAAGCGGTACGACGTTCTGTCTAATGCAAGCGCCATTCTAGGAGAGTACGAAGCACGCTTGCAGGAAGAGCGCGACCCCATCGAATAGCAGTCACCTACACTAAGTGAAATGGTACCAATATGCGCACAAACCCCGCTTTTGGGGACATATTGGTACCATTTCACGGCGCATCCAGGCATGAAGCAGAGACGGAAAAGCCCACTGGCAATGCATACCCCCATAATTGCAGGCGACCACAGCAGATGCTACCATTGCCACAAGATACCTAACCTGTGATAAGCAGGTAAGACTCACCGATTAAACGGGTGGGGGCATCACCTCATGATGAGGATAAGCCGTTCACTCAACCGTATGCCCATTCTTGGGGTTAATCTGACACGTAAGGATAGTTCATTTGGAGAAATATAATGCATGGCTGAACGTAATCATGACCACGGGCGGCATCTTCTTCGCTGTTTTCGCGGTCATCATTCCGGCAGTTACGATAGCTTATGTAGTGCGATACCGGAAGACAGGTAAACGGATTGATTGCCCTGACTTCCTGGGTTGGGCGGCATTGGCGGCACTAAGCTTCCTGGGTATCTGCACTATCGCCCTCTTTGCACTTGCGGTAATTGTTCGTGATGGCATGTTCTTCCTGCTGGGAGGTGTTTCTGTTGGCGGGATAATCTGCTGTTTTCTCTGGGCAGATGAAAACTGTGGCGGTGAACTAGAGTTATACTTTAAAGTTGTTGCCAGTGGGGTTGGTATCTTTATTGCGCTAGGACTTGTAATGAGCTTTCCGGGTTACGCCGAAAAGCTTAGGGCTGAACAGGCGGCAGAAGATGCGCAGTACAGCCAGAGCATCACCTACTACATAGGCGCTAATAACCAAAAGCTGGAAGGTAACACGCACACATACCCAGTAACCAGCGTGCGAACCAACCGTGAAGGAACCAGCTATAGCTGGGCGGAACGCGCCGAGGATGGAACCTTCGATACGCGAACCGTGGAGAAGGTGCCTGATGAGCGGTATGAGGTCACCATCAAAGATGACTTGCCAGCAACTGACACGGAACCGCGCGTAGAGCGTTCTGTTGAGTACAGGGTTAAGGGCGATGACGCATCCGCTGGTAAGGAGGCGTGTGTCGAGAAGTTCAGCAGGGGCGACCTTGGCATCCTTCCCATCTGCGATAAGGGTGCGGCGGCGGCGCGCTTCGTAAAGACCCGAACGGTTATCCATATCCCCGCTGGTAGCATGGACAAGATAGTTACCGTAACCGGCGAATAGTCGCGTATTACATAGAGCGAAACCCCCACTAAGTATTGACAACTTAGTGGGGGTTTCGCTCACCACAGCAAGCGCCATCCTGGAGGAGTGTGAAACACGCTTATGCGAAGTTGCCACACATAGACCCCTGAAAGCCCATATATGATACTCTTAAAGAGCTACGCCACCCTGTGTGCGTGGCTAGTGACCAGCTCCACCGCAGTTAAGGAACCTTATGGATTTTGCAATCATCTGGATTAGCTTCGCTGTCCTTTCCGTTATTGCCACCCTCATTGTGTATGGGCGGGTTATCCCTTCACGTATCAGTAAGATGCCGGTAGATGAGCAGGAAAAGGCGTATAGGCGTGCCCGAACACGGTTCTACTATGCTCAGCTAGTATGGCTCGCCGTCGTATTGGTTGCAGGTATCGTCATGGGCAACCCCGGACTGATTCTGTTCGCCATCTTCGGTTTCGGCTGGACATACCTTGCCTACATCATCTACCTCTTCTCTGCGACTGAGGAAATTGCCAAGATGGACGCGCGTCAGCGGTACGAGTCAAACGAGCGAGATGTCCTTCTGCTTCTAGCGTTCGCGGTAATTACGGGCTTGGTAGCGCTCTGCATCAACGTTACTCAGGCGACGCAAGAAGCAGAAGACGCGCAATACAATCAGGTGGTCGCCTACCACCTAGACAGCAACAATAATAAGCTGGAAGGGGAACCTAACACCTCCCCTATTAGCAACCTGCGAACCAGCAATAATGGAAACACCTACAGCTGGCTAGAGCGTAAAGGCGACGGTACTCTAGTGCACGTTAGCGTAAATAGGGGTGACGGCAACCTGTTTGAGGTCACCCTCAAGGATGACCTGCCCGCCACCAGCACTGAAGCTCGCGTAGAACGCATCGTAGAGTATAAGGTGAAGGGTGCAGAGGTAGCCGCCGGGAAGGAAGTGTGCGCCGTCAATGACGGATACGGATACAATAGATTCTTCCACGCGCTCCCTGAATGTGACGAAGGCAAAACTAGGGCAGAGTTCAGTAAGTCGCGCACTATCATCCATATTCCCGCTGGCAGTATGGATAAGATGGTTGCCATGACCGGCGAATAGCCACTTCAGAAACCACACAAGAGCCCCGCTAAGCACCTACACCTACAGGTGCTTAGCGGGGCTCTTTTATGTCCGATACCTTACTTGCCCTCAAGGATTGAGCGCAGGCGGACAAGCTCGTTCAGGTCGTGAACCTTCGGCTCCACAAAATCCTCGTCTAGGTTCCAATCTACCTTGGCTTCAACGCGGCGCGCCCAAGCATCTTCATCCCAGTTGCGGTATCGAGAGGAGGCGAAAGAGGCGCGGCGGAAGCCCTGCCACGGGTCACTAGAGGAGAAGTGGTCGCAAGTCTCATAGGTCACCTTGTCCTTGAGGCGGGCGAACTTCAAGCCGTAGAAGAGACGGTCACCGTGGGTGCCGTAGTTCCAGCCGATACCAATACAACGGATAAGGTCATTCGTCTCCTCATCAGCATCCTTGTCATAGCTCTTGCGGGCAATGTCTGCATCCGTAAGTTCAGGGTTATATTCCTTGAGGATATTGCGGAGCGTGGGAGAGTTCCACAGCGCTACCAGCTCATATACATCATGCAGAGTGCCGTCAGCGGTTTCAATATCACCGTAGTCACGGTAGGTACCCACGATAGCGCCGCCTCCCAGAGCTTCGGGGATAAGGAGCTTTACCTTGTCACCAGGCATGATGTTCAGAGGCGAGGACTTGGTGGGGTTAGGGGTTGCATACATCCAGGAGAAGGAACCCATGATGTTTTGCCTTTCTGTTGGGCTTATGCGAGAGCGGGTTCGCCTCGCAAGTTTCAATAAATTAAGTGTACCACATATCTAGAAGGGTTGCAAAGTCTTACTTCCTAGGGGTTTTGGCTACCACGTATTGCGCCCATACTAAAATCTGTGATACACTATAAGTATTGAGAGTTGAATGGGTAGCTCTTGAACTGCCAACTACTTACTAGAAGGGATACCTCATGTCTGATACCATCACGGTTAATCTGATTGGCTCAAAAGAAGAGAAAGATACCTTTATGGAGGCTATCTTTGGCGCTATCGAGTCACGCTTTCAGGGCGTTGCCGCTAGTACTGAGCCGATTCTTCGCTTCATCAAGATAGACGGCGAAGCAACCATCATCTTTGACAAAATCATCCTTGAGTGTACTCAAACCTCTATCCTCTTCGATGACATGGAACTTGAGCTCAAGGAGGCGTATAGTGCCCAGATTGATACCGAGCTTTCGGAAAATGATTCTTTCAAGGTAGGAAGCTGTCAGCACACATCAGAGGGCACGTTCCTGGGACTCATTAAGCGATAACAGAGTTATGGGTCTTTGAACTGCACCTATGCCTATTGGTGGAGGGCTAAAGCTTTGTCACACCTCCACTACCTAGCCTCATTATGAAGTGAGGGCATTAAGTAGAACTGGCAAACCTGCCACAGCATCACTTAATGCCCTCACTTTTTCTCCCTGTGGTACACCTCACCCATACTTAGCTTGTGTAAGTTTTTAAATCTGTGGTACACTGGATATAACAGGAGGGGTTGAAAAACCCTAAAACACCAACCAGTAAACCAGTCGAAAGGCTCCAATCATGGTAGACAACACGTTCAGCTTCAACAACGACGTAACCATCAAGGTTCACACGCACGACAACGTACCGACGACGCGCTACGCAGACCTCATCAAGCACCTTAAAGACGAGAAGCCGGTGCTGGTGCTAAATGGCGAGTTTGTTGCATACGAAACGGATGACTCAGGCTGGCACCAGGCAGATAAGAAGTATGCCGTGGAGCCGGTTGCTGATGTCGCCTTCGCTAAACAGGATGGAAAGCATATCATCTGTCGCATTGAGGCGGATGACGCGGGGCTGATGCACGCCATAGCATGTGCAGGCATGATGAGTAGCATCATTGACTCATATGAAGTTAAGGCAGACAAGTCGAAGAAGTTCTTTCGCCTGACGTTCCGTAAAATGGGGTAGCCGCTCCATCCACATAGTACCAATGTGTGTTCAACCGCAAGGATTGGATGCATAGCAGGGAGGGTATTATAAGCCCACCTGTTCACGCCATGAAAGGATAAATCAGTGTTTCCCTATAGTGCCGAATATACTTTCCCTGAAAATCACTCAATGCCCGTTATTGCGAAAAGTATCAGTACCATTGAAAGTAACCACCTCATCCCGGACGAGAGTATCGTCCCCGTAGATGAAGTGGCTGAAATAGACCCCACTTATATTGCAGTCGGCATTGGCGGCGAGTGGTTCCATATTACAGCGTATGAGTTTGAGCAGGTTCTATCCCTTAAAGGTGAGAGTAAAGACCCGTACCGTTCCGTGAACGTCTTCGAGGACGAGTATATTCAGTACTGCGCCGGTGAATGTGAGCACGGCGGCACATGCCCAGCCCTAGCGGGTACTGAACCTACTAATGCATGGAAAATGCTTACCGAAATCCTTGCCGCCCTCGGCTATAAGTAAACTCCCAACCTGAAAGCCTGGCGCGGGGCAACCTTTTCCCGAATAACCATGCTTGCTACAGCTAATGGAGTATCGTCAGTAGTCTACGTGATAGCACTAAGGTTGCCCGCTTTGATGCCTTGGTTGCCAAGCCGTACCCTAGATATTTACCTGCACTCTCTTTTGGGTGTAGGTAGATGTGGCGCACCTCACTCAAATTTAGTTTGCATACAGCTTTAAATCTGTGATAGACTATAGATATAAGGCAGTCGGGGAATAGAAACCCGAAGCCTAGTCAGCTTTTCAACCCACCGAAGGGATACAACAATTATGGCAACCATCTCCCACCTCGCAGTAGCATACAACGGCTATTACGTCGATAACAAGAACGAGGTAACCGCCCGCCTTTTCGAAGGTGATGACATTAGCCTGGTAGATGTGGACATTGAAGACCTCTTCCTGGAAAGCATTGATTTTGAAGAAGTGGCAGGAGAGTCGGGCCTTTTCGAAGGCACCCTCTACGCTCACGAAGGTGCAGACCAACTCCCGGTATGCGTGGAGATTAACTCTGTGGATTACCTCATCAAGCCCCTCTTCCGCCTCAACGAAGAAGATGCAGAGGAATTGCGTCAGGCAATGCAGAAGCAGTCCGAGTTCCCCGTAAAGTTCGACCGTGAAACCGGCATGTATTCTCTCCATGTATGGTAACCACACCATATAACCACCCCTGGAAGGCATGAAGCAGTCCAGGGGCAACCCCTTAGATAGTAGCACCAGTAAGCAGGGGGTAAAAGACCCCCGCTTACCCATTTCACGACCAAAAAGAAAGTTTCATGACCACCACCTACAAGGGATTCACCCTCACCACACTTAAAGGTTCCAACCCCACCGATAATCTCTACACTATCAATCGTGGCACCACGGAAGAATACGTAATCGAAAAGGTTCCCGATGGTGGATATGTTGGTTACCGCCCCGCCGTCTTTATCCAATTCCCCAAGCAGACAGACCGCCTAGCGCGTAGCGAGTATGAAGGTAAGTCCGCCGAAGAACTATTTGTCCGTTGGGTAGATGAGTATCAGAAAATGATGATAGACCTCGCCGATGCTCCGCGCCGACCCCTTCGCCCCCGATGGGGGGACCTTAAAAAGCTTCTCGAAGGCAAGACCTCATAGGGTATAAGCTTAAGACCGTGGCATCAACCCGTGGAAAGCTACATGCCTCCCGCCTTATATAAGCCATATATATATATGTCCCTATTGATAGATGAAACCGCCGGGGACACATGCATCTTAGGCGCACGCCTAATAGTCTACCCAAAGTCAGCCCGCGTCGCTCACAGCCTCATCTCATACCATGTCTATATTTCACTAAAAACATGTGATAGGCTATATGTGCAGGGTGGATGGGGAACCCGGAAGCCTAGAAACTTTTGAAACCGACCGAAAGGTGCATGTTATGAAACATGATGGAACTTATAAGAATGTCTCCGCGACTGTTGAAGCATTTGGCTGGTGGCTTTCGCCAAGCGGCATAGAATTTGAATATGACTCCGAAGACTTTATCAACTGCGAAGCTGTAATTGGCAAGCTGGATTTTAAGGACTACGGCATTGTAAATCACGGTCGATATGGCAAACATCAAGAAGATGAGGTTTTTATCATCTTCCATAATGCCGATGAAACTAGGCAGGCATTCGCTACCATTACAGATGAAGCAGACAATTACTCATTTTGGGTCGATATGGCAAAGAAGGGTGCCACCATTGAAGGCTTCACTCTGGAAGAGGGTGCCGACTTCAATGAAATAGTTCTGAGAGTAAAGAAAGTTAGGGTACACCAGTAGGTGTCTACTTGCCCAGCTTTTTGTCGAGTGTGGCTAAAATCGCGGCTACCGACTTGACACGACGGAATTACGCCTGCTATAATTTATTGTGTGAGTAAAACTGAGACTGAAACCTCTGCGTCTGTACAGGTGCTACCCCGACTTAATGGCGGGGCTCCTGGGAAACTAAAATTTCTCAGGGAGGCGGTCAGCTTCAGGCTTCAAGGGGAAGCGTTGCTGTTGAGTAATCAATAGCCAGGGTAGTTGCATTGTCTTCTATCTTGAGCCGAACTTGGAGAACTCACACCTTTCGGTATTTGCGAGGTTTCTCTAACGTAACTTAGGGAAACCTCGCTTTTTCGTGCCTAAAATCTATCGACATAGAAGTTTCGCTCCCTGATGCGTAAGTGAAACTATGTACGACACGGGGGACTCACTCTTTCCTGTGTGTTTGAGTGCAGGCTGAGGCACCTGCATTATTTGTAGCGCATCTCACTCAAATTCAACTTGCGTATGGCTTTAAATCTGTGATAGACTATAGGCGTAAGGTAAAGGGGGGAGCCCTAGCCACCGAAACCGCAAACCATCCGAAAGGGTCACTAATCATGTCGCGAGAATTTATTAAAAAGGTCGAAAAGGTCTACATCATTTCCGCTCTGTACACTGACTTCGCTCACCTCACTGATGCCTTTGAAGGCATTGCAAAGAGCCTTGGTGAGCTGGATGAGGCAGAGAAGATTGAAGCGCAGGCAAGCGCACTTCGAGAGGAAGGGAAGCGCTACCTCGACATCTACTTCCACTACAAGGAGCACGTGAGTGAAATTGAAAACCTTGACTTCGACGCAATTACCGAAAACCTCAAGGAAGGCGTTCGCGCTCTAGCTCAGAACTTCTAACATGTGAGCGTGTCCCCGGCGGTAAATAAAGTCCACCGGGGACACGCTCACCCCAAGCCCTCTATCGACGCGCGGTAGAGGGCTATTTCTCCATCCAGAACCCTACTCCCATGTCCCACATGTTCGCTCTGCATCATGTATAATGGGTGGTGAATTTATCCACCCGAACAAGGGAGTACCCCTCATGACTGACATCATTCCGACCCCGTATGAAGACCTGCTCAGGGAAATTCTTGTGGAGAATGCCGCCGCCATTGCCGCTAACGCTAACCGTGAAGACCGTACCGGAACCGGAACCTACGGTGTGTTTGGGCGACAGATGCGGTTCAATCTTCGTGAGTCGTTCCCGCTTATCACTACGAAGCGTGTTCATTTCAAGTCTGTAGCGGTTGAACTGTTGTGGTTCCTTCGTGGCTTTACTAACGTTCAGTGGTTGCAGGAGCGTGGCGTGACCATTTGGGATGAGTGGGCGGATGAGAACGGCGACCTTGGTCGTGTCTATGGCGCGCAGTGGCGTTCATGGCGTGACCCTGACGGCGGTACGGTAGACCAAATCGCTAGGGTTATCGAATCCCTCAAGAATAACCCTAGCTCACGTCGCCATATCGTTTCGGCATGGAACCCTGCTGAGGTGGACGACATGGCGCTACCGCCCTGCCACACCATGTTCCAGTTCTATGTGAACGAGCGACCGGATGGAGTGAAGGAGCTGTCCTGTCAGCTGTACCAGCGTAGCGCAGACATGTTCCTCGGCGTACCGTTCAATATCGCCTCATACGCACTACTGACCTACCTCATTGCCGAAGAGGTGGGCATGGTTCCCGGCGACTTCGTATGGACGGGCGGCGACTGCCACATCTACTCAAACCACCTGGAACAGGTGAAGAAACAGCTAGGCATCGGTCTAGACCCGGACGGCAACCCCTACCCTGCACGCGAACCCTACCCATACCCCAAGCTAGTTATCAAGAGTAAGAAGGCTTCCATCTTCGATTACGAGTACGAAGACTTCGAACTAGTGGACTACAAGCATCACCCCGGCATCGCCGCCCCGGTAGCTATATAACCCTCAAGAAGATAAGGAAACGTAAAACTAATGCTAATCGTAGGTGATATTACCTGGCACGCTGAAAACGTCGCCTTCTACATTAAGCGTATGCATCAGCTCCAGAAAAAAGTTGAGGCGGCAATCATTGACCTCGACAAGGAAGCTACAGAAACACCCTACGGCGTAACTGAAAAGTTCGGTGTAGAAGACCGAAACCTGCTAGAGGCTATCGACCGAATCGCACACGCCGACGAAGAGGAAATGCTGAAAGCCTCTGCTGGGTTAGTGGATTACCTGAGTAAATTCAGCACTCATAATAGGTACAGCGCGCGACGTGCTAACCTAGCCCACATTTCACTGACTCTAGAGTGGTGCTCATTTGATGCCCTATCCGTACTGTATCGCATCCTGGAACAACGCGAGAGCAAGGGCGACGCTACCACCTATTACAGTCTGAAAGACCTGGAAGAGGTAACCTCAGAAATCCTTGACCGTTGCGAAAAAGCTTACATTACAAGCGGGGCACCTGTACCTACACTTGACTCCAACCTGAGGCTCAAGCTCAAATCAGCCATTCAGCGAGGGTAACCCATATGGCACTTACATTAGGCGCTATCTGGGCGCAAACCATAGATGGAGTTATTGGGCGTGACGGGGTAATGCCCTGGCATATTCCCGAAGACCTACAGCACTTCAAGGAAGTAACTTCCGGTAAGCCGGTCATTATGGGTAGGCGGACATGGGAATCACTACCAGATACCCATAAACCCCTGCCAAGGCGCGCAAACATTATTGTCAGCCGCTCCGTGGGTGCTGTAGAAGTACGCGACGGGGGTATCTGGGTATCTAGCCTGGATGCGGCTTTAGAGGTGGCTCACAAGGGACAGGAAGCCACTAACGCAGGCTCACTAGCTGACGCATGGATTATCGGCGGTGGCGCACTATACACTGAAGCCCTCGCCCGCGAAGACCTACCCCACTACAGGCGTGTTCAGGTCGTAGAGCAAACCGCACTCGCCGCAAGCGACCTAGTAGAGATACCCGGTGACGCCAAAGTACCCAACCTACACCTAGACGACTGGACAATCGCCACGAACCAACAACTACCCGAACTGAGCGAACACGGATACCTGCTAGACAGTAATGGTGGTAGGCACCAAGCCGTATACCAGTTCATCACCTACACGCGGAAATAAGTTCAGGAAAGGAGCCAACCATGCCTAAATGCGACATTCCGATAAGGAACCTCAGATTTTATGGCGAAACCACGAATGATGGGGTTAAAACTCTTCATGCGCGCCATGAGCCACAGCGCCTAGTCAGCGCAGAAGTCGAAGAACATATCATAGAATATGTCGTGAAGGTAGGTGAGGGTGAGAACGCCGCCAAAGTCATCATGCGCGCCACCGTCCAAGGTACCCGCGCCTTTAAACGCGCCCTACTAGAAACACTTGTTAAGGTACTCCAAGCCCGCGAGAAGTCAGGACTTCCACTCTGCTGGATTACCGGCTCAGACCCCTACTATGTTTTCAACGGTTACGTCACTGTCGGACTCATCACCTGCATTGTTATGGACATGAAAGACCTGCCGTAAGCGGCGCACTCAACTCGCACCACTAAGGAGGTAACTATGCCCAACCCTGAAACCGGGCTAACCGCCATAGCTGTAACAGGCTTTATTTTCCTCATCATCTTTGCGGGCATTATTCCCATCTGCATATCTGCTAAGGCGACCAAAGATGAAGAGTATGACGATGAGGAAGCTTGGATGAACGCCCTTGTGGGCATGTATTGTTTTTGGGTAGCCTGCGCAATAGCGCTCCTAACCACCGCGTATGTGCTCAAGAATGGGTTGGTTGGGTTTGCAGGGTTTGCTTTGCTTCTCGCGTTAGTGCTTGGCGGCATATTCTTCCTAGTAGACCCCGGCAATAGCGCTGGTGGCGCATATTGTAAAACGCTACTGATTGCCATCGCGTGCCTAGCCGCAACAGCCTCAATAGTAGGACTTGCCATATCCTCAAACACAACGGAGAATGCGAAGAAAGCGGCAAACGCAACATTCGACCAAACCGTCACCTATCACCTGGACGCTAACGGACACAAGCTAGAAGGTGATACCCACACCTACCCCATCAACAGCTTACGAAGCAACACCAGTGGCGACACCTATACCTGGGTAGAACGCAAGGAAGATGGAGCCCTTGCGACACGCTCTGTTCAAAAGGTGAGCGATGACCGATACGAGGTCACACTCAAGGATGACCTGCCAGCTACCGATACGGAAGCCCGCGTAGAACGCATTGTTGAGTACCAGGTGAAGGGTGGCGCTATTGCCGCCGGTAAGGAAGCATGTATCTACAGGTATGCTCCCGAAGATTTCGGTCTATACCCCCGCTGTGATGACAGGACTGAAACAGTGAAGTTCACGAAAGCACGCACCATTATCCACATTCCTGCCGGTACTGTCGATAAGATGGTGCCCGTGGTTAGCGAATAGTCGCCAAGAGCGACGAACAAGAATAACGATTGAAAGGATGGCAAGCCAGTGGCTTCTTCATCTCTTAAAAATGCCAGCCCTGCTGAGACACAACCGCAAGTATCGGTATTGCCGGTAGACACGTTCACGGAACAGCTCACGCATGAGCCACAGAGGAAGGCGAAGCTTTACTCGCTCCCCCTTATTCGAACAGCTGTCGCCTTAATTACCGCGCTCTGGGTTATCGGCGTTTATGCGGGTAACCCAGATGGTTTCTGGCAGGCGCAAATCAACACTTTTATGGTGGCTATTGCGGGGCTTAGTGTTTCCTGGGCTGTGGGCGGGTGGATGACATGTCTCATCCGTCGGGTCGTAGGGGTTGCTGTCCCTAAGCGTGGCGGCGATGATTACGTAAACAGCTTCACCGTCCCTCTCACGATACGCAGGGAATCATCTAGTGAGTGGTTTAAGCTGGTTGATAGGCACCTTGTCGTGTCACTAAAGGGCGACGGTCTAGAGTCTGGTGTAGCTGTCATTCCTCTTGACCTGCTAAAGGTTTCTTATGACCTACTGGAGGGCGATAGTCCACGCATGGACATTCATCTTAGCGACATTAAGTATGATACGCGATACGCTACGTGGACGCTTCACCTACCCGCATCTTACGCGAAGCGGTGGAAACCTGTTTTTGCAGACGCTAAAGCGTCTGACCGCATGACAACTGGCAGAGAGCCGAAATTCGATTCTAAGGCGGTACGGACATATACTTGGAAGACTGAAATCGACTGGGATGCACCTTACTTAGGCATACTACTAACCACTATTGCTGGATATACTCTAGCTACCTGGCTCCTCACTAGCTGGATTACTGCATCTCAGCGAAGCACGACTGAATGGGCTTGGATAGGTGTTTTATTTGCACTTACCGTTATCGCAACCTCTTTCGGGTTTACCTTTGGTGGATACATTGGATACGAAGGTCGAGTCGGATACTTAAATCCGTGGCGTGACTATTGCCGGGAGATGGTTCCGATGCTGACAGACTCCGAAAAATCTGTTATTTCTTTAGCTGGCGGCTGGGTGTTTCCGCTGGTAAAGTTCAAGAATGGCGGCAGGTACGGCGGATGGGTTTTAGAGTCGAAGGGTGCGCGGCAGGTAGTGTTACTAGCACCCTCTGGAAGGCAGTACATTCTAGACCTCCCACACGATACCACCATTCATTACTCCTCCGACTCAAAGCATTCTTGTGCTATCGCTACCTTGAAGATTGGCGATGAGGTGGTGGGTGCTAAACTAACTCTTCCTAAGGATGCGGAACCTATGATGTAGCTTCCGGTTATTCACAGCGAATAAAGCCCCTAGAAGTCCAAACAAGGAACTTCTAGGGGCTTCTATATATTGTGCGCATAGATAAATCTGTGGTACAATGATTTTATTGAGGGGTTAAAAATGCCCCCTACTCCCGAATCATCCACCAGAAGGAGAACCCATCATGGCACAGGAAACCAAGAGCTTCAACATCGCTTTCGACCGCGACTTCACCATCATGATTGACTTCCCCAAGGTAGGCATCACTAGGAACAACGCCAAGCCCCTGTACGCCGTGGAAGAACTGGCTAACTGGATGTCCAAGCACAAGCCCGCCATTCAATTGATGGGCGAGTTTAACGTCGAAGAAGACCCTGACGCTGGCTACTACAACGATTTGGCGCAGACCTGGGAGAGTGAATACTTTGCGGTACCCGACGCTACCGCCCGCATTGAGTATGCTGACGTGACAACCTTCTTGAGGGGCATCATCACTGATGAAGCCGAAGGATTCGACGCTTTGTTGGCAAGTGCTGGCATGATGGGCGGCACCATCGAGCGATACGACATTGAATGGGATGAAAACCGTGTGGGCAACATGGTAGCGTCCATCACCTTCCGCGAAATCGCCTGCAAGAGCAACTAATTAGACCATCCGAAAGGAGTATGTGCATTGAATACTGCCAACCCCGCAGATATGGAAATGGGTAGCGCCTGGGTAGCAGGCGTACTCACCTGGAGCATCATTGCATCCGGCGTGACCGTAGCACTCAAGCTACTCACCTGGTCTATCTAAGTGCCCATCACTTAGAAATGCTTATCTAAACACCCCTGCAAGGTTTCTCATGGCTGAACTTACATAGTGAGTGGGTAAACATTGCGGGGGTACTGAAACTCTATGCGCTATCAAACCAACTTAAACGATTATTCACCTAGCACACCCATATTCCCGCGAAAGGAAAAGCAAATGCCTAATACTCGACAAGCTTACGTTGAGCTCAATTTTAAGGAAACCTCCCGCAGTGGAGAGTGTAACCTCCGCGAATGGAACGAATCGGAAGCAGTTCTTAAAGATGTAAAGCTAGAGGGTGACACCATTAGCTACACCCTTTGCGCAGGTCGCGATACTACAGCAGACCGCATCACCATGTCAGCACCCATTAGCGGCTCACCTGGCTTCAAGTTCGCCGTGTTCAGGGCGTTTGAGGCGAAGCTTAACGCCCGGCTGAAAGCACACCGTCCTATCGTTTGGCACGCCGATAGTAGTGACGGTGCAACCTTCGTTATGCATGAGTCGGTTACCGTGGGTGGTTCTACCTATGGCGCATTGGCATTGGGTGGAAAGCTGTAGAATACCTGCCGCTACCTATCCGCTGGTCTTGCACCACATGGTGTAGACCTACCGAAAGGTTTGCTTGTAAATTTCGTTCATCCACCCCCTCTAGCGCCGTTGTTGGTGACCTGGAGGGGGTGGATGTGTTGCACGTCACCTTAAATTGGCTTGCATGGCATTTAAAATCTGTGGTATAGTATAGATATAAGCCGGGAAGCCCCGGAAACAAATCATCTCAAATGCACACAGGAAGGTGCCTACAATGCTTGAAGTAAACATCGGAGACCTGGTTATCGCCGGCAAGCCTGTCGCATATGCGTCAGTAGAGGCTGTGAAGAATCCCCGACTACTCATTGGTGAGTGGATTGAAGGTGATAGCAGGCGCTACAGAGTACTGGATGCCCTGGTGACTGAATCAGGCGTCCCGTATATTGCGTACAATTAGTTTTTTAGAGATGGTAGGGAGGTTTAGTAATGGTCGATGGTAAGACTCTGGCATTTCCCCTTAAGAAGATTTACCCCGCCGAGGTTGCAGAGCTATTGGAGGTTGCATACAAGCCATCAGGCGATGGGAAGTATGGGATAGATGCCATTATGGAAGCAATGGATAGCATGGAAGAAGGATTCGCTTGCGCGAAATTCTCTCACGTATTTAAGCGTGCCTGGTTTGGCGTGCCTAGTCGAGGTATGGTGCCCATCTGTGATGGTGCTGAGGTGCTGGGATATGTTACGGAAAGCGCCATGACATACCCTAGTAAGCTCATGGGTGTAACGGTGTCAGACAAGAATGGCGAGGGTGGACATGTTGTCGGGTTTAAGGTAGCGAGGCGACACGGATTCATTCTGGCAATAGAAAAGAAGTAGATAGGGGTTACAGTGTAGATGACTGTTGCCAACAAATATAGGTGAGGTGGAATGTGTTCCACCTCACCTATATTTGACTTGCATACGGTTTTAAATCTGTGCTAGACTATAGATGTAGCAAGGAAGACCGCTACGAATCATCTAGCCACTACCGAAAGGTTGCCACCATGAACACCGCCCCTATTGAGAAGCGCGCAATTGACCCCATGACCTTCCGCCTGTCTTTCAAGCACGTTAGCGGTATTGACTACAAAGACCTTGAATGGTTGGCGATGCATGAAACCACCCGCTACATCGAACCCCACTTCGAAGACTACGAAGATGACGGTCTGCCCATGTTCAACTTCGTTATGGAAGACGGCGACACTCAGGATGTTATTAGCCCCAATGACCCCCTGGAACTGAGCCAGGAAATCGAAGCATACATTGACGACGTTGATGCTACTCAGCGCGAGAACCATCAGTACCTCATGGATGAAGGCTTCTTTGGAGCTGACCCCGAGTTTACCGTTGATGAGGACGGCTGGGTGTGGGCAACCATCAAGTCCGTTATCAATCGTAGTGAGTTCCGCTTCTAATCACACATAAAAGCACCCTAGCCACGTATCTTGTGACTAGGGTGCTTTTATACGCCTGCCCACGCCTCAGTTTGCCACCTTGTGCGTGCATCAGAATATGTGGTAAACTTGCCCATGTAAGCACTTCCTGGCTAAGAGATGGCACATTGCAAAATGAGCCTCCCAACCTCAGGTGTAAATAGGTATAACTCATCCAGTAATCAAGAAAGAGGGCTCATGTCGTCCGAGAAGTACCCCTACGTACAGCGCGAGAACTTCGATTCTGGCGAAATTTATAAGTTCTTTAAGGATAACCTTGTTGGTCACCGAATCACCCAGATTACCCATGAAAGCATTGAGCTTGATAATGGTTATGTTGTCAAGATTCACCCTAACTATGGTTGCGACTGTGGTAAGGGCAACTCATTTATCGACTTCCCCTCCGCTAAGGGTGCCCTAGATGCCGCCATTATGAACGTTAAGTATGAGGAGACGGAGTATGATGAGCAGTTCGGTGAGCCCGGCTTCAAAATCTTCATCCTCATGAAAAACAACAAGATTTGCTTCGAAGGCAACGACGCATCCGATGGTGAGCCTTACTATGGCTCCGGCTTCTGGGTGGACGCGACCATGCCCGCAGACCGCGAACGCGAAGCCGAGGAAGCTAAGCGTAGGGAAGAGGCGCGCCGCGCCCGCAATGGCGGCATCCTCTGGTGGTGAGCCGCCCCATAAACAATCATAACGAAAGAGGAATTACTAATACTTACTCCGCCAGAGCCACATGCAACGCATAAGTAATGCCTGTGTGTGGCTCAAGGATTACCTACTGCAAGGCACTCAAGCTATGCACCCTGGAACCCCAAACACTTGAGGTCAAAGCGGAATGTCTGCCATAGGGAGGGGCGGCTTTTATGAGTTGCCGCTGGGCTTACAAGCCTTGCAGGGGGGTGTCTATAGTACTTGATGGTGGCTACTGGGTGACATGTGGGTAGTTACCATCTCTCGCATAACCCCATGCCGAATGGTTGCCTGTCTGCGTCGTGGTGCATAGTAGCGCATAGCCATGCAAGGTTCCCGTCTGAGAATGTGCCTAGAAGCCCCTAGAGTGACCCTCTAGGGGCTTTTTAGTTCTCTTGGGTAAAACTATATGCGGGGATGCATTTCACCCCCTCTCAGGGCTTTCTGGGAGGGGGTGAGATATTGTGTGTTGTGGCTACTTGCCGTATGCCTTGCGGATGAGGCGTTCTGCCTTGAAGAAGAACTCCTCGCCACTGTCCGTCAGTTCGCCCTGGAGCTTCTGTGCGGCGTTCACGAAGTCCTGAACGTGACCAATGGCGGCGGAGAGAGTGGATACATGGTAGGTGTTGTGGTTGGCAATGCGTCCGTAGTCGCTTACGCGGGTGCAGTTGGCGTTTCGAATCATGCTCTGCATCTTGCGGTGGTGTTCTTCTACAATTTCGATTACCTTCCAGGTGAGGTCATGGAGCTTGTCCATTTCGGAGGGGGTGGAAGCCGGGTAGGTGGCGTAGTCGCCGTATTCGCGGTAAAGCTTGTCCACAGTAGAGGACTTCTTGTTGGTGAACTTGAGTCCGTCTGCCTTGCTGGAGCTAATGTAGCCGACTTCTTCGCCGGTGTTGTCGGTGACGTGTGCGCGGGTAGCAGATACGCGGCTGATGGTGTACGACTTATCTTCGCGCATGATGGAGGTTCCTACACGGAAGGCTCGGGGGATGCTGTACGGGCGCCGAGCAGTGAGGAGGGCAACGTCTTCGCTGTAGGTGTACTCAATGTTGGCTTCCTGTACTAGTTCCATAATCTGAGCATATGCCTTGCGGGACTCTTCGATAATGGAGTTGAGGAGGCGGGTTTCCTTTGCAGACTCCTTGTCGCACATGTCGCGAACAGTATCCATGAGCTGACGCATCATCTGGTAGCCCGTGGTAATGTCCGAAATGTAGCTGTTGGTACCCTTTTCGGGGGAGTGTGCTTCCTTGTAGAAGCTCTCAATGAACTCACTTACAGGGAGGGGGAGCATGGAGTCATGGCGCGACTCAAGGTGAACTCCCAGTAGGTGCTCAGAAATGATTCGCTCGCTCAGACGCATATCCACAGCCTCATCGTGTGACATCTGGAACACCTCAGCAATAGGCTGGGGGTCTTCAACGTCCATAGGGGTGAGGGTGAACTGGTTGTCGTCGGTGGCGACAAGCAGGTTGGTGGAGGTGCTGTCTGCCTTCGAGAGTACGACGGCGCGGTTAGTAGCATCTACGGACTGAACAATGTACATGTCAGTAAACAATCCCAAGTTGCCGATGTTGTGCCACTTCAGCTTGGGGTTGGTCAGTACGATGTCGCCAATGTTCATGGTTTCAAAGTTGAGGGACTGCATGGTGTAAGTTCCTTTCGGGAGATGATTTGATGGTGTTTGCGAGTGTCTTACCCGCTCACAAAATAAGTGTACCACAGATTTTATGGGTAGTGCAAACTATGGGTGGACTAAATATTTCAAGAAGAGTAAGGTGGATGCCTTCTTGTACTGCATAGTAAATATGTGGTACATTATTACTGTAATCAGATGGGCACATCATACCCGACCCCATAAACCCCTAAAAAGGAGACGTTACATATGTCTGCAACTACTATTCAGCGCTTCGCCGCAAAAGCTAAGGCTATCGCCTCGCAATACACCCCTGGCGAAGAACGAAGCATTTTAGAAACCCATGCCGCCAACCTTGAAGAACGTCTTATCGAACTGGATGAACTGGTTCGCAGTGCACCCTCGTTTAAGAAGTGTGAGCATGATAAGACCTTGGAAACTTTCTGGATTGCAAACGTCCCTAACTTCATTGCCTACCGAGACTCAGCCACCGCAGATAAAAAGCCGGATACGGTTCATTGGGGAGATGCCATCTTCCCCACCACCAACCCCAACCGCGTCTCCTACGACTGCATTACGATTGACCAGAACAATAGTAGTGGCGGATACTGGCGTGTAGGTAGCGGCATGTGCCACCGCCGCTGGCCCGACTCTGACGACCGAACCGGAGATTGCCCCGAATGCCACATCCCCTGGTGGGTAGGTGCTGGCTGGATGGAACCCCGCAAAACCTACGTTGAGGGCGCGCTAGGCGAAGGACTGGAAGAGCTTACTGCCATCTTCGCCAACACTGTCCGCAATATCGTCTTCTTCAAGGGGCGTGAAGTCCCTCGACAGGGACACCTGTTGGACAAGGATGGCGACGCTATCAAGGTAACCCATTCTAAGGTTTCCGCATGGTGGACGGCTCGCCTGAGCGTACCTGAACGCGCCTAAGTCATATACTCTCATGCAGGGGTGTTTCCTGGTAAGCAACTGGGACACACCCCTGCATGACTCTCACCCCTAGCAGAAAGAAAGAACCTAATGGAAATCAACCACCAAGACATTATCATCAGCCGAAGCGGTGAAGTGCTTCACGTGCAGGAAGTCGTATCTGAAAGTAACAGTTCACAGAATGATACGCTAGTCCTTAGAGTGAAAGACTATGATGGGATAGTATTCACCCGTGAGGTAAACAACCCCGAATCTGAAATCTGCCGGTATGCTACCGACGTTTCCACAGCAGATGCAGAGACATATTACGAACGTGAACGCATCCTGGACATTCTTTATGAAGAAGCAGGTAGTAAGGACTTCAAGGCGCTACGCAATTACAAGTACAATTACCCCCGCTTACTAAATGCACCCTCCCTCATTTCAGCTAACTCAGCAGATACTCGAAGAATGTTCAGTTATCTAGAAGTCGCTGAGAATGATATTAGCGCGGCGATTGAGTGGGCTGAAAACACCCGAAAGCAGTACCTCGCTAAGGTGGAAGCCGCTAATGAGCTGGTAATTAAAGCACCTAGCTACAGTAAGCCAGAGCTAGGTGAGCAGTCCATCCGCCTGGGCGATAACAGGTTTCACGTCGGCGGCATCTACCGCTACCGATTCAACCCCGAAGATACTATCGTTGGACACAAGCTTGGTTATGCCCGTGTTACGTCAGTCAATAGTAGGCGTGCATATGTAACCTTTGCGGGTGGGCGAGAGGGGTACATTGAAGGCACCCCCTACCACCACAACCTCAAGCTCGTAGTAGACGGCAAGAACTTCTCCCTCTACTCTCGTGCGGTAGAACTTCTCCCCATTGGCTCTTTTCAGGATATTCAGCAGTACCTCACCCATGAATCCATGACAGACGCATTTCTGAAAAAGGTGTTCGTAAACACCTATCTTGACATGTTTAGTGCTGGTGAAGGTAAGCCGCTATGCCTCCCTTACCGCTGGGAGCTAGAAGGCACCCTCTCTGAGTACTTGAGTGCTGAGCGTTGCCGCGCCCACATCTTGAAGCGCATCACCGAAATGATTCTAGATATGCGTAAGAGCATCAGTCATGTGCAGTGGGTGCGTAGTGAGCTCAAGAACTTCTACGCGGGCATATAGGTATCTTGTGACGGACGCTACACGCCAGTATTTCCAGCAAGCATTGAATATGTGGTATAATTAAGAGGTAATTCACCCCAATGATTCATGCCGCAGAGAAAGAGGAGTACCCGCATGAGCAAACCCATTATCGAGGATATTACCTATCGTGAAGGTATTGGTTTTATCGTCCCTGAGGATACGCTCAGGGAAATTATTGATGCTGAGCTCGTAAAGAGTAGCTCTTATAAGCTACGCCTGACTGATGAGTTCTGCTACTATCGCTCCGAAATCCTTAGGTACTACGGCTACGAGAGCGGCGAAGAGGCGGTAGAAGCTGAAATTGCCCGCATTAAGAGCGGTCAGTAATACACAGCCCTAACGAAATGCACCCCCTAACGTGAAAGTTCTTGCGTTAGGGGGTGCATTTGTGTCCAGTGGAGCAACTGTTAAGCTTTCGTGCTCACCATCCTGTCTGTAGACCCAGCAGGAATATGTATCGTGACAGAATCATAGATATGGCGTGCATTTAGCGGGCAACCAGTGTCACGCTTCATGACGCAGAGGGCATCACCTGGCTTACTGTAACTATCCAAGCTGTACTGAGGCGTGTAGGTGACGTAAGGCGCTTCACCGGCAGGTAGGTCATCGGCAATGTTGAAACCGCCCCGCCCGCCCGTGTCGATAGAGACGGTCTTTACAGAGCCGCTAGAGTCACGCTCAAGCCAGGTGGCAACAGTGCTCGTAGCTTCCCTCCGCTGATGGTTCTTCGAAACATAGTCGTATTCTTCATATTCACTCGTTGCGGGCGCTATAGTGACAGCTACACCGTTAGAGGTGAGTTCAATTTCGCCTCGATACTCCACTACTCGCCCATCTATAACCTCGGTAACGACCGTTTTACTCTCATAGACAGTGCTACCGACGACGGCAAAAATGGTCGCAAAGATAGTACATATTGCAGTCAGTAGAAGAGTGTCGAAGTATGTCGCCTTATACTGCGATATGAGGTCGGATTCGCTGGGGGCATCCTGAGGGGCACTATCATTACCTATGCCTTGAATGACGTGATAGAGGACTAGTACCATCAAGGGTATTGCTAGACCCGTCCAAAAAACAGTGACAAACATGTCCTGGTTGTCCCCTGCCAAAGTAAGGGCAATGATTAGGTGAAGCAGAGCTACGACACCGTATGCGTAGGTGAACCAAGAGGAAGCGCCGCTTGGTAAAGCCAAACCCTTCCTTACCGCCCGCGCATCAAGATAGCGGCGAACAGAGGCAATAATGGCGATTAGTAGCGCCGCCGTTAGGAAGCATGTTAGGAGCGCGGCGGAAGAGCCCATCATATACTTTTGAAGAATGGTCATGTCATGCCTTCCTGTGGGTGGGTGGTGGTATTGCTACACCCCGCCCTGTGTTGTAGGTGCGGGGTGTAGCAGGTGGCTTGTGTTAGTTGGTATAGGTGGCATCCACGAAGAGCGTGTCATCTTCACGGTCGAGGGAAAGTTCGATGCCGTGACGCTGTACATACTCTAGGGTGCCCATAAGAAGCTCTGCGTGCTCTTCGCTAAGGGGTTCAGTGGTGGTGAGGGTGAGGGTTTCGGGAGTCCAGCCTTCCGGCTTCTCGTCGCCAATGTGGTAAGGCTCTTCAATGGTGGCTTCAATACCCCATTCAGTCTTTGCTTTATTGTGGGTGTATGCGAGCGTGTCGATGTAGTAGTAGTCGTGCTCCAGGAATGAGTCGCTGGCTTCCTGGGCTGACACTGCAAGGCGGGCGGTGTATTCGGTGGGGTACTGGAAGGTTTCTGCCTGGAACATTGTAGACTCCTTTTGCTGGAAGTATGATTGAGGGGTTCCCTCGATAACAATATAATACTACCACATCTGGAACTATTATGCCAATTATTTAGGTGAGAATACGAAAGGAAGCCCCGGCAAGCAATCTGCCAGGGCTTCCACCGTCACTAGTGAGCAATATTCACGAAGTCAATATTGGGAGCAATGCCATCCTTAGGAACCACAAAGGTTACCTCACCAAGCATCAGCTGGGAGTCCGTAGCATAAGCGACAGCGTAATCCATGTCCTCAGCAACTACCTTTACAGCATCACGAATAATGGTGTGGCTGTAAATAGCACCATCCTGACCGCGCAACGTATAGGCAATCATAGTGACCTGCTTGCCACTATCATTGGTGCGAGTGAACATATGCGCTGAAAGCACAATGTACTGCTTCTGCTTAGCGGTTTCTGAAGCGGTCGGACTTGCCGCCTGAGACACATTGGTTCCAGTGGGTGCCTGAGTCGAGTGAGTATTGGCGGTTCCTGCGCATCCGGTGAGCAGAACACCAGCGACAGCCAGGGCGACAAAAGATTTACGGGTAAGCATGATAGCTCTCCTTCTCTATGCGGGACTGCTATTCAATCCCGCCTACAAACAATATAGTACCACAAGGTGAACTACTTTGCTAGTATTCCTGTCGCTCCAGCCACCCTACCCACACATACACATGCGTAAACCCGCAGAGGTATTGCTACTTGCAATACGTGGGGCGGGCAACTAGGGTGGCAATAATACCCCTAGCCCTACTGACGGCTGGGAGAACAGTGGCTTCCGCAACGTCCTCATCAACCACCTTAGCTAGTGATAGGAATGCCTCAAACCAGATAGTCAGATACCTTGTCACGCTCCGCTTCTTCACGTCGTCCCCCGATAGCTCAGCAGTGAGTAGACCATAGTCATCATAAGCATCGTCAAGCAACTTGACGCAGGTCTGCTTCTCAATCAGCCCCCTATCCAGGGTGAGAAGCCGCCAGCGGCTCTCATCCGCATCCCTTTCACGCTCAATATGAAGTGAAATAGCGTCAGTGATATATGGGTCTGACAGGAACTCCCGCAGAGCTGAGTCTGCATCCACCGGGCACGTGAGCACATCGGTCACCGCGACAGCCGCATTAGACCGAACCCATGAATGAAGGAATTGCCTGCCACCATATACGTCACCCACAGTGTGGTGGAAATAGTCGGCAATCATGCGCCACGCATCAGCTGAAAAGAGAATGTTCTTACCATCTCGAATGGGTGCGACACCATCACTGTACGCCATCTTAGCTTCCGCATGTGTAATGCGCCCGCCGTGCATAAAGAACATGGAAGTGGGCAACCCCGCCTTTTCAGCAGTGGTGGGCTTGCCGACAGCGGCGAGCAGTACCCCATCTACAGGCGGATAAATATGTACATTCTCATCTCTATAACGGAAGGTAATAACTTCCTGCGAGTCATTCCCGCCCGCATCACTCACTCTGCGAGCATAGAGCAGACCGTCCGCATCCGCGCTGGACACTTCATAGAGCTCAATAGACACATCATGTCTATCAGACGAGCTAGAGGGATAGCGGATATAGAGCAGACCGTCACCAATGTCAGGGTAATCAGTCACAAACCTAAGGCGCATAAGGGGTTCTCCTTGGAGTAGTAGTTTTATGGGTTTACCTCATTTAGAATACCATGTAAGGGGTGATGTGAGGCGGAGTGCTTGACCTATGGGCATTGTGGTGTACGCCACCTAAATATGGTCTGCAATCACCTTTATATGTGTGATACACTGGAACATGAATCGTAACCGAAAGGAACCCACTCATGGAAGACTATTCAGCTGAAATAAAGTTCAGCAACCCATCATTTACCACCCTAGCCCTAAGCTACGACGCAGACATCACGCATCAACTAGAACGCGGTGAAGATGTCTACCTAGTCGCCGTGGGTGAGATGAAGCACGAGCTGACCGGAGGAGCGTTCGAGAAGACAGGCTTTAGCGGCGACCATAGCCGAAACACTGCCCCTGCAACCTTCACATGTGGCTCTGCAACCGTGACCAAGAAACTTGACCTAGGTAACGACTTCATCGAAGCTGAGCTCATCAAGTCAATCACCGCAGACATACTGCCTATCAAAGCATCCAAAGTCACCTATGAGTACGATAACGAATTTGCGCCAGGCACACTTTACGTTACCACCACATTCCAACTACCAGACTTCACCGTGAAGCTGTAACACCCACACTCACCCACCACAGGAGGAACCCATGCACTACGAAATCAACCACACCATCAAACCCGCCAAAGTAAAAGACGCGCTACAGACGGCGCTACCGACGCTTAACGCATCTATTGAAGAGCGCAACAAGAGCGGCTTCACCATCTCACTCAAAGACGGCGACGACAAGTACACCGTCCGCTTCACCAAAGTACCCATCGGTTACAGTGTCACTAACCGCGCGCCGACCATCTGGGCTGAAAACGAATGGGACTACGAAGACGAGGACAAGGCGCAAACTCGCATCATCAACCACATCAACCAAGCTGTCGCATCGCTATTTAAGGCATAACGAAAGCTGACCGCAAGAAAGGAACCCGCCACCATGAGCAATGAAATCATCCACAACGGCATCACCTCCCCCCTGAAAGTTGGCGACACCATCGGACTATTCCCCGTAGACGGCACAAGCATCAACTGGGACGCTACCGAAGAAGGCGCAGAAGCAGTCACCATCACCCATACCGACCAGAAGTACGCATACTTCACCTCCAACACCACCGGCAACAGAGGTAAGTTCACCTGGGCTCTCCGCTCTACCGCCCCGAGTAGCGGATACCCCCAGCTCTACTACAAGCCTGACAACTTCCACAACTGCTACGAACTGCTCAACCGCAAGAACTAGCAGAAAGCACACCACCAGAGGTGAGATAACCCACGAGACAACTCACCCATAGAATACAACCGCCAAATAAGGAAAGGAGCCCCTAATGACTTCCCCCACTATCGACTTCGAGACGTTCTCCCATGTCTCAGAAGGCGTACCCGTAAACCTGCTACTGTTTGCCGACCAGGAGGGCGATAAGCTGTGGTTCACCCACGGATTCGTCCACGCACCCTTGAATGCGGAACAGAGCGTTGTCCTCCCCGTCCACCCGTACCTTGCAGAGGTTATCGCCCCTGAGTCTCCCGGCAACGTGAATAGCTTTGATGATTACTTCCACGGCATCGCAGAAACCCTAGTAGAGCAGGGAACTCATTGTTACTCCGCAAGCTACGCAGACCCGTTCGTCAGCTTCTCCGCAGTCAAGAACTCACCTGTGAGGGTCGTGAACCCGCTCCAGGTATACCCTGAACTAAAGGACATGTTGCGAGACACCCCCGCCTCCCAGCCCTGCTACATGGTGGAATGCATTGGTAACGTTATTCAGCCTAAGCGGGCGCAGGAACTTGCAGAGCTTCCCGGTATTAACACGTCGGTAGTATCGGCATACCCTGAAAGTACCGCTGGCTGGCTTGTGTGGGGTGACCCAGGGCGTGACGACGACATGATAATCACTGTCCACGCGGGCGTAGGTTTGCCTGACCGCCGCTCTGACAAGTACTTCCGCCAAACCTATTCACCTAAGCTTCTAGGCGCACTTAAGGAGCTAGTTGAAGAGAGCGGTGAGTATGGTCGTTATGTGAGCGCTATGCGCGGGTGTGAAGGGCTAGACATTGAGGGTAACCCGCCTGCTTATAAGTGCTTTTCTGGCGCATATAAGCCTGTCGCACTAAAACCCCGCAAGATGGGTCTGTTCTTTGATGACATGTACGCCCTGCCAGTGTTCATCAACTTTGCCACGCAGTCCATCGCAAGTACGTGTGAGATTGTGGGCGCTTTTGATGCGCTGGCATCCGGCGAAGCGGCATAACGTGTGACCTGCTTACCCGCCGCCCCATACATAGTAAGCCCGTATGGGGTGGCAAAGCCCCTTTAGCTCAGTGGATAGAGCGCTAGAGTCCGAATCTAGAAGTCGCCGGTTCGAACCCGGCAAGGGGTACATCTATATTTCCTCCTTGGGGGCATGTTTTAAGCATCTAAGGAAAGCCGTAGCGCTTGCATAGATGGTTCATTATGTGGTACTATATGATTATTGGTTCGGAAGTAACCAGTAATCATGAATGACCTACCTTCAAAGGAGCTGACCAATGACCCTTCGTGAAAGCACTAAGCCTACCGCTTGCATCATCAAGACCTCCAAGAACGTCACCGCGCAGATGAAGCTTCCTGCTTGGAGCCGCGCGCGCCACGGCTTGACCATGCCCACCAACAAAGCAAGCCTGCATGAGGACAGCCTGAGCCTCCACAACCCCGTCCGGGAGCTCTCTCAGTTCCGCCGCGAAGCCATGCTGAACCGCCCCGGAGCGGTACTCTACAGTGGCACCTCCGTCCGCCCTAAGGCTACCTTCATTGAGACCCTTGATGCTGTAGCCGACCAGCTCCAGGTAGAAAAGGTGCGCAACAACCTCTACACCTGCAACAATGAGCTGGGTAAGCGCCTGCTGGGTTGCAATGCCATTATTGACAAGGCGGGCGTAGCTCTCGACCAGCTCTACATGGAAGACACCGTGCTTATGGGTCACGCTTTCGCCGCGCGAACCACCCTCAAGAACTGTGTCATTGACGGGTACAGTAGCGTTATCGGTGGTGAACATGAAGGACTCAGCACCACCGGACAGGTTATCGTGTACGACGTAAATACCTCCGGCGCTCGACTGTCAGGCAATGTCATCTTGTCCGCAGAGCCCGGCAAGGCAACCGTCAATAACTACCGCCTCGCCGCAGATGGAACCGTGAACGGTAGCCCCGAGTGGGGAGAAGCAATCGAGGTATCCGATGCGGCATGGCGATACGCTGTCCGAGAAGCATCTGCGCCCCTGACCCCCAACCCCACTAGCAACCTCGACACCTTCTGCCTCAACAACGCGCTCCACGAAACCAGCGATGACACCCCCTGCAAGTGCGGTTATGTAACCCCGCTGGCGCTCGCCGGTCTCCCTGTGGCAATCAGCTACCTACTTAACCGCGCAGGTCTGACCGAATACATCCCCGCAGAATACGCAGGCATGACCGAAGAGCAGATGCTCGCAGAGCTGGAAGGCATCTACGTCTACGCCAACAAGCTCTGCGGCGACACCCTCATCATCAAGAAAGACGGCAAGCGCATCCCCACCAGCATCCGCAACCTGGACGACTGGAAGAACCTCATCCGCACCGAGTACGGTCTGGAAGACGTTCAGGCGCTCTACAAGTACCACTAAAGGCTTTGGGTGGGCATCCCGCAGGTCACCAAAGGATACCCGCCCACCGGCGCGCCCCACCACCCATCATCGGGCAGTGGGGCGCGCAACAAACACTCAACTACAAACCCCTGCAACCCCGCAGGGCATCCACAGAAAGAGAAACACCACCCATGACCACCGAAACCACCCTACAGAACTTCCTCGACAAGCACATCGAAGCAACCCTCAACCGCACCTCCGGGCGGTGGGAATACATCTACTACCCAGCAGGCGACAACACCAACCCCACCCGCTTCCACACCGCGCCCCTACCCGACGGCGGCTACGCTATCAATGAGGGGGCGTACATCCCGCAGATGCATATGACCTACCGCTCAAATGCGGACGCACACGAAGTCGCCGTAGCATCCCTTTTCAGTATCAACAAGGCGGGCAGGTATGTTGAAGTTGGGCGACCCGACACCCACCCCGCCGAAATGACCCGCCAAGAAGCCCAGCTCGCCCTTGTAGGACACCTCGCTAACGAGCACGGACGCAAGCCTGCCGGTGAGCTAGATGAGTTCACGGAAGGATACGCCCTATACCTGTACGCCCTAACCCGCAGTCGCAACACTAATGCCGAAGCTGACCACGCGGCGGCATCCGTAAAGCGCTTCCTCCTGGAATACCTGGAGCAGTAGCAACCAATACACCTCGCCTGTGAGAGACTGGGAGAGGTGGGTAAACTAAACGGACGCTAACACGTCAAGACCAGGAAGGCTGGCTTCGGCTGGCGGGGGGGGGTACCGCCAGGGAAAATCCCTGACCCACCCAGCAGTGGGAAGAGTAGCTTATAATCCAAGCTTCTCCCCCCCCTGTGCTTTGAGGTGGCTCCTGTAACCCATGTAGGTACAGTAAAAGCCCTCACCTAGTCGTGAGGGCTTTTACTGTGTTTCTAGTATTGAAGGTGGCGTAGAAGTTCCAGGGCTTCCTGAGGGGTTAGCCCAGCTTCTTCCCATGTTGCCTTAATAGCTTCCGCCTCAGCAATAGCCCGCATGAACATGTCTCCAGCGGTGACCACACTCGCTCCTTTCTGATTGACTGCTTTCCATTATACCGCAAAAAGTGGACTGAATGGAGAGATGTTTAAGCGGAGGGCTTCCCATTGGGGCTAAGCTACACGCGGCTCCCTAAGCCCCTAACTTTACCACTGAGGTAGAGAACCCATTATCACCGCTTTATCCCCTTAGGGGCGCATGTGTCACCTGTAGACATGTTATTCGACCAGTCAGCGCACAGGATGCATAAAAGGTGCCCTAGAAGTATCTCGCATGGAATACTTCTAGGGCACCTTTTATGCTCTCAGTTTGTTACTTGCCGTAGGTCTGGGTAATCAGGCGCTCCATCTTGAACATGCTCACCTCAGCCTGCTCATGCAGGGCTTCCTTTACGGCTTCAATTTCGGAAAGCAGGTCATACAGGAGGGAGGTAGTGGTGGTAACGCCGTGAGGTACGATATTGCGGCGGTATACGCGGCTCAGGGTATCACCAAACTTATTGCTGACGGCAACCTTGAGTAGCAGGTCTCGAAGGTTTGCCATGCACTCAGTGGCAATGTCGTGAATTTCGCGCTTAGTCGCATCAAATGCCTGCATGTCATCCGCATTAGCAACCGGGACAGGGGAATAGCGGAAAGACACAGCGGGCTCGCCATTGCCGACATGCAGGCGCACACCGCGGCTCTTCGTGTAGGTGACGTAGCCAGCATCTTCACCCGTATCAGTCTTCACTACGTATGCGCGGGACTTAGAGACGCGAGTAACCGTGTAGTTTACATCATGTACAGCGAAAGTGCTACCCACGCGGAAAGTGTGAGCGTCTTTAGTGTATTCAAAGTGGTGCTGAATGGTGTTAGCGTCAGTGGAGCGGTTGGAGGTCATGCCAGAGCCAGCAAGGAGCGGGTTTACCTTAGCGATAGCCTCATCCACAAGTTCGACCATCTTATCCAGAATCTCACCTTTTTCTCGCAAGATTCGCTCATACTCATTCTCTGCAACAGTGTACATGTTCTGCGTTACCTTGCGGGCGTGTTCCAGGTCACCAAGAAGGGTGTTGGGCTTACCCATGAAGTAGTGAAGAGAGTATTCCTTTGCTACCGCCTGGCGCACGTCGTGGATAAGAGCGTCATCATTGATGGATTCAAGGAACTTGAACAGCTTACCCTCCGCATTCAGGCGGCGAACCAAACCCTGTGCCTGAGCTTCGGCGGGGGTGAACTGGAATACCTGAACCGGGGCGAACTTATCGGTGGCATCAGCGAACCTTTCAAAGGTGATGCCGTCTTCGTTAATGCTCAGCAGGTACATACCGTAGTTTCCCTCCCCGGCGGCGGCGACAATGGCAGTGGAGCTTGCCGGGTCTACAGAGTGTACGACCAGCAGGTTAGGGTGAACACCCTTCCAGAAAGTGCGAACGAAGTTGTCGTTATACACTGCGAGCAGAATGTCGCCTGCATTCAGGGTGGAGAGGTCAAGGTTGCGCATGATGGTTTCATCCTTTCAAGATGACTAGTAACTAATTGTTGCGGCTCTGTTCGAACCAACAATTAAATAGTACCACAGTTGGAACTGTTTTGCAAGTGGTGTTACTTGAAGAGTTTAGTAGCACACCCCCAATTTTAGGTGCGGCAATATCGACAAAATAGTCCCCTTCATGGTACTATTACCCCAAATGGCAAGGTGAAGCGCGCCACCTATGGTTACCCACAGCACCCAGTGGCGGCTCGCAAACCTGAGCTACCACACCTTAACCGGACACCCACAAGACAGAAAGAGAAAAAATGGCTAAAAAGCCCATCATCTACCTCACCACCGAAGAAGTTGCCAAGCTAACCAACTTCTCCAGACGAGGCGTAGACAAGGCGCGAGAACGCGGCGAACTCGAAGTTGCCTCCAAAACCGGCAACCAGTACGGGTACACCCTAGAAGACGTAGAAGCATGGAATAAGCTCCGCGCCAAAGCAGGAGCCACCGATAAGCGCTACAAGCACACGCCCCCAACCGCAAACTAACCCCAATACCTCCACTACAGAAAGCTACCCATGAAGTTCGCCCCATCCAGCACCACTAAGCCCAACAGTGCCGCACTACTCTACCACCGCAACTCAGGAACCTACCAGGTACGCCGCATAGAGCACATCAGCACAAGCTTCACCTACATCACATTTGCCGAAGAGAACGGGTTCCGAAGCACCTGCCACACCCACCGCCACGAACTCTACACCTACCCCACGAAATACAGGAAAGGCGCGTTCTTCGAAATGAGTACTGAAATCGTCTCAGTCCTCATTGTTGGAGACCTTAACGAACTCGAACCCCTAAGTAACGCACTTAACAATGTGGTGACTTTAGCGAAGCAGGTGACCACTAATGCAAGTCAGGCACCCAGCACACCCGCATTACTGCATATCGCTCAAGTATCCCCGCATGTCATGAATGAAATGCAATTGCACACGCTGGCAGAGGAGCTTCGCGGATGGGGTGCAGAATCCCACACCGTCGCAGGCGCTCTAGACACACTGGCGAAACACACTATTCAGGGAAGTCCCGCACCTAATGAAGGGGTTACATACCGCGATTACGCCTATCATGCGGCAAGCATTGTAGGCACACACCTACACTATGGGGAGTGCCTAAAGATTACCTTGGTCGGTAGACCCGACGAGCCTCGCTTCTTCTGGGTTAATCATAATGACCATAACTTCTTCTCTGTCACCCCTGTTCAAGGCATTTCAGGTGTGCGGTCGGTCAGCATGTGCATTCAGGAGAATACATCTGGCGGTCTGGCATTTTCTATGTTCAACACTAGCGGCAGGGTTACTGAGGTTATCGGAGAGATTGAATCCCTTGAAATTATGCCTACCGTATGCGCGGAGCCGCCCAGTGAGCCTCGCATTAACGTGGTAATTACTGATGACTGTGACTCGGAAAGGTATTCGAACGTTAGGAGTGTCAGCGCCCCTGATGAGTTTGGGACTGTCGTCATTGTCACCCGAAATATGCAGTGCATCGCGACGCATGTTTCAAAGGTTCAAGTGGATTACCAGTAGAGCCATCTAGGGGTAGAAAAAATGGGTATTCCGGTATACGGAGAAACGAGCCTTTCCCCTAGTCGGTGAGTTATGCACTATGGTGCAATAATTGGCAATAATTGCCGAAAAAGTGCCCACTATCACCGCTTTCAGCCGTAAGCCCCAGACAGTCACCAACCAAACATGCTACGCGGGCTATCTCGTATGGGTAGCCCGCGTAGCACCACCTCAGAGAGGAACACATATCACATGCCTGCCGGTATCGAAACACCCCTTATGGGTCTCGCCTTGTGGCTTGCCTTCAATGCCACAGTTTATTACTGCATCAACAGTGCCACATTCGCCCCTGGGATAGGTGCCAATAGTGGTAAGGAGCCAACTGGAAGAGTGCAGGCGGCGCTACTTGCAATCTACCTTGTGGCACTTATCGTTCTAATGATTGCCTTGTGTCCCACATGGTTATATAAGCCCGCCCCGTTCGAGGTGTTCTTCTATCCGCTGTTCTACATTGGGGTACTCGTGCACAAGATGCTGGATGGGGCAAGGGTGACAAGTTGGAAGGGGGTTAATTGGTGTATTGGAGTAATGTTCCCGGTAACGGCTCTCAGTATGGTGTCACTTTTTGAATGGCTCTTCCTTGGGGTCCTCATACCGCTTGCGCTCAGTATCTGCGCACTCTTTATCCTGCTCAAGAAAAGTAGCGACTAGTGGGTGGGTATAAGGTGTGGTGGCGTGCCAGTGACACGAGGTGGAGTAAGTATGTCGCTTTTCCTAAAGATGCTGTGTAGATAGCCGCCTAGGTGAGTGCTAGTGCCTCAAGCGGCTATCTCATCAGTTGCGTAAATTGCCCCAGAGGAAACCAGTATAGCCGTTTGTCTACACTCACAAATATGTGCTATACTATATGCAGGTAATCATTCATTACCCACAGAAAGTAAGCCAATGGGCGTAGATATTCGCGTAAGGCGCTTCGCACAGAGCGACGCAGAACGCACCCTAATGCACACCATCGACAAGGGAAACCGCGCACCCCTCGCAAACGCGCTGAGCAACTACTACAAGAAGCTCAAAGCAGACGAGCAGAGCATCACCAAGGAAGACCTTGAAGAACTCCTCCGCGTCGCATTCCGCATCAGCATCCGACAAGCAAGCCGCAAACTAGACCTCCTCGACCAGTACCAAGCATTCAAAGGAAAGCACCTCTACAACATGCGCGAAACCCACCCCAACACCGCAACTCTCAAGCACCTACACGCCCAAGCACGCCAAGAACTAGGCGAAGTCGCAGAACCCCACGGCAACCTCCAGAACCTACTGGCAAGCTACAGGAACGAGTACGAAGCCCTCTCACGCCAAATCCACGCCTACGGCGGCAACCCAGACGACCCGGAAGTACTCGAAATGGCGGCTCGCTACACCTCCCTCTAGGGCTCCATTGAGCACATTAAGAAGAGCATTGACGACATCAAGCGCCACATGCAGGCGCTAGACGCGAACATCACCACCCTGGAAATTAACATCAACCAGCTAGAAGCTCTGGGTAGAATCGCCAACAGCGCATCTACCGCATCGAGCATCGCAGACAGCCTTGGCGGTGAAGACGCAAGCCGAAACATTAAGAAGCTTGAGTCTCAGCTGGAAGCCGCCGCAGAAATCGCAAGTGAATCCCCTGAAGAGCGGGAACTCACCAACCTAGTCCTGGTGGAAAAGGTGAAGCAGATTAAGGGGATGCACAATGGCTAAAAGCACCCTTGATTACAGTGTCATTAACTCCTGCGCACAGTATGCCCAGGCTCTTATGCTGATGGTTGGCGTAGCTAAGCAGGTGCCAGCATTCAAAAGCACGCTCAAGGACATCTACCCGCGATTCGTAGAAGAAGGCGGCGGAGAGATGCATATTCACCTTGGCGAATATGGGTACTCCCTCCACCTAACATCAACGGAGAATGGTATCCACAAGAAAATCCAGCTTCCCCTTAAAACCACTGAGCCTAAGGATTACTTGCGGCACCTGTGGGCATACAATACCCACCAATTGCCGTACACCCCGCTACCTGACAGTATTAGTGAAGCGATTAGCGAGTTTCACAGTATGCCAAGTTCGGAGCGCCCTAAGCACTTCGCTGTAAGGGACGATAGGGACAGAGTTCTTAAGCGCATTACTGAGTACATTGACACCACTCAGGGCGGCGCTATCTCTCTTGAGGAAGCCGAGGAAATTGTTCTCAAGGCAATGCTTAGCATTGGAGTACTTCCTGCTCAGGGATGGGACAATGAACAGCTCATCGGCTATCTGGACTTTAGCGACTATAGCCAGGAAATTGCGGCTCTCAAGCCTCCCAAGAAGCCGAAGAAACCCAAGGAACCCAAGAAGCCGAAGAAACCCAAGGAACCCAAGAAGCCTAAGAAGCCGAAGGGTGCCGTGTTGCCCCCGAGTAGTTCAACCCTGAGCAGTTCAGCTTCGAGCGACACGGTAACTGTGAGCCAGGTGAAGCAGGCGGTGTATAGCCACCCCGCCATTGTGACGCTCCTTCTAGTACTCCTATTCCTTGCAGGATTCATTCTGGGGCACTTTATTCTCTAGCCGCCATTCTGAGAACTTAAACCCAAGAGCCTGCCGAAATGTGCTAGGCGTTTCGGCAGGCTCCCCCTTAGAACCCCCCACGATACATACCACCAGCAAGCAAGACCACCCGTAAACATCTACACCCTAATGCGCGGCAGGAAAGGATAACAACATGACCACCGACCTCGAAAACCTCACATTCGACACTCTCCGAACCGTGAACCCCGGCGACATTGTAGAAGTATCACCTACTACAGATGATGCCCACCGCGAACGTAAGCATATTCGCGTCTCGCGCGTTGGCGACACAGGCATCATTGGTGAATACGTGAACATCGATACCGGCGAAGTAGCTAATATGGACGTACTAGCCGCCCTGCTTGCTCCTCACGGTCTGTACAGCGGCTACAGGAAGACCATATACCTAGGCGAAATTAGTCACGACGGAACGCTTCCAGAAGGTGCCCACAAGGAAGCTGTTGCCGTATACGTGACCCTAGCGAAAGAAGGAGATGAACCCCGCAAGGTACCCAGCGCCTACCGCGAAGAATTGCGTGAGTTTAACGCCGACAGCTCTAACCCCATTCCTCTTAGCGAAAACGCTCAGTTGCTCATTTTCAGGGGCGACCGGGTAGAGTTTAAGGTTGATGGTCAGGAAGGCGCAACCCGCACCTACCGCGCATACCGAAATATGCGGCTTTTCAATGAGCAGGATGAGCATGTAGGTCACCTGCGGCATGTGATGCGCCGTCACGACTGCGAAACATGCAACCTGCTACTTGATGCAGTTGATGACGACCCGACCAACCAGCGCCTTGTAGAAGAGTGGGAAGAGCATCGCACTACATGCGGCGGATACAATACGCGCTCAGTTGTTGAGTATGTAGACGAGACTCATAACGTAATTGGTGAGGTGCATGACCTCAAGGTGAATTGGGATGACCTACACCAAGGGACTCTAGGCGCAACCAGCCGATAGTAGAAAGATAGGCGCTAGACCATCACCTAGAAGCGCATATGTGAAACCACACCCCCAAGAGAGCAATAGAAGGGACGCGCCTCTAGCTCAGCGCAAACTTGATTAGCTCACGGTCTACGCCAAGAAAGGGGCGACACACCATGACTGCCAATATCACAATACCGCTTATTGGACTCACCGTATGGGCGGCGTTCAACGCCACCATGTTCTACTGCATCAATAGTACAGTGTTTGCGCCCAATATGGGCTTGTCGCCTGATGGTGAGACATGGCATGGAAAGCCAAGCACTCTGCTCACTGCGCATAAAGCGGTGCTTGCGGCGCTATTCTTTATAACTTCCTTGCTGGTATCCTTTGATGGCGCTCAAATGGTCGCATTCTTCCCCTCTCTCTTTAGCGTCGTCGTACTCCTCGATGAGAACCCAGGAAGTGACGAACCTGCTACATGGAAAGACGTAAACAATAGCTTGAAGCTCACCTTCGTTGCAGTGGTAATCGGCACTATCGCCATTCTTGGCGTAGCAACGTTTGGGACAGGTGCAGGTATCCTTGGGTATATTGGCGGGTTTGCGCTACTTGTTGCGGTGAAGGAAAGGTTCTTGCAAAGCTAGAAGCTGAGAGTAGAGTACCATGAAGCGGTATGTAGTCGTATGTAGAGCATAAGGGAGCCGCCTAACCCCATACCGGGTTAGGCGGCTCCCTTACTTCCTTATTGAGGTTTACTTACCTTATGCCTCTTCGATGAGCTTCAGCTTGTGAGCGACAATCTCATCAAACCACGGGTCTTCGGCTTCCATATCCTCGTGCTCTTCTACGTATTCGCGGACGTAATCGCCGCGCGCATCATCCCAGCCACACCAATTATCTACACCTGCCCATTCAAGCGCAGAGAGGATAGCGTCAGACTTAAGGAGCCCTGCAAGCTCATTGCGGGAAATCTTAAACTCGTCGTTACCGAGGTACTGAATATCGGACATAATGACATACCTTTCGTTAGGTCTTTTAACTCCAGTGATGGGATTACCACCAGGTTTACATGAGATGAAGCCATGCAGGGGGCAGAAGATTAGCCTGAAGCTTCTCACCACCCCATATAGGGGGTGACTAGTGTGCCTGGCGGGATTCGAACCCGCACGTCCTGTGTCGGACACCAGCCCCTCAAGCTGGCGTGTCTACCATTCCACCACAGGCACTTACTCAAAGCTAGGCGGGTTTCTCACTTAGTGTCTAGCGGGTAGTCCCCATCCGGGGCAAGACAGTAAGTGAGAAACCTTCCGAGCGGCTTTCCAGCGCCCCTTACCTGGCTCCCTTAAACCCCATCCGGGGTTTGTTTGGGCGGCTTCTCAACCGTTGATAACTCTATCGTATCACAGATTATTTGGGGTATGCAAGTCGAATTGGTGTGAGGTGTCCCACGTGACTACGTGTTGCACATTCCCCAAAATATGTGGTACGATATGTATATGAGCTTGAGAGAGTAGAAATCTCAAGCGAAAACCTTCAAACCCTACCGAAAGGCTTTTACATCATGTCTAACATTTCCATCTCCAACGTCGAGTTCACCTTCTCCATCCCTGAGCGTTTCCAGGAACTTCTCAATGAGGGCTACTCCCCGAAGGTGGTAGGAATTGGTGTGAAGCTCGACTCTCCCCTTAAGCCTCTCTCCGATGCTTTTATGGATGTTCGCTTCTACGAGACTGGAGCCCTGTTCCGCCTGCCTCTCATTAACCACTCTTGGGAAGCCCACTTCGCACTCTTCACCTACCTCTCCTCCCCGCAGGAAGCATTTCAGGAAATTGTATGGGGTAAGGAAGGTGTAGCAGTCCTGAACGATGTGAAGTACAATGTCCCCAATCGCACCGAAGCTAAGTAGTAAAGCTTCCAATTAGACCCCGCCTGGCACCTGAGATTTAGTGTCAGGCGGGACAAACCCTCACATTGAAAGGAAATATACCCATGAGCGCCAATAAGCCTGCCGCTAAGCCGCGCATCACTCGCGCCGCCGGAGCTATCACCCTATGTCTTGCTCCTATTGTGGGACTGACGGCGTGCTCAACTTACACCTACCCCAATACCTGCATTATCAATGAAACGGTGGTGGATACGCCTATTGAGACTCGCAACTACACCCCTTCCCGTAAATGGACAGACCGCGAGTTCAGCTATTGCCTGAATCCCACCACGGCAAAGTATGAATCATGCATGAAGGATGTTGAGTACTCTTCGCCTGCAAGCTTTGAGTGGCGTTATGTAGGTACTGAAAACTGGGCGCATGAGTCGCGCGAACCGGAAGGCAGAGATAACACCGCCCCTTACCGTCGAGTCAAAGAATACGACGTGCAGGTCTGTGATGGACGCGCAGAGTATGCCGACATTAACGGCTCGATTCGCTCCCACCGCTCTGTTGTTTCCTACTACATTTAGCAACACCTAAACCTAACCACTATCAACCACCTCGAAAGGGTGCCCGAAAATGTTCACTAACCTCATTAGCCGACTTATTGGCACGGAAGACACTGCGCAAGGCACCGTTTTTCACGCCACCTGGCGCGACCCCGGCAACAGTATCCCCCTTAAGGTGGATACTGCACAAGCTGTCCCTAGTAAAACCGAAGCTGGCTCTCCTCTCCAGCCGGAGTCCCGTATCAACCCTGCATGGGTGCGCCTCCAGAGAGAAAGAATTAAGCCCAACTTCGCAACCGTCAAGGCGGAAGAAGTAGAGGAAACTGACTATCTAGCCATGTACAACAGCTGGCTCAAGGACTACCTGTTGCAAGGCAACAGGATTACCCACTTCTACGACTACCCCTGCCCGCGTATTGAAGTGGTGACCAACCCCCGTAACCAGCGCCCATCGTCTACGTATGGGATGTGTGGCGCTAATTCTCGCAACTACATTCTGTCCCGCGAGTTTACCGCCAACCACTATGTGAGCGACTTCACGGGTGACCGCTGTCACAATAACATGTACGGTTGGACTAACGGCGGCAAAACCGCTGTCGCCTATGACGGTCATTGGGTACCGGCATACACGAACACCATTGACAAGGAAATGATGCATGATGAGTCTGTGCCAGAAAGTGTCCGCCTTCACATACGACACGGCGTAGCAGAAGAAGCGAAGCAAGCCCGCGCATGGAGCCTCGACTTTCACTCCATTATGTGCGAATACGCGAAGAGTGGAGAGTCCGCCCATGCATCCAAGCGTAGGGACTACCGCAATAGCCGCGACAATGAAGCTGAGCGAGTAGGACGCGCTATTAACTGGTACACCAACTCCAAGGATAACAGCGCCGCGCCCACCCTCAGTCAGCCGACCATGACCATGTTTGTGGACTTCAACAAAGGCGACAACTGGGCTTTTGAAACATTCCTTTATGACGACTCAAAGTTCTCCCACTTTAAAGGTATCGACCCCGCAGAATACCTATCTCACATGAGGAACGCCACCGCAATGTTCATCACTGACAAAGTGGCAGTCATTACTGGTGGCGATGTGGGCAACCGCACGCCCCTCATTATCCTCACGGCAACCAAGCCTGCCGGTCAGAATCTCACTGGATATAGCTACACCATCGCATCCGTGGAACCCGGCGACGTATGGGAGCCCGCAAAGGTCACTTTCCAGCCCTGCTAATTTCATGTCAGAAACCTGCAATTAAGGCGCGGTAACGGCTTGTGCTATGCAAGCCATTGCCGCGCCTCTTACCAAAAGAAAGTGTCGCGATATGTTTGCCGATTTTCTCAACCTGTTCCAAGACCCCGCAAACTTCTTTAGAACCATGCCGCTATGGGCATTCTTTGCCCTACCTCACGTGTTCAACCTGCTATTCCTGTTCGTTGTGTGGGTAGCTAATTTGCGAACCACTAGCGACAGCCTGCCAGAAGGCACCTCTGAGGACGTGGCGCTCTTCTTCGATGGGATTATCATATTCCTGGGTTGCATGGCGTGCTTTGTGGCTATCGACATGCCCGCATTGTTCCTGTCGAAGGGCATCTTTGAAGCGAACGGAGTTGCCCCCGGCGGCGGCGTGGCGGTTGGGTACGGCATCTGGCTCATACTTGCGGTCACTAGTACGGTTACTACCGCAATCTACAGTATTGCGATTCGTAAGAATGCCTACCGTAGGCATTGACAATCCTGGTACTGGGTAGTACCTGGCAATATGGCAATACTCTTCATGGTGATGCCCTTCCCTGCTTCCCTGCACATGTGGGATGCTGGTGAGTGTTGGAAAATTTTCCCAAAAACCACCAACCTAAGAGTTGTGTAGGCATTTAAAAGTGTGGTACAATATAATTGTTGGTGAGGGAGAAAGCCTCCCACTAAGAACTACCAACCTAAGATTTACCACCTTTACAAAGGAGACTTCCATGAGTGCCACCCCTAAGCTTGCAATGTCCTTCCCCCCTCGGGGCATCGTCATTGAGTACGCCCCGTATGAGATTGAGGGTGTCACCGTGCAGGAGATTCTAAATAAGGTGAAGGAAGATGCTACCTACTTCACTATTGACGAGGATACGGACACTGGCGAGCTGTATCTAACTCCCTGTGGCGAAGGACATGAACCCCTGACTCTGAATGCAGGGGGCCCGAACATCATGCTCAATGGTGCCACCACTGTCTACGGTGATAAGGAAGACGGTATCCTCGTTTTCGCTTCTCAGTACTCCGTATGTGGTATCGCCCCGATTATCGAAGAGCACCCCGAGGAGGAGAATATGCTTCGATTCACCGTAGATGCCCTGTACTGGCAACACTAAGCCCACGCAGTGAGCACTGATACCCTCGCCACCCTTCATCTGGTATGGTGGTGGGGTATCGTTGGATTTTCACCCAACCTCCTATCAACCCTTTGTTTTTGGAAAGGATTTAAATGGCTAGTACGTTTTATGGGGATATTACCCATCTTATGATTGAGCACCGCTATTACCGTAGCGTGCGTGGTTCGCGTGGTGGTGTTGAATTGGTGGTGTATTTTGTCCCGCGTCAATCGCGCACGTTTGAGTTTGTGCGTATGCCGTTCCCGGCGCGTGTTATCACTGTTGCAGATGCTCAGCCAGTAATCGAGTATGAGGTTTCCGCTAGTGCTGAGGGGAATTTCGGGGGTACGGTTGAGGGTCTTACTAATGTGACGGTGACCTGTTCGCCAGAGTTTTTGGCTCAAGCACAGATTTCTCACTCGTATCTGCCGTAAGGTGTGAAGCCGCTGATGGGGTGTTCTTATTGCCATGTGTTGCGCAGTTATACATCAAGAAACCCGACATACTAACTGGAGCTTGAAAGGATGAAAGACGTGCTCTCGAAATTCACTGCACGATACGCAGGCGCTCGCGGCAACACCTACCGTGCCGCATGGCGCGACCCTAAGAACAGTATCACCCTTCTTAAGGTGAATACTGCACAAACTGCGCCTAGTCAAAGCAAGACCAGTACTGTCCTCTTGCCGGAGCCCCGTATCAACCATGCGCGGGCACACCGCCTGAAGGGGAGGGTTGGAATCAACTTTGCAACCGTTAAGGCGGAGAAAGTGGAGGAACCTGACTATCTAGCCGCGTATAACCTCTGGCTGAAAGAGTATCTGCTGAGCGGCGGGAAAGCCACCCACTTTTACGACTACCCCTGCCGAGGCATGGAAGTGATTACTGACAGTCACAGCTATCGACCACGCACCAATAGAGAACGCATCCTATCGCCGGGGATTGATGTGTGGGAATATTGCGGCATCACTGCCAGCAGTAGGGATTACCTCAGTATGCGTGGAGTGTTTGGATGGGAAAAGCAGGGCAAGAAACCTACCACATACGGAACCTTTGTCCCCGTCTACACGAACACCATTGACAAAGAGATGATGTACGACAAGTCTATTCCTAAGGAGATTCGCCACCACCTCTTGAAGGGTGTAGCAGAGTCTAAGGAGCAGTCTCGCGCAAGCGAACTGCAAGACGCATTCTGGCGAATTGCCTACGAGCTACAAGGGGATAAACCGCGCACCCCTATGCGAAACCAGTGTCGCAGTGATGCCGAATATGTATCTAAAGTCCTGGAGATGTACGTCGCATCTAAGGATAACAGTGATGCGCCCGCTCTCAACTACACGCGGCTCCCTATGTACGTGGACTTCAATAAGGGTGATGGATGGGCATTTAAGAGCTTCCTTTATGAGAACTCAGGCTTCTACCACCTCAAGGACACTAACCCCGCTAAATACCTAGGCAACCTAGTAGAACGCCGGGGTTCGGTGACGGTAACGTTCATCAATAAGGAATCTGCGGTAGTTACCAGGATTGGCGCATCAAGCAATGTCCCGTTGCCGCTTATCTGCCTCACGGCAGAAATGCCGCTAAACCAAGACCTCACCGGGTATAGCTACACCATTGACTCAATGAATCTTGGTGAAGAATGGGAGCCTGCTAGTGTCGCTTTCCTGACCAACTAATTCTACTGCATGAAAGCCATCAATGGTCATTTCCCCGTCTTATTGGTCATCAGACAGGGAAATCCCAATAAGGCATAGTAAAAGCCCCTCAGTGACAAGCTGAGGGGCTTTTACTGTTGGTTCATTCGGGTTATCCGAACCAGAGGGTCAAGAGAAAACCAAGGAATCCCATATCTGTACCTCCATATATGATTTGCTTACATAAACAGTGTAGCACATATTTTGAATAGCAGGCAAGTTGGTAGAGTGTAGCGCGTGACACACTGGGTATAGTTGCACCTGCCTTATATAAAGGAATTGCGCGCTTGTGTTCACTGTGAATTATGTGCTACACTTTAATTAGTTTAGGAAATCACTTACAGAAGGGGCATCAATGCCTAAGGAGAACACCTCGCAGGTCGTGAAGTTCACAGGCGACGATATTGTGGGCGGTCTTATAATCGCCATAGCCATCATCCCTATTGCCGTAGCAGTCATCCTAGGCATCCGCTCTACACCCAATACCTGCATCGTCAATGAAAAGCAGGTGGACTCAAGCATTGAGATTCAGAACTTCGAACCATCTAGGCGCTGGTTCGAAGAAGAAGCTGGTTACCACATCAACTCAGAGGGTCAATGGGAAGGAACCTCTCGAATGGTGGAACGTTACGAACCTGCAACCTTTGAATGGCGCTACGTCGGAACCGAAGACTGGGTACGCGAAAGTGTAGACCCCGCAGGAACCGACAACGAACACCCCTACCGCAGGGAAATTAGCCACGACGTTCAGGTGTGCGACGGTCGCCCCGAGCACGCAGAAAAGAATGGCAAAATCAGCTCGACCTACCACCGCGTAGAGTTCTACATTTAACCAACATGGCAACATACGAAGGAGAACCCAAATGTCGCTAATCCGCACTATCGAAGAAACTGTAACACCCCTGCTGGACGTGCTTGTACCTGTCAAGGAAATAGAGTTTCTGCTCATGCCGCGCCTGATGCCAACCACCCTGTCAGTGCGTTACGACAAGGAAGGCGGCTACGTCTGGGGTACCAGCGGCATTATCATGTCCGACAAGAGCGCGCCCAGTGAAATCTATTGGGAGCGCATTACTCAGCTCTACAATGCAATCATCCACCCAGACCTGCTGGATGCCCTAGATGCCCTCCCAGAGGAGACCAAGCGCGAATGGTGGTACAAGGTCTACCGCCTGTGCGCTGAGGAGGTCTGCTTTGGAGAAATCCGACTCTACCACCCCGAAGACCTCGAAGAAGTCCTTTACAGCCACGCCAAGGAACTTACCCGGCGTGCTCACACCGCAACAATGCCCACTCCCGAAAGCCTCAACGCATAGAGGAGATAAAGCCGAATACCCCCTAGTTGCCAACCGTGACAGGGGGGGCATATCCCTAACCCGAAAGGAAAACGCAATGCAGACGCTCACACCCGGCAACCTCATTATCCTTGAAGATGAGGCGATAGTAGCCGAAAAAGTCACCCCATCCCCAGTGAACAGCGACAGCGTGCATGTCACCTACCGTAACCGAGGAGGAATCCTAAAGGTCATGGAAATCAACCTGCAAGAGTCCCGCGCCGCTATCATCCCAAACCCCAGCAAGCAAACCCTCGACGCATACCACCGGCAGGAGCATCAAGCACGCGCCATAAACAAGCACCTACAACACATCAGAGGAGCAGACCTAGCAGGTATCACCCCGCGCCTTTATGAAGCATTGTGCGCCATCTCAAAAGTAACCCTGAACGATAAGCAGTCAGCAACAAACCTGTTGAGCCACCTTGAAGCCATTGAGGGGGAGCTCTTAGAAGGCTCCAAGTGGCTCAACAATAAGGTAGAGCAGTATATCGCCGCGCTTGCAACCCTCAAGGAGCCAACCGGCAGATACTCAAACCTCATCATCCCAGGTGTTAAGAAGAACTACGCACGTGAGGTGGAGCGGGGAAAGTTCTACGCCACCTACCGCTACAACCGCGCAACCGCATACTTCCAAGTCACCAACATCACAGCTGAGCATGTCAGCATCAAACTCAGTGACGGCAGGGAAGGACACCTGAAAACCCCCTACCGAAACGCAGTCGTGACAGGTGACGCGCAATACCCTATCGACGCGATAGTCCCAGTCCCCATCATCTCATTCAAGCAGGTTCAAGCATACATTGACGGCATGAAGGCACAAGAGCAATACCGCATCAAAGTAGCCAAACTATACAGGGCAACCTTTGAAGGTAGAACCCCGACCGCCTACAGCCACAAAGCTCTCACCTGCATCACCACAGGGCACGGATACACACCCTACAAGATTCGTGAAGCCCTCGCCCACCACATAGGGGCAGTAATTCACGACACAGACCTCACCCTTTACCGACTAGAGGCAGTAATTCGCCTCACTCAACAATTCATCAACAAGCACGCCCAGCAATGAGCGGCAAGCAGACCTGTAAGACGCTAAGTGCGTAAAGAAAAAGAGTAACCCATGACCAGCACGAAGATTAACCGCGTCTACCCCCACCGCTACCGCACAGGTAAGTGGAGGAACACAACGAGCGGAATCGTAAAGACACTCAACGAACTCAACGTCTCCGCTGGCGATATTCTCGTCACCGCAAACCTATTCGACCCCACCCGCTACATCGACCTTAACGGGAAAGCATGGGAAAGCGCTAAGCATCGACCCGTTCTCGTCAATGCCGACAGCATCCTCAAAGTCATCTCCATCGACGCAGAGGGCTACATCACCGTAGCCCTGCATCCCACCGGCAAGCAGTACACCGGCAAGTTCTACCATAATGTGACCTACTCCGCTGGTGAACCAATCTACAAGCTATCCTTCCTAGAAGAAGGAGATGAGTACGATGAAGACATCCTCGTCCACCGCTACAGCGCAGACTGTAGCCACATCTACCATATCCCCCAAGAAGAGAAAGCCCTCATCAACGAGGTAATCCTCGCATGGGAAGCACAGGAGAGCCTAGTCCAGGAAGCCAACCATAAGCTCCCCGCCGTAGTAGACGGCATCAACGACGGCTACGCCTTCGAAGGTACCGCGTTCAGCCTCTTTCTCGACTACACGGACACCATCCGTAAGATGCGTACCGCAACTAAGAGAACCACTGGACGAATCAAGGAAGAGTATGAAGCGGCGCTCGCAGAGCTTCGCCGCTCCTACAACAAGTACAAGCAGTATCTTGACGCACGCAACGAATGGGAGAAGTTCCAGCAGGCACCTGTGGCACCTAGCGGACGCAGTGGAGGGCTAGCAATCCCCGGCGGCGGCACTCTCCACGAAGGTGACCACATCCTCACCCGATTCAACGCATACAAGCCCATCAGTGAAGGCATGTACCCCACCCAGCCGGTAAGCTTCCTCCTGGCACATCTTACAGCTGTTGATGCTGACAAGCAGGAAGCCGTCATCACTTTCCCTGACGGCGACACGGCAACTCTCTGCATTACCCCTGACGGTCACGGCAACATCACCTATGAAGGGCTTGACTACGCGACCCTTGACCCTGTTGCCTCAATGCCTGGTAGCACCTCCGAAGAGGCGCAACAATACATTGAGGCGAAACGCCGTTTCGAAAGCGTTATGGACGAGCTTAGGGAAACTCCTAGCGATACTGTCCAGCGACGCCTTCGGACGGGCGCTCCGTACATCCCTGAACTTGTAAAGTATTTGCGTGCTCTCCAGACGCAAAGCAACGCAACACCCGAGCTGTATGAAGACGTGCAACAGGCACTTGAGGAACACAAAGACACCCTGATTGCCAATACTGGGCTCCCTGCCTGGCGCTCCCTGTGGAAGGGCTACCAGAAGACCCGAAAGGGCATTCAGGAATGGGCACCTAACGACATTTGGGAAGCTGGTAGCGCCGCCTTCACCGACTGAGCAACGACGGAACGCTAGAAGGTCATTCCCTCATAATGCTAAGGATAAGCGGCGGAACTTCAAGAAAACATGAAGTTCCGCCGCTTATCCTTTATGCCCCATCAAAATGCCCCACAAGAACAGTGAGTACAGCTAATGGGGAACCGCCTATCATTTCTGCTTAGCGACTACCCAGCGCTCATACTCACCCCTAGGGATATGAATAACAGCATCATCACGCTTACTCCACGCATTACGGTCAGAGCATGAGGTAGTTAGGGCAGGTGAAGCACTAAACCTGGCGGCACAGACCTCACCATCAGCATACCCATCCAGCACATTGAACACATGGTGATGCACGACATATGGAGCTTCGCCTGCCGCAAGGTCATCCATAACACGAACCTGCTTCTCAACACCCCTGTAATAGTACGAGTCGTAAGACCGCTTCACATTACGTGAGTCCAGCTCAACCCAGGAGTAGTCAGCATCAGGCTCTTTACTCTTAGTTACCGTACCGTCTAGACGCATCCTAGCAGGCTCACCTACACCATATGTGCCGTCCGCCTGCTGAGCAAGCGTAACCTCATGAGTGTGTGCAATCCATCCCGGCGGCGGGTTGCTATTCGTCGCCATCCCAGAAACAGGGATTAGCAATAGCGCCACAAGCGCGCTTGCGGCAATACTAGCGGGGATAGCCCAAAGCTTCGTCCCCCTCAGCTCAGAGTCATCAAGGACAGCCCAACCTGCCGATAGGAAGAATAGAACCCCGGCAAGAATCGCCATACCCCATAATCCTACAACGGTGAAAGTCAGTAGTAGTAGCACCGCCAGTAGCAACCCAACGCCCATGTAGGAATTGTAGATGAACTCAAGCTTACTGCGGTTACCAGACTCCTCACCAGATAGCCTGTCGCCTGCATACTTTGCCGGGTTCTTGCGATAATCAGCCCACATCCGCTCAATCTCATCAAAGTAAGCATCACCCCTATCTGCCCAGCCTTTGCGCTTGAGGCTATACTCGTCAAGAAGCTCCTGTTCGCGCTTTTCTAGTAGCCGCTCAGCATCCTCCCTAGCCGCCTGCACGCGGTTAATAGCGGAACTCACCTGCTCAGCCGCTCCACGATAACGCCACCAAGAAAACAGTGACGCAACAAACGCGACAGCACTCAACCCCAAGAACCCGATAAGCGGGTACATGTACACGCCATCAGCAACACTCATCAACAGAACCACTCTACTTACCTCCTAGAAAACCTTCACATACTGGTCGTAAGAACCCTCTGGAATGTGGATAGTAGCCTTCGTTTTAATGCTATCAACATTGACTGAGCACTTACTCCTGGCAGAATGATACCTAGTGCACAGAGGGCTCTTCCCGTCATATGAGTTGGGTACCTTGTAAGTAATCTGATGGACTGCATACGGAGCTTCGCCAGGTTTCAAGTCGCTGACTACCTCAACGTTACTAACCCACGTGTCGGCAGGCGTTTCATTTAAAGTGCTTATCATAAGGACATATGCGCCGAGGTCGCCGCTAGACTTCTTGTAGATAGGGCGCAACTCGCCGCCATCAGTTCGCTCAACCCACTCATACACAGGGTCGCCTGCCGTCACGTCCCTACCCGAAGTATGTACCGAAACAACGCCAACCAGCTCATTGCGCACCTCACGCTCTACCGGGGTGAACCCGTCGCCACGATAAAAGGTGACAGTCTTAGTGCCATCCGCGCTATAGAAGAAAGTCTTAGGAAGAGCCGGAGCAATCATACTCAGCACCCCAGCGAACAGCGTCCCGTAAACAAGCGTGAAAACAACCCACGTGCGAAGCAAGGCAAGCCCCTGAAGTGAATAACCGTTGCTCATTGTTGGCTGTGTACAGGCATACGCACACGTAACAGCCAGTGCAATAAAGCCAGCCACAAAAGCAACTACAGGCAGGACTAAGCTCTGTGTCAAGATACTGGAAACCACAAGCGACAGGAAGCCTCCACCTAGACCATAAATCCAGAATGTGTACTCAATGTTTTCAGCTTTACCGCGCGCCACCACAGCATCATCAATCCGCCTAACACGGAAATAAAGAACTGTAGCAACAACAACGTACACTGCCAGTCCCGCAAGATGCAGAACAACGGGCCATAGAGCATCGAAATTAGGAATCATTAGAGTTCTCCTCCTTACCAGCTACTGAACTGTCCGCCAAGGATGAGGTAACATACTTATCTCGCTCACCAGCAGGAATATGGATACTGCTAATAACACTGACGTTTCTCTTGTCCACTCTCTCGTGATGAGGGGCGCAGGGCGACGACTTCACATCATCCTGACCAGCAAGGCAAAGCCGCAAGCTTTCAGGCACCCCCACAGGCTTTGCAACGTCGATTCTGCGAACAACATACGGCGCTTCACCGGGCGCTAGGTCTTCTACAATCTCAACGCGCTTCTGGGAATCTTTACTGTTGCCAGTATTCGGCAATATAACATTGCCGTCCCTCGCGCTTATCTCGCCCCACTGGTACTCAACCAGACCGTCCGCCTTGCGAGACTCAACAACCCGCCCGGCAAGAATGTTGCGCTGAGCTGACTCATGGTATCCGCCAGAAGCGTCCTGATAGTACGTCACAGATGAATGAGAATTGTAAACGAAGTACGCATCTACACCAGCAGGAACAGCGATAGATAGAAGCAACGCAACAATCGACAAGTAACCAAACTTTTCGGAAGCTGACAATCCACCCTCTTTGCTTTTCAAGGGCAGAAACATCAGTATGCCAACCAAAGGAACCATAATGAGTATTGGCGACATTAGCAGTAGTGAGCAAGTAACGATACCAAGAAGGGTGACTGTAAGAAGCGCCACAATGCCAGCTCCCTCCACCGCCTCAATGTCAGTAACTCTAGCAACCGCTTTTCGCCAGCCTGCCGCCTGTATTTCGCCGCCGCCAGGGATTATCTCAGCAGAGTTCCGCCTTTGCCGTCGCAACATTAAGTAGGACGTTAAGGTAGCAACTCCTATAAACAACACAATGAGCACGATAATGATGTAGAGCGTTGCCAGTACCCACGCGGGCAGTGATAGGTAGTGGAACATGGTGCAAAGCCTTTCTTGAGGAGTGGGCGAAACCTCACCCTTAAAATAACTACCTATCAGGATAGCATCTAAGGTGACGGCGACACGTCCTCCAGCTTGCCAACATGACACAAATGTGACGAGTGCAACATTGAGGTGAAGCGCTAAACCTGACAGCAACCCCATCAATAGACGGCTTGCATAGTTTCTAAAATATGTGATACACTATTTACAGAAAGGAAGAGTAAAGAAATCTTCCAGCAATCAATTCCTACCGAAAGGTTCCCCTATCATGGCTATCCACATCATCACTACCGACTGGCAGGCAGACGTATGCATTGGCAAGAATAAGAAGACTATCGAGGCGAAGGATGTTACCCTTCGTGGACAGTTCGGACACTTCAACTACGAGCACTACAATGCAGAAAGGGAATCCGGGAAGCGTTTTATCGACAAGGGCTACGTGTGGCGTGAAAGCCTTGAATACCTCAGGAAGGCACACAACCTTGACGACCTGAACCTGTTCGCAAAGGAGGTTAAGCGAACCCGAGCCTACGTTCGCATTGGAATCTTCCTTGATAAGGAGTGCTCTAGCGAGGAGCCGGAGTTCGAGTTCCGCGTCAAGCGCGAGAACACCTTCAAGGGCATCAAGAAGCTGGTAGCTATCACCGACGCTCCCAGCCAGTTCTCATTCACTATCCAGACCCGCTAAATCTCACACACTGTGCCCCGGCAAGGAACCAGCCCTTCGCCGGGGCAACACTCACCCCCATCAAACTACTAAAAAGGAGAACCCCCTTCATGGAAAACGCTAAGGCGCTCACTCTCGATAGCGTAATTGTTACCCAAACCACCCAACACCTTGAAGCATATAAGGAGCGCAAGTACGCCGCCTACAGCGTTACCTCACACGCAGGAGATATGGCAATTCTAAATGATGGAGCATATGCCCTTATCCCTAGCCGTGACCAGCAGGGCGCATACGCCATTCAGAAGCTCATCACTAATTACCGTAAGAACTTCTACGTAACCTCGCCATGCTTGCGTGAAGTCGATACCTGGCAGGTAGCCCTCGTCAAGACCTTTGCAGGCGACACGGCTAAGAGTGAAGCTGACAGCTATGTGAAGCTACTGAATGAGGCAAGAGAGCTTCTTAAGGGCGTTAAGGGTATGGCAGGCTCCCAGCGTGAACCGCACACCATCACTTCTGACGTGCAGGCGAACGTATTGGTGGCGACCCGTAACCATATGCATGACGGCATGAAATCCCTACTGGAAACCCTTACACTCATTCGTGAGAAGATGGAAGAACTTGCTGTAGCAGACTCAAAGATGCACACCAAGTACAATGCCATCAATAGCGGCTCTAGCGGCAAGTTCCACATGCTCACCAATGCAGATGGACTGGCAACCGGCTACTGCTTCATGGAAGGTACCATTATCACCGTGGAGACCCGCAATGCCACTAAGAAGCTACAGGTGACCGTCGGCAATAGCTCAACCATCTACCTAGCCGACAGTGAAGGCAATGCGGCAGGCACCATCACGCTACGCCGTGAGCACTTGGCGCATGTAGACGACATGGCAATCAACGACTTGGGTAGCTACTATAGGAAACGTGACGTATGCACCGGCTGTTCCGACCCGGTATGGCAGGTGGATATGCTCATGCTCACCGACTCTCAAGGAGACACTGAATGCATTGAGAAGTATACCGCTAGTGAGGCTCTAAGCTTCGAGCAGGAGGCGGCATACGCAAAGTGGCAGGCATGGCAGGAGGCGGAGCTACGCAATATTGATGAAATTGCACATAAACCCATTAGTGAATGTGCTAACTCTTACGGCTTCGACACCGCCTACGAGGTTCTAGAAGTTATCTTCAACTCTCTGCATGGTCGAAATGGTGTTGAGTGTATCCAGTACTGCAACAATGCCCTACAGGACACCTTAGATAAGGCTGTCCTGGACGCTGAGCGCGTGGTTAAAGAGCGCGAGGAGGAGGTTCAGCGGGTTATTTCCGGGCTGGCTACCATCAATGGCAAGCACTCTATCGCAAATTAAGAAACACCTTACATGTAACCCTTCCATGTACATGACACGTCTATCGCGTTACATGGAAGGGTTATTCTGTGCTACAATATACCTATTGAGAGGTCGAAACCTCACAATCACCACACGTATTACAACCCCCTCTGAAAGGAACACATCAATGTTTACCGATAAGTCCTCGCGCCGTACCGCAGTAGCCACCGTACTGCTGGTTGCCGCGTCCCTTACCGCTTGCGCCACCTCGCGCACCACCCCCACAAACGCAGAAACCCCCACCCAGCCGGTCACTGTAACCGTAACGCCCACTGCAAACCCGACCCCTACCGTAAGCCCCACCCCAAAGATGGAGCAGTATGTCGTCATCAGCGCATCCATGAGCAACCGCGCCTACACCGACGCAACCATGCACCCCTACCGCATCAAGCCCGGCGACACCTACGAATCCAGAGACAATGAGCACATTATGAATTGGAGCAATGGTCATTTCACCCCCCTCGCCGGTGAATCCCGTACCCGCTACGACGTGACCGTCACCTACACCCTGCGCGGTGTTGATGGCGAAATCATCACCAAGACTGTGCCGCGCGATAAGGTGCGAGTCGTTACTGTAGATAGGGATTACACCCTTGCATATGGAACTAAGGAGCAGGTTGCCAATGGTGAGGTCATCTTCGAGGTGCCGCTCAATGCCACCAGCAATGACAATGGTAACGCGGTGAACCTGCGAGACGTAGCAGGCTAAACGGATAAGCGTCACATTCCTTCCACTCTGGCTGAGTCTTTTCAATTAGAGAGTGGAAGGGCGTTTATGTGCGCACGAATAGGCGCTTGAAGAGCGCAATATGGCACAGGCGACCGTAACCGAATTGGCATACCCCACATGTAAGAGACGATGCAATGGGCATGATGCGCATTCTTGCTATTACTTATAGGTAATGTTTTGTAGCAGGGAGGATTTTTAGGTGAGTGCGCGTAACCCCTATCTGAATGGTCGCATGAAAGACATTCCGGGCTTAAATGGCACTAACGCTGAGCCGCTAACCACTAGCAGTGTCGTCGCAAAGACAGGCTTTTCGTTTGCTGTTTTGCTTCTTGGTGGTATTGTCGGCTGGTACACGCCTGTACTTGCTTTACCGGCGGCGCTTATCGCGTTCGTGCTTGGTCTAGTGCTTGCTTTCAAGAGTGGCGGCAATATTCCTGCTTGGGCTGTACTGCTGTATGCCGGTATTGAGGGCGTTGCTCTTGGTGCTGTAACCATGTGGGCGCAGACTCGATACCCCGGTATCGCATTGGCGGCTGTACTAGGCACGCTTGTTGCGTTTATGACAGTCTTTGCGGCATATATGTTCGGCGCGAGGTCAAACCCGAAGCTGACCCGCATCGTCCTTATCGGCATGGTCGCATACATCATCTATCTGTTTGCTTCTATCGCAATACAGGCGTTTACTGGTTTCAGTATTAGTGATACCGTCGTTTTCGGTCTACCCCTTGGCGCTATTCTTGGAGTGCTTGCCGTCGGCATGGGTGTCTACTGCCTCCTCATGGACTTCACTGAAATTGGTGAGGCGGTGGACGCTGGCGCGCCAGATGCTTTTGGCTGGACTCTAGCGTTTGGGCTGATGCTGTCTATCATTTGGGTATACCTAGAGATTCTGAGGCTTCTAGAGTACGTCTATAAGAGGTAGCGCAATATAACCCCGGCGAGCTACCCCTAATACGTAAAAGCCGCCCCATCTACCTTTTCAATACGGTAGATGGGGCGGCTTTTATTTTCCTTTCCCCATGTGGCGAAGTGGGTGATGGCATCACACAGCACGCCAAAGAATGCGGGCGCAAGAGATAGTGTCAGTAGCGTTACGGTGACGGGTGTTCACTGAAGCTTGCCACTACCGGGGAGCTTGGATGTAGTACTGTTCAATACAGGTAAGCAGACCATCCCGACCATGATACAGCTCGGGACTCGAAAGCGTTCTGAGCGGCAATGCAACATACCCGCGTTGCACACAAGGTTATTTATGTGATACACTATTTATGTAGTGAGGGGAACCCCTCGGAATACCGAACCGCACATCTCAACCGAAAGGCTTCAAGTCATGAGCGCATCTGTAAACTTCCACACCAAGACCTACCTTGGCTCCCTCCGCAAGGTTCGCAAGTACGCAAAGGCACTTCACGAGGAACTGACCGAAGCCGTCGAAAACATGCCCAACAAGCACGGGTACCTGCATGAAGCACTAAAGGAACTAACCCCTAAGGCACATGAGCTGTACCTGACCGTAGGCGACTACGAGATGATGCGTGACGCAGACCTCTACATTGCTAGGCGCGAAGGCATGGAAGCAATGGAAGAGGTTCGCAAGAACCGAATCAATGAGCTTACTAGCCTCTACATCTCCATTGCAAACAAGCACCAGACCGCCCTCAACAACTATTCCGCATAGAGCAACCGTAGTATGCACCCAGCAAACCCAAGAAGGTAAGCTGGGTGCGCCCACATCAACGAAAGGGATACTCTTGAAACCTGAACTCTTCTCAGCGGCATCACTAGCCGCATACACACTCGCATACTGGTACTTCTTCCGACTCAAGGCAAACAAAGAGCTTAAGAGCGCTACCGATAGCGAGATTGACCGGCGAGCTACCCGCAACCTCTACCTGCAATGGGCAGTGACAGCGTTCGTCCTGTTCATACTCTTACTCAGTACTCTACTGTGGGAAGGTGTTGCCGCCGACAACCTTCGCGGCTCATGCTTTGTGCTCATGGTAATTTCAGGTTCGACCACGAGCATGAATGAGCTTTCCCTGACTGCTCAAGGTGCGCACCAAACCGTTCTGCGCAACCTGAATCAAATTATGTTCATGTTAGCTTTTCTTGCGCTCTATGCCGCTTGGCTCAGCTTCACCCCCATCAACTAACCCCTCAGGAGTTTACCCACCATGCAGATTAGAGAAACCTGGGAACCGATTCTTACACTCATTTTCCTTGGTATATACCTATTGCCCCTACTGGCAGTATTCTTGGCAGGCAAGGTCTTCCGCGCGAAGATTTCAGAACGCGCCCATCGTCGCATGTCTACATTCCGCGAACTGTGGAGCGTGCTAATTCCTTGCCTATCTATGTTGGGATTCTTTGTTCTAGCAATCGCGACTGGCACTATGTGGCTTGGATTGCATGTTCTGGGGGCGACTTTAATTGCACTCTTTGCCGCTTTTCTCGTTTGGGCTAGGCGCACAGAGTCGGAGGGCACGTCAGGAACTTTCTTTGATACTCTGTTTGTTGGGCTTATCTTCTTCGGAGCGCTAATGTTCTTCGCGGAAGCTTCTGTCTTGTATGGTCAGGAGAAGGCGAAGGAAGCCGCAAGGGATACGAAATTCACCCAGTCGGTCAGCTACTACTTGGACGCTGACAATCATAAGCTAGAGGGCGATTCGCATACCTACCCCATCTCAAATATTGCAGTTAATGATGAGGGCGACACTTACACCTGGATTGAGAAGCGTGAGGACGGTACGCTAACTACCCGCAAAGCTTTCAGGCACGTTACTGATGGGCACTGGGAGGTAGTTGTGAAGGACGACTTGCCCGCTACTGATACGGAGGCGCGCGTCGAACGCAGGTATGAGTATGTGCCTATCCCTGAAGAAATTGCTGAGGGTAAGGAGGCGTGTGTTGCCTCGCGCATTGTGGACGAAGACGCAGGCATCTACCCCGTATGCAAGGATGGCGCGAGTACCGTAAAGTTCGTGAAAGCTGAGGCGGTTATTCATATTCCGCAGGGTAGCGCCGGTAGGATGCTGTCCGTAGTGGATTAGTTATCAAGTATGCAACAAGCACGCTGGGGGAGGGGAACTTCTCTACCCCAGCGTGCTTGTTGCTGTACCCAAGCTAAATTATGTGATACACTATGGGTATTACTGAACGGGCTACCCGCCCACCATCAACAACGCTACCTACTGAAAGGTTCCCCTACAAATGACGACCAACACTCAAGATTACACCTACACCCTAACCGCCGAAGAATCTACAAAGCTCTGGTGGGCTGGAACCAAGGCAGACAACATCTACGAAGCAGTACAGGAATACCACGCCGCCGGAGGCAAACTCTTCCTGGGTTGGCGCACACGTTGCAACATGTCAGCGCTACTCCCCAGTGAAGGTTACGAACTTTCGCTAGGCATCGCAGACACCCCTCTACACCCAGAAAGCGACGTAGTGAAGCTAGACATGTCTTTCGGCGGAGACATCTACATCAAGGACACCGAACGCTCATGGACACCCAACTCTCGCCACCTGTACGAACGCGAAGCAGTAGAGATGGAAAATAAGCTACTGGGGCGGTATAGGCTAACCAAGGAGGATATTACCTTCTACGTACCCCTCACCCACCCCGCATAGCCATCACAAGGCACTCCAGCAGTGCCACACTGGATACCCCTGCATTAACCGAACCATGATTATGCAGGGGTATCACAAGCCAACGAAAGAACTAGAGGAAATAATGTCCACAGAAATCACCCTAGAAGAATACGTAAACACCCTCGTAGCCCAACACCACGACAAGGAAACCGGCGCAACCTGGTTCAACGTGCTAGGTGCCACCCTACACCTTGACCGCAACGGGCACGGATACTACGTACCCACCGAAAACCTTGCCGGTTGGCATAGGAGCGACGACTACGTAGGCGGCTACGAACACGCAGGTTACACGTTCATGCCCGAAACGAACATCCCCACTCAAGACACTGTACTTACCCAGAAGCTACATGCCCTGGCATACTACACGCTACTGCACGACCATGACACAAGCTACAGTCGCCACAGCCTTCCGGCTACCTTGCGAAACAGCCCCTACATTGCGCCAATTATGGAATACGCCGAAGCCGAGCAGTACAAGCATGAGTCCTACCGTGAAGCAGTGGCAAACATCAACCTCCGCACCTTCACCTCACACCTGGAGAACGCCCTGGCAACCACCGAGCCCGCAGTGGAAGCAGTACGAGAAGTGTTAAACCTTCTCACTACCCCGCCCACTAGCGCTACGCCGCCTGTAACCCAAAAGGAATGGCTGACCGGCGAAGCACTCGAAGAACTCTACAACGAGATTAAGGAAACCTCAGCGAAGCTCGCGCACCTCATCGACAGACTCCCCACCCACGCCACCATTGAGGCAACCACCTGGGCAGACCACCAGGAGCGACACACTATAGACGAAATCATCAGGGACGTAATTGCCACTGAAATAGACAACAAGCTCAATCGCTAACCGCCAGCGAGGGGGCACTGCCAAAGCTCTATGGGGTGGCGGCGGTGTCAAGACCGAGAAGGCTGGCGTTAGTTACCTGGAGGACTATCGCCAGGAGCTAAACCTTGACCCACCTGACTATACATGAGAGGACAACAACCCTTTATGGACACCAATACAGCATGGCTTATAGCCACCGTTGTGAGCATTGCCGCCTATATCCTCATCCCGCTTATAGTGGTCACTGCCATCATCACTAAAGACCGGCAGGTAAGCAGGACAACTTATGCCGTGAACTCGTTTATGCGGCGGTGGGCGCGCCTATTCGTTGCCGCCCACGTAGCAGTGTCATGTGTGCTCGTCTTATTCTTTGACGCACGCTGGCTTATAGCTCACGTCATCATTGCGGCTATCATAACCCTTGTCGCCGCCATCAGCTCCTTCAACCAAGGGGGAGCAGTGGAAGAGTACAAGGAGGGTATAAAGGCTGAAGATGTGTACCTGACCGGGCTTATCTACCTACTCTCCCTACTTCTTGTAGGGATGGCTACCTCAATGGTCAATGGCGCAAAGGCTGAGGATGCGAAGTTCACTCAGCCTGTGACGCACTACGTTGATGCCGACAACCGTAAAATGGAAGGCGAAACACACCTACCCCATCTCAAATCTGAGAGTCAATCCTGAAGGCACCACTTATAGGTGGGTTGAGAAGCGCTCTGATGGCACTCTTGCCGCTCGAAAGGTGTATAAAGGGTCGCTAGATGCGCCAATGGAAGTGGTTGTGAAGGACGACTTGCCCGCTACTGATACGGAGGCTCGCGTCGAACGTAAGTACGAGTACGCGCTCAATCCTGAGGAAATCGCTGCCGGACACAAAGAATGCATCGACCCACTAAGGTACGAAAAAGCAGATGTTACCCTGTATGGCTCTTGTACCAGGAACGTTACCGTGAAGTTTGTGAAGGCGGAAACGATTATCCATGTACCCGTAGGTAGCGCAGAGAAGGCGGTTCCGGTGGTGACAGAATAGGGTTTCAGGAGTGCTCCTGAAACCCCGCTTTGCCCGCAACGCAGGAGGAGCGACTAACTAGCAAGACCTAGAAGACCTTACTAAGCCCTTGGGAAGCTTGGTGAGGTCTTCTTCTTTGAAAACAAAAGGGTGGCTGGGCGCTTAGTGATAACCTTATTTTGTAACAGGGCATGTTCCTAAGCCGCAACACGCAACTGCACATATTCTAAAATCTGTGGTAAACTATGCATATAAGCGAAAAAAGGGGTATAAACGCCCCGCAACCACTAGCAATGAGCAATAGAAAGGCTAATACCTTGGATATCTACCACCTTGAACGCGCCCTTGAGTCCTGCAAAGACCCCTACACTGTAGCTTCCATCATCCGTGAGGCATATCAGGAGCTACAGGGCTCCACCGAGGAAGACCGCATCCGCGAGATTGGTCGCCTACTGGGAGAAATCCTTTCTGACTACCGAAAGAACCTTCTTAACATTGCGATGAACACCGACAAGGTACGTTTCATCTCCAACGATGAAGCAGAGCATACTCACCCTCTCTATAAGGATAAGCGACGCTCCAGCTACGACCGAGTAATCTACGTTGATAACCCCGCAGATATTCGCATCCCTGAACTGTACGGCGCACACTCCATCAACATCATCCTCGACCCCGAGTATGACACCGAGGAACACTACGGCGAAGTTCTGCGCTACTGGAGCCACAATACACTCTATGGCTGGAATAACGGCTCACCTGTTGTGATTGATGGTTCCGACCGCCCTCACTCCAGCGACCAGCATAAATCCGAGGAATACATGACTGCCTGCCGCTGGTATGCGCACACCAACGCTGGAAAGACCACCCCTAACGCAGAACCATTCACCATCCAGGCGTTCGTGGATTTCAGCCTTGGCGACATTTACACCATCAGCACCTTCACTAAGGAACTCGACCCGGTATCAGCCCGCATCATTGAAGAGCACCAGAAGAACCCGACGCATTACCTTTCAAATGCAGTGAAACAGGCTCAGGGCTCAAAGTACCAGAAGGTTAAAGCAACCTTCATTAGCGACACCTTCGCCGTAGTAACCACCATCGCAGGCAAAACCCCGAAGGTTCCGCTTACCTGCCTCACCCTCGCAAACCCGCCCGCATTCACTATGGCAGGCAAGACCTTCACCATTGCACATGCCGAAGAAGCCGGTAGCGGCAAGCCCGCGACCTTCACCTTCCAGGCATAAATCCCCAAAAGGAGGAGTGAACATTGACCAAGCAAGAGCTCACCACAGCTTCGAATAGCTACCTATGGGGTGAATGGGGAAAACTGGATGGACTCACCGCCTACAACATCTGGCTTAAAGATTACCTGCTCAAAGGCGGAGAAATTCACCAGTACTACGACACTAACCTCCCTGCCAGCAAAGTCATCCCTGTAGATAACCCTGACACACAGGCACCCAGTGACCCTGACAGTCTATGGGGTGGCAACGCTCCCATCTACATCCTTAGCCCCGAATTTGACGTTAATGGCTACGACCATAGGTTTGTGTCGCGCTATTCTCACGCCTCCCTCTACGGGTGGACTCATAACGGGCAGAAACCAGTTCACCATAGTCCTGACGGCGTATGTGTATACACGAATACCGCCGATAAAGACATGCTGACTGACCATAACATCCCTTGGGGTGTCAGTAACAGACTGAGGGTTTTGTTGGCGCGCCAAGTAGAGCAATGGTAGCACGCTGACGCTAGACATCAGGTTAGGTGGTAGTAGGCGACTATCGCCTAACCTGTGCAAAGCCCATCACTTATTGACTATAAAGGAGAATTAACGTGCCGCGATATGCTTTCAAATCCGCGTGGCGGAACTTCAGTTTTGGCGAGACTCTTGCTGTAGAAGCCGAAGCACGCCAAGCGTCCACTAGCTTCTGTGGAAACGTCGCCCTGGATGATAGCTCTGTTGCCCATGCGTCTGACATGAAGAAGGAAGTGCGCCGCAAGGAAGCTAACGTCACTACTAGCAGATTCATTACTGAGCATCTGATTGAATCTCAGCGTATCAACCCTCTCAGCGAGAAGCAGATGGAGCGTATGCGCCGGAACCCTAAGAAGCGTGACTGGGACAAGATGGATGACCTTGCCGCATACAACCTGTGGCTCAAGGATTATCTACTGCAAGGCAATCACATCACACACTTCTATGATTACGACTACCCGCATTTTGCGGTGGTTTCAGACCCGCATAAACAGCGCCCGAAGGGGAGCTTGAGCGATATGTGTGGCGCTAAGTCGCGTGAATACATTCTGTCGCCAAAGATTGACGCGAAGGAGCACTCCCACAAGTTCGTTAGCAGAAGCTCCCACAACAATATGTTCGGCTGGACGAATGGTGGCGAGAAAGCTGTAGCATACGGTGGGTGGGTTCCAGCTTACGCAAACACCATTGACAAGGACATAATGGTGGATAAGAGTGTTCAAGAGGAGGTGCGCCGCCCTATCCCTTGTAGGTGTGGGTGAAGAGAATCAGCAGTTACGCGCAAGTGCCGCCCGTGACGGTTTCTACGAGATTAAACGCGGATACAGGAAGCACCAGATTCAGTCCATCATCGACACGGGTAAGGCGCGATATGCGACCGACCGAGATGCCGCGAAGTATTTCGGTGGCGACACCCCCAGAGAGTTTTATGATAGGGACAGGTGCATCTATGTTCACGACCCTCGCGGTGTAGTGTTCCCTGAAACCTTCGGGGCGAACTCCCTCACTATTCTACTAAACACCAAATACGACGTAGCGGAATGGGGTGGAAAACTTGTTCGCTGGTGGGACCACAGCACCATTCTCGGTAAGTCAGGTTTTAAAACCGCATCATTTTCTGGCTCAAACCGCCCCCACAACCCAGATGGGTCTGATGGGGACATTGAGGAAATGTCACACGCCCTAACATGGCATGTCAATTCCCTCGACAACACTAATGCACCCACCCTCAACGAGTCCACCATCCCCATGTATGTAGACTTCAGCAAGGGCGACGGTTGGGCATTCGATTCGTTCCTTTACCGCGAATCGCAATACTATCATCTGAGGGATAGAAACCCAGCAGAATACTTGTCTGGGAGGGGGAGGGCTCAGGTAACTTTCATTGCAAAGGATGTTGCCGTCGTAACCAGCGTCACCGGCATCAACCGCAGGGTGCCCGCCCCGTTCATTGTCCTAAGCGCGGCTAAACCGATGAGTCAAGACCTCACCGGGTACAGCTACATTATCGAGTCAGTGAAGCCAGGCGGCGAATGGGAACCAGCGATGGTAACCTTTAGGCGATAGCAAATAGTGAATAGGGTGTTGCTGTTCACCGGAAGGTAGGCGGCAAGGTTTCCTCATTGGGTACTACCCCTAACGCCTGCATGGTCTTCACGTATGCGCCTTTTGGGTGAGAGCGATGGGGCAAACCCCCTCAGAAGCTCCATGCGGGCATCTTGAGGGGGTTTATTTAGGAATGGCGTGGGAAGGGCTGTCTTGCATTCTATGGGGCAACCAAAGAGCCCCTAGCCGTTTGTCTGGCTAGGGGCTCTTGCACGGTTTAGAGGGAACCGTCGTTCAGGAAGCAGTGCTGAATGTTGATGCGGAGGTTGTTGCCACCGTGAATTTCAATCGACTCAATGCGACCTACCAAGTCCTCACTTTCCATGAAGTTGAAGGCGTTTTCCTTGCGGTCATCGTCACGGAAGAAGTTTGCCACAGCCTCGCGAAGCTCAAGACCTTCTTCCAGCATTACCGGGGTGCCGTTGCGCTCGGTGAAGTAGAAAGTCTTAACGCCTTCGTCAGTGACGGCGGTGCTCAGGTAGGTTGCCTTCGCCTTAATTTCCTGGGCAACCTGCTCGGCGGTGAAGATGCCGGAGCTGATAGCCTCAGCGTGGAAGGTGAAGTTCTCCATGAAGTTAATGAACGGGACTGCCTGCATGATTGCTAACCTTTCGGTGGATGGATGATTTACTGTAGCTCACTAGGTTTCCCTCGCTACATCTATAGTCTAACACATATTTCGGAGGTTGTGCAACTCGTTTTGCATGAGCCGAGTCACATGCCATAAGAATGATGCCTTCTCGTTGCTATAGCCATCATCACGGATATACAATAGTAAGTCCCACTACCGTATTGAAAAGGAGCTAAACATATGACCACCTCAAGGAGCGAGGGAAGCGAACCGCGCGTCAGCAACAAGGAGTCACACACTGAGCCGTGTTTGCCACCCAACGAAAACACCACCTCAGTAGAGCCGCTTTATTACTCGGTTGGAGAGCCCCGCAATAAGGACTTCATGAAGCGTGTGCCTGCGGGGTCTCTGGAAGTCGCAAGACGGGATATGATGCGCGAACAATAGTAGCGCCATAAAGGACTGTCCCCCGCCCACATTCCCTATACAGGGGATATGAACGGGGGACAGCCCTTTATCTAGACCAATATCTAGCATCACTTCTTCGAAAAGCAAGTACGCCCGGTGGGACTCGAACCCACACACCGTAAAGGCACAGGAACCTAAATCCTGCGTGTCTACCAATTTCACCACGGGCGCTAACGGGGGACTTTAGAGACTTCCAAAGTCCCCCTCTGAACACAGAGTCATCCAAGATGGAACCTTTGACAGCATTTTACTGTAAAGGCGGGAACGAAGGGAGTTAGCCTCATTTCCCTTATGGATAATACTAGCATAACAGCCTCCCAAGCAGGATGCAAGCGCTACCGCAACATTTTCCTGTGAGGGCGCTCACGCCATTCCTTATCGCTAAGAAAATACTCCTAGTAATGAGCGCATGTGTACTGTTATACTAGGGGTAGCCCATCGTTTGAAAAGGAGTACACCCACTATGCCCAACTGTGACCCTATTCCCACTGTACTTGGCGAAGGTAAGGCATACCTTAATGGCAAGGAATACGACCTGCCTTTGTTCTGCGCCCCAGCGCCAGGCGACCCCTTCGCGGAAGCAACAGGCAGTGATGCAGTAACACCTGCCGCAGAGGTGACGGAGCGGAAGCTAATGCCTGGAGATTACATCTCTAGTGAGGTTCGTAAATCTTTCATGCAGGCTGTTTCGAAGACGGGCGAGAAGTCGCAATCGGACGACGCTTAGCCCTATCTGCGAGTAGATACCTAGGGCTAACATACACCCCATATGCACACTTCATTGCTGACGGTGTGCATATGGGGTGTATTCCTGTATTGCTTAGATGAATATTGGTTTCGGCGCGCTTCGGATGACCTTGATGTGCGCATTACTGCTTGAAGATGTCACCTCGAAGCTTCAACGTACCGGATGGCTTGCCCTTACGCTTCTTAGGGCGAATAATTGGCGGGTTCGACATGTAGCCCATTGCACCAGGAAGCTCACGCTTACCTGCCGCATTGTTGCCGCCCACATTGGAGGACTCAGCTACATCAGCTTCAGTGGGCTTCATCCCCTCCTTGAAAGCCGCCCTGACCCAGAAGCCAGTCCCATAGTAAGACGGTACATCGAAAGCGTCATAGCCGCTAATTGAGACCGTATCATACAGGTTGCTCTCATGCTTATTGGCGGTAAGGATGAAGATGCCGAAGCTTGAAGATTCACCATGAGTTTCCCACTCAGAGTACTTCACGTCTAGAATGGCGGATTCAGATGCGGCGCGCACAGAATCACCCACAATACTAGCGTTACCGTTAGGGCAACAATCACACCCCTCATTAGGGGCAATTTCCAGGACTCGACCGTTATCGAGCTCAATCAGAGTGTCGTCCATGTAGGTAATTTTCTTACCGACCAGCTCCTCCTTGAGGTATTCGGCAAGCTCAACGCCAGTGGGGTAATTCCATTCAGTGTAGTCGTCGCCATAATCCCAGCGGGGGAAATATGCCATCTTAGTAGCTCCTGTCGTAGTAGTAGATGTACCCCCATGCGGGGACATACTTACAGTGTACCACACAAAAGTGCTGACGGGAATCTCCGTGAAGCGACCCAGGTAACGGCGAGGTAATCCGCAATGCCACATGTCTCACCTCACATCAATTCGACTTGCATACCTCAAAATCATTGTGGTACAGTGGAGTTATCAACGGTTGAGAAACCGCCTAAAGGGTTTCGGATTGAGACCCCAGGAGCCAGGCAAGGGGTGTTGGATAGCACCCGGAAGGCATCCGTTCTCACCGCCTCACCCTGGACGGGGATACAATGAGGCGGAGGGGGTGGAAGCCCTGCCTGGCTTTGACTTTAGCGCCTGTGGTGGAATGGTAGACACGCCAGCTTGAGGGGCTGGTGTCCGCAATAGGACGTGCGGGTTCGAATCCCGCCAGGCACACGTAAGCACAACCGCTTAACTATTTTGCAGATTGGAGACATCTAATGCTTCGTCCAGGTAGTCGCCATAACCAAGGAGTGTCCTCTGCACAGGCAGGGGGAACTCCTTTTATGCGTGGCGCATGGCGCGACATGGTGTTTGAGCCCAAGTATGACTTCCCGCCTATCGCTATCGGCAAACCACTCAAAGACATCTTCACCATCCATCCCCTCACCTGCGCCCTAGAAGGTATGCGTGACATGCAGGAGTATGTGTCGATTTTCTGCGGCGACACCACAAGCGAAAGCGCCTGGGGGAAAGCGAAGGGCTGGAACCATGTCATTGACGGTTGCCTGCGAGACATCGAACATTCTTACCATAACTGGCAGATACAGCTACTTGTAGCCGACAAGAAAGTCAGCTTTCTTACCCCGAAGATAGCTGAGACTCACCCAAAGCTAAGGAAGAATCATCAGTACTGGGGACAGCCTGGATTGTATGTCACTGACCCCACGGGCGTTAGGCTCCCAGCACTTAGGGGCGGCTCACCTGAGGTAATACTGCTCGACAAAGAGCATTCCACTGATGACTACATGAAGCTAATACACCCTCGTTCACACAACCACCTCTACGGGTGGAACGACAAAGGCAAGCCGGTTAAGCGTGACGCTTCAGATTCCATGAGATACTGGACTGACATGGACGAAGATAACGCCAGAGCAGATGCTATCTACTGGTTCACTGAAACACTCAAGGAAGCCAACACAGGTACTGTGTCAGGAGTTTTTGAAAAGCGTGACGCGGAAGCAGTTCTCTACATACATGAAGATTACAGGGCACATCGCCTCAGTCGCAGTATGGGCTCTTACGAGTTCCTGAACGTTGGCGAACTACGACTCAACAACATACACCGCATGGACATATCAACCACAAGAAACAACTTCGAAGCGCTATTCCTCACGCCCTCCCTAGCTATCATCACCAACACCTCATCTGGTATACCCACCACAACCGTCCCTTTCTTCCATCTGAAAGAACCACTAAGAGGCTACCCGGCAGGGCATATCGTCGGCATCGAATCTATCGAAGTTGCAGAGGACGGAGCCGCCAAAGTGACATGTAATACCCCCGCAACCTACACCAGCTGAGCTGGCAGGGTACCCACCCTGCTAGAATGGGCACATACCAGCATATATTACACCCCACAAGAAAGGTGAAACCAAATGAACACATCCGAAACCATCGTAGGGCACGGCATTTTCGCCGTCGTCAAAGACAGCCCCATTCTTGCTAGGCATGTGATGGCAACTCTCTCTACAGGAGACAACGAAGAACTGGAGGAAAGCCTAGCGTTCGTCAAGCCAGCAATGGGTGAGATTGAAAAGTACGACCCGGAGACGGGTAGTTTTGAGGGTCACCTTCTCACCAGCGAGCGAGTGCTCCAGGTTGCTGGTTTCATCCATCCTAGCGAGGGCAGTCAGCTTGAAGCAGGCTCGAAGCTGACCTCAGTCCTGGTGACGTACCGCGAGGAAATTGATGGTCAAGTATCCGTTCTCACTGAGCCGCCGGTGTGCGCCTTCTACTTGGGTGCCCCCGTGACCTCTGGCGAGGATGCACGTCAGCACAAGGTGATTCCAGGGTCACCTATCTCAACCGTGGGTGAGTCGTTCCCGCCAGTACCGTACAAGGTGTATGAGGCGGGGTTTAGCGGTGTACCTGAAGATAGCTCCGGTGAGCCGCCTGCTGGTATCGCGTTCGCACTAGTGGACAGCCTTGCCGCCAAGATTTATGAGAAGGTCAATCACCCTAGCACTAACTATGCACTCAGCGGCTTGCATTACGCCAGCTGGTGCAATGAGTATGGCGCGGCTATCGTGGACGCTGATACGGACTTCTATGCGGCTTACGCGAACGTTATGGACTCTGCCTTGAGGGGTTTCAACTCTGCTTCCTTGCGGTGCTTCAAGCGTCATGAGCGTGGCTGGGAGGATACGACTAAGGAAGAGCGGCAGGTAGTTGGCGGCTCTAAGCTCACCTGGGAAATGAATGACCTCGCAAACCGTATCGACCACGCAGTCCTTTCTTTGGATAAGCTAGAGGCGGCAATTGGAGACATTCGCGAAAGCTTGCAGGCATACCATGACGCGGTGAAGGCAACTGACGAGTATAGCTATGAGGTGGCACGAGACATCTACTGGTACCAGCTCCGCCATCTCATTGCCCGAGGCGCTTTCAAGAACAACCCTAACTTCCCCTACCCAGAGCTGAATGACCGCCCCTGGGACTACAATGCAGGCAGTTCAGGACAGTAGCTCTAACATGCATACATCATTATGGGGAGGGCGTGAACTCTTAGTGACTAGCGACCACCCCATAATGACACGGCATAGCAAGGAAGTGATGAAAAGGTGAAGGTTCTCAACTTCATGAAAAGGCTGATAGGTAGAAGGCATACCGGCAACAGCTCGACTGCTTCCCGAAAAGCTCCAGCAACGTTTACGCCCATATGCGTTTGGGTACCTGCGGGGGATTTGCAGGATGCTGAAACATGCTGTTGCGGCTGTGCCAGTAAGTTGTGTGTTATGCCTGATGATAGTGGCGATGCGAGTGTGAGCATTGTTTATATTGACTGGGAAGAGCTATCTACACCCGCGCCGCCTACACCCCTGGCGGTGGCGTACTGGAACACTTGGGGCAAGCGACAGTACGAGGAGGACTTTCGCGACCCTTAAAATATGTGGTATGGTTACCTATAGAAGTAATTCCTATAGCCACACCTAAAAAAGGGGGAGGTCTTTATGTACCGCGAATCAACAGCCGAGGAGTCCATTATTGTGTCACGGTGGAAGCCTACAGCTATCGAGTGCCCGCGCCTATACCTCAACGGATGGGAAAAGCTAATCGGTCTTCACTATAAGACCTTTAAATCTGGCTTCGTTCGCTGGGCGACGCTTAACGGTGAAGCTATCTCTAATACTGCCGCAAATCGGCTTATTGGCATGAAGCTGTGGCTTGATGAGGCGCATACCCTTCATATTGACCATGTGCATTGCAAGTCGGTGATGCCGGAGCATGAGGTTCGCCCCATTATTGAGGCGGCTCTAGAGGAGCGCGGCATCTTCCGAATCGCCTAACATGTACTGCGATAACACCCCTTAGTGTATGTCCACTAGGGGGTGTTGTCGTAATCACATCCAATATATTGCACATACCCTAAAATATGTGATACACTAATAGTAGTTACAGTCAATCATTAAGTCATCACCCTAAAGGGAGTAATCATGTCACGCAATACATTCACCATCGAAACCCGCCCCTTCACTACCGAAGATGCGGAACGATTCAAGGAACAGCGCCGCGCGCTGGACACCCGCTGGAATGAGGGCGACATCTCCTCTGTAGAGTTCTTCTGTGACGAAATGGACGCACTGGCTCAAGCGGACATTAAGCTCTCCTTCCTCACTTCCAATGGCGACGAGGAAATCACTATCATTACCGACTCGCTGGACACCATTCCTGGCATCAACGCAAGTAAGCTCGAAGCTGTCCGCCTCCCTGCTGGCGCAAACAAGGTCTTCGCCACCAGCTCCACCACCTTCATTCTGGGTAACGCCCAGCTGGATATGCAGGTGCGCCGTCCTCGCAAGCGTGTAGGTACTCTGCTGACTGGCTTCAACTTCCTCCAGACAACTAGTGAAGCACCCATTCTATTCTCTGGTTCGTTTGATAGCATGGTTGTCAAGACGGATACCCCGCTGACTAGCGGTGAGTTCCGCGACAGCTTTATTGACGGTACCGGCTCTGACTTTAGTGGCGTAACCAGCATGTTTGCCACGCTCATCTCAGGCACTATTCGCACTAGCGGCTCCTTCTCCCTGGAAACTATTGGCATCGTTGGCGAGGTAGCCCTGGATGCCACCGAGAGTGAAGCTACCTGCTTCGTGGACGCTCGTAACGGTTTCATTACCTCCGAGGGTACTGAATGGGTAGACATTGCGGAGAAGGCTACCGGCGAAAGCAACATGGATGGGTGGTCACTGGATATGGCAGGTGTTCTTCGTGCAGAGATTGAAGAAGGTGAAGCACCTCAGTTCAACACCTTCTGCGTGAACCCTGCAAACGACGCGGCTGACTGCGACTGTGCTACCTGGCTGTTCTTCCGTGATGCTGGCAGTGCTGACGCGCGTCAGGTTTGGGTGTGGCGTAACGCACAAATCGGCAACACTGTAGACCCCGCCGTCATGGAGGGCATGGATGTTGCCGCCGTGGAACGCATCTGGCGCGACACTATGGCAAGCATCTGGACTGACTAGCATATAGGTTTGCCGGGCATTCGTAACTGAGATGCCTGGCAAACCTATACATATAGGTGTACAAATACCAACTAATATGTGGTACACTATTAGTAGTTAATCGAAATTTCAGCCCGAAAGGATGCATACCCAATGTATGAGCGTAAGTACTACACCCCCGGTAGCTACGAATGGATGCCTCACGATAATAATGATGAAATTTGGGAACTGTCCCGACTCATGCACCTAGAATACTGGCATGTATGCAACATGCTAGGCGAACTGGAAGCGGGACTAATTGAGCGTAGGCAGGATGTTCGCTACCATATCCAGCACAAGGGCTGGAATACCAAGGCAAGCCGCGAATATCTGGAAGCAATCGAAGGCGCTATCATCAAGCTCTCTAGAGGCCCCATCAACCTGTTCTTCATGCCTAGCTCCAACTACGGTACTGAACTTTACGGTAGCAAGCGATATTCAGTTACGCCCCAGGAGCACTTTGATGCCACTGAACGCGCATTAGGAGAGGTGGATGACTACATCGTTGATGCCGTCAATGACTACAATGAGTATCATGGGGAGGCTGAAGAGCTTCTTACGTGGGAGAAGGTTCCTCGTCGCCGCACCTGGGTCAAGCCCCAGTAGAGTCATATACGGGCTAAGCGATGAGTGCCCCTATATCCCTACGTCTTGCAGGCGCGAGGAACACTCGCCATATTTACAGATTTAAGCACCCCTACATCATGTGGGTGCAAATAGACCATTAGCCACAGCAGGCACCTAACAGAAAGTATAACCCCAATGATTCACGAACCTGTGGAGTATTCAGGTATCTACCGTAACGACATCGAAGGCATCCAGTCCAGCATTGAAGAGATTGAACGCGCTGGAGGTAAAGCCTACAGCGTCATCATTCATGCGCCCCGCCAGTCCCTCATGGGCGGCACTGAAATCACCGTCTACGGGGAACCCGTAAACACTCTTGATGATATTGCGGAGCACCTGAGCCGAAACGCACTCGCTCACAGTTCAGAGTTCTGCCGCAATGCCAACGAATACGGCGGTCTGTACGACGAAGCGCGCAATGAAATCCCCGTCAGTAAGCCCATGTACGAATACTGGAGTGAAGACATAGAACCCGAAACCGCTAAATACGTCTACCTTGTGGACTCTGCAACTGTCCCTGACAAGGAAGATGACGACGAATGGGATTACTTTCCCAAAATCGCGGTTCATGAAGCACCGCTAGAGGTGAGCATCCCTAACCTACTGGAATACGCTAAGTCCGCTGTATTTGGCTACAGCCACATCAACCATATCGACATCATCCCCGCCCGTAAGATGCTGACAGAGTACCAGGAATGGGCGGAAAAGCTGTAGTCCCCCAAGGGCGCAATTAGTAAGTACCCCCCGATAGGAGCAATAATGAGTAGCAACCGTAACGATAACCCCGACCGAAATATTACTGTTGGCTTGTGCGCTATGGCGTTCTTCGTCGTTCTTGGCGTAATCTCCACCATGCTCCCATTCTAGCCGCTTTACGGCATATGGAAGCTGTGCTAAGCTAAGTGATGTAAGCGCATTGCTGGAAGTAGTGCGGAATTAAAGCACCCCCTCTCATGCAGGTTATGCGTGGGGGGGGGTGCTTCGCTGGGCGCGAGGTGCTGGGTCACTCAGAAAGGCAGTATTGTAACCTATGTCTATGATTATCGTTCAGGTATTGGGGCTGTGTATTAGCGCTTCGCTATTCTTTATTGGCTATGCTGACCGGCGATGGGTGAGGAACCTAAGCTTTGGCATGTGCCTCATGACAGGCATACAGTCGTTTCTGCTTGGGCAGTCGAGTGTGCTGGTGATGAACCTGGTGAACCTCACTTATTACAGTATGCTCATGCTGGAGGATAGGCTGAAGTTCGTGCAGACGACCGTCTATAGGGTAACGTCTATGGGTGTTGCGGTTGTGGCGGCGGCGGTTACTCAGTATGCGGTTCTTGGGCGTGGGGTTTGGTCTCCGGGCACTCTTGCTCTTTTGGGTGGTGCTACTGGGCTTGCTATGGCGCTCATGGAGAGTTTCGCGTTGCTTAAAACTGTTACATTGCTGAATGTTGCCGCGTGGGTTAGCTACTACATTGCGGTGGGCAGTTACACGAATCTCATTGGTAATGCTTTTGTGCTTGTTGGTGTTATTGTGAGTATTTGGCAGAGGGCTCGACGTACTGCTGAGCCGCCTACTATTACGGCATCTGGTCTTACTGTGCCTGTGGATACGGGTTCTTTGCGCCGCGTGTTGCATAACGAATAGTAGGGACTTGTAGGTCACTCAGGGCTTGAGGTGCGGCGCGGGTTTCATTTCCCGCGCCATACCTCAAGCCCTTTCTTTCCAGCGTTTAAATATGTGGTATAATTGGTTGCATAGTTGCTGGGCGTATAGCTCAGACATTCCAGTAATCAATCTGAGGGAGTAAGAAGGCAATGAGCCGCATCATGGTAACCTATGCGCAGGGGGATACGCCCACCCCTCGTAAAAAGTGGCATATTAAGCGTCATGATGCTGTGAAGCTACTCATCCCCGCCGAGTTTGGTGGCGGCGCAATCCACGGAACCTACAGCAAAAACCGCTACCGCAAGTACCCGGAAGTGACCACCACCACCGGCGAAACATATAACGCCCTAGAACTTCTTGCATACTGGAACGACCATGCTCTACAGCGGATGGTTATCGACCGCCAGCTGAGCACCCCAGAAGACATTGCTACCCGCCCCGCTGACCCGGCAATTGACATCATAGAGGAGGAAAGTAGCTACTTCTACATCTCCCTCCCTGATGGTGAGGTTATAGTCCCGCCAAGCACTGCTACGGAAGTTATCTCTGCGGCAGGCATGGAGCTTGCATACGATAGCGAGAAGAAGCGTGACCAGCAGAATACGCTCCGCTACCAGATGCGTATCGTCCCCGCAGAAAGCGACCTCACCTATGAAGAATGTGCTTACTATAGCGGTATCATGGTGGACACCTCTGATACCGACTGGATTACCTGCGTAGAAGCTGAGTCAGGCGACATTATGCAGGATGAGCGTGACACAAACGGTCTCTATCCGACCACCGAGGGCTTCACAGGAACCAGTACCCTTCCCCCCGCACGATACGCGCACATTGCATACCTGCTGGAAATCTTCCAGGCGCATAGCCGTGAGGTTTCTGAAATGAAGGCACAGGCGCAGGTGCGCTACGACCCGTGGGGTAACACCATGAGTACTTATGGTGACTCATGGGAGCAGGAGTTTCCGCCGGTTACGTAGCACTTCGAACGCCCGCCTTTACGGAAACGCTGACTGGAATGTGCGGGTAGGGCGGATGGACTAAGTGCCACACAGGTGCCTTTAGGAGCTTCCGTGCGCCTGCCTGAGACATTTAAAGGCTCACTGGGTACACTTGCTCACATACACATAAAAAGACCTCAGAGGTACGCCCTCTGAGGTCTTTTTATGTGTATGTCACTACTTACTCTTGGCGTGGTCTATATGCTTATAGATACACTTGTCGTCTGCAACGCACATGTGGTGTTCGGGAACCTTGGGCTTTACGTCCTCATTGTCGGACTTAGCGCTTTCCTCGCTGGGCTTAGCGTTTGCGGCGAGCGGCTTAAACTTTTCAGCGGTGTGCCAGATGCGCAGGAGGCTACGGAACTTGGGTTCGTTCATGAGCGCGACGTATGCGGTGAAGCCGCCCGCCAGCATGAGGGGGATGTAGAGAGGCATTTTAGGAACCTTTCGGTAGATTTTGACTTGATGATTCAAGTATAGCACATATTTATTGCGGTGTGCAAGTGGTGGACTATGTAAGTGGCTACCCACGCCATCTCTGAGAAGGATGAGCATGTCTGCCCATACGCATAGTTAGCCCCTAGGGTGGCTATGCTAGGGGCTAACTATGCGTATATTAAAGGTTCTTTGCAGTGAACTTGACGTAGTGCTTATTGAAGCATACGACCTCCACACAAGACAGAGGCTTCTTGCTCTTGCGTGCGTGTTCGATAAGCTCCTTAGTCAGAGGGAACTTTACGTAATCCATACCTTCCAGTTCAACATTGAAAACCTCATCAGTTGCTTCAACGATAACCTGCATGGTAATGCGCTGGGTCTTATTGTAGACGCGGAAGCCGGTGATGTTGAGGTCCCATTCAGTGTCAAAATCCCAGCCGTACTTTTCGTACATGGCTTCGGGGATGGAGAAGTTGAACTTGTACATGATTGAGAACCTTTCGGTAGTTGCTTTACTGTAGCTCCTTACTACACTTAAATAGTACCACACTAGGAACTATTTTTGCAAGCCGATTAGATGTAGCTCCAGAAATAATATTAGGCAGAAGGGGGCGGCAACTATGCTTACCCCTTCTGCCTAGTGCTACGCCTTAGAACTCCTCACCTACGGTATCTAGGTGAGTGGAGTGCTCCAACCAGCGAACAGAAAGCTCCTCCACTGCCTTCCCTGTAGTAACCTCAAGCGCCACAGCATCTCGCATCACCATACTGTCAGAGTTGAAAGACTCTAGGTTAATGCCGCCGCACGCCATAATAGCAAGGGATAGCCGCGCATCCTCAATAACCGCCCGCGCATCCCTCAAGATAGCATCTACTTTCTGAATGCGGGTAACAGCCTTGAGGTTCATCGGCATGTTTACCGGCTCCCCTTCCTCAAAGGCATCGGTCATGGCATATAGCGCCTCAATGGGCTTGTCGAGCAATGCCTGCGCCTTCTTATGAATGACGGTAAGAACCTTGATGTTGTGCTCGATGTGCGCAATGGTGATGGTGAGGTCTTCGCCCGGCTGGTAGTCGTTCTGCATAGGGGTCTCCTTGATGTTGATAGCATGAATGTGTGCCGCCAGTTTGTAGCGGCTTGACAGAACTATCTTCCCACCTATTTAGTATTGACGCATTTCAATTCGTCATCTCAGACCTGTAGTAACTGTGAGGAGCGCGCAACTGAGAAGCAGGGGTTGAGTGACCGCATGTTCCACTGCGGGCATTGTGGGTACAAGCTTGACCATGACCTTAACACCGCGAAGAATACTGCGCGAGAAGCGGAACGCCCCTACCATAACGGTAAGCGAGACGGTGGAATATTTACCTCACATCCGCCAAAAGTGGCGCTCATGGCAGGCTCAGGGGTTGCAGGGCATGGTAAGGCGGGACACCTCCTTAGTTGGAGATGCCCCGCCTTACCTTACTGTGCTTAGTCGATGAGGGCGATAGTCGTTTCTGCCAGGTAGTCACCTGCGGAGCTGAAGGGCATTGCACTGGTAACCTTGAACTTTCGACCATTCAGGGCGAGAAGTTCCTTGTTGCTCTCGCAACCTTCTTCGTCGTCTTCGCGGTATTCGAAGATTCGGATGCCGGTCGGCTTCTCGCATTCTGCGTCAGAGGTGAACTCTACTTCGTAGCCAATCTCGTAGGGTTCTTCGCCTTCTTCACTGTTGCTCCAGATGTTGAACTTTCCGTACATCTGGTAGGGGGTGTTGGTCTTCTTGGTGTGTTCACCTTGCAGGAAGTTGATGAGGTGCTGGTAGTGATTGCCGGTTGGTTCGCCATACTTGGGAAGCTTCACAATCTTCTTCTGAGCTTCGTCCATGTGGAGCTGACCTTCGATAGTGAGTGCCTGGGTTGCCTGAGCCATAATGCTCTCCTTAGATTGATTGGGTAAAGTTGTTGATGTCTGCAATTCCTGCCGACATGAATACTGTACCACATAAAATCCTCGGTATGCAATATGTAGTGTCAAATATTTTTCCACAGGCATATCCCCGTGGTGTACACCCACTTCTTGCTCGATACACAGAATATGTGGTAGACTACCCGCATATGGTTGGGGTAGGCATAATCCGCCCCCTTGAAAGACACCAAATCGAAACCTTACAGAAAGGCTCTCTGCCCCATGACTAACCAGCTCGAATCAACCCACATCTTCCACCTTGCCCGCAAGGAAGAAGAACAGCTCCACGAAGTAATCGAACGCTCTTACCTGTCCACCGCTGAAGACGTTCACGAATACCTCAAGCGAGGCGGTAAGCTTGCGCTAGAATGGCGTGCCACCGACACGCACATGTGGTCTTACGAAGACGACACCTATGCCCCCTGTTGCCATCTGAAGCTCCTTGCGTTCGATGTACAGCCTGGTAAGAATAAATACGACTTCAAGGATGAAGACTCCGTACTGGAGGCAACCTCTGAACTCCTAATTCTCGACAGCACCGTTGATGGTGAAGCACCTGGGTCCTATGTAGCCACTGAAGACGCACTGCTCGAACAGCTGAACATCACGCGCGAAGACATCACTCTCAAGATGGACAACTTCTAACAGTATCTAGCACAATAAAAGTGCCCGACCCTCTGCAATACTCCGTACTAAACGGATGCAGAGTGGTCGGGCGCTTCTACTTCCCTCAACAGGCGCTAAGCTTATGCGAATGATTAGCTTGCCTCACCGCGCTCTAGAAGCCCCCTCAGTATGCTAAACACCTTATCGCGAACCTCCTCCGGGGCAACCTTCAGAATAGAGACCATAAGCAGAAAAACCCAGCCGAAGAAAAAGAACAACGTCGGCGGCACAATAAGCTGAACAAGCTTCACCGCAACCACGACAGCAACAAGCAACACCACAGGAACAGCAATCACAGCATAACCAGGAACCTGCCTATCCATACTTAGGCGAAACACCCCCGTGAAGAGCAGTAGCGCAGGCAACGCAATACGTTCGGGTAGCTCGCGTTGCATGAAGACCGCTCTGTATAGTCTGGAGCCAGTTACTAGCAGATACAAGGTATACATGCCGAACAACCAGAACTGCGACAGTAGCAATGTCTCAAACGCCCGGACGAACTCACTCATTAAGAAACCTCCCCGCCATACTTCTTGGCGTGCATCTTCAAAACTCGCATCACACTGTTATTCACAGTAGGCGTTATCCTTTCAATAGGTGGGTAATCATGTAACCAGTATACACCACACCCATACGCCAGACACTTTGCCATAGTCCCAAATCTGTGGTAGACTTTATGTATATGGTGATTGAGTGAGAACCTTATACATACTCAACAAAACCATTGCTTACACATCACTTCCTGAAAGGAAAATACTCTTATGGCATCGACTGCTGTAGACGGCATCCGCCACCTCGCCCGCATTGTCACCATCGACAAGACCAAGGAATGCAACGACCCCGCAAACTTCATCCACATGGCAAACCCTAAGAACACCCTATGGTGGGTGGTAGCACCCAAGACCATGCAGGAAGGCGACAAGGCGGTCTACTTTGAGATTGACTCCCTGCTGAGTAGCGACTTCCCTGCATTTGCCCCCATTAAGGGCAAGAAGGCAACCCGCATCATTAACGGCAAGGCAATCTCAGGTGTTGTGCTCCGTAGCCAGCACTTCCGTGAAAGCCTCTCCCAAGGTCTCCTGCTTCCCCTGGAAAGCTTTGAAGGTCTATCTGCGGAGGCTTCCCAGGATGAGGTTGATGCTTACTTTGACGGCATTGTCACCAAGCACATTGAAGATGCTATCCTCGCGGTTGGCGAAGAGGGTCTGGAAAGCTTCCCAGGGTTCATTGGCACTACTGATGCTGAGCGCGTCCAGAACATTCCCGCCTCCTTCTTCGAAAACATCTCTGCTGATGATGTGTACGCTACCGAGAAGATTGACGGAACCTCCATGACCGTCTGGCGAGATGTTGAAACTGGCGCTATCCGCATCGCTAACCGCAACTACGCCATCAAGCAGGACGCACTCAACAGCTCCGCTTGGAAGTACTACCGCGACGGCTACTCCCGCTACGCAGAACTGTTCGACAGCCTCAAGCCTGGTGAATGGGTACAGGGTGAACTCTTCTGCAACAAGATTAGCTCGAAGTTTAAGTTCGCCACCGGCGACGTTGCAGACTTCCGCGCTTTCCACGCATCTAACGCAGATGTTGAACGTCGATTCAAGGACGCAGGGCTCTGGGTTCCCATCCTCGACAACGTTACCTGGGACGCAGGCAATGCCGTTGCTCAGCCTGACACCATCACCTCTGCCGTTGCGCCGGGTGAAACCGTAGAGGGTATCGTCTGGTACTTCAAGGACGGCAAGCCCCGCAGGGAGCTGGGAAACCGCGCCCACTTCAAGGTAGTTTCCAATGCCTTCCTCACTAAGAAGAAGAAGCGTAAGCGCTAGAAAGCGCCCTTGAGATAATAGGTGGGGCGAGGTTGCCACTCAGCGGACAGCTGGGCGGTGACTTCACCCCACCTATTCGTATCACATTTAAGAATGGGTGGTAGTGATATGCGAGAAAGAGAACCAACTTTTATCTATGCACCTTAACCTGAGATATGTGATAAACTATTTTTAATAAATACGGCATCAATCATTACACGCCGCACATACGTTACCCACATCAACTGCCCCACCTAAACATACGGTGGTAGCCACCAAAGGAGGCACATGTCCACTAACTTCAACCCCGCGCAGAACGGCAATTCTTTTTCCAAGCCCCCTAAGCATGGGGACAAGACCGCTATTCGCCTTGCGGCGGCGGCTGGCGTAAGCCTACTCGCGCTATCCGGCTGTTCAGCCCCTAACTCAAATACCTCACCCCAGCCTACGGAAACCCCTTTCAGCACGTTGGGGATGGAATATGTGCGCGTATGCCAGAACACTGCCGACAATACCCGCGCGGAAGACAATAACTGCGAAGAGCCTACCACCGCAGGCGCTTCACCGACCGGCGAGGCGGCGGCAGAACATGCACGCAGTGCAGGCTCGGGCGGTGACTCGCATAACGGCGGCGGCGGCGGAAACCCCTTCATCTGGTACTACATCGGCTACATGATGTCGCAGAACTCCAATGGCGGCGGCAGTTACGCATACACGGGCGGCTACAACAACGGCAACGTACCCAGCGTTGGCGCTTCCCTGCATGGCGGCTCCAATACTGCACCGCAGAAAGGCACCGTATACCAAGGGCTCCCCTCAACCGGCGGCTCCTTCGCAGACTCTTACCGCTCCGCTCGCGCAAAGGCAGGCATGAAGGACGGCAAGGTTGCCACCATTGAGCGCAACAACATGAAGAGCGCGGCAGGCAAGCCTGCTGGCAATTCCTCGTCTTCCAACTCCTCATCCAACTCAAGCTCCTCCAATAATGGAGCGGCGGCGGCAGGTGCAGGCGCGGCGGCTGGAGCGGCGGCAGGTGCTGTTGCCGCAAACAAGGCAGGAAACAAGCCTGACTCTGGCAATACTGGCAACAAGAACAATAACACCTCCCCGAACGGCTCCAGCGGCTCCCAGGGCGCTTCCAAGTCCGACAAGGCGGCAGACACTAACTCGAAGCCCAACAGTGGCTCCAATGGCTCCCAGAACGGCTCCAGTAGCTCGAAGTCCAGCGACTCATCCAGTAACAGCTCGAACAGCTCTCAGAAGTCCGGTAACTCATCGTCTAACAGTGGCTCCCCATCAAGTGGCGGCTCAAAGTCTGGCGGCTCCTCCTCGGGCGGTTCAAAGGGCGGCTTTGGTGGCGGTTCGAAGTCCGGCGGTGGCACCTCTGGCGGCTAACCCCAACGCACACCAATAGCAAATGGCGCAACAAAGTGCCCCTCGCAAATTCAATGCGAGGGGCACTTTGCTCTATACGGTAGTCAGCTCAATCAGGCAGGGAAGATGCTAGGCGGTCAGCTCCAGCAATCCAGAGCCGCCAAGTGACATCTTCAAACCGCCTCCAGAGGTGGAGATGTTGGTAACTTCAACTTCCACGGGAATATCATCCATCGCCACAATATTTTCGGCAATGTCTCGAATAGCACCCGAGGTGATACCAAAAACCGCCTTCAAAATGATGGTATCCTGCTCGTCGTTAGATTCCTCAGTGCGCGCAGGCTCCAACTCAGCGGGTGCTTCAAATTCAACATCCAGGAAAAGATGCTCCTGACGACCGTGAGCACCCGAAGTCTTATCAAGCTTGATGGACGGGTTCTTGATTACCGTCGAGGTCTCACCCTTGAGTGCTTCAATGTACTGGGCGCTAAAGTCGCCCTCAAAGAAGCCGAGCATGGAGAAGTTGGCAAGAGTAATGGTGTTGGTAGTCATTGTCCTCCTTTGGTAGTTACCGTACTATGGGTGTGGAAGCGCGAAGCTTCACGAAATACACTGTACCACAGTTTTGAGACACGACAAAAATTCGTCAGGGTGGTTTGCGCCACATTAACCTCAGTCCCCAACGGACGAAGAATCTTCTAGGATTGGCAGTGTGGTAGCCGCATATCTATCACACTCAATCTTTGCAGTATGTTACGTGTCGGGCACTCTATAAGAAGTGAAAAACAGTACCAATATGAAGTTCATCCCTAAGGGTCTAGCCTCATATTGGTACTGTTTTTCGCAATTTCTTAATAATTAACATGCGCACCTCGCAAACACTACTGGCTCATCTTTAAAATGACAGGCTCTCAATGTTTTTAAGGCATAAAATCTGTGGTAAACTATTACATATGAGGGGTGGACTCAAAGCTCCCCACCCACTACCCAATCAGGAAAGGCAAACCTCATGACCGCCACCAGCATTAGCGAAACCACCCAGGAATACATTGCGAACCTGGTTAAGACCAAGGCAGTAAGCGTTATGGACCCGTCCGAAAGCGACCCTCACGAGGTCTACCTAGAAGAACTTGAACGCACCAACGACGGCTCCATCAAAGCCCTAGCGTTCGCCCACTACGAAGACTCTCGATACCACCAGTGGCAAAGGGGCTACCGAGTAACCATCAGCGCAACCAACACCTACACAATCGAAGAAGATGTCGAATACTATGAAAGCTTCTAAGATGCCTTCGTCACAACAAGCGCAGACTATCACCCCGGCAGTGAAACAGCGTATCACAGAACTTGCCGAAAATGAATACCTCAAGAAGTGTAAAGCCGAAGGGCTAGAAGAGCCCATAGGCGTATTCCTGCTAGGCGCAGAGCGCAAACCCAACGGCGAAATACGAGCCGTATTTGACGTTCTATTCGGGTACGCCCCAGACAACTACTGGACAAAGGACTACGAAGCCACCATACGCAGTACCACAGAATGCGTTATAACCCCAGAGTAACCCCACGGCATCCACCTCAAGAAGAGGCGGGCAGGGAATATACAGTGCAGGGAGTCCGCGTTTTTCACACACAGGGCTCGTCTGTGTTACACTTGAGCTAACGCACCTTGCCTGTGAGAGACGGGCGAGGTGCGTGAAATAAATGGGCATTGCCGAGCCTGATAGTAATTAGGTGGCGGCGGTGTCAAGACCAGGAAAGGCTGGCATCTACCGACTAAGGGTTACCGTCAGGGCTAAGCCTTGACTCATCTAACTGAGTTGGGAAACTGGATGCGCTTCATGTATTAGGTGAGCATTCTCCCTAATTTGGGTGCATCCTTCTCTAGATGCCTGCTCAGCTTTCCCATACACAAGGGAGTGGCTTCTTCTTGCTGTTCCTCATTCTTATTCGTTCTTATTACTGGAAGGTAGTGTATCGGTTTGTCTCTTTACGAGAAATTGATTAAGCCTAGGGCTTTGACTAAGCTTTCGCGGCGTAACCTGTTCGCTTTCGCGGCGGCTATGCTACTTCTGTCCTTGGGCGGTGTCGCATTGTCTGGGTTTAACCTTACGACTGCGGGCGGCTATTCGCCGGTTACGGGCTTTTTCATTTTCGTTAGTGGAATTTTTCTTTTGCCCGCTTCGGTGATTACGTTCACTTGTTCACTCATTGGCTTTTCATTGTGGAAGCGTACCAGCGGTGAGCCTCTTGCTGTGAAGGATTACAGTGATGATGAGGCTGTCGAGTATGAAGTGCTACCTGTTGAGGGTGTCGCTGAGGGTGCTCCGTATGTGGAGCGGTTCTTCAAGGTTGCTGACGGTAAGCTTTGGGTCACTGTTTCGGATGATGGTGAGGCTAAGGTCTTGCCGGTGGCTCCGGTTTTCTCGAAGGGTTCCCTGGATAGGGTCGATAGCGTCCGCACTGTTTATGATGCGATTGAGGGTTCTGCTCCGAGGCTGAAGGTTGTCTTTGGTGAGTGGGAGTCTGCTAGGCGTTATCTGCATTATGAGATTCATGTTCCGATGTCTGAGAAGAAGCCTGTTAAGGGTTTGATTCGTTCGGTCTATGAGAAGTCTCGTGCTGAGCGTTATGCGGCGGCTGTTGAGAACTTTGGAGAGAATGAGGTTAGCCGTCTGATTGATGAGCCTATTCTGCGTATCAATCACGATAAGATGATGGGGGATTTGGAGTTCCCCGGCTGGAGCCTTCTGCATCGCCCCTTCTCTTCGCTGGTGATGACTGCTTCCGCCGCTCTTCTGGCTATTGCACTAGTTGCATTGTACTCTCTGTTCTTCTTCACGCAGTCAGCTCCGGTGTGGCTCATGTACGCTTCCGGTGCTTTGGTTCTCGCAATGATTTTCTTCAACCCTAGTATTCCGGCTGATGAGGAGTGCGCTCCTTACGATAAGGTGTGGGATTACTCTTCGTTGGAGTTCGCTGTCTTGCCTTTCAATGGTCTCGATAGCGAGGATGCTGTTCTTGATGACTACATTAAGTCTCACGAGGGTAAGAAGTATGTACTTCTTGAAGAAGATGATTATAAGCTGATGGGTACGTATAAGCTCCCAGTTAATGCGAGTGTGAAGTATACGCTTGATGATTCTGAGTCACCTCTATGCCTCATTGAAGGCAATGAAGGTGATGAGGATGAGGATGAGGGGATTGACGGTAAGATTACCGACTTCTGCCTATACTTCCCGGAACGCTTCAAGCCCTCTACCGCCACCGAGGTAGACTAGAAGTATTTAGGTTCTCGCCCCTGCCACGGTTCTACACTAACCACGGCGGGGGCGAGAGCACATAGTCCTTGCAGGCTCCCTGTCATGCCTGCACATACGAAAGGTTTTCAAGATGCTTGACATGCATTCTATTCACTATTTGCTTGGCTTTATCGGTGACATTTTCCTTGCCGCTGGTATCGCTATTGTCTATTTTAATTTCCGACCAAATGGTCAGACCTTCATGAAGTCACTCATGAGCTGTAGCCAGCCGGTTCTCTTTATGCTGATGCTCGCCTTGATGGGTGTGGGTAACCTTCTTGAGGTCTTTAGGGGCGACAATATTGCCCTGAAGGTTGTTCAGTTGGTTATTGCGGTCATTTGTGTGGTTCTAGCTACCTTTGCGCTCGTTGGTCCTTTCCGAGAAGTACGGAAGGGTATCAAGGAAGAGTCGGAAGGTGCGCCGGTGGAAGCTGAGGAGGGTGAGAAGCCTGTAGCTAAGACCTCTAGCGAAGTAACTCACGACGCGGATAATACTGTGGTGAACTCTCCCGAGAATGAGAAGGGCGCATAGCGTTCATATGCATGTGTGGCGGGTACTGAGACTTAGAGCTTGGTACCCGCCACATTTATGCCCACATTCGAGAGTGATGCACCTCACCAACATTCAACTTGTTGCCCCATTAAAATATGTGATACACTTAGATATGTAGCGAGGGGTTATCCTTCCACAAGGGGTAAGACTTCTACCGCTCACTAATTTAAACTGCCATCAACGCTAAGGAGTTTAGCCAATGCAGAACCGCATCACCATCAACCCCGAAGTTCTTATGCAGGCTTGCAAGGAAGCCCGCCAACTGACCAAGCTCACCGGCAACAAGAACAAGGCGGCATTTACTACCCGCATGGGTCAGCGCGTAATGCCTGCAAACCTGAGCAGTGTCCTGGAAGCCCTTATCGCAACCCTTGCAGAGGGCAACGCAACCCACATTGAAATTCGCCGCTCCGAGGTGTCCCCTGTAGAGGCGGCACAGATTCTAGGCATCACCCGCCCGGAAGTCATGGCACTCATTCGAAGCGGCAAGCTCCCTGCCGCTATTCAAGGTAAGTTCTACGCCATTAAGGTATCTGACCTTGAAGACATGGCGGTGAAGCTGGAGGCTCGCGTAGAGAGCGCTGTCCCTGTCGTTCAGCAGGAGCAGAAGAAGCCTGTTGCGAAGCGCAATGAGTCCATCCAGAACATCAAGGGTATGGTTGCTACCATCCAGACCAGTAAGGCTTACGGCAAGGTTCGCCACGCCACCCTCAAGCACTTCTTCTACGCGGGAGCATAAAGCCCCTGCATAAGTAAGTAAAACCCCCTCAGGAAGCCGCATGCGGCTTCCTGAGGGGGTTTTACTTTGGTAGTGATAGTAAGCGTCTAGACGTACTGCCCCACAAAGAGAGCATACATATCTATATGGTACCTGCCATGCAGAACCATGAACTCATCGCTAAACCTACAGGTTCGCTTCATCCGCTCTGCATGTCGAGCACCCCACCCCCACACGCTATCTGCAAAATCTTTGGTGATGCCAGCCTCAAGGGTATGCAGTGTGGGGGTCTTCAAATCTCCAACAGAGTCCAGCGTCATGGTCTTTCCGTCCCCCATGATACCGTTGTACACCACGCACTCCCTGCCGATAGTAATGTGGTTCCTTGAGGTGGTGATGATGCCGCCGGACACCTGCGCCCCATCCCTCAGATAGAGGTGGGCACCTGGTTTAAGAGTGATGGTTCCATCAACAAATGAATCCTTAGGGATGATGAGCGTCTTACGCCTGGGTACCACTACATCACCGAGGATGAAGCTGTTTTCCCATAGACCGGGCGCGCCACCCATAAGCCAGCTTTTGAGCCAGGTCTCCACATCGGATGCGAAGTAGGGGTAGACTTTAGATTTGGGTTCCATCTTGTCGCGACTGCCGTCTACGCATGAGCAACCAAGAGGGGAGACGTGCTCACGCTGGTAGTTGCCGAGGGGGATACGGCGAAGGTTGTCATCCCATGCGCCATACCAAAGCGCCCTGTCCTTGCGCCATTCCTTGTGGCGCGCCTTAGGGATGGGATAACCTTGACCAAGCCAGGTATTCGCAAACATTGGCTCTTTCCCTGCGGGGGATACGCCAATAGGAGAGTAGGCGGCTACAACGCCAGGCATTTTTCTTGCTTCCTCAATGTCCAATCCGTCATGTGGAAGCCCCCGCTTGCTGTCATAGACGCGCCCGAAGATGTGTGCGCCATCCTTTACGTGTACTTCACCCGATAGGGAGATGACACTGCCGAAGATTACCGCGCCGCTATCAATAGTGATGTCACCGTCAGCAAGCACTGCAACAGTACACCATAGAGGCAGGGGTGCTTTGTGGGGTGCGACGCGGTAAGGTGCGCCGATGAGTGCGCCATGCTCAATATGGACACTGTTGCGGACGCTAACTCCACCTGCAACAAGGCAGTGGCGCTCGATAACAGCGTCATGGGTGAGGATGGAGCCAGTCACGAGGTTCTTAGGTCGTAGCGTCACTGAGGCTGTGCTATAGATGTCGCCTGCAACGAACTTCTCCTCTGGAATAACGCAGTCCTGGTCGGTGTGAACGCTATTAACACCGTCCATGTCTGACCAACCGTAGTAGGGACCCTTATTGCTACAGAATTTTTCAAGCTTCCAGCCGGGGGCTTTCTGGATATGCTTAGCTCCTGCCCATGACGGCGCAGTAGCGGGGACAGAGTGATTCCTCTGCATGTGAGCGATAATATTGCGCCACCCAGCAAACATGACATTATCTTCCCCTGCGGCATTAACTCGCATTCTATTCCTTTCTTATGGGGCTTATGTGTTATTATCGATAGTACCACAGAAAAGACCGTATAGCGACTTGCGCAGGGGCTGAAACATGTGATACACTATTTTCTGTAAGTTAGCTTTAGCTTGAAAGGCAACAATCATGTACATCACCTCCACCCACATCATCGAAGCAAAGACCGCTACCGCAACCCAGGATGCACTCAATATCCTAGAAAGCAACCGCGAGCACCTGGGTATCATCGACGATATTGATACTGTCTCCATCGAAGGCGGCACCTCCTACCTGGTAGAAACCCGCGAAGGCACCTACTTGGTTACCATCACCACCGATAGCCTGGCAACTACCCCTGTCATCCGCATCAGCCCCGTAACTGACATGGAGGACAAGGCAGACGGCTCCGAAAACACCGAAGCATACCAGCTCATCGTTGCCCTCATGGGCACCCTTGCATAACGCAAGCCACACCACGACAACTACCGCTATCTGAAAGGATGATAATCATGGCAAAGAACCATTTTCTCACCGCACATTTCACCGACATCGACTTCCCCATTAGCGCAGATGCGGAAACCTTCGAAGCGCTCGCTAATGCTAACCTGGACGAAGCGCGCTTCAGCATTAACCCGGACAGCTTCAGTGGTGATGAGCTTACCGTTGAATACCTCGAAAGCACCATTACTGCCGAAGGTAAGGAATACGCCGTAACCATCGACCCCGTACATGAGTTCGGCATGTTCATCCTTGACAGCCCTTTCGAGAACAAGGCACGTATCACCATTGATAATGAACGCCTCTACCTCCACATTGATAGCTATCGCGTAAACATCTAGCCCCAAAGGAACCAGTGACAATGTTTATGGACTCAATGTATTGGAACAACGTCCCCGCAGGGTTCACCCCAGGTAGGTTCTTCCACGACTTCAACATCCCCCTATCCCTAAAGCTGTTCCCCGGTGTAAACGCAGAGGACGCGGTGAGCTTCCTCAATGGAACCTTCCATGATGCGATGCTTACCGTGGACACCGCTAATAAGCGATATGCCGTAGAGTTCTATCAGGGCGACACTAAGCTTGGCGAAACGGTGTACAGCATCCCCAACCCGCCGAACTATGAGCAGATGAAGCAGACCTCCGAGCTTTTCGGTGAAATCAGACTCCGCCATTTCAAGGTGACTGCCGGTAGTGAAACGGCGGGTGCAGATGCCAACCTCTCCATCGAATCCATTGACTACTTTGGCGAATAGAAAAAATAGTTATACCCCCTGCCAGTAAGGAAATACTCCTTACCAGCAGGGGGTTTGACTTCACGCAATTACTACCACAAGGTATCTAGCGGCTCAGCATCCTCAGCGGCACTACGGCGCTTCAAAGCAGACCCCGACAGCAAGCTACCCAAAACGGGTTGCTCCACCGTACCGTAATACTCACCCTCAGAAACACTAGGTAGCAACCCAAGCTCATAGTACTTCGCTTCAGCGGCGATATTACCCGAAGCCAGCAGGCGGACACGGGCAACGCTTGACCGCATCACCGAATCATCCTTATGGAACCTCGCATACTTTGGAGACCCCATACATGCGGCATGTATCCTAGCATCAGTGTATGCGAGCGCATCCTCCTCATTGCTGAGAATGGAAAGCCGCAGGTCGCCAACAGGCGGCAGTAGCACACCATTGCGGGCGGCTCTCAAGTAGGCAGTAGCCGCGTACCCTCTATTGGCGGTGGCATACTTCGACAACTCGTAAGCCAATTTAGAATTATTAGACACCCTAGAGGGCACCTCCCTCCAAGGTTAAGAATGCGGCGTATGAGCCTGGTTGAATCCATCAGCATCAATACGCAGGCGAGTCAGATGCTTATACGGCTGACAGTACGCATTCGTCACATGAATATTGTTCATCGCCATCACCTCAAGCACCTCACGCACGCCAGGAGTGGGGTTGAGGACAGTTGCGCATAGTTCAGCGAACTTGAACGCCCCATGCGTCATCCTGCTACCGTCCGCATCATGGAAGTAGAGGACATACTCGCCATCATCACCGCGCTCAACCTCATACCCCCGCGCATTGTCACGAATGTACTCCATGACAGGGCGACGTAGCTCCAAAGGACCAATGGAAGCATAGATGGTTAGCGGATTAGAGGAAGTGTAAACTTTCTGGGACATGGTGTTTCCTTATCGAATATGCGTGTCTGTGGGCCACCCACTTATGAGTGAGTACTAAGTAATTGATAGTCACTATTCTAGCATACGGAAAACCCCAAAATAGACACATTGATGCACCAAGGGGAAAGAGTTAGCAAAGACACGTACACAGCAAATCCCCTCGTCAGTAGCTATACTGGGAGAGTACTTAAATCACCCCACCCTTAGAAGGGACACTTCCTAAATGCTCGTCCAATGCGCCCAAAGCGTCAAAGGCACCGCCTCCGAGAATGAAGATGCCGTAGGTTACCACGACAACTACGGCTGGGTTATCGACGGGGCAACCGAGTTGTTCGATAACCCCATCCACCCGCACTTCACCATCGCAGACATCGTTAGCGACATCAGCGACACCCTCCCTGAACACTGCAACGACAACAAATCTCTGGCAGACATCCTGCATGACACCATCGACACCGTAGCCAAATACCGGCTCTACACGGCGCAAAATACCACCACACAAGAGCAGTATGCGCAACTTCCCACCTTCGCCATAATGCTTATCAGAGCTACTAACAGTAGCATTGAATATCTCTCACTGGGCGACTGCTACCTAGAAGTTAAGGACAAGACCTATACCGATAACCGTATCGCCCCATTTGCGCAGAAGAACCGCGAGCGCATCCAGAACATCATCCAAGAGCAGGGCGGCATCACCTCAGATGAGAGGAAAGCCATATTTCAGGAAACACGCTTGAAAGCTAATGCGGCGGACGGGTACCCTATTGGTAGCCTAGACCCTCTGAGTGCATATGCGGCGAAGACAGGGGCTATCAGCCTACATGGTGAAAGCATCACCGCGATACTGTACTCTGACGGGTTCAAAGACTGCTATATACCAGGAGAGCCAATTGAGAACTCCCTGAGGAACCTCACTCGCTCGAAAACTATCAATGAAACCTACGGTAAGCGTGATGACGCTACCGTCCTAGTAGTAAAGGCGTAAAGCTTTATGACTCAGTTCGTGCCCCTTGACGGCTACTCCGTAACCGCAACCACCGCACCCTCAAAGTTCAACCCCGGCTTCACCACCGAGGAGATTGCTCAGATTGCAAAGCTTATCGGTGGTGAGAACGTTATCAACAGCCCTGCCGCTCGACTGGAAGAGCTACGTCTGAACAGTGCTGATAAGGTTGCAGAGTTTGCGCTTTCTGAGACGGACTTCTTCAGTTTCCTGGCAACCAATGTTCTGCCTCGTATTCCGGCATCCGTACTGGAGGGTATTGAGGATGAGGAGCTTCGTGAGCGTGTCGCCGCATTTAAGGACAGCATGTTCCCTGTTGGCGTTGTGACCACCCATGATGTCCGCCTCGCTAACGCGCTGGCAACCAGCCTAATTGTTGAAGATGCTGACGGTAATATTGTGCTGACTGAGCGTGCTGAGGGTCTGCCGGTTGGTGGCGGCATCTACGGCGTTTCCGCCACTAGTGGTGTCAGTATTGATGATGTTCTAGATGGTGCTCCTATTACTGGCGCGGTGGCTCGTGAAGCACGTCAGAGCTTGGGGCTGGATATTGATGCGAATGATGTTGCTGTCCAGGGTGTCGCATTTGGTGTCACCAAGTCCCAGCCTGCCGTGCTGTGCCATGTGAAGCTATCTAGTGTCCTGTCGCTTGATGATATTCAGGTGAGCGAGAAGAATAAGCGTGCTATTATCGTTTCGAAGTCCGATGAGGATTTCTTGAATGGTATTGAGGTGAGCGAGGTTGCTCGTCTGCACCTTGAGCGCATCTAAGTAGTGGCGCGGTAATCACCTGTGTGTAAGCCCCTAATGTTTCCCTGTTTCCGGGAATCATTAGGGGCTTTTCTTATATATTGACTTGCGTATCTGCAAATCTGTGGTGCACTTTTAATATATTTAAGCTTCCGAACGAAGCATCAATCCCCACTCACATAAGGAGTAACCACAATGCGAGCATACTTCTCTCTCGACAAGGCAGTGAAGAGCGAAATTCTTGCCCGACTAAACAACATCGACAAGGCTCTCGAAGCAGAACTCATCGACAGCTTCAACCGCCGCCGAGTCGAGATGGCACCCCTCATCGCAAAAACCCTGAACTTCAATGAGGAAATTGGCGGCTTCACCTCCGCAAACCTCAGCGACTCCGAGCTCATCGAAGAAGTCCGCAAAAGCTTCAGCACTGACCGCTACCCCGAGGATGTCTCCAAGAATTATTACGACTTCGTAGAGGAAGACCTCAAGCGTGAACAGCTCACCTCCTACTTCAACCTGCTCCCCGAATGGGAAGTAGACCGCGACCTCCTTACCGAGCTGACCGACCGCGTATCACTGGGCGATAGCCGAATTGAGTACGCACTGGAAATTGGTGAAGCATCCAGCATCAACCCCACCATGTCAGCCCTTGAATACATTGCGGTCATGGGTGACGATGTTCTGCGCAACACCCGAATCGGGTATACTATCAATAAGGACAACTTGGTAGAGCTGGAAATCCAGCAGAAACTCGTCCCCGTAACCCGCGAAGACCAGGCAAACCCCCTTCCCCTTCGTGAGGCGCGACAGTGGCGAGAGCTCGACCCTACCGACACTCTTCAGGTAATGTTTGATAAGCCGCTCAACCTAGGCACCTCAAACAGTCAGGAAGAGCTCGAAAGCTCCATCCGTGAGCATGTCCTTGAAAAGATGACGGAAGCCTACGCCGACTACGGCGACCTCCTGCCCAGCGGCGGCGAGGACATGCAGGTCTTCCGCATCGAAAAGTAACCCACCAGCAAGGGGAAACACGCCGGGGTATGCTCATAAGCACACCCCGGCGTGAGAACATCCCCTCCAACAAAGGAGAACGCCCTATGGCTACCACCACACCCAATGAACTCACTAAGTCCACTTACATTACGTTCAAGCCCGCATATAAGGACTCTAACCTTTCCCCCATCGACCTTGCCCGCATCGCGGCAAGCGCAGACGGGTACACCGTCCGCAAGAATGAGGAAGGTAACGGCTGGAACATGCGCTTCATCACCCACGAAGGCATCCCCCTCCCCACCCCCATGAAGACTGGCGCTATCGAAGGGCACATCACCGACGTTACCACCGAAGGCAACGCAACCGACACGGAAATCCTAGAGTACATCCAGAACTCCGGGCAGTATGCACCCGTCTTCCCTGACTCCCGTAGCATCAATTACGACACCGGCTATGTGACATTCGCATTTAAGGGCATTGAGCAGGACTTCGGCATCTTCTTCCTGTAAGGGAATGCCCCTATGAGACGACGACAAGAGAAAATCCGCGTATACCTCGACGGTGTATGTGAAGTGCCTACCTATCTGGATAACCTTGTGGTAGAAATCCGTAAGAAGGCAGACACAATCACACTCAAGCCGAACCGAGCGAACTACACGCCTGGAGATGAATCACTCCTAGGCATCGCAACATTCAGTAACAGCGTCACAGGCGAGACCATCATGCACCCGGAAAGCGAACTCTACGGTGTAGCGCCACAGCCCGTATATTTCTCATACCGAGAAAATGAGCGAAGCGAAAGATGGCTCAACCGGCAGGTAAATAAAGGCATACCTTACCGCATCAAAAGCATTGAGGTTCCAAAGGCTACCTCAACGCAAATTCAGACGCTTATCGTAACCATCAACGCCGCCCCCATCAGACCACCAAGCAGAAGAAGGTAGCCCTTCCCTTGAAAACTCTAGAAATTATTCACGCCCGCATCAGGAACCTCCGACACCGGGAACGTAACGGCGCATACTCCAAGGAGTACTATGTACTGACAGCAGAGATGACGCTATACGACCCGGAAACCCAGGAAATCCTTATCTACGCCTACCCGGTTCGCGACATCACAATTATTGCCGACCTGAAGGACGGCGAGACTCCATACGTCATCCGCGATAACGGCAAGATTACAGCCCACATTGGGCGTGAGCCAGATAAGAAGCGCGGCATCAACCTTCACTACTCCACGAAGTAAAGCCGCCCCATGAATGTATGCCGCAGGTCAGCTGGCGAGAAACACACTTTCCCACTGACCTGCGGCATACATTTGCCAACAATAGGAAACCGACAAGCCCACGACTGGCAACCAATCAACACCGACCATCCGGCGGTTGAAATAGCCAAAGAAAATAGTGGGCATCCACCACAGAGGAAGCCACATCTTATGTTCCAAGCCATCCCTAACACGTCTGAAGCCCGCAGATGGATTGAAGCTAACATCTTGAAAGACACCATTCAGAATGTCACTTACAGAGTAGCTGAAGCCCGCTCCTACATAGGGACGCAAAATGGCAGGTACGAGCCTTGCATCATTGCGACTGACCAACTAGGACGTGAGAACGTTTGGACTGTAGGGAACCTCATTCGTAACACCATCCCGGAAGACCGCGCCCGCCTCACCTCACTAGTGGAGACAGCGCGCGAAGAACCAGATAACGCCTTAGAGTTGATTGACTACTTCTATAAGTCAGGCAGTCAGTGGCAGGGGTTGAAGCACCGCTCTGTGCTCACGCCTCAGGACGGTGTGAACCAGATAGGTAACGCCTATGAGCTTGCACCTTATGAGGAGCCTTTCGTGAAGCTTCGGGTGTGGGGGCAGACCCCAGAGGACGCAAAGGAGGGTAAGTTCCTCCCTCTGGACTTTTGGAAGTGGTTAGCTGAGGCGCAGTGCAGTGTGAAAGTTCCACCTGCTCGACCTGGCGTGCTATTGACTGCAACGCCCAATGTGGAGGTTGGGTTTGCGGTGGTGGCTCAGTGGAAGAGTGGTACGGCTCCGCTTGCGAGCGCTGACCGTGAGCATCGTGAAGTGGCGCTCGACTTTTCGAGTGCTCGATACCGCCTCACGTATGATAAGAGCAATATTGTCTATGTGGACTTTCTTGTTCGGGCGAGCGACGTTCAATAGCTGGGACGCAGTACAGATGCCTGGCGAAGTGGTATGCTTTTTGGAGAGTATTTCGCCGGGCATCTGTACATCCCTAGAAATCTGTGATACAATTTAGTTATTACAGATTGGTGGGGAAACTCCCCATCATAAACGCTAAGGAGAAACAACATGGACATCCGAGAATTGTTCGACGCTGTAGCGCCTGTCGCCACCGAGTCAGAAGACACCTGGGTAGTGTCACAGCGAACCATCTGTGAGAACCACATTGAAGGCACCTTCTGGGCAACTAAGAAGGTAACCTTCCCTAAGGAGACCCACTCCAAGGAAGAAGCGCAGATGGAAGCCGCCCACCAGACGCTCATCGAAACCCTTGACCACAAGAAGGTTCGAGAAGCGGAAGGTACAGCGGGCGGCGCATGGACGGTAATTATCGCCGGGTTCCCAACCTTTGTGAAGGCAACCAAAGCCGACCCGCACAACATCCAGACCGCCCGCAAATTCCTCAACCTCTGGGCGCACTAACCACCCACTAAGGAGAACCGCAACATGGAGAAGAACAGCACTGCAATTAGCAGAATCGACAATATCCTAGAGCAGATGAAGAGCCCTACCCAGTACGGTACGGAGCTCACTTCCAGCAAGCTAGACACCATCGCCACCGCCGAACTGGGTTACCTGCTGAACATCATGTACCAGCAGTGGGAAATTATCGAAATTGCTTCCCATACCTCGAAGGATAATGCGCGTCACAACTACGAACGCGCCATGAACATCATTCGAGAAATCCTCATCGTCATCATTGACGAAGGTCACAAGACCCACTCCCGAAGCGCCGCAGAACGAGGCGAATACTACCGAGCCCTCGCACAGCGGGCATCCGCTCTCAACAACATCTGGCACAGCACCATCAACCACTCTACCCCCCAACGAACCACCCCCAACGCATACTACACGGAGGAATACATGGCACGCCGCAACGCAAACAACGCAGACAAAGCACTCAACACCCTGCGCGAAACCAACGCCGCAAACATCATCACCCTCTGGGAAGCCGGTCTGCGCAAGTCGGTTGCAGAAGCTAACAAGGAGACCCTGGACGACTGCATCATCAACATCGCCCAGACCTCCAACCCGAGCACTGAGGCTACCTCTGCAAGCAAGCGAGCCGCAATCGCCGCGTCAGCCCTAGAGAAGGAAATCATTCCTAACCTTGCCGCATCACAGGAGCAGTTGAAGAACATTGTGGAAGCCACCGCGAAGCTCATTGAGAAGCGCGAGTTCCAGCTCACCAGCGAATCCCTCACCCACACCGGCAACGACATCCTGAAGCTCATGAAGACCCCTAGCGGCGTGAACCTTGACGGCAAGGAAGCATCCCGTGAAGCAGATAACGTCGTTGAGCAGATTAAGGCATACAACGAAATCTCTGGCCCCGAAGTGGACTTCGCAGACATCGACGCAGAAGGATACATCTCGAAGATTGTCAAGGGAGGCAAGTAGACCATGCGCCGAGACAAGACCGCACAGCGCATCAATGAGCTTGATGCTATGCTGTGGGACGAGATTACCTCAAACTCCAGTAAGCAAGACCATTACGGTCTCATCCCTAGCCCAGCTAGGGTGAAGGAGCTTGAGGGTCAGGTTAAGAGCCGCCCCAAGGCTTCTGTAGCGGGCGGGTACACGACCCTGCTTGGGCGGGCGCTAGGCAACATCAAGTACATTACTGCTTTCATCGTAATTGCGTTCACTTTCGTATCACCTTTCTCTCTCATTCCGCTAATTCTGCTGAGCCTGTTTGGTCGATACGTCCTGAATGTCATCAACGCAGAGTCGTTCCTCAGTGCAATCTTCTTCCTTAGCGGCAAGGCCAAGGAAGAGGAAGCCATTGATGGAGGGTACCTCATCGCTCTAAGCCTGTCCTTCGTGGTGCATACCCTCCTTCAGCTCCTCTTCCTCCCTGGCTTTGCTTGGAATATGGCGAACGCGGTTCTTTGGGTATCCGCTCCGCTGTTCATCATCGAGCTACTGACCCTTGTAGCGGCGAAAGTTTGGGCGCGACGTAACGGATAAGGACGTTCCTCCACTATAGAAACCATACCCCTGCTGGTATCCGTTTGCTCACGCTGATATACATCGTAAGTGTGAGCAAACGGATACCAGTTTTTTTGTGGAGAGTGGAATGGACTTTTCGGCAGTTGCCGTTCAAGTGCTAGGTGTAGCTACCAGCATATGCCTGTGCTTCATGGGGTATGTTGGTAGGCAGGGTGTACAGCGGATTAGCGTCGCAACTTGCGTTCTAGGGGTTGCGCAGGCGGCGTTACTAGACCAAGTGGCGGTTTTGGTGATGACTGCTGTGAACCTGCTTTACTATACGGTAAACCTATTTGATGAGCGTTTCGCACTTCTAAGGAGTACTAGTTATCGAGTGGGCGCAGTTCTGCTCTCTTTGTTTGCCGCCGCGTATACCCAATACTTTGCGTTAGGGCAGGGGTTCCTCAGCCCTGCAACTCTGGCAATAATGGCGGCGGCAACTGGACTAATGATGGTTATCTCCCACAATTTCTGGACACTGAAAACTTTCACGGTAATGAATGCCCTACTTTGGTCTGCTTACTGTATCCTTGTTGGTAGTTACGGGAACCTTATTGGGAATGCGTTTATTCTTGTCGGTGTGGGTGTAGCGGTCTGGAAGCGTAGCAGGGAGAGTGCGCCTGAAAATAATGCGGCGTTGGAAGGCGTGTAGTATCTGTGGTATACTTGGCGATGTAGTAAAGTAATAATCTTAAAGAAGGAGGTACCTAGATGGCTACCAAAGTGACCGACCTGTTCGAACCGGAAGAATATGACAACGTGCGTATTGAAGTTACGTCGTCCCCTTTGAGCGAGCGAGAGGGGAATCGTTTTCATCGCAAGGCATACACCATTGCTCTCATTAACACTGAGACTGGTGAGCCTGTTGTGGGCGAAATTTCTCGTATGATGCCCATTCAAGCCTTGCTGAGCGACTATTCGGAGGGAACCGCACGTTGGCTTCTGGCTGACCAAATCAGCCTTGTAGAGGAGCATGTGCCGTTTGAAGATATTCAGTCTTTCATCGACTCCCTAGAGTTCCGCGAAAATTAACGACTAAGCGCCTTGACCACATGAGGGTTGAGGCGCTTAGTCATGCCCGCAGGCAATCTGCACGCCCCACAGGTACGCTTCTATGGCGTGGTACAATATGAAGAAATAGGGGCAGGGTGGTCACGCCCCCCCTCATCGATATTGAAAGGACGGCACTGTGAATATTCAGCCCAACGATACGCTACTGGCAATCTATCACCTCACCAATGCTCAGGATAAAGCTGATGCTATTGACAAGCTACCCGACAATGCGACCATCCCTCTAGAAGATGTGCTAGTTATGACCCATAAGGCGGTTCTACTAGAGGTTACTGATGTGCGCCTTGGAGGGTATACCGCTAAAAGTATCCCCCTCAGGAGTGATGAGCCTACTGTTGAGTATGTGAGCGCCGACGGTGTTCTAACGCCTCACTCTAGTGAACTGGCGCTTGAGGATATTGAGGGACAGCCCTTCATCATCAATCTAGGCAAGCCTCTTTCTGAGGAAACCCTGACGCATGAGATGCTTTACGTGCCAGGCGCTAATGCCCGATACTATGGCAAGAATGTTACGGTAGCTAACGCATACGGTCAGGCGTGCATCTTTGACGAGTTGCCGGGCGTATGGGTGTCTAAAGAGCTGTGGCGGGTTATTGATACGCACCTGGGTCTGGATGCTCTTATTGACGGGGTGAACACCCTTGATTTGTGTGTACCCATGCCTAAGGTTGTGAGTGACGTTATGGGTAAGCTAGAAGATTCAGTAGGGTGGCGAGAGCTGTGGAGCCTTTACCACAACCTGCAAGACCTCACTGCCAGTGCCCTCTTGGATGACTTCGAGTATGCGCATAAGCACGCAGACCTTCCGCGAGATGGCAAGATTGAGGCTCGTATCGTAGCTTACCATTTGACGCATTTGGCGGGCGCTCTCACGTCGCTTGCGGAGGAAATTCCGCATGTCGTATCTGTACTCAGTGAAGGCGTGAAGGCTTTAACTGATGAGTATGAGCCGCCAGCAGACGCATAATACACTCACCTAGCTTATAGGGAGCCCCTGATGGATTGATGTCAAGGGCTCCCTATAGGTCTACTTTGGGGCAACCGGCAGTAAATTGCATATACCAATAAATATGTGATACACTAACTCTAGTTAATCAGTTTATGAAAGGTTGCTAAAACATGCGACACATGTACCTGCTCACCGGCGCACCCGGCTCCGGCAAGAGCACCTACATCAAGGAAACTATCGAGAAGCATCACCTGGGACGTGTCATCTCTTGGGATGCCTACCGAGCACGCTACCGCCACGAGTCCCCGGCAGTGCTCACCTACACCCCCACCGAAGATGGCTTCGAGGAGTCCTACGTCCAGCCTCTCAGTGGCGCGCAGGAGAAGGCGGCAATCAAGACCTCCTATATTGACACTGACGTTCTCATGCGAACTGGTGAAACCATCTTCGTAGACAATACGAACACCCTACTGGAGAATATGCGCGGGTTCCTGGATTTGGCAGAGCAGTACTCCTACAAGGTGTGGCTTATCGACATTCAGGGTGACCAGACTCTAGAGGAAATTCAGGAGCGCAATGCGCGACGAACCGGCTACAAGAAGGTTCCTGAGCACACTGTCTCCAAGATGCACAAGCAGAATATTGAACTGCGTAAGAACTGGCGCACTATGCTCCGAGAATACCCCCGCGTCCAGGGGTACATTAAGCCCGCAGACCTCATGGAACACATGGCGAGCCGCGTGAACTTCCGAGACTCCATCCACCAGCACATCGCTATCGACCTGGCTAACACCTATGACCGCGTATGCATCCTGGGTGACATTCAGGGCATGGGTAACACTCTGGAAGCCGCACTCGAAGACCTCGCGCCCGGCAAGGGACTTAACGACAAGAAGACCCTCTGGGTGTTCATTGGAGACCTGTTCGACCGAGGTAACACGCCTGCAAAGGTGGCAGACATCACCTTCCCGCACCTTATTGAGGGGAGTGACAATGTAAAGCTCATCAACGGCAACCACGAGTCGCAGATTCTCAACGTCCTAGCAGGAGTGAACACCGTCAAGGATAGCCTTATCACTGTCAAGGCGCTCAAGGAACACGGCTACAGCGAGAAGGTCATCAAGGACGCGCTATCTACTGCCCTGCCTGCCGCAGAGCTACGCCTCGACAGCGTAGAAGAATGCGGCGGAGTCTCCAGCAAGTACCTGTACCTCAGCCATGCAGGTGTTCACCCGAAGCTCTATGCTGATTCGGCATATGCGAAGCAGGTTACCGATTTGCGACCCGCGAAGCAGGTTGGAAGCATCTACCGTTACCCGCTCAAGCATTGGGAGACCGGCTATAGTGAGAGTGTAGACATCCTTAATGGGTGTGGCACCTATGAGGGTTGGGCTGAACCGCTCAACGCGCTCTACGCAAAGGCAACGCAGATGCATAAGGACGAAGGTGGACACCCCAATAGCGAGCTTATCGCAGTGTGTGGTCATCGAGGCAACTACGGCGACCCCGCACAGTACCGTAACCTTATTCCGCTAGAGTCTAAGGTTGAGCACGCGGGCGGTCACCTCAGTGTCGCCATCTTCACTGCTGAGAAGGTTTCGTTTAAGCGCTACTCTGGTGGACGCACCTTCAGGCATAAGTGGAGCTATGAGCGTCGCCAGTATAAGGGCGATAGCGATACCGTGGACACCTGGGTATCGACTTCTCAGCGTGCGAAGCGCCAGAAGTAGCCCTCTAAATAGCTTGGTTGGGCGGTGAAACACCTGATGGTTTCACCGCCCAACCACCGAAACCACATGGAGCATAACGCGCCTATGGTACACTTGATTACGACAACCCCCCTTACGAAAGGAAAACACCTTGGCAACTGCTAAGATTTACGAGCTCACCGTAACCCACGAACGTAACGACCTGAACCCGAAGGAGTCCTTCACTGCAACCTATGAGGACACCCTGGAGGAGATTGCTAAGCTCATTCATGAGAATGTTCAGGGCACTTCCCGCCGATTCGTACCCGAGCTGACCGCCCCCGTGTCGGAACTGCCCGATGATGTCGCTCTGGGCTTCTTCCATGATGCTGACGCGCTGGTTGTCGATAAGCATAGTGGTCAGGTTAGGCGCGCAGGTGAAACCCACATGTGGTTCACTGACATTGCAGACATTATCTCTGACCTGCTGACTGGTAACACTAAGGTCGTTATGGAGAAGGTGCCTAGCGGCTTCTACCAGCCTCACGAAGTGTACAGTGCAGAGAACACCAAGGACGCTTACCGCATCCCGCTCCCGCTACAGCACCTCCACAGCGAGCTTGCAGAGGCTCTGACCTTTAAGCTCCGCACTGAGCCTATGCCGGTAACCCCTGGCAATGTGATTAGCTACGCACGCGCCATCTACGACGCATACCTCAATGATGCAGACGGCGCTGGCTATACTTCCGTGTCTATCCGCAAGGTGGACGCTGAGGAGGTGTGCAAGCCTGAATGTGCAAAGGCGTGTGCTGTGGAGCGTGAGTGCGAGCGTGACGCTGAGGAAGCGGAGCAGGAATTTGGTGAGAACCTGATGTTGCTGAACCTGCTTACCGCAACCACTGTGGCGGCTTCCCTTGATGAGGAGCCTGCATGTGGCGATTGCGGAGACTGCCCTATGGCAATGGCTTGCGGTACCGGCTGTGACGGCTGTGAGGCGGAGTGTGATGAGGGCGCGGAAGACTTTGACCTAGATGACGTGCTGAGCTTCATGTTCACCAAGGCAGTCAATCACGATTCGGATGAGCCTCTGGTTTGCATGGCAGAGTGTGACGGTAACACTTCCAAGTGGAGCGTTGCAGATGGCGGCATTGAAGATATTCTGAAGTTCTTCTCTAAGTAGGAGTTAGCCGCCTAAGCGAGTAGGGGGAGTTGCGAGTGTGGTTACATTCGCAACTCCCCCTACTTCTACCCCCTAAAATATGTGATACACTATATTTAGTTAATCGTTTTTAGGAGACCAATCATGAGCAAGAACACTACCATTGAAGAACTACGCGCAGGCGACGTTGTACTGTCCACCCGTGAACGCCACTGGGTAGATTCAAACATGTGCCTCAACGACATCTCTGTCGTGAGCAGTGTCGGCATTAAGCGCGGAATCGCTAACTGTAGCAAGAGCACAAACGTTTACAAATTCCTCTCACTCGACAGCCTTAAGAACTGGAAAATTGTAGGTGATACCGAAGAAGTGTACGATACCTACAATAGCCGCATTGAGCTTGCAAAGAAGCTCTCCAACCTCTCCCTCTGGAAGCAGACTTACCACGGCGACCGCCACGTAAACAAGTCAGAACTGACCTGCATCGACTTCACCGACAAGGAACAGGCAGTCAAGCTACAGCGAGAACTGAGCCTCATCAAGACTGAACTCAAGAAGGTCTATAACTACATCCAGGAGCACTACTACGCCCTCTATGTTGGCACCCTGCGGGAATGGGTCACCAAGAGCACCCTGACGGAAAGCAACCTAGATGGCAAGCTTCTAGCCAAGGACGTTAAGGCGCAAGGTGCAAAGAACCTTGTAGGCACCATCCTCAACATCAAGACGGCAGGTAGTATCCTCGCAAACGAATCATCCACCGTCGTCGGGTGCATAACCTCCGTCACCTCCAAGAACATCAACATGACCCTCACCAATGGGCTTGAAGCATCCCTCTCCATCGGATACAGTTGGGTTCTCACTATCGACGGCGTGAAGATGCGCTACGCCCGCGTATACGTTGCAGGCGAAGGCTCTCTAGCTGATGCCCGTAAGTACGAGCGGGCGTTAGAGAAGACCCGCGCGGACATCGACAAAGCTAAGGCGCTGTATACCGAGTACTTCCTGAATGAGGACTCCATGCTGGGGCGCATCATTGCGCGCTACTTCAAGTTCCGCCTCACCCGCGAAGGGTACACGGCTTCCAGCTGGCTTAACGAAGAAGGCTCATCCGCAGACCTCCAGACCCTCTACAAGGAGACAGCAATTACCGACATTCTAGCTGAATCACGCACCGCAGTAGATACCCTGATGGGCGAATTGAAGCGCCTTAGAGTAGAAGCAAATGAGGCAGACCAGCTCATCCAGGAAGTTTACCAACTGGGCAACATCTAGCACTCTATCCACCACCAGAAAGGAACAACGCATCGTGCCCAACCTCAAACCAGGCGACATCCTCATCATCAAGAAGCCAGATGAGGTTACCCGCCTCGACCACATGCACCGCATCGAGTCAATCGGCAAGAGGATTAGGGCACGCTCAGGGAGAGGCGAAATGTCCGAAATTCTAACCCCTGAGAGCAGTGACTCTACCCGACAGGTCGCCCGTATACCTAACCCATCCATTGAGGCGTGGTTGAGCCTTATTGAGCTTGAGGAAGATGCTAAGCGCGTCACTCAAACACTCTCTGCGGGTGGCTCCAGCTCACTGGGCGCTATCGGCACCTCCCTTGGGTATGCTGGTGGATGGCATCATATTGATGTGGCTAACCCAACGGGAATTGCTACTGCAAGGAAAACTGTTAGCGCCATTCAGGACATGCTCTCTGGTTGCCAGGCTCATGTTGCCGCCGCATCCTCCAAGTATGCGGCTGACGTTCACGAAATTGCCGGTATGCTACCCGCACATATTCAGGTTGATGATACGGCAGGTGAGCGCAGTACGCTGTACATGGATAGCGCCAAGTTTATTGAGGGTGCTATTGCAGAATTTGAGGCGTATGATGAGCACGGCTCATCTGGTATGAAGATTATTGCGCAGGTATTCAAGCTGACGAAGACCCGCGCATATTTCAAGTCCACCAACGGGCTAGAGGGGTACCTAACCTACCGCAAGAAGCCAGGGTATTTCTATGCCACCATTGATGGCGTAGAGATTCGCTCCACCGACCCTAAGGTGCATGAGGTCTACACCTTCGAGGACTTCTACCGCCTGCGTGAATATAACGCATCCATTGCCAAGGCTGAGAGTGCGCTAAAGCAAGCCTATCAGGAATACTTTTTCGGCAACGTACTAGACGCTTATGTGAAGCTCATGAAGCCCCCTTACTATCTTGCCGGGAAGACCAACTTTGAAGATGTTTATGCGGCTAACCATAAAGCCCTCACCGAAACCCGTAAGTCGCTAAGTGACATGCAGAGCACTCTGTCCTTCGTAGAGTCTCTACTGGCAGGTATTCAGCAATCTACAACGAAGATTTTCAAAGTCAAGTAGCAGGCGACATTTAGCCCCACCCCAACAGCGTAGAGGACTGTACGGGTGGGGTTAAATGCTATTTGCCCACCTACCCCAATAACACCTTGCCCACAATCATAAATATGTGATACACTCTAGTTATCGAATTGAAACGTAGCTACAAGAAGCCACAAGCCCACCAATCACGAAGGGAATACCCCAATGAACCTACTCCAGCATTACAAGGAGAATTACTCACACCTTGTAAAGTTCAACACGAACAAGGAGCGCAACCTCACCTGCGTTAAGTACCGCCCTGAGGTTATCGACTTCGAAGACCCCTACCTGCGCGCCGCACGAGGACTTGTCCTCAACGAGCAGGGCGAAGTAATCCTCCGAGGCTTCAACAAGTTCTTCAACTGGAAGCAGTACGACGCTAAGACCACCGTGGACGCAAAGTTCAAGGAAGAGTTCACCCACATGGGCTCCTTCACCCGCAACGAAAAGGTGACCTTCTACGAGAAGCTAGACGGAACCTGCATCATCGTCGGACTCTACAACGGTGAATACCTCTTCACGACCTCCAGCGTCATTGAGCACCCCGACTACACCGAGCCTGTCTACCGCCTCCTGGGTGAAACCCCTCAGGTGAAGCAGTGGCTCCAGCAGAACCCGGAAAAGTGCCTCATCTTCGAATACACCTCCCCGAACAACCTTATCAACGTCATGTACGACGAAGAGAAGCTTACCCTCATCGGTGTATCTGAGAAGGCAACCGGCGACCTGTCGCCGCTCATCATGCTTGAAGTAGCACAGGAACTCAATCTTCCCGCACCTAACATCTACCACATGACCATTCCTGAGGTTGAAACCATCCAGCAGGAAGCAAAGGGTATCGAAGGGTTCGTCGTCGTCAATGAGTACGGGCGACTCATCAAGTTCAAGACCGAAGACTGGTTCATGAACAGCAACGACTTCCTCCACCCGTACATCCGCAAGTCATCCCGCAAGGGTGTCCGCCGAATCATCCAGGCATTCGCCAATGGAACCATCGACGATATGCTGGCGCGTCAGGCAATCCTCACGGAAAACGGCGCAGAGGATAAGCTCACCCCCGTAGTGGAATGCATCGAAGAGCTCCTATCCGAAGGACAGGCAATCTACGCAAACCTCAAGCGTAACCTAGATGCCGCCACCACCGAGGAAGAAAAGCTGAAGGTACGAATTGACTTCTTCAACCAGAAGGAAATCAAGATGACCAACGTCCAGGAAGCGCTCGTGAACATGCATCTGATGGACAGGACGTTCAGTGAACTCATCGAGAAGTACCCGGCACGCCTCCGCTCCCTCTCAGAGGACATCCTAAAGCGTCTAGCCGCTCGCGGAATCACCGTAACCATCAAGCACCGATAATCAGACCTGGTGTGCAGAAAATCCTCCTAGCGAGGCTCCTAGGGGCTTCAGAGGTGGTCTCTATGACGTACCAGTCACACAGAGCCGCCCCTGAAGCCCCTTATTTGCGCACCCAACCAAGCAAGGAGACCAAACATGCCCAGCAAGAACAAGTACGTAGCCGGTTGGCGAACCGCCTACACCACCCCACCTATCGATACCACCAGCTCCCACCAGCCCGCCACACCCAGCAACAATCGCAACACTTCCACTTCCCAGGAAACCCCACAGAAGCCCCAGCCGCCATACCCCGGCATAGGCAAAGCCACTATCGATGTGGAACCATGCCCACACCTTCAAGAACTACGCGCCGACAGCGTGAAGAAGGATTTAGAATCCCAGAGGGAAGCTTATACTAGGCGTATGCACTGTATCCAAGAGGACATCGAACGTGAGCTATCCAAGGGGTGCACCCGCAACTACTTAACTCACGCAGAAATGAGGGACTGGTCAGACGTATTCCCTGACCGCAGGCTCCCCTCCACAGTCGTTTACGTAAAGAGTCCTCACGAGCTCAACTTCCCAGACGGCATGTGCGGAGCTCAGTCAATGACCTTCATCCTAAATAAGGAATACGACGCTAAAAAACATGCCTTTAGGTTCCTACAGGGCACATCACACAACAAGCTATACGGCTGGACTAAGAAGGGTAAGCGCCGCGTGATTATCACTCTCGCCTAGATGCGAAATACCCTCAATAAGACCCCCATGTGGCGACTGCAACCCAGCATCACAAACTGGCGCAGTCGCCACACCCATACCCCACCAAAACATGCTAGAGTAATGAAGTAGGGGTACCCCCCCCCCGACCACCCGACAGAGCCACAGGAGTAATAATATGACTTCACCCAAGAAGGTAGCACGGCAGGTGTCCGCCTGGCGAAGCCATGACCATAGCGAGCCTGAGCATCGGCTTGCCGCCACCAGCAACCCAGCCGCGCCCACTCAATCGCCAGCGCTACTACTCACGAGGCATGTCTCCAATGCGGGGAAGCGCCTTCGCATGGTATTCGCTTCCCCTAAAGCTAAGCGCCACCTTATGAGCGCTGAGGAGCTGTACAACCAGTGGCTCCACGATTACATCAGGCAAGGCGGAACCCCGACCGACTACCACAACTGCGAGCTACCCGAAGAGCAGTTCATGAGAAGAGTCATGGATGACGGCGAGGTGTGCGTTGAGTACCGTGCCGGGCGGGTAGGCTACATCTTCAAATGGGACGGCTCCAGAGCTCTTGCAGTCAAGAGCAATATTCCCGCCTACACGAACACCATCGACAAGAGCATCATGCAAGAGGACAGCGCCGATGGTGAGCGGCTTCGTAATGACCTAGACGCCCACCAGTCCGCAATACAGGCGCTCACCTATGGAATAGATAGCCTTGAACCATTTGAAAGGCGGGCAGTGGAAAGGTTTCTAAATGAGCGCGGCTACTCATTTTGAAACTACGACTAAGCATCTAACATGCCACCAAAGAACATGCTACGCCGAAAGGAGCTAAGCATATGCCCAGTAGCCCCACCCGCAACCCCCGCGAAAAGCAGGTATCCGCCTGGCGAACCGCCACTATCATTCCTTCCATTGCCAACAGCGGTACTCCGACAACAAAGATAGATATGGTTAGAACTGTCCGCTCTGCAACGTCCGTGTCGGAAATGGACAATAGAGACCTTAGGCGGGCGCTTAGGAAGCTTGAGCTGAGCGACATGAATCCTCTGGACGCTTATAACCTATGGCTCCGTGAATACATCATGCAGGGTGGTGCACCAACCTACTACCATGATGAGCCATTTAAGGAGCGCCACTGCAAGGTCTATCAGGATGCGCAAGGTGTAATCTGGGTTGAAACCTCCAGTTCTGGAAGGGTTCTTGGGCGGCTTGTTTTCACGTGGGAGCATGGGAAGGCGGTCTCTAGCGAGCCGAAGTACATTCCCGCATACTCTGACACTGTAGATAAGCTTCTTATGGAGCGCAATAACAGTGTTGCTTGGCGGTTGAGGAAAAGTCGTGCACAGTGGGATGAGATGTTTGCAGATGCGCGGGCACGTTGGGTGAGAGCCCAAGACATCGCCTAGTAAGGCAAAGGTGTTAGGGTAGATAACGTGTGTGGTGGTAGCCGCTTATCGACTGAATGTATTCAAGTCAGGCGCGGTTATCACCATCCACAGCACACCAGTTTCACATACACCGAAATGTGTGATACAGTATAACTGTTGGGTCGCAGGGAAATCCTTGCACACCTCCCAAGCCCTCCACCAAGCGGAAGGGCAGGGAACCAACAATACCCCCCTTTAAAGAAGGAAATCAACATGAGTGACCTCCCGAAGATGACTAATCTTCCTAACGTGAAAGCCAACAGGCTTACCGTATACGTACACCTGAAGGTGAACGACTGGGATGCGCAGGATAGACTGCTAGAGTACTACAACGCATACCTGCGCGTATGCAACATTGCGAGCAAGGTATCCTTCCAGCTGAACACCGTCAGCGCGAAGAAAATCATGACCCGCATCAAGGGTGACACCGCAAAGCTGGAAAGCATCTATCCTGGCATCCGCGACCGTGCCATCTACACCGTCATCCAGGACTACAAAGCAGACCACGTGCAGAACAAGTCCATCAAGAAGCCGCGCACCTATAACCTCGACCGAATCCCCGTGCGCTACAGGAGCGACTACGACTTCTACCGCCTGGGCAACGGCGCATACAAAATCCGCCTCTACCGCTCAGACCTAGCAGACGGAACCCATGACACCGAACAGTTCCTTGCCGAATGGTTGAACCTCCCCGCAGGTTACCCGTACACCAAGAACATGAACCAGGCAACCCTATCCTACGATAAGGCGGTAGGCTGGCTCCTGAAGTACGACATCGCAACCGTAACGAACAAGGTAGTCGGTATCGACCTGGGAACCCGGTTCCTCGCAGTCTCCTATGACGGCAAGGAAAGCAAGTTCTACCGCGCATGGAACACCCCGCTCCAGACCTACATGGAGCAGTACAGCGCACGTCGTGAACGCCTCAAGGCTAAGAACACTCGAAGCTCCCGCAAGCGCCTCAAGGCACTCTCAGACGAAATGCAGGCACACCTCCAGGAAGGCATCGACAAGACCGTTAAGGCAATCCTTGACGGCGCAGAGCCTCACACTGTATTCGCATTGGAGGACATCCAGGCATCCGTTCACCTCCGCGAACGCTTCAGCCGCGACGACATGGGCAAGCTTCCCACCGTCGTCTTCGACAAGTTCAGCCGAGCGTTGAGAGAGGAATCACAGAAGCGAGGACACATTTTCGTCCATGTTTCCACTGTTTCGACTAGCACTACCTGCCCTAAGTGTGGTATGATAGAGAAACGGAACAGAAACCACCATCTCCACCTTTACAGTTGTGCATGTGGCTTCCGGTCTAACGATGACCGTACTGCCGCTATGAACATCCGTAAGCGTGGCATTGCGCGGCTAACGTCCCGTATGAATTGGCGCTGATGAATATACTTTGTCAGCGCGGGGCGAGATGCTACCGTCCCACGTGAACTTTAGAACCCCAAACCGGGCAGTAAAACAGCTTTCACCTGTTTCACTGCCGCTCATTCGCCAGAATGTGAAGCTGGGTACTGATTGCAGTCAGCACCCAGCAAAGCATAAAGGCGCATCCGGGAGTAAGGCTCTTTAAAGCTCTGAGGTGCACCGCAAGGTTACAATGCTACAGCACCCCTCTACCCGTAGGTACACGCGGATAAGAGAGGGGCATACTAAGGCAAGTGTTAGAGTTGCTTTAGTAGCGCCGTAGTGGGCAACCCTTGCCGCACCTTATCTGGTTCACCGAAGTTCCACTCTCCACAGCCTCCGCTTTGTACGGAATAAAGGCTGTGGCGGCTAGTTCCATGATTGCTATGCCGTTTTGTAGAAGGGACAAGCTGAACATACGATGTTCACATCAGGTGCTTAGCACCCAGTGAGCATCACAGCAGAATAGCGACATTCATCAATTGACAACTGTAACTCCGTGGGAACACACACTTCCATGTTCACACCCCGGAATTATGGTTCGATGAATGTTAGGGAACACCTTCCAGTAGGAGCTGGTTGGGTTCACCGCCGGGAACACGATGAAGGTTCTTCAACGAGTACCCGGTAAGTAGATAAGATGGTTACGTCTTCGAATGTCATCCGCTGACTCCTCAGGGGCAGAGCACCCTTGAGGAACGCTATATCGGCGGGGAAATATGAAGCGGCTTCATTGCACTGAAGTGCTAGGCGTACACAATTACACATCTTACCTACCTTAGGAATGAACCTGTATGCTCACCAGCACCACCGTCACACAGCTCTACGCAATGAGCTACCGTGACGGGATGGTTCCAAGTGCATACTGAGCAGACTGCCATGCAACGCGGACTGCCAGTAGGAACCATTGCTGAAGGTGTCCCTCTTTTTTATGCCCAAAAAACCGCCAACTAGAACCTTCAATCAGCACTGCAAAGAACCTTCAATGTGAGCGGAATCTCCCTCAAGCAACCCCTGAAGCAAGATGCACACGACCAGCAACACGATATACTAGCAATTGAAGGACGCTTTTTGCCGCGCCCACAAAAAGCATGTGGCACCACAACGGCACCACATGCTACAATAACCACAAGCCCACACAAGAGACGTAAAGCCTCCCACAAAGGGCACGCTGACCGGCAACCAGCCAAAGGCACGTACCGCAGAGCGCTACGCTGACCCCTCTGGAAGCCACCACCAAGCATATGGTGGACAGCAGAACAACCAACCCGCAACCAGTACAGGAGAAAACTTTGTCCCCTAAGACTGAAAACACCCCCGCAACCTTTGCAAGCGCAAAGCATAACGCCAAGCGCAAGGTAGCAGGCGCACTCATGGTTACCGCCCTCACCCTCGGTGGTGGCGCAGGTGGCGTAGCAATGCTCAACGTGGCACATGCCGCAGAAGCAACTGCCGCCGCAACCACTCAGGCGCGCACCGAGTCCACCGTGAACCTGACCGCCAAGGACTTTACCGCATCTGCACCCAAGGAGACTGTTCAGAACTATGTGAACTGGACTCTTAAGAAGGATAAGATTTCGCCGTTCAGTGGTGACAGCACCACGAACTACACCATCAATGTCGCAGACCTAGTTGGTAAGGGTAACACTGTAGTTCCGGGCACGCTCCTTGTAGGTATCGGCACCCTGGGCAATGATGCTACTCGCGTAGACCTACCTCTGTACGCTTCCGATGAGGCATCTACCCCGCGCAGTGGTACCCTTCAGTTTGGCTCCGGCTTGAGTAGCAACAATGGCTCCAAGATTACGGCTAACGCTGACGGTACTATCACCATTTCGCGTCCAGATGACAATAAGCAGAACCTCACCTTCCTCTACTCTGTGGAAGTTGAGGGTGGTAAGACTGTCACCCAGCGCATCACTATCGACTCTGACAAGCCGACCGTTCAGGCTGGCACCTTTAGCGCCTCCACCACTATTGGTGAGCTGGGCACCACTCGCGAGAACCCCACCGAAGTTTCTGCAAATGATGCAGGTAAGGTAAGCTTCACCTACACCAACAAGTCAGAGATTGCCGCCACCACCGCCGAGGGTAATGGTGTTGATGACCAGAAGATTCACCTAAGTATCACCCGTGACGGCAAGAAGATTGCCCTCCCCAATGTTGAGATTGCTCCTGGTGAGACTAAAACTTTCTCAGTGGAAGACGTAGCCGCATCCGGTACTCCTGGTGAGGTTACTGGCGCTGACTTCAAGCTCACTGAGGTTCTGATTGAGCCTATGGATGTTATTGGTGTGGCACCCTGTGACCAACTGGCGGCTTCTCCGATTATCTTCAAGAGCTCTGGGCTTTCTGAGGATATTGCCCCCGACTTCTTGAAGCTGTTCACTAATGGCGCGCAGGAACGTGTCGCCCCCGTACTCCCTGAGGGTGTGGAAGCTACCCTGTATGACGCTAAGCCATACGAGAGCTACATCCAGACCTACACTAAGGGTGGTACTTGTGGCGATGAGACGTACAAGAGCTTCTACGGTGACGCGAACTTTGGTGATGTGGGCAAGCAGGGCTTCGGTGGTGGTGGCTCCGCCAACTACTACTCCTGGCACTCCACTAAGGAAAACGTAACCGACTACTCTGTTTATGTGAAGCCTGTGGCGGCTCCTGTAGAGACTCCCGCGCCCACCCCTACGCCCGACGTAACCCCTGAGCCCACTCCGTCTGAGCCTGTTGTAACTCCTTCGGCGGAGCCCACTCCCACCGAGTCCGTTCCGCCTGCTCCTACTCAGGAGGCTACCACTCCGGTTCCTTCGGTAACGCCGTCTGAACCTGCTGTTGAGAAGCCTTCGGAGCCTGGCGTGAAGCCGAGCGAGCCTGCTAAGCCTGTTGAGGCTAAGACTGGTCATGAGCAGGGCAGTAACCCCGTTCTGGGCGCTGTCTTTGCGGCTATTGCGGCGGCTGGTATCGGTGGTCTGCTGTTCTTCATGAGGAAGATGCGTAAGGCTCAGGATAAGACCGTTGAGGCTCCTGCTGAGGGTAAGGATGCGTCTTCTGAGGATTCTGACGCTTAGTTAGGTTTTCCTCAGTGTTCCGGCGTGGCGCAGAGCCGCCAGGGGGGTAAGCCTACGATTGGCTCTTCTTAGCGGTTCTGCGCTTGTTCGGTACTTATGCTGGCGCGTTTCAGGGTGAGCTGACTTCTTCATGCTCAACTCATGTTTATGGGTTTTGCATGAGGTTGCGGGTTCACGTTGCGACATACTGATTCGCAGACAGTAAGCTTTTGGTGGCGGCTACTCTGCAACTTACTTCCCTTGTGTTTATTCTGAGGGGTTGGGGTTGCGGGTTAGCCGCCACTCTTTTGCCGTTCCCTGCTGTTTTGTGGGTTCGGTTGCTATATACTCATTGTGTTGTGGGCGGTATGACACTATGGGGCTACCTAGCCCCACGCATCCGCGCACGTTTCCGCCTCTTTAGCTCAGCGGTAGAGCATCCGCCTTGTAAGCGGAGGGTCACCAGTTCGAACCTGGTAAGAGGCTCCATCTGAAAACTTAATACGGCTTCGTTTAAGGTCTGTCATCTACCATCTTTGCGTAGGTGACAGACCTATTTTCGCACCCCTTTTTATTCGGTGGCTATCCCCGCTCAACTGACGGCATCCGTTACCTGCTGGCAGTTATGAAGCTCAATCGCGAGATATTCCCACGCTCCCCATTTTTGAGGTACAATAAGGGGTGATACATAAGGTTCTCAGCGGCGCATCCTGCCGCGCCTTACATACCAGAAAAAGGGAAAACCCCTATGAAACGTAAGAAAAAGACAGCCCCACCGCCGGAAGAAACCACCAGCTTTGAGCTAACCCCCGCCCGTAAGCTGAGGCAGGAAATCGCTCAGAGCAACGCCCTGCTGGTATACGCCCGACTAGGGTGGGGAGGCATTGGTCTTCCTAAGAACAATACGCCGCCTGTAGGCTCCCTAGCGTTGCAGAGTGCAATCATCCGCTACTACAACGCCATCACTTCCGCTACGACGCTCACGGAAGCGGAGAGAGCTTATGCAGACCTACACCGCGAAACTGAGAGCGCCCTGTATGACCATTACCAGTACAGTGGCGTGACGAAAGAAGAGCTGGCAAGCATTGCATCTGGAGAGAGGATTCTACAAATCATGACAGCTATCGATAAGAACGTAAGTGGCGACCCCACTATTCAGGAAGCCATGAACACCGTCCTGAATATGCGTAGAGCGCTAGGCAATAGTGCTCTGCCCATTATGGCGACCATCACTGACGCTAAGCTCCTAGAGGCTGACATTAAGAACCTCAGCAACCGTATCGACTCTAACCTGCGCGAAGAGAAGAAGCTCACCAGCAAGGCGACGCTCAGCAACGAGGAGAAGAGTCATCTTGAGGAAGTCCGCAAAGCTCTAACTCTTGACGCAATGCAAATCCACAACAAGGAGAGCCGCCTCAAGAACAACTTGGAAGTGCAGGAAGGCTACCGCGACCTCATCGACACGAAGTCTACGCTCATCGATGAGGAAGAAGCGGCGCTCCTGAGCCTGCAAACCTACCGTCAGCACGAAAGCGACCAGGAACAGCTACAGCGCATCAGCATCGCCCTAAACCTGGGTGATGACAGCGCGAACGGTCTATCCTCCGCTGTGAAGGAAGCAAGGGCTCGCCTGCAAGCTTGGAATGAGATACGTGACAGCAACAATGGTGAAGGCACTAAAGAGTTCGCAATGATGGAAGCAGAAAGCTACCTCGAAGAACGTCGCCGCAACCTCTAAGCGACTACATTCCTCAACACATTAGCGGGCAGGGCACCCCACAGCATAATCGCCACAGGGGGTGCCCGCGCGCACAAAGACAATCAGAAAGAAAGGCGGTGATACAGCACAATGGAGAACGAAGAGCCGAAAATCACCTTTGAAAGCATCATGAGGAACTGGAACGCGCGCTACAACTACGGCGCTAAGGCACAGGCTCAACAGTCCCCTAAGGTGCGGGCGCTAAACGCCACCATGCGCAACCCCGAAACACCGGCAGGAACGTACCCAGTATTCGAAGCGTACCTAGGTGTTGATGTAATTGAAAAGGCAACCCAGTTTAAGCGTGAGCGGAAACAGAAACGGAAAGCATTCTGGAAGAAAACAGCCCTATGGGTGGCAATCGGTGTCCCTGTATCACTGGTAGTAACACTGCTCGTTATTGGTGCTATCAATTTCACATCCAGCATGAAGCGGGAGCAAGTTACCGCTCCATCCATCGCCGCCACAGCAACTCCTAGAGCCACAGCTACCGAAACGTCTACTCCCACGGCAACCCCCACCTCGACCTCAACAACTGTTGCAGTAGCCGAAGGGACGGCAACAGCAACGGGCGAAGCCGCCGCACAGGAGCAGAAACACTGCCTGACCACCCCAACCAAGTCCCCGTTCTTGGACGGTAACGGCGCACTGCACTACGGCAAGGGGACGGGGCGTGACGAATACTATGTCCCAGCTAATGAGGACTGTGGTGTGCGTTACACGGCAGAAGACGGAAGTAGTGGCTCTGCGGAGGCGACAGCAGACAGTAACTCTGTCGGTCTTCTCGTCTTTACCTTAGTCATCGGTTTGGGCGCAATATTTGTGGTTCTCCTCTGGGGGAAGATTCTTATAGACAACCCCTAATAAGGCGGCTAAAAGCAGGTGACTCTCATCTCAACCACCGCCAATAGCCGATAACCTGACCGGCGGGTACCCTTCCACGGCATCTCATTCGTGTGGGTGCCCGCCGTAACCATCCTCACCCCTAAAGAAAGGCGGTTAAGCAGACATTGCGCACCATGACACATGAACCTACCCCCCCCCATCTTCGCTATTGAGGGGTGGCTGGCGACCTACAGCGGCAACCCGCAGGCAACCTACAGCGCTCTACGCGACCCTGAAACACCGGCAGGAACATACCCAGTATTTGAAACTTACCTAAACGTAGAGGCAACCGAGCAGAAGCACCAAGCTCAGAAGATGAGGGGAGCGAAGCGTGAAGCACATAAGAAGAACGCCTCGCTGTTCCTCAAAATCGTCATACCCGTATTCCTTGTAGCAGGGATACTGCTAGGTGGCATCATGCTTCTCACTGCAACGGTGAAGACGGACACTCACCATGCCACCACCAGCCCCGCCGCCTCAACAACAGTAGCGGTAGCAGACAGTTCACCAAGAGAAACCGGCACTCCAAAGCATGAGAACTGCCGTCACGAACCAGCTGAAAGCTGTGGCGCAAATGACTGGGACGGCTTACCAGCGGTGCCTCTGCTCATCTGCCTTTTCCTCTTCTCCATAGTGGGATTCTATGCATTTCACCACATGGTTTACGACGTGGCAGTAGGAGTCGTTTACAGAAACTAGCGACCAGCCCTAATAGACCCCGCAGAAAGGGAAACTATGACCGACACCGATAACCCCAATGATGAAGCATGGGATAAGGCAATAGCTAACATCGAGTATGTCTACCAGCTCAACAAGGCGCTCACCGGCACCCCAAACTCTACCATCAGAGCCGCCGCACGCGACATCCTCGAAGCACCCCGAACCCTCGGCAAATACGCACTTGCCAGGTTCGACAAAGACACCACCGAAGCGTACATCGAAACGCTAGGCAACACCATCACGGTCGAAGCCGCCCAAAGAGCACTGAAAGGAACCACCATGACCATCAACACCAGCGACGCAAACTGTGAAGAGCTCATCGAAAAGCACAAAGCTAACCAGGCAAAAGAAGCAGGCATCGCCGCCCAGCTCACCCAATACCGCGAACGAAACGCAACCTACCGCCGTGAAGTAGCCGAACTAAAAGAAGCTATCCTCCGCAATGCCGACAAGGGCGACGACGACCCCGAAATTATCGCCCTCATGCGTGAAGCCCTAGGTAAACAATCTATCATCGACAGCAATGAAGCGACCATTGAAGTACTAGGGGAAAGCTTCCGCACCCTGCGCCGAAACAACGAAACCATCGGAAGTCAGCTCGAAGCATACAACATTGCGCTCCAGATTGCCGCCGCCCAAGAGGAAAACCAGCAAACCCTCAAGCTGTATAAAGAGTCCACCCGCAACAGCATCAACGTCTCACCTGTAGACGTGCAGTCCATCCTGCAAGTACCTGGAACCGTCACCCAGGAAGAAGAGGATTACGCAACACTAGACGACTGCGTAATCGCCAGCCAGGTTAAAGCGCTCCGAGAAAGCCGCACCACCAAATGAGCACTACCGACACCCCCGCAGAACACTATGGGCTCACCCCCAACCAGCACGAAGTACTTAAGGCATACCACGGCTCCATCACCTACAGCCGCCTCGTAACCTACCAAGAGAAACTAGAAGGTTTCTACTACCCGCTAGAAGACGTGTACGAGATTGATGTAGCCGCCCAGGTTAGAGCCATGCGCCGAGAAACCAACCGCAACATTGACGATAATGGTATCTACTGGCACGAACTGCACAAACTAGCCAATAGCGATAATGTTAAGCTGAAATACGTCTCTGCTCCTTTCCCGCTACTAGCCGTCAAGCGGCTAGATGACAGTGACCGTAGAGCCGCCTCTTTCACGCCGATATTCGAGTTTGAAGTGTATCGACCAGAAGAGGTCGCCCGCAGAGGGGCAAGCTGGCTATTCGTTCAGAAAACAATTCCAGTGAAAGCAGAAACTCCGTTCTCGCTGTTCCTGGCACTGAATGTTGATGAACTCCCCGAAAGTGTCTTCACTGAAGCCGCATTCATACACGCCTACAACATGCTAACTGAAGTGGCAAAGCAAGCCGCCACGAACCAACTACACCCCTCAGAAATCCCATCCCTGGAAGACCTCCTACTCACCCTAGACGGGTACGGGGAATACCCATCCCTCACCTGCAACTACACACCCAAGCCTGAGGTCTCACCATCAGCACCAATACCCACTCATGAAGAAAATGAGGAACTTAATCCCATGAACCTAAAGAACAAAATCCCCACTGATGGGCTCCTAACAAAGCTCCTGTGGCTTGCCGCCGCGCTCGTCATTATCGCTATCGTCTTCCAGTTTGTGAAGGTACTGGCGTACCTCTTGGGAATTGTAATGCTAGGCGTGTCCGCGTATCTACTCTACGATTCATGTCGTAAGCTCAAGAGGATGAACTCAGGCAAGCATTAGCTTCCGTTAGACTTAAAGCAATGCTTGTAAATGAGGCGGCTAAGTGGAACTGTTTTGGCTGGATATGTCCAGCCAGGTTCTCACTTAGCCGCCTTTTTAGGTGCTCGATACGTCGTGTGTGACACACCACCCAAGCGCTACTTGGGAGCCCGCAAATATGTGATACACTTTTCTTGTCAAGCAGAGGAAAGACTGTGTAAAAGAACCGCTAAGACCCCTCCGAAAGGAACCTGTACCATGACCACGCAGACCAACGAAACCCCTAAGCCTATCACCCTTACCAACAAACTAGGCTACCAGCTCATCAACAGTAGCGGCGAACGCTTCCTCCCCACCGCAATCCGCGTAGGGGCAACCATCAAATTTGACACCATCCGCAACGACGGCACAATCGTCACCTCAACCAGGTTCGTAACAGGAGGCAACAACAACCAACTCACCCTCAAAGACTACACCGGCAAGCCAGATGGAACCCTTAGTGTCACCCAATACACCCGCGACTGCATCACCTGCTGGGAAGGACCATACGACCCCCTCCATCGCGGCAACCACTGCCCCGGCGACGTACAGTTCGACGAGCTCGAATACATCAACAGTAGGGGCGTAAACTTTGGGGAGGCGCATAATATTGAGGTAGCCAATCCCTAAGTGCTACTAATAGCCGCGCCCTATCGGACATAAGCATTGAAAGACTGTGACACGCCCCCGACATTAGGAGTGTGCCACAGTCTTTCCAAAGTGCTAATGATATGTGGTACAATATGGAGATGAGGGGGGTGCCTCAGTTGCCCTCCCCAAATATCCACCAATCAAAGCAAGGGAAGACACAATGCGCCCACCCAACAAATACCCAGCCTACAAAGAGCACCCCCTCTACGGCATGTACCGCCTCAAAGAATACCTCAGCAAGGTACTTATCGGGCGAACCGTAACTAAGGTGAAACATACGGGCGGCTACGATAGCCCACACATTGAAACCTTGACATTGGATAACGGGTACGAATTTTCCTTGGAATCCATCAACGGCTGTGAATGTTGCGGAGGTATCAACTCCTCACTTCGCTTCCGAGATGAAAACCTTGAAGGCATCATCATCCGCAGTATCCGCGCCGAACATGAAGATGAGGACGATGAAGACAATGGTTGCTTCACCATTACCTTCACAGGCAATCGTCGCCGCAAAGTGCTCTGCATAGGCGACGAAGGCAAGGACGGGTTTGGTGGATGGGGGTATGGCTGGTATGTAACCGCTGGCTTCCCTAACGCCATCAAAGATGGTTAGGTGCACGCCGCAGGCGTAACGCACCGCAAGTAGAACGCAGGAATGAGGTAAACATTATGTCCAACCGCGACGGCAAATATAGCCATTGGCATTGGAAAGGCGGCAAGCGCCGCGTCCTAGAAGAAAATGATAAGCGCAGGGTTTATTACCCGTGGCGAAACGGTGAAGACCTTAACGCTATCGTGAAGGCATACAACACCACCGGCGAAGTCGATAACGACCATGAAGACAGGGCAACCATACGCCACCACCGCCCACACCCCGAAGGATGCGGCTACAAGTCCTGCGACTCCTGCTGGTCTATCACATTCGGTAAAGCGCTCCTGTAGCGTGTCGAATGCGAAATAAAGGCTCATAGCCAGGAATGTGCTACACTGAAAATGCTACACCTCGCCTGTGAGAGACGGGAGAGGTGGATAAACTAAACGGACATTACCAAAGCCTAGCCGGGCGGCGGTGGTGTCAAGACCAGGAAGGCTGACGTTTGCCAACCGGAGGGTTGCCGCCAGGGATAATCTCTACCCCATCCAGCCGCTTTGGGAGCCGGATGTGTATCCTGCCTTGGGTAGGTAATTACCGTAGACGGGAAGCGTTTCTTCCCATATACGCGGCGGCGGCTACATCTCTTTTTATCCACTACGTATAGGAGACTATTCATGTTTATTTCTACCACTACCGTCACCAATCTATCTAACGCGCTACGCGCTTTCATTGACGCTAAGACTCCTTCGGGAGCAGTCCGCAAATACCGCCTGCAAGCGGCGGCAGAAGACCTTATTAGTGCTACTTGGGCGAGCGGCGGTAGCTCTCGAATCCTCGCAGAAGCTCTCCACGAGGAAGGTCTTGAGGACTCCAAGTGGCTTCGCGAGAAGCTTTTGCAGAAGCGCTGGCATGTTGGTCGAAATGATGAGCTGGAGTTTACTGACGAAGAGCTTGCCCGCGTGTCAGCTATCGCCGCCAACGCCAAGAGCTATGAAGAGGATGCCGGCGCTCTCTTTGCCATGAACTCGCTAATGGCTACCGTCCTAGAAGCAAAATTCCTGAAAGCTGACACCGAGCCTAGCTTGGCTGATTATGTTTTCCGTCGTGCGATTATCGCCCTCCTGATTGCGCTTACTAAGCGCGGCGACGCTATGATTAGCGAGCGCATTGCGGAGCTCGCACGTGAGCAGGAAGAACGCCGCAAAGCAGAGAGCGCTTAGCGCATTATTCTGAAAGGACACAGTATGGCACTCAGGAAGCTTTTGCCCACTAAGACCATCTATGGTTATGTGCGGACTTCTTCTGCGGAGCAAAACCCTGAGCCTCAGGTGTGGAGGATTCATGAGTGGGTCAGGGAAAACTTTGGCGATGAGGTCTACCGCACTGTAACCTTTGATAGGGCAGAGTTTGTTACGGTGGACACCCCAAACATCATCACCACCTATAAGGAGCGTGATGGGTTGGCGCAGGTTCTTGACTGCCTCCAACCGCACGACGTACTTGTCACACCCACTGTGGAGAGGCTGGGACGCGATATGCGGCATGTGGCAGAGCTGATGGATTCCTTGAAGGAGAAGCAGGTTATCGTTATCTATATTGACGAACCGGGTGTCCTTAGCACCCCTGCTACATCCTCTGGCTCATACCCGATGGACAGGTCTACTGAGGACGACTCCACGCATGAGCTTGTCTCTACTCTTGTGTCTGACCTTTTGCGGCGAGTTGCCGCATATGAGGCGGAGGTAGCGAAACTACCTAAGCGTAGCAGGCGCGGCGTTGAAGAAGCTAAAGCGCGTGGCGCATACAAGAAACCTAAGAGCCTCACCACGGAGGATATTGCGGAGGCTCGACGCTTACTTGCGGAAGGCTTATCAAAGCCTGAGGTTGCCCGACGGATTGGCACTAGCCGCTCCACGCTAATCAGGTACCTGAAAGGCGTAGTTACCCCCGACGAGTAGCGGCAAACCTTTTCCTGAAGCCCCTTAGAGGATGTATTCTAAGGGGCTTCCTTGCACCTACAGAACCATGAATGCGGAGGGAACCATACCCGCATTCCACCACCTCGACTAAGAGAGGCTGGGAGAGGTATCTGAAATAAACGGACATTGCCGATGCCTAGCCGGGTTGCGGTAGTGTCAAGAACAAGAAGGTCAGCCACTAAGCTGACTAGAGGGTTACCGCCAGAACTAAGTTCTGACCCATCTAACTGTTACAGGGAGGTCAAAGGCTCTTCCGCCCTGGGTGGTTACACTAGGAAGGAAGCGCCCCTAGCATATGTTGGTGGCTCCAAGCGCGTCGTGTGGCTGAATATGGTCGAGAGTCTATTCCCTGTACGCGGTGATGTCCCCGGTAGCATCTCTCTCATATGCGAGGGGTAGCTCATGTGACGCGAATAACACCATACCGAGTTGTGCACGTGAAAAACATGTGGTACACTTGATATATAAGACGCGGGGGCTTGAAAAAGCCACCGACGCAAAGCTCATTGAAAACTCAATAGTGTAACTATTTGCATATAAGCCGTTGCACTCCTATTGGCGAAGGAAGCAGACTGTAAATCTGTCACCA